>Ga0209916_1001402_pt1 | contig 21328 bp, 21 predicted proteins | sample ThiBio_1000_plan_FD_183956 | JGI IMG/M metagenome (GOLD analysis project Ga0209916, IMG submission 183956) | Wastewater bioreactor microbial communities from Cape Town, South Africa - Thiocy_solids_2 (SPAdes) | ecosystem: Engineered > Bioreactor > Thiocyanate-remediating > Anaerobic-Aerobic ... | reverse complement strand
GCGGTAGCCGGGGTTGCGGGTGATGACGATGTTGGTGCGTCCCGGCAGCGGGCGGCCGAGCGACTCGAAAGTCTTGCGGCCCATCAGGATGGGGTGGTTCAGCGTCAGCGCCTTGAAGTGCGCGAGGTCTTCCGGCAGCCGCCAGGGCAGGCGGTTGTCGATGCCGATGACGCGGTTTCTGGCAAGCGCGGCAATGACGCTCACGCGCGGTTTATTCTGACCCATATGCTCTCGACTCTCGACCCGTTAAACCGCCACCGGCGCCTTGATCGCGGGGTGCGGGTCGTAACCGCCGAGGGTGAAATCCTCGAAACGGAAGGCGAAGATATCCTTCACCCCGGGATTCAGCGTCATCGTCGGCAATGTGCGCGGCGCGCGGGCGAGCTGCTCGCGCGCCTGGTCGAGGTGGTTCAGGTAGAGGTGGGCGTCGCCCAGGGTATGGACGAAGTCGCCCGGTTTGAGCCCCGTCACCTGCGCCATCATCAGCGTCAGCAGCGCGTAGGAGGCGATGTTGAACGGCACGCCGAGGAAGATGTCGGCGCTGCGCTGGTACAGCTGGCACGAGAGCCTGCCGTCCGCGACGTAGAACTGGAAGAAAGCGTGGCACGGCGCCAGCGCCATCCTGTCGAGGTCGGCGACGTTCCATGCCGAGACGATGATGCGGCGCGAGTCGGGGTTTTGCTTGAGCGTCTTCACCACCTCGCCGATCTGGTCGATGGAACTGCCGCCGGGCTTCGGCCAGCTGCGCCACTGGTGGCCGTACACCGGGCCGAGGTTGCCGTTTTCGTCGGCCCATTCGTCCCAGATCGAGACGCCGTTTTCCTTCAGGTACCCGATGTTGGTGTCGCCCTGCAGAAACCACAAAAGTTCGTGGATGATGGAGCGCAGGTGGCATTTCTTGGTGGTGACCAGCGGAAAGCCTGCGGCGAGGTCGTAGCGCGTCTGCCAGCCGAACACCGACAGGGTGCCGGTGCCGGTGCGATCGTCTTTGCGGGTGCCGTGCTCGAGCACGTGGCGCATCAGGTCGAGGTAGGGTTTCATCGTGAAGTGGGGTTAAGGTTTTGCCGGGGCGGCCTGGATCGGCGGCCCATTATCGTTGAATACGGTTTCGCTCCGCACGCCGTCGTAAAACCCGGCAAGCAGGGTGGCCGGCGCCTGGCCGTAGATATCCCAGAAGGCGATCTCGAAATCGGCGTTGTCCTGCACCGCCAGGGCCAGCCGGCGGAAGCGCGTTTCGTCCTGCGTCTTCAGCCAGCCGACCAGCAGCATGGACTGGCGATAGAACTCGAAAATATTCAGGCCGAACGCGCCGGCACGGTGACGCTTGCCGGGTGCGTCCCGCATGGCGAGGTTGACCCGCCGTCCGGCACGGATCGCGGCGTATGCCTGCGCGTCGGTCGCATACTCGGCGCCGCCGCCTGCCGCAGCAAGCGAAGCCCAGCCTTCGTGGAACCAGACCGGCAGGGTGCTGTGGTAGTGGCCGATGCGCTGCCCCAGATGCAGGTGCGCCAATTCGTGGGCAAGCAGCGCGGGCAGGCGGTGTTTCTCGCGGCCGTCGAGGTTGGGCGACAGGATCAGGCGATTGTCCGGCACCACCGCGGCGGAGAGTTTCGGCGTCGCCACATAGCGCCTGAAGCAGTCGTCGCTGCCGCACACGTACAGGCGAGGCGGGCGGGCAAACGGCCGGTAATGCGCCGCCTCGACCCGCGCGATGGCGGCCGGTAGCGCTGCCGCCACGCGCGCGCCGTAGGCTTCATGGCCCGGCTCGACCCAGACGCGCGCATCGCCTGCCAGCGGGACGAAGCTGTCGATCGGGCGCAGCGCACGCGGGTCGCTCACGGTGAGCGCGCAGCCCGACGACAGCGCCAGCACCGCAATCACGCCCCAGCGTCGCATTCCGGTTCCATCACCTGCCAGCGGCCGTCGACCAGCCCCTGCAGCGGCGGGTACTGTTTCTTGTACGCCATCTTGCGGCTCTCGGCGATCCAGTAGCCGAGGTAGAGATAGGGCAGTTCCAGCCGCTGCGCCAGTTCGATCTGCCACAGCACGCCGTAGACGCCGAGGCTGTCCTGCGCGCGCGCGGGATCGAAGAAGGTGTAGACCGCCGACAGGCCGTCCTCGATCTGGTCGATTACCGAGATCATCACCAGCGTGTCGCCATCGCGAAACTCGGCCATCACGCTGTCGACGTTGGACGACAGCAGGAACTGCGTGTACTGGTCGGGGCCGTCGCGGTCCATGCCGCCGCCGGCATGGCGGCTGCCGAGGTAGGCGCGGTACAGCGCGTAATGCTCTTCCCTGAAATCGAGCGGCAGGAAACGCGCGGCCAGGTGCCGATTGCGCTTGAGGCAGCGGCGCTGGGTGCGGTTGGGGACAAAGCCCGCAACGTCGACCCGCACCGGCACGCAGGCGTGGCAGTGCTCGCAATGCGGACGATAGGTGAACTGTCCGCTGCGGCGGAAACCGGCGCGGATCAGCGCACTGTAGGCATGGCCGTCGATCAGATGGGCGGGCGTGGCGACCTGCGAGCGCGAGCGCCGGCCCTGCAGATAGCTGCAGTCGTAATGCGCGGTCAGATAAAACTGGATGCGCTGGAACGGCGGTTCAGTCGGATGCATCGAAATTCCAGGGGCCGGGCCGATGCGGCAAGTTTACCAACTCCGCCAGCCTTGCCGTGAACACCGCGCGCGGCAGCGTGCGTGCGCCCAGGCTGGCCAGATGCGGGGTCTCCATCTGACAGTCGATCAGACCGAATTCCCAGCGCTGCAGCTGCTGCGCCAACCGCACCAGCGCGATCTTGGAGGCATCGGGTTCGCGGCTGAACATCGACTCGCCGTAGAACATGCGGCCGATCGCCACGCCGTAAAGGCCGCCGACCAGTTGGCCGTCGCGCCAGGTTTCCATCGAATGCGCCCAGCCGGCTTCGAACAGGCGGGTATAGGCCGCGATCATCGCTGGCGAGATCCAGGTGCCGCCTGCGCCTTCACGCGGGGCGGCGCAGGCGCGCATCACCTCGACAAACGCCGTATCCACGCGCGCCTCGAAGCCGCCATTGCGGATGCGCCTGGCAAGCGAACGGGTGACGCGGATCTCGCCCGGCACCAGCACCATGCGCGGATCGGGGCTCCACCACAGGATGGGCTCGCCAGGGTTGAACCAGGGAAAGATGCCGTGGCGGTAAGCATCCAGCAGGCGCTCGGCCGACAGGTCGCCTCCCATTGCCAAGAGGCCGTTGGGGTCGGCGAGCGCGGTTTCGACCGCGGGAAAGAATGTGGCTTTTTGGAAACATTCGCTCATGCCGCCATGGTAGCGGATTCATTTTTGGCTTGCGCCTAGATTGCTTATTTATTACGATATGCATGTCTTGTTTATATTTTTATCTTTTTTTGACAGGAGCCGTGAACATGAAGAAGTCCCTGCTAGCCCTTGCAATGATTGCCGCCCTGCCCGCCTCCGCCCTGGCCGACAACTGGATGATGCGCGTGCGCGCCATCGACATCGCCCCCGACGTCAAATCCAGCTTGGCCGGGCTCGATGTATCCAGCGAATGGGTACCGGAGGTCGACTTCACCTACTTCGTCACGCCCAACATCGGGGTGGAACTCATTCTCGGCACCGCGCGCCACGAAGCGACGCTGAACGGCGCCAGTCTCGGCAAACTGAACCACCTGCCGCCCACGCTGACGCTGCAGTACCATTTCAACCCCACGCCGACGATCAAGCCCTACGTCGGTGCGGGCGTGAACTACACCCGCTTCTATAATATCGATCTTGCTCCCGGCCTGAGTATCGATAAAAACAGCTTCGGCGGCGCCCTGCAGGCGGGCGTGGATATTGCGGTAACCAAGAATGGCTATATCAACCTCGACGTCAAGAAAATCTGGATCGAAACCGACGTCAAAAGTAACGGCGTCAAGCTCACCAACCTGGAAATCAATCCGGTGGTGTGGGGTATCGGCTACGGGTTCCGTTTCTGACAACAAGCTGCACCTGACGCCTGCGGCCGGCCCGATCTCTCTCCCGGGTTTGCCGCGTCATAGCGTTTTCCTGCGGGGCGCTGCGTGAGCCACTCTCCTAGACTCACGGACGCCCCGTTTTTTTCGGGCTGCTTCCACTGCGGCCTGCCGCTGCCGGACGGCGCGGCCTACCCCGTCCAGTTCGAAGGCGCAACCCGGCGAGCCTGCTGCCGCGGCTGCCAGGCGGTGGCGCAGACCATCGTCGACAGCGGCCAGGGCGCGTATTACACCCACCGCACCGCGCTGCCCGCCACGCCCCAGCAGGCGGAGGCCGAACTGGTGCAGCTGGGGCTGTACGATCTGCCGGAAATCCAGGAAAGCTTCGTGCGGACGGAAGCGGAGAACATCCGCGAGGCCGCGCTGATCCTGGAAAACATCGTCTGCGCCGCGTGCATCTGGCTGAACGAGCGCCACATCGCAGCACTGCCGGGCGTGCTGTCGGTGGAGATCAACTACGCGACGCGGCGCGCGCGGGTGCGCTGGGACAACAGCCGCATCCGGCTGTCGGCGATTCTGAAAGCGGTGTCGGACATCGGCTACATCGCCCACCCTTTCGACCCCGGCCGTTCCGACGACATCCACAAGCGCGAACGCAATACCGCGATCAAGCGGCTTGCCATCGCCGGGCTCGGCATGATGCAGGTGATGATGTATGCGCTGCCGACCTACATCGCCACCGACATGACCACCGACATCCGCCTGCTGATGCGCTGGGCGAGCCTCATCCTCACCATCCCGGTCGTGGCATATTCGGCGTGGCCGTTCTTCATCGGCGCCTGGCGCGACGTCAAGCGCCGCACCCCGGGCATGGACGTGCCGGTGGCGCTGGGCATCGGCACCGCCTTCGCCGCCAGCGTCTACGGTACGTTTTCCGGCCACGGCGAGGTGTATTACGACTCGGTCACCATGTTCGTCTTCCTGCTCCTGACCGGGCGCTTTCTCGAAATGAACGCGCGCCGCCGCGCCGGCGCCGCGATCGAGGAACTGGTGAAGCTGATCCCTGCCGCCACCACGCGGCTGCCCAACTGGCCGGCGCGCGACGAGGAGCAGGTGCCGGTGGTCCGGCTGGCGGTCGGCGACCATGTGCTGGTGCGCCCCGGCGAAACGCTGCCCGCCGACGGCGCGGTGGTCGAGGGCGACAGCGCGGTGAGCGAGGCGATGCTCACCGGCGAATCGCTGCCGGTATCGAAAACCGTGCACTCGAGAGTGGTCGGCGGCAGCCTCAACCAGGCCAGTCCGCTGGTGGTGCGGGTGGACAAGCTCGGCGCCGACACCCGGCTCGCCTCCATCGTGCGCCTGCTCGACCGCGCGCAGAGCGAGAAACCGCGCATCGGCCAGCTGGCCGACCGCGCCGCCGCCTGGTTCGTCGGCCTGCTGCTCTTGATCACCGTTGCTGTCGGGCTGGTCTGGTACGCCATCGACCCGTCGAAAGTGCTGTGGATCGTAGTGTCGATCCTGGTCGTCACCTGCCCCTGCGCGCTCGGGCTCGCCACCCCCGCCGCGCTGACCACCGCCACCGGCCGGCTCACCCGGCTGGGCCTCTTGACCACCCGCGGCCACGCGCTGGAAACCCTGGCGCGCGCCACCGACCTGGTGTTCGACAAGACCGGCACGCTCACCCACGGCCGTCTCTCCGTGCGCCGCGTGGTGGCGCTGGGCGGGCGCAGCGAAAACGAGGTCGGCGCCATTGCCGCCGCGCTCGAAGCGGGGTCGGAACATCCCATCGCGCGCGCCCTGCGCCAAGACCGCCCGGAGGGCGAGCGTCTGGCGGCGTACCCCTCGCGGGTGTTGAGAGAGGCCGCATCGCCGGCCGTCATCGCCAGCGGCATCCGCAACACCCCGGGGCGCGGCGTCGAAGGCACGGTCGCCGGCCGCAGCTATCGTCTGGGTTCGCCGCGCTTTGCCGCCGCCGGCGCAACGCCGCCCACACCCGGCGGCGGCGAGCGCCCGGAAAACGGGCACCAGCACGCTGAAGGGCATGAGAGCTGGGTGGCGCTGGCCGACGAATCCGGGCCGATTGCCTGGTTCGCGCTGGCCGACGTCCCGCGCGCGGATGCCGCCGCCGCGCTCGCCGCGCTGCGGCAACAGGGCCTGCGCCTGCATCTGGTGTCGGGCGACGCCGCGGGCGCGGTGCGGGCGACCGCACGGCAGCTCGGCATCGAGGAATGGCACGCCGGCGCCCTGCCGGAAGACAAGCTCGCCTACGTCAATGCGCTGCAGCAGCAGGGCCGCATCGTCGCCATGGTGGGCGACGGCATCAACGATGCGCCGGTTCTGGCCGGCGCGCAGGTGTCGATTGCCATGGGCGAAGGCGCCGACGTCGCGCAGGCCGCCGCCGACATGGTGATGCTGGGCAGCCGGCTGGCCACGCTGTCCGAAGGCGTTGCGCTCGCCCGCAAGACCCAGCACATCATCCGCCAGAACCTCGGCTGGGCGCTCGGCTACAACCTCATCGCCATTCCCGCCGCCGCGCTCGGTTACGTCACCCCATGGATCGCCGGCATCGGCATGTCGGCCAGTTCCTTGCTGGTGGTGCTGAACGCGCTGCGGCTCTCCAATTTCAGGCAGCCGGCCGACGGCAGCAGCCTTGAGGCGCAAGACTCAAGGCTCGAAGCGCAGGAGGCGAGCCCCCGGGCATGGACATCCTGATCCTGCTCATCCCCTTGAGCCTCGTCATCGTCGGCGTCATCGCCTGGATCATGCTGTGGGCGGCCAAAAACGGCCAGTTCGACGACCTCGAAGGGCCGGCGCACAGCGTCATCATGGACGACGACAGCCCGCCCAAGCCGAACGGTCCGGCCAAGCCCTGAGGCCCGTTCGCGCATGCCGTGAATCGTCCTTTCTTTTCGCAGCCGCCCCCATGAAGCCTCCCCTTCTCTGGTATTTCGCCGACCCCATGTGCTCATGGTGCTGGGGGTTCTCGCCGGCGATCGAAAGCGTGCGCGACGAATATCGCGAGCGCATGAAGATCGCACTGGTGCTGGGCGGCCTGCGGCCCGGGGCCGGCGCGCCGATGACGGCGACGGACCGGGAAGAAGTCCTGCATCACTGGCATCAGGTGCACCAGCGCACCGGACAGTCCTTCCGTTTCGAGAACGCGCTGCCGGAAGGTTTCATCTACGACACCGAACCCGCCAGCCGTGCCGTGGTGACGGCGGGTACCCTCGACCCGGCGCTGATCTTTGCCATGTTCAAGGCCATCCAGACGGCGTTTTATGTCGAAGGGCGCGACGTCACCCGGCCCGGCGTGCTGGCCGAGCTGGCGGCCGGGCTCGGCATGGACGCGCAGGCATTCCTGCGCGCATTCGACAGCGACGACGCCCACGCCGGAACCCGGGCGCATTTCCGGCAGGCGCGCCAGGCCGGAGTACGCGGCTTTCCCGCGTTGATCCTGCAGCAGGGCACGCAGCTGCACCCCATCGGCACCGGCTGGCAGCCGCTTGACGCAGTGCGCGCGGCAATCGAGGCGCGGCTCGCCGCATGATGCGCGCAGCCTTGCCCGCTCTCTGCCTGCTGGGCTCGCTCGGCGCCGGCGCTTCCCCGCCGCCGATGATCGACGCCCACGCGCATTACTCCGCCCCCGATGCAGCCGAGCTTTCCCCCGCCGCCGTCCTGGCCAGACTCGATGCCGCCGGGGTGCGCCGGCTGGCGGTGACGAGCTCGCCGCCGCAACTGGCGCAGCGCCTGTACCGGCATGCGCCCGGCCGCATCATTCCGCTGCTCGGCGTCTATGCGTCGGACCTGGACAAGGGCCGCTGGGTGCACGACGCCGGTCTGCCGGCGCGGGTCGCCGCGCAACTGGAACACGGCAGTTGGGCGGGCATCGGCGAATTGCATCTGTTCGCCGGCGACGCCCGGCAGCCGGTGTTCGAACAACTGGTGCGGCTGGCGGCCGCGCGCAGACTGGTGCTGATGCTTCACGGCGACGCCGAAGTGGTCGAGCGCGCGTTCGCCATCGCGCCCGAGGTGCGGGTGCTGTGGGCGCATCTCGGCACCCGGCCGCAGCCCGGGCCGCTGGCCGCCATGCTGGATCGCTATCCCGCCACGCTCTGGATCGACACCTCGGTGCGCGACGAGCGCATCGCGCCGGGCGGCGCCTTGCTGCCGGAGTGGCGCGCACTGTTCGAGCGCTATCCCGATCGCTTCGTGGCGGCGGTGGATACCTTCAGCGTGAACCGCTGGCGCCACTACGCGGCCGCGGTGGCGCAAATCCGCGACTGGATCGAGCCGCTGCCGCCGCCGCTGAGAAACGGGCTGCTGCATGACAATGCGGCGCGGCTGTTCGACGCCTTTCTGCCGCTCCCCGCTCGCCCGTAAAATCCCCCCACCCCCACTCTGGAGCTTTTCCGATGACCCGCTTCCCCCTGTTTTACGCCGCGCTGTTTCTCGGCGCGCTGATGTTCGGCGCCGCCGGCTGCGGCGCCAGCGAACCCGGCACGCAGACCGTGTCCACCGCCCCCGCTGCCGGCCAGCCGGCCAACCCGCGCGTGCTGATCGAAACCAGCAAAGGCAACCTCACCGTGGAACTGTTTCCCGGCAATGCGCCGCAGTCGGCGGCGAATTTCCTCAACTACGCGAAAAGCGGGTTTTACGACGGCCTGGTGTTTCACCGCGTCATCCCCGGCTTCATGATCCAGGGCGGCGGCATGACGCCGGACATGGCGGAAAAACCCAACGGCGAACCCATCCGCAACGAAGCCGACAACGGTCTGAAGAATCTGCGCGGCACGCTGGCGATGGCGCGCACCGGCGACCCGCATTCGGCGACCTCGCAATTCTTCATCAACGTGGTGGACAACGCGCTCCTCAACCACCGCGGCCAAAGCGTCGCCGGCTGGGGCTATGCGGTGTTCGGCCAGGTGGTCGACGGCATGGACGTGGTCGACGCCATCGTCGCAGTGCCGCGCGGCAGCCGCGGGCCGCACGACGACGTGCCGCTCGAAGCGGTCGTGATGCAGCGCGTCAGCGTGCTGCCCGCGGCACCCGCCCCCACCGAAGCACCGAAGCAGTAAGGCCCGGCCTGTCTTCCACCGCCAAACTGCTGCTGCTCGCGCTGGCCGCGCCGGCATCGATCGCACTCGGCCTGCTGGCCGGCGCGCTGCCGGCCGACCGCGCGCTGGCCATGCAGATCCTCGCCGAATTGCGCGGTCCGCGGGTGGCGGCGGCATTCGCCTGCGGCGGCCTGTTGGCGCTGGCGGGCGCGCTGATGCAGACGCTGTTCCGCAATCCGCTGGCCGAACCCTACCTGCTCGGCGTCTCCGGCGGCGCCGGTCTGCTCGCGCTGCTCGGCATGGCGGCGGGGCTGGCATGGCCGTGGGTGTCGGCGCTGGCATTTGCCGGCAGCCTGCTGGCGCTGGCGCTCGCCGCCGCGCTCGGTGGGCGGATGTTGGCGCGCGACCACACCCCGCTGCTGCTCGCCGGGGTGATGCTGGCGGCAGGCTTCGGCGCCCTGATCGCGCTGGTGCTTTCGGCCGCACCGGCCGAGCGGCTGCCCGGCATGCTGTTCTTCCTGATGGGCGACCTCGCCTGGACCAGCAGCGCCTCGATGCTGTGGGGCGCGCTGCTGCTGGCGGTAACCGCCGCCCTGATACTCTCAAGCCGGCTCGACGTGCTGCAGCTGGCGCCGCTGAAAGCCGCTTCCCTGGGCGTGGCCGTCGCCCCCACCCGCTGGATGCTGTTCGTCCTGGCCGGCGCCTGCGCCTCGCTGGTCGTCGCCCAGGCCGGCAGCATCGGCTTCGTCGGCCTGATGGTGCCGCACGCCTTGAGAAAGCTCGGCTTCGCCGGCCACCGCGTCCTGCTGCCCGCTTGCGCGCTGGCCGGCGGCAGCCTCTTGGTGCTGGCCGACGCGCTGGCGCGCACCGCGATCGAACCGCGCGAACTGCCGGTCGGCGTGCTCACCGCGCTGCTCGGGGTGCCGGTGATGCTGTGGTTGTTGCGCAGGCCATGAATTGGCAGATGTAGCCTGGTTATGCGGCAGAATTGCCGTCGAATTAACGTTAGCTCCCTTGGATCAGCCGATGCGCCGATACAACCACAAGAATTGCCAGTCACTGTTTGGCTATGCGGCCGCCGTCCACATTCGCTCTGGAGGTAAGTGTCAGCTGTGTGGGTGCGGCGGCTCACCATTAGACTTTGATCTGTGGCGGCAAATGACAGTGGAGCACCTCATTGGCAAGTCGCAAGGCGGTTACCTGAAGCAAATCCACACCGCAGTTGAAATGCGATTTCCAAACCTTTCACCCCTTGCCCGCGAAAGCTTGTCGCAGCGTATCGATACGCTGAACACCGTTACCGCGTGCAGCTTTTGCAACTCCACAACCAGTCGGGATGTAAGCGAAAAATCAATGCCTGAGCTTCTGCGCGAGGCCACTGGAACCATTGAGGAAGTGGAGGCATATATCGCTGCCGAACTTCAGCGGGTCTTGGAACGCAAGCGCCTAGACGTCCAGTGGAAGCTTGCGTCCGTAAAAGAGGCTTTCCAACGCGAGGTGCATACAGAAATCAATGCGGGGGCTAGCCCTGCTAGTGTAGGGAAGGCTGCACGATAAAGCCACGCAGCGCCGGCGTCCCTGATCTTGAACGTTAACCCTCACCCAACCCGGCCATGAGCCTGACTATCCAACAGCTCTCCCTCCGCACCGCTACCCGCACGCTGGTCGGCTCGCTCGACCTCGCCCTCGAACCCGGTGAAGTCCTCGGCATCCTCGGCGCCAACGGCGCCGGCAAGTCGACGCTGCTGACGGTGCTGGCCGGGCTCGCAGTTCCTGCATCCGGCCAGGTCAGGCTCGACGGCCAGCGGGTGACCGGCCTGCCGCCGCTCACCCGCGCGCAGCACATCGGCCTGCTGCCGCAGGGCGACGAAGGCGGCTTCTTCGGCAGCGTGGCGGATTTCATCGCGCTCGGGCATTTCCCATTCAAAGGCTCTCCCGACCTTGTGCCCCATCTCGCCACCTGGGAACTGACCGACCTTGCCGACCGCCCGCTTGCCACCTTGTCCGGCGGCGAGCGCCAGCGCGCGCGGCTGGCGCAGCTGGCGGTGCAGGCGCCGCGCATCGCCCTGCTCGACGAGCCGCTGACCCATCTCGATCCCGCGCACCAGGCCCGGCTGCTGGGCTGGACGCGCAGCGAGGCCGACGCCGGCCGCAGCGTGGCGCTGACGCTGCACGACCCCAACTGGGCCGCCTGCCACTGCGACCGCCTGCTGTTCCTCCACGGCGACGGGCGCTGGCAGCTGGGCACGCCGGCCGAACTGCTCGCCCCGGCGTCGCTCGAAGCCCTGTACGGCCCCGGCACCGCTGCGTTGTGGCGGCAAGGCAGCCGGAGCCAGCCTGTATAATCGCTTATCTGCTTCAACTCACCCCTGCTCCGCGCACCCCCAATGATTCGTCGCATCATCAGCAAAGTATTCGGCCGCAAATCGCGTGCCTCCGGCGCGCAGATCCTGCCGCAGTCCAAACACGGCATCCGCCGCGAGCAGATCGACGACTGTGCGCTGAAAACCTGCGAAACGCTGGCACAGGCCGGCTTCAAGGGCTATCTCGTCGGCGGCGCGGTGCGCGATCTGCTATTGGACAAGACGCCGAAGGATTTCGACGTCGCCACCGACGCCACCCCGGAAGAGGTGAGGCGGCTGTTCCGCCGCTCGCGCATCATCGGACGGCGTTTCCAGATCGTGCACGTGATGTGCGGCCGCGCGACCATCGAGGTCACCACCTTCCGCGCCAACGGTCAGAAGGAGGCGGAGGACGACGACGAGCGGCCGACCGACGAACACGGCCGCCTGCTGTCCGACAACGTGTTCGGCAGCATGGTGGACGACGCCGCGCGCCGCGACTTCACCATCAACGCGCTGTATTACGATCCCGCACGCGAGGAAGTGCACGACTATTTCGGCGGCGTGGCCGACTGCAAGACGCGCGTGCTGCGCATGATCGGCGACCCCGAAACGCGCTACCGCGAAGACCCGGTGCGCATGCTGCGCGTCGCGCGCTTTGCCGCCAAGCTCGATTTCCATATCGACCCCGACACCCGCAAGCCGGTCGCCACGCTGGCGCCGCTGCTCGCCAACATTCCGCGCGCGCGCATCTTCGACGAGGCGCTGAAGCTCCTGATGTCGGGCCACGCCCTGCGCGGCGTCCACCAGCTGCGCGCCGAGGGCCTGCATCACGGCATGCTGCCGCTGCTGGATACGATTCTGGACGACCCCACCGGCGAGCGCTTCATCAACGCCGCGCTGAAAACCACCGATGCGCGCATCGCCGAGGACAAACCGGCCTCGCCTGCGTTCCTGTTCGGCACCCTGTTGTGGCCGCAGGTATTGCAGCGCTGGCGCGCACTCGAAGCGGCCGGCGAAAAGCCGCAGCCGGCGCTGTTCGCAGCGATGGACGAAGTGCTCGATGCGCAGCGCGGCCAGCTCGCCATCCCGCGCCGCTACGACGGCATGATGAAGGAGATCTGGGCGCTGCAGCCGCGTTTCGAGCAGCGCGGCGGGCAACGCCCGTATCGCCTGCTGGAGCATCCGCGCTTCCGCGCCGCCTACGATTTTCTGCTGCTGCGCGCCGAATCCGGCGAGGTCGATGCCGAGCTCGGCGAATGGTGGACGCGCTTCCAGGAAGTCGGCGATGACGAACGCGCCGCCATGCTGCTGGCCGACAGTTCGCCCAAACCGCGCCGCCGCCGCAAACGCAAGAAGCCGGGCGACGCCGGTGGCGAGGCGCATCCCGCATGAAGACGTCCGCATGACCATCCTGGCCACCATCGGGCTGGGCGCCAACCTCAACGACCCGGCGGCACAGGTGGAATACGCGCTGGCCGAACTCGACCGCCTGCCCGCCACCCGGCTGCTGGCGCACTCCAGCCTGTACGCCTCGGCCCCGGTGGGCTACGTCGACCAGCCCGATTTCATCAATGCGGTGGCGCAGGTCGAGACCTCCCTTGCGCCGCGCGCGCTGCTCGCCGCGCTGCTCGACATCGAACACCGCCACGGCCGCGAGCGCAGTTTCCGCAACGCCCCGCGCACGCTCGATCTCGACCTGCTGCTGTACGGTGCCGCGCATTTCCACGAAGAGGGGCTGACGCTGCCGCATCCGCGCATGAGCGAGCGCGGTTTCGTGCTGCTGCCGCTGCTGGAAATCGCGCCCGATACGGCGATCCCCGGCCGCGGCCGTGCCGCCGACTGGCTCGCCGCGTGCGCGGACCAGAACGTCGTCGTGCTTCCCCCACCCGTCGCCGCCATCAACACATGAGTCTCGACCGCTACCGTTACGTCGTCGTCGAAGGTCCGATCGGCGCCGGCAAGACCAGCCTCACCCACAAGCTGGCCGAGCGCCTCGATGCCGGCACCTTGCTGGAAAACGCCAGCGACAATCCCTTCCTGCCGCGCTTCTATCAGGAGCCCCGGCGCTACGCGCTGCCGACGCAGTTGCACTTCCTGTTCGACCGCTCGCGCCAGTTGCGCGAACTGGCGCAGGGCGACCTGTTCCGCGCCGGCACGGTGTCGGACTTCCTGATCGACAAGGACATGCTGTTCGCGCGCATGAACCTCGACGACGACGAGTTCGAGTTGTATCAGAAGGTCTATGCCGACCTCGCGCTGCAGGCGCCGACCCCCGACCTGGTGATTTATCTGCAGGCACCGGTCGAAGCGCTGCAGGAGCGCGTCCGGCGCCGCGGCGTGGAATACGAACACGGCATGGATGCGGGCTACCTGCAGCGCCTCGCCAACAGCTACAGCGAATTCTTCCATCGCTACGACGCCGCCCCCCTGCTCATCGTCAACACCAGCAATCTCAACTTCGCGGAAAGCGAAGCCGATTTCGAGCTGCTGCTGGAACGCATGAGCAAGATGCGCGGCCCGCGCGAGTTTTTCAGCCGGGCGGCGTAAACCGAATATGGCAATCACGCTTTCCACCCTCAAGACCATGCACGGCAACGACGAAAAAATCGCCGTGCTCACCTGTTACGACGCCAGCTTCGCGCGCACGCTCGACGCCGCCGGAGTCGACGTGCTGCTGGTCGGCGATTCGCTCGGCATGGTGGTGCAGGGCCACGCCACGACGCTGCCGGTGAAGCTCGCCGAGATGGCCTATCACACGCGCTGCGTCGCCGCCGGAACCGAACGCGCCTTCATCGTCGCCGACCTGCCGTTCGGCAGCTACCAGCCTTCGCCCGAGCGCGCGTTTGCCGCCGCCGCGCGTCTGATGGCGGCCGGCGCGCACATGGTCAAGCTCGAAGGCGGCGCGGTGATGGCCGACACCGTCGCCTTTCTCACCCGGCGCGGCATCCCGGTGTGCGCGCACCTCGGCCTGCTGCCGCAGTCGGTCAACCAGCTCGGCGGCTACCGGGTGCAGGGGCGCGAGGATGCCGCGGCGGCGCAGCTGATCGCCGACGCGCGCGCGCTGGAAGCGGCCGGCGCCGCCCTCATCGTGCTGGAAATGGTGCCCGCCGCGCTGGCGAAGGCCGTCACCGGGGCGCTCGCCATTCCCACCATCGGTATCGGCGCCGGCGCCGACTGCTCCGGCCAGGTGCTGGTGCTTTACGACATGCTGGGGCTGTATCCGCGCGCGCCCAGGTTTTCGAAGAACTTTCTCGCCGGTGCCGACGGCATCGAAGCGGCGGCGCGCGCCTACGTCGCCGCGGTGAAGGACGGCAGCTTCCCCGCCGCCGAGCACGCGTTCTGATGCGAATTTTTCATACCGCCGCCGAACTGCGCGCCGCGCTCGCCGGCGAGACCGGCGCCGCGCTGGTGCCGACCATGGGCAACCTGCATGCCGGCCACGTGTCGCTGGTCGAACTGGCGAAGCAGCACGGCAGTCCGGTGGTCGCGAGCATTTTCGTCAACCCGCTGCAGTTCGGCGCCGGCGAGGATTTCGAGCACTATCCGCGCACGCTTGCCGCTGACTGCGAAAAGCTCGCTGCCGCCGGCTGCGATATCGTGTTCGCGCCCGATGTCGCCGAGGTGTACCCGGTGCCGCAGACGTTCACCGTGCAGGTGGCCGACAGCCTGGCGAACGACCTCTGCGGCGCGTTCCGTCCCGGCCACTTCAGCGGCGTCGCGACGGTGGTGCTGAAACTGTTCAGCCTGGTGCAGCCGCGCGTGGCGGCATTCGGCAAAAAGGATTTCCAGCAGCTGCTGGTCATACGCGAGATGGTGCGGCAGTTCAACCTGCCGATCGGAATCCTGGCCGGCGACACGCTGCGCGAAGCCGACGGGCTGGCGATGAGTTCGAGGAACGGCTATCTCTCGCCGTCCGAACGCACCCAGGCGCCCGCGCTGCAGCGCGAACTCGCCGCCATCGCCGCCGCCGTTCGGGCAGGCGGCCGCGAGTACGAGGCGCTGTGCTGCGCTGCCGCCCGCCAGCTGGAAATGGCCGGCTGGGATGTCGATTACATCGCGCTGCGCGACGCCGCCAGCCTGCGGCCCGTCGATGCCGCCACCCGCCGCGCGGTGGTGCTCGGCGCGGCCCGCCTGGGAAAAACCCGGCTGATCGACAACATCGAGATTGCCTTGGGCAATCCACTCTGAAGTTTTATAATGTCACCCCTTTCTTATTGAGGGCACCGTCATGCAAAGAACGATGCTCAAGTCCAAGCTGCATCGGGCAACCGTCACGCATTCCGAGCTGCATTACGAAGGCTCGTGCGCCATCGACGAAGCCCTGCTGGACGCGGCCAACATCCACGAATACGAGCAGATCCAGATCTACAACGTCACCAACGGCGAGCGCTTCACCACCTATGCCATCCGCGCGGCGCGCGATTCCGGCATCATCTCGGTGAACGGCGCGGCCGCGCACAAGGCCGACCCGGGCGACCTCGTCATCATCGCCACCTACTCGGCCTACAACGAACTGGAACTGGCGCGCTATGCGCCGGAACTGGTGTACGTCGACGCGGACAACCGCATCCTGGACACCCGCCAGGCGATTCCGGTACAGGCGGCGTAGGCCACAACGCCCAGCCAGTAAAAAAGCCGGGGATCCCCGGCTTTTTTACTGGCATTGATTCGGGCGTTGCTGCCGCCACGTGCAGGCTCCAGTGGCAGCAAGCCACCACGACTGCCTGGCCTTGACACTGCCGGCGACGAGTGGGGGCCTGCTATGGAATTGAACCGTCCCGATCAAACCGGGCTGATTCACGTCAGCCCGCGGGCTACGCCATGGAGAGTCGGCCGGCTCGGCTTATTCCGCCAACGATTCCCGGATCTTCTTCGCCAGATCGGGGCTTTGGGGGGTCAAATGCACCATCCAGTAGTGGGACTTGTCTGCCGTGGGCCGGCCCCGATGCGAGTACCCCGTCCTCAGGACGAATGAGTTGTCCTTCGGATTCACGCTGTACAAGCCATCGCTCTTGTCCAAATCCCAATAGAACGGGCTTGCAAATGGCTTCCCCCGGAAGAAGTTTCCCGGGGTCGAGGCACCCTTGCTGTTGTCCCATTCGATCTTCAGGCGGCGTCCCTGCAATAGCGAAATCGTGGCGTTTTGAATGTCCTGGCTATTCTGAACGACCGGCTCTCCATGCACCCAATACTGCTCGATCCTCACCTTTGCCGAAGTTTGCATTATCGCTGCCGCTTCGGCTGCCGGCTCGGCTGCGGGCTGGGCCTGGCGGGGTTGCTCCGGCTGGGGCGCCGGCAGCTTCGCCTGCCCTCCCGCCTTGAGGTCGTTCCTGATGACCGACGATACCGTCTCGTCGGCAAAACCCGCCTCCTTGAGCCGCACCACCCTATCGACGTTGGCGTAATCGCTTTCAACCATGAAGCGGATGACATCCTCGCCAAGGCCCGACGCCTTCAGCCGGGTCAGTTCCTCGGTGGTCAATGCAGCCAGCGCCGCCCCGGAGGAAACCAGGGCAATGGCTCCAATCAAGAAAAAGCATTTCGTCTTCATTCCAGAGATCACGGTCAAATTCCTCATTCAAACAATCGGTCGATGGCTCAACTACGTGGGGGAAAGCAAGCGGGGAAACGCAGGGCAGGTCACGGTTTCAATACTTGGGAAACACTCGGCCGGAGACGGATTGATTATGCCCCAGTTTGGCTTGGCCGACGAAGGGCGCGAAGCGGGCTGGCAGACGGCCGGCTTCGACCTTATGCGATTCGATCAAGCCACAGGCGAAGCGGCCGTTCCGCACAGCGCGGCATACGCACCTATTTCAGCTTCCAGATCTCGTCGTTGTATTCCCGCATGGTGCGATCGGTCGAAAAGAAGCCGCTCGATGCGGTGTTGAGGATGCTCATGCGCGTCCAGCCGGCCTCGTCCTGCCAGGCCTGCGCCACCCGTGCCTGCGCATCGACGTAGCTGCGGAAATCCGCCAGCACCATCCAGGGGTCGTGCGGACTCAGCAAGGTGTCGAGAATCATGTCGAAGATACCCGGCTCGTATAAATTGAAATGGCCTGATTTCAGCAGCTCGATCACCTCGCGCAGGTCGGGGTCGTTTTCCACGTAGCTCTGCGGCTGGTAGTGCGGGCGCAGCGCCTCGATTTCCTCGGCGCGCAGGCCGAACAGGAAGAAGTTGTCCTTGCCCACCGCGTCGAGAATCTCGATATTGGCGCCGTCGTAGGTGCCGATGGTGACGGCGCCGTTCATCATGAATTTCATGTTGCCGGTGCCGGACGCCTCCTTGCCCGCGGTCGAAATCTGCTCCGACAGGTCGGTCGCCGGCGCGATGATTTCCATGCTGGTCACCCGGTAGTTGGGCACGAAGGCCACCTTCAGGCGGCCGTCGACGTCGGGGTCGCTGTTGACCACGTCGGCCACGCTGTTGATGAGCTTGATGATGCGCTTGGCCATCGCGTAGCCGGGCGCGGCCTTGCCGCCGATCAGCACGCAGCGGTCCGCCCAGCCATCCAGGCGTCCACGATTGACGCGGTTGTACAGATGGATCACGTGCAGCACGTTGAGCAGTTGCCGCTTGTATTCGTGGATGCGCTTGACCTGCACGTCGAACAGCGCGTCCGGATTGAACTCCACCCCGCACCTGGCCTTGACCAGCGCGGCCAGACGTTCCTTGTTGGCGCGCTTCACCGCGCGCCATTCGGCGTGGAAAGCGGCATGGCTCGCCTCCGCCAGCGGCTTCAGCCGTTCCAGCTGCGACAGATCGGCGATCCAGTCATCGCCGATCTGTTCGCTGATGAACGCGCTCATGCCGGGGTTGGCGTGCGCCACCCAGCGGCGCGGGGTGACGCCGTTGGTCTTGTTGTTGAACTTGCCCGGCCACAGGTCGACGAAGTCGCGGAACAGCCCTTCCTGCAGCAGGCGGGAATGCAGCGCGGCGACGCCGTTGACCGAAAAGCTGCCGACGATGGCGAGCCAGGCCATGCGGATCTGGCGCACCGGCCCCTCCTCGATGATCGACATGCGGCGGCGGCGCTCGATGTCGCCCGGCCATTTCACCGACACTTCGCGCAGGAAGCGCGCATTGATTTCGTAGACGATCTCCAGCAGGCGCGGCAGCAGGCGCTCGAACAGCGCCACCGGCCAGCGCTCCAGCGCCTCCGGCAGCAGCGTGTGGTTGGTGTAGGCCATGCACTGCGTGGTGATCGCCCAGGCCGCGTCCCATTGCATGCCTTCCTGGTCGAGCAGCAGGCGCATCAGTTCGGCCACAGCGACGCAAGGATGGGTGTCGTTCATCTGGAACACGTTGTGCTCGGCGAATTCAGACAGCTCGCTGTTGCCCGCCGCACGCCACTGCCGCAGCGCATCCTGCAGGCTGGCCGAGGCCAGGAAATACTGCTGGCGCAGGCGCAACTCCTTGCCGTTTTCGCTGCTGTCGTTGGGATACAGCACCATCGAGATGTGCTCGGCGTGGTTTTTCTCCTGCACCGCCTCGGAGTAGCTGCCGGCATTGAATTCGTCGAGGTCGAATTCGTCGGTGGCGGCGGACTTCCACAGGCGCAGCGTGTTCACGACATGGTTGCGGTAGCCCGAAATAGGCATGTCGTACGGGATCGCCAGCACATCGCTGGTGTCCACCCAGCGCGCACGGTGGACACCGGCCTTGTCGTGATAGTGCTCGGTGCGACCGCCGAACGGCACACGGCAGGTGAACTCGGGGCGCTCGACTTCCCACGGATTGCCGTCGCGCAGCCAGTGGTCGGGGTCTTCGACCTGATAGCCGTTTTCGATGTGCTGGTGGAACATACCGTACTGGTAATGCAGACCGTAGCCCATCACCGGCAGGTTGAGCGTCGCGCAGCTGTCCATGAAGCACGCCGCCAGCCGCCCCAGGCCGCCGTTGCCCAGGCCCGCGTCGGGCTCCTGTTCGGCCACCGCCTCCAGCGTCTGGCCGAACCGGTGCAGCGCCTCGCGCGACGCCTCGTCGAGCCCCAGATTGAGCACGTGGTTGGACAGCGCGCGGCCGATCAGGAATTCCAGCGACAGGTAATAGCCGCGCCGTCTGCCCGGCTGGTCGCGCGCGGCATAGGTATTCATCCAGTCCGCCATCAGGCGGTCGCGCAACGCCCAGGCCAGCGCCTTGTAGGTGTATCGCGGCGGACAGTCCCGCACGCGCCCGAGGTGGTAGAGCTGATAACGCTGGACATCATGCATGAGCGCTGCGCCGGTTCCCGGCAGCGGCTTCAGCGCGATGGCACGGGAGGCGGCGGTTTTCTCGTCTGGCATGGTGGATCCCGCAGAGGTCATGTCGAATAAAGGGCAAGGTAGCGGCCGGCGCTCTCCGACCAGCCGAACGACTGGCGCATGCCGGTCTGCTGCAGCCGCCGCCACTGCGCGGGCTGGCGATAGAGGCCGAGCGCGCGGCGGATGGCGTCGAGGAAGGCCGCCACGTCGGCAACGTCGAACACGAAACCGGTGGCGCTGCCGTCCTGCAAGGCGGCCTCGGTCGCATCGACCACGGTGTCGGCTAGCCCGCCGGTCTTGAAGACGACGGGCGGGGTGCCGTAGCGCAGGCTGTACATCTGGTTCAGACCACATGGCTCGAAGCGCGACGGCATCAGGAACAGGTCCGCCCCGGCCTCGATCCGGTGCGCCAGCGGCTCGTCGTAGCCGATCTCGACGAATATCCGCTGCGGGTGCTGTTTGGCCAGCCGCGTGAACTTCTGCTCGTACATTGCCTGGCCGCTGCCCAGCAGCACCAGGCGCACGTCGGTCTCGGCGAGCAGCACCGGTAGCGCGGCGAGCACCCAGTCGATGCCCTTCTGCTCGACCAGCCGCCCCACCAGTCCCAGCAGCGGCGCCTGCAGGGCGGCCTCATCGGGCTGCGGCAAAAAGCGTTCGAGCAGCGCCTGCTTGTTGCGCCGCTTGCCGGGCTGGATGCGGCTCATCGAGTAATGCGCGGGCAGGTGCGGGTCGGTGGACGGGTTCCAGATCCGGGTATCGATGCCGTTGAGAATGCCATGCAATTTGTATTGCCGCGACAGCAGCAAGCCGTCGAGTCCGTAGCCGAATTCGGGGGTGCAGATTTCCTGCGCATAGCCAGGGCTCACCGTGGTGACGGCATCGGCATACACGATGCCCGCCTTCAGCATGGAAAAGCCACCGTGGAACTCCGCCCCCTCGGGCGACCACCAGTGGCTGGGCAACTGCAGGCGCACGAAATCGCTGCTCGGGAAATAACCGCCGTAGGCGAGGTTGTGAATGGTGAACACGGTTTTCGGACGCAGCGGCTGGTCGGCCAGAAACGCCGCCACGAGGCCGGCCTGCCAGTCATGCGCATGCACCACCGCAGGCTGCCAGCCCAGCTCCAGCGCGTCCTGCGCCAGCAGCGCCGCCACCCGCGCAAACACCGCGAAGCGCTCGGCATTGTCGGGCCAGTCCTGGCCGCCGGCATCGACATAGGGATTGCCTTCGCGGTCGAACAGCGGCGGACAGTCGACCACCCACAGCGGAAAGGCAAAATCGGGATGGCGCGCTTGCAGGATGCGCGCGCCGACCATGCCCTCGGCGCCGCGCACGTCGAGCCAGCCGAGAATGCGCATCTGGCCGAGCTGGCGCAGCAGCGCGCGATAGCCCGGCAAGACGAGACGGATGTCGGCGCCGCGGTCGTGCAGGGCGTGCGGCAGGCTGTACAGCACGTCGCCCAGGCCGCCGGTTTTCACCAGCGGATAGGCTTCGCTGGCAACGAACATGACTTTGAGTGCTCCGCGTTTCATATTTTTATCAGGGGTCAGGGGTCAGGGGTCAGGGGTCAGGGGTCAGGGGTCAGGGGTCAGGGGTCAGGGGTCAGGGGTCAGGGGGTTTGTGCTTCGCGCTTTTCGATTGCGCGGCCATAGGCCGCACAGCCCCTGAATCCTGAATCCTAGCCCCTCGCTCACCAACATGGTTTGAGGAAGATCGCACCGAGCGGCGGGAT
>Ga0209916_1001399_pt1 | contig 21390 bp, 21 predicted proteins | sample ThiBio_1000_plan_FD_183956 | JGI IMG/M metagenome (GOLD analysis project Ga0209916, IMG submission 183956) | Wastewater bioreactor microbial communities from Cape Town, South Africa - Thiocy_solids_2 (SPAdes) | ecosystem: Engineered > Bioreactor > Thiocyanate-remediating > Anaerobic-Aerobic ... | reverse complement strand
CCGCCGCCCGAACCGGTCGAACCGGCCCCGCCTCCGGCCCCGGAATACGTCCCGCCCCCCGCGCCCGAACCCTCCCCGACGCCCGTTCCGAACCCTCCGCCACCACCCCGATCCGTGCCTGGGGACGGCAGCGAGGAGTTCGCGCCGCACTGACCCCGCTATAGTGCGCCGTCGCTTTGGCCGCACCACGTGAATACGAGCTGGTCCTGATGCTGGACCCCCAACTGGACGCCCCCGCCAGGGATGCCCTGGCGCAGCAGGCGCGCGGCCAGATCGAGGCGGCCGGCAGCCTCAAACAGGAGAACACCTGGGGGCTGCGCAAGATGGCCTACGAGATCAACCGCCGCACCGAGGCCGACTACCGCTGGTTCCGCTTCGAGGCGCCGACCGAGCTCCTCGACACGCTCGACCACGAACTGAAGATCGCCGACGGCGTCCTGCGCTTCCGCATCTTCAAAGTCGACGCGAACACGCCGACGATCGTGCCGCCCGCCGTCGCCGCTCCCGGCCCGCGCGAGCGCACCGGCGATCGTGGCGATCGCGGCCCGCGGGACGAGCGCCCGGCCGAGCGCGACGAGCGCCCCGAGCCCGCCGCCGCCGAGCCGGCCGGCGAGTAGTTCCCCACCTCTCCGTTCCGCCCGCTCTTTCCGTCAAACCCCTCGCCAAAGGGGGGAGAGTCGCGCCGTGCCCAAGCCTAGACTGGAAGTCAACAACGAATTCGGAGGAGTGAACTCTCTTGGCAGCTTCGAACGTGAACGTGGTGGTCATCACCGGGAACCTCACGCAGGATCCTGAACTGCGCAGCACCAACAGCGGCACCTCCGTCTGCGAATTGCGAGTCGCCGTCAACAGCCGCCGCAAAGACCAGAGCGGCCAGTGGGTCGACAAGCCGAACTTCTTCAACGTCGTCGTCTTCGGCGCCCAGGGCGAGAACTGCGCCACCTACCTCTCGCGCGGCCGCCCGGTGGCGGTCGAAGGCCGCCTCGACTGGCGCGAGTGGGAAGCCAAAGAGGGCGGCGGCAAACGGCAGTCGGTCCAGATCATCGCCAACTCCGTCCAGTTCCTCGGCTCCCGCGACGGCGGCGGCGGTCCGAACCCCAACGGCGGTGGCCAGCCGCAGCAGCAACCACCTCAGCAACAGCAGCAACCGTCCTACAGCCCGCCGCCCAGCGACGTCCCGGCCGACGAATCGGATTTCGGCCCGGTCTCGACCGGCGGCCCCCAGGAAGACGACATCCCGTTCTAGCCTGATCCGCCGCCCCCTAGCAAGTCCGCCGGTCGGCGCAAAGGCGCCGGCCGGCGCATACCTGTAGTCTTCGCCGTCGCTTATGCCCCGTGCACGTGAGACTTCATCGACCGGAGGCGCCCGTCGAGGCCGCCGCGGCGCTGATCGCGCCCGTCCCCGCAAATACACGCGGGTCAACTCCGAAGTCGTCGATTACAAGGACCTGAACCTCCTGCGTCGCTTCCTCTCCGACAAGGGGAAGACGCGCGGCCGTCGAGTCACCGGCCTTTCCCGCGCCCACCAGCGTCAGCTCTCGGTGGCCGTGAAGCGGGCGCGCGAAATCGCGCTCCTGCCGTACGTCGGAGAGCGCTGATGGCCCAGGCGATCCTGCTGGCCGACGTCGAGAACCTCGGCGAGCGCGGCGAAGCCGTCGACGTCGCCCCCGGCTACCTGCGCAACTACCTGGTGCCACGCAAGCTGGCGCAGCCCGCGACCCCGGGCGCGCTCGAGGAAGCGCAGCGCCGCATGGAGGCCGCCGAACGCGCCGCCGAAGCGCGCGCCGCCCGTGAACGCGAAGCCGCCGGCCTGCTGTCCAAAACCGTGATCACGATCCACGAGCGCGCCGGCGAGGACGGTCACCTCTTCGGCTCGGTCGGCCCGCAGCAGATCGTCGACGCCCTGCGCGACGCCCGCGAACTGCGGATCGACAAACGCAAAGTCATGCTCGACCAGCCGCTGCGCGAACTCGGCACCTTCATGGTCGAGATCGACCTCGGGGACGGCAACGTCGCCGCGGTCAAGACGATCATCAGCGAGGAGAAATAGCCCGCCGCGCCGCGGTGCGGCGCCGGTCGGAATCACCCTCGTCGTCGTGCGTCTTGGACGTGTGTCGCAACTGCCGCACTCTGTAACGGGAGTGTCAACTTCTTTTCCACGTATTTGCACCGTCGCGGCCTCGGCCCGCGCCCTGCCTCTGGTTTGATCGAGACCCGCCCCGCCGTCCCCCCTTTTCCGCCGCCCCACCCTCTATCCCTGAACCTGCATGTCTCCGTCCCCGGCAGCCCACGTACCCCCGCAGAACATCGAGGCCGAGGAATCCGTCCTCGGCGCGATGCTGGTCGCCGAGCCGACGCTGACCCGCGTCATCGACGAGGTCAAGCTCAACGCAGCCGACTTCTACCTCGACCGCCACCGGGCGATCTTCGAAGCGATCCACGACCTCTACGCGGCCTCGAAGCCGGTCGACGAGCTGTCCGTCGCGGAGGCCCTCACGCAGACCAACAAGATCGACGAGGCGGGCGGCAAGCACTACGTCTCCGAGCTCGCCGCCAAGGTCCCCGCCGCCGGCAACGCCAAGCACTACGCCGAGATCGTCCAGCAGAACTCCCTGCTCCGCCGCCTCCTCGGCGCGGGCCAGGAAATCCAGGGCTGGGTCAACGAGCGCGACGGCGAACCGCGCGAACTCTCCGAGCGGGCCGAGAAACTCCTCTTCGAAGTCGCCCACAAAGAGCAGGCCTCCGACTTCCGCATCCTCGGCGACATCCTCCACGATGAGGTCGACCGCCTGGAGAAGCTCTCGACCGGCGAGACCGAGCTGACCGGCACCCCCTCCGGCTTCCGCGACATCGACGCCGTGACCGGCGGCTTCCAGCCCGGCAACCTGATCATCCTCGCGGCGCGGCCTGCCATGGGCAAGTGCGTTTCCGCACAAAGTCTTATCTTTGACCCTGACTCTGGCGCCAGGCGAACGGTGAAGGAGCTGCGTCGGACCTACCTGCGCGATGAGGACGTGTGGGTTGCCTCGCTTGGCCCCGACCTCAAACTCGTCCGCGCCAAGGCCGCCGCGGTCGCCTACAACGGAAGGAAGCCGGTATTCCGCCTCTCCACTCGGCTGGGCCGTCGGATAGAAGCGACCTCCAACCATCCCGTGTTGACCAGCCACGGTTGGCAGGAGCTCGGCGAGGTCACCCGCGGAACAAGGGTCGCGGTGCCACGTTGTCTGCCCGGACCGCTTCGACCGATGAGCCTCCCCGACGAGGAGGTCGTCTTGCTGGGCGCCCTGATCGCCGACGGTGCCATTACCCAGAAAACCCCGCGCTTCTGTTACGGAGCCGACTCGGCAATGCTTCCGCTCGTCGAGGCAGCGGCCGCCGCATACGGCCTGCGACTTCGAGTCGCAGGCCGGCGGTCCCATGGCAATGCCCTGATCAGCGCTGGTCCGGGTTCCCATCACAACCCCGTCACGGCGATGCTCACCCGTCACGGCCTGATGGGCCTGCGCTCGGCCGAGAAGTTCGTGCCGGACGCGATCTTCGGGCTCGGCGAGGAGCAGCTGGCCCGCTTCCTCGGCGTGATGTACGGGTGCGACGGGCACGTCTACTGCAGCGATCGTCTGGCGCAGATCGGTTACACGACGATCAGCGAGCGGCTCGCGCGCGACGTCCAGCACCTGCTGCTGCGGCTGGGGATCGTGGCGACGATCCGCACGTTGAAGCGACCCGTCTACGACGGCACCGGCAAGGTCGCGCGCGAGGTCCGGATCACCGGCCAGGAGGGGCTGCGTCGCTTCTGCGAGCTGATCCGCGTCCCCGGCAAGGAAGACGCGCAGGACCGGGTGCTGGCACGGCTGGACGAGGCCCCGCGCTCGACCAACACCGACACGCTGCCGGTCGAGGTCTGGGACGACGTCCTGCTGGCCAAGGGTGACCGGATCTGGGCGGCGGTGAGCGAGTTGACGGGGCGGCCCCGCAACCACAACTGGCACGTCGGCGCCCGCGCGCCGTCGCGCGGCCTGGTCGCCGAGCTGGCGACGGCAACCGCCTCCCCCACCCTGGAGGAGCTCTGCGACTCCGACATCTGGTGGGACGAGGTCGCCTCGGTCGAGTACGTCGGCGAAGAAGAGACCTACGACCTCGACGTGCCGGGGCTGCGCAACTTCGTCGCCGACGACGTGATCGTCCACAACAGCGCGCTGGTCGCGAACATCGCCGAAAACGTCGCGGTGAAGCGCCATCGGCCGGTCGCCTTCTTCTCGCTCGAGATGTCGGAGGTCGAGCTTGCCCAGCGCTTCATCGCCTGCCGGGCGCGCATCCCCGGCGACAAACTGCGCAAAGGCCAGGTCAACCAGCGCGATTGGCCGAAGGTGCTGCGCGCCGCCAATGAACTCGAACAGGCGCCGCTCTGGTTCGACGACTCCTCCGACCTCGGCATCCTCGACCTGCGGGCGAAGGCGCGGCGCCTCCACGCCCAGGAACAGGAACGCGGCGGGCTCGGGATGATCATCCTCGACTACATGCAGCTGATGCGCTCCGACGACCCGCGCGCCAACCGCGTCGAGCAGGTCGGCCAGATCAGCCGCGGTCTCAAGATCCTCGCCCGTGAGCTCCAGGTGCCGGTGCTGGCGATCTCCCAGCTCTCGCGCGCGCCCGAGCAGCGCTCGCCGCCGAAGCCGCAGCTGTCCGACCTGCGCGAGTCGGGGCAGATCGAGCAGGACGCCGACCTCGTCGCCTTCCTCTACCGCCAGGACTACTACCGCGATCCCGACGAGGAGCCGGACGGCCTCGCCAACCTGATCATCGCCAAGCACAGGAACGGCCCGATCGCGACCAAGGAGCTGGTCTTCCTCGACCGCTACCCGAAGTTCGCCGACTACAGCGGCCAGGAAGCGCCGATCGAACAGCCGGTCGGCGAAGACCCGCCGCCCTACGACGAGGCCGCCGCGGCGGGCCCCGAGTTCTGATGCGGGCAACCCACCCGACGAGGGCTCGCTGAGTGCCCGCGATCGCCCGCTCCGAACCGTTCCGCGACCAGGTCTGCACGTTGGGGATCTGCGATGGCTCCGGCTGGATCCTCGGCCCGGAAGACGTCGCCCGCCCGTGCGACTGCCGCGCCCAACGGCTCAGCCGCGGCCACAACCGCGGCATCTCCTCGGTGATCCCGGCCCGCTATCGCGGCGTCTCCTTCGACCGCCCGCCGGTCTCCGACATGGTGCGCGACCTGCAGACGAAGGCGGCGGTGGCCGAGGTGCGGGCCTACGTCGACGACCTCGACCGCCGCCTCGCCGAGGGGCGCGGCCTGTGGATCTTCGGCGACACCGGCACCGGCAAGACGACCCTCGCGATGCTGATCTCGAAGGCGGCGCTGGAGGCGGGCAAGAGCGTCGCCATCTACTCGCTGCCGAAACTGCTGGCGCGGATCCGCCGCACCTACGACTCCGAACCGGGCGGCGACAACTACCTCTCCTTCTTCGACAAGCTCACCTCGGTCGACCTCCTCCACATCGACGATCTCGGCGCGGAGAAACGCTCCGACTGGGTACTGGAGCAGCTCTACGCCCTGGTCAACGAGCGCTACGAGACCGAGCGCTCGGTGGTGATCACGACGAACCTGAAACACGCCGAGCTCGAGGAGCAGATCGGCTCCCGCACCGTCTCCCGCCTGACCCAGATCTGCGACGAAGTCCCCCTGTTCGGCGACGACCGCCGCTACGGCACGATCTCGCGCGTCGCGTAGGGGCGGGGCGGGGGTCCGGGGGGCGGGTGGCCGTCCGAGGTGGCGCGGGGGTGTCCTGGGCTCCTCATGGGGGTCCTGGCAGGCTGTGACCCCCATGAGGAGCCCAGGACGTGAGGCGTTCGTGAGGGAGGCGGCACAGGGACGTGAGGAAGTCGGACTTACGTGACGATCGGGCCGGGAAGTCTCCACACCTCGGCCCGATCGGTCACAGAGATGCCGGGAACGTCACACTTTCCGGCCCCCTGGAGGCCTTTTCCGGGCCGAAATAGGGGGCCCGGAACGCGCTGCGTGTTTTAGGGCCCCTATAGGGGGGTCAATACACGCAGCGCGTAGGTCGGTGTTGGACAACATGGGAGGAAGACCGGAGTTCTCGGCGCCTCTGTGACGACGTCTGACTCCCGTCACGGATCCGTGCCACTCCCGTCGTACTCCCGTGACGATCCCGTGCACGACCCTCCACACCTTCCGCACACCCGCCCCTCTCGCCACGGCCACAGCCTGCCCGGGCCGTGGCGAGAGGGGCGCGTCCGTTATCCGGGCGCCAGCTTGCGGGGCCTGGACCTTCCGGGCGACAGCTTGCGGGCCCCCAAGACCTGCATAGGGCGCAATCACCTAGAGCGAGCCCGCGGGGGCGACCCAGACGCTCTCGAAGCGGAGGCTGGTCAGCTCGGCAATCACGTCGTAGTCGCGGTCGTAGTGAAGGACACCGGCCCCGGCCTCGTGGGCGCAGGCGGCGATGATCAGATCGATCGGCGAGAGGCGATGGTGACCGGCCCGGGCCAACTCACGCTGCGCTTTGCGTGCGGTTGCCTCGATGTCGGCGTCGATGGATACCGACGGCAAGGTGCCAAGTCGATCGATGCTCTGCTCGTGGTCTGCCGCGGACTGCGCCGAGTAGCCAGCCTCGAGCAGAAATGGCAGGCAGGTGGCGATTTCCCCCGCGTCGAGCTTTTCGACCACCGCGTTGAGACGGACCCGCGGCACCCCGCCCGAGAGGAGCCGCGACCACACCGAGTTGTCGATCAGGAGCACGACTACTCGTCGTCGTAGCGAGCGATCAGACCGAGGTGCTTGACCTCGTCCGCGGCCTCGACGTCGACCTTGGGGCCGTTGCCGCTCAGGATCCAGTCGATCATCTCGCGGCGCGCCCGTCTTGCCTCCTCGCTTTGATCGGCCAGTCGGCGCGTCTTGACCTGCGCCCCGAGCGTGACCAGCTCGGCGAAGTCGATCCTCTCCGACCTCCCCAGCTTTGCGCGCAACTTGTCCAACGCAGCCTTGACCGACGGCGTCTCGGTGATCGTGTGACGGGGCCTGGTGGTCGGCACGGGGCGAGTGTAACACCGTGCTGCACCGCACCCGACGCCCGGAACCGTCAGAATCCGGCCACGTGCCGGGCGTGGTCATAGTCGGCGCCCAGTGGGGCGACGAGGGCAAGGGCAAGATCACCGATCTGCTCGCCGAGCGGGCTACCACGATCGTCCGCTTCCAAGGCGGCAACAACGCAGGCCACACGATCGTCCGCGATGGCGAGACGTTCGCCTTCCACCTGATCCCGTCGGGGATCCTGCACTCGGAGAAGACCTGCGTGATCGGCAACGGGGTCGTCGTCGACCCGCGGGTGCTGCTGAGCGAGATCGACGGGCTGAAACGCGCCGGGATCAGCGTCGCCAACCTGAAACTGTCCGCGAACGCGCACCTGATCATGCCCTACCACGTGCTCCTCGACACCGCGAGTGAGACGAAACTGGGGAAGAACTCGATCGGGACCACGCGGCGCGGGATCGGGCTCGCCTACGCCGACAAGGCGCTGCGGCTCGGCATCCGCGTCCAGGACCTGCTCGACGAGAAGATCCTGCGGACGAAGATCCGCGCCGCGCTGGAGCCCAAGCAGCAGGCCCTGCGCGAACTCTCGGTGCAGCGGCGCAAACTGCGCAAGGAAGCCGGCGACGAAGCGAAGGCCGCGGCGGAGGGCTCGATGGGCGGCGTGATCGACCCGCGCCCCGACCTCCACGCGATGGTCGAGGAGCACGTCAACTACGGCCACCGGCTCGAGCCCCACATCGCCGACACGGCGAAGCTCTGCTGGGACGCGCTCGACCGCAAGGAGACGGTGATCTTCGAGGGCGCCCAGGCGACCCTCCTCGACCTCGACCACGGCACCTATCCCTTCGTCACGTCTTCGAACCCGATCGCCGGCGCGGCGACCGTGGGCGCCGGCGTCGGCCCCACCGACATCGACGAAGTGTGGGGGATCGCCAAGGCCTACTCGACCCGGGTCGGCGCCGGCCCCTTCCCGACCGAGCTCGAGGACGAGATCGGCGACCAGCTGGTCGAGCAGGGCCACGAGTTCGGCACCACCACTGGCCGCCGCCGCCGCGCCGGCTGGATGGACCTGGTCGGCCTCCGTTACGCCGTCCGCCTCAACCGCATGGACGCGCTGGCGATCACCAAGCTCGACGTCCTCCGCGGCATCGGCCCCCTGCGCGTCGCGGTCCGGTACCGCTCCAAGGAAGGCGCGATCCTCAACGAGTTCCCCTACCACCAGTCGATCCTCCACTCGGCTACGCCTGAGTACGAGGAGCTCCCCGGCTTCGACGAGGACATCAACGACTGCCGCAGCTTCGCCGACCTCCCCACCGCCGCCCGCGACTACCTGGGCTTCATCGCCGAGTTCGTCGGCGTGCCGGTCAAGCTCGCCGGCGTCGGCCCCGCGCGCGACCAGGTCGTCTGGGTCGACTGATCCGCCGATCGCCCATCCGGCCCGGATTGCAATGTGGCCGTCGGAGGCCTTGCAATGTGGCCGTTGAAAACCTTGCAATGTGGCCGCTGGAATACTTGCAATGTGGCCGTTGGCTAAGGTCGAACCAATGCCAGACCGGCCTTATGACCCACGCGTAACGGATCAGGAGCTCGCCAAAAGGCTGAAGACGAGCGGGGCGGTCCTCATCGAGGGCCCGAAGGCATGCGGCAAGACGGAAACCGCACGACGGCAGGCAGGAAGCGAAGTCCTGCTGGATATCGACGAGGGGGCCCGCGCCACCGCCGCGATCGACCCCGGCCTGATCCTGGAAGGCGATGTACCGCGACTGATCGACGAGTGGCAGGTCGAGCCGAGGGTATGGAACCACGTTCGCCGCGCGGTCGACGAACGTGGGGAGCCCGGCCAATTCATCCTCGCCGGCTCCGCGGTCCCGGCGGACGACGCGACGCGCCACTCCGGGGCGGGCCGAATCAGCCGCCTCCGGATGCGGCCGATGTCGCTGTTCGAGTCCGATACGAGTGACGGCTCCATCTCTCTTCGGGACCTCCTGGGCGGAGCCCAGGTGAGGTCCACCGATCGCGGCATCGAGCTGGCGGAGCTGACCGAGGCCCTCGTCCGGGGCGGCTGGCCCGCCCTTCAGCACCTGCCGGTCGAGGACGCGATCGGGAGCGTCTCCGATTACCTCGACGAGATCTCCCGGACGGACATCAGCCAGGTCGACGGCGTGCGTCGCGACCCGGCTCGGGTACGGCGGCTGCTGGAGAGCCTCGCCCGAAACGTGGCCACCCAGGTCGCGCTGACCACGCTCGCCGCGGACTCCGCCGACGGCGGCGAGGAGCCGTTGAAACGGCACACGGTGGGGGAGTACCTGTCGGCGCTCGAGCGCCTCTTCGTCATCGAGGACCAGCCGGCCTGGCAGCCCCACCTCCGCTCGCGCTCACGTCTCCGCGCCGAACCGAAGCGGCACTTCGTCGACCCCTCGCTGGCGGCAGCCGCCCTCGGCGCAAACCCTGCTGCCCTTCTGCGCGACCTGAACCTGCTCGGCTTCCTCTTCGAGTCACTGGTCGTCCGCGATCTGCGGATCTACTCACAGCCGCAACGGGGCGAGGTTCGACAATTCCGGGACAACAAGGGTCTCGAGGTCGACGCGGTCGTCGTCTCCCCGGACGGCTGGGGCGCGTTCGAGGTCAAGATCGGCGGCGAGAAGCCGATCGACGAAGCCGCCAGGAGCCTGCTCAAGTTCGCCTCCGAAATCGACACCGAGCGGAGCGGTGAGCCCGGCGTCCTGGGTGTGATCGTCGCCGGTGGCTACGGCTACGTCCGCGAGGACGGCGTGCGGGTGATCCCGATCACCTCGCTCGGTCCCTGACCCCCAGCGCGCCCGACGGATAGCTCGCGTACCGAGAGCGGGCGTCGGACCGCTCCTTCCGGCCCACCGGCGTGTTTATGGAGTGCGGACGGGTGGTATACGTTGACCCGCGCCAAGAACCGTTTCACGGTTTAACGCAAGCTTTCGACGGCCATCCCACGATGGGCGGGCCGCAAAGGAGAGATATACGGATATGCGCAAACACGTGCTGATAGTCCTCGCCTTGGGGGCCCTGATCGCCGTCTCGGTGGTCGGGATCGCGACCGCGGCGGGAGGCGAAAAGCCCGTCACGGTCAAAGTCGGCAATCTGGAACTGACGGCAAACGGCGGGTTCAGCCCGAAGGCGCTGTCGAAGACGAAGCAGACGCCGATCGAACTGAAGGCGTCGGGCGAAGTCAAAGAGGCCGACGGCTCCCACCCGCCGGCGGTCCGCGAAGTGATCCTGGAAGGCGACAAGAACGCCCAGGTCCACCTCAAGGGAATCCCGACCTGCAAGTCGGGCCAGCTCCAGGCGACCGACACGACGGCCGCCGAAAAGGCGTGCAAGTCGGCGCTGATCGGCTCCGGCCAGGCGACCGCCCAGGTGGCCTTCGCCGAACAGAAGCCGATCAACGTGAACTCGAAGATCCTCGTGTTCAACGGCGGCGAAAAGGGCGGCAAGGCGAAGATGTTCATCCACGCCTACTTCTCGAACCCGATCTCCGGCGCGATCGTCACCACGGTGACCATCACCAAGCACAAGCACGGTCGCTTCGGCACCCTCGCGGTCGCGAAGATCCCGCAGATCACCGGCGGCAGCGGCTCGATCGTCAAGTTCAACCTGAACATCAAACGGAAGGCCGCGGGCCACAACCCGATCAGCTCGACCTGCACGGACGGGAAGCTGAAAGTCCACGTCCTCGGCAAGTTCGAAGACGGCACCAAGGCGGAAACGGAAATCATCCGCGCCTGCACGCCGAAGAAGTAAGCCTCAGGGCAAAGCTCTCCGACGAGAGCGCTGTGACGGAAAGGGCGGCCTCCGGGCCGCCCTTTCTCGTGCTTACGTCCACTACCCGCGTCCACTACTCAATAGCTGTCTTGATGCGCAAGTTTCTCCTTCCTATAGTGGACGACGGCCAAAGGGGAAGGACGCCGTGGGAGGCATCTGCAGTCACGACGGAGCCGCGATCGCCGCAGCCGAGCTCCGGTTCAGGGAAGATCTGTGGCGATCCGCGCCAAAGGACGCCGTCGAGGAGGCGGAAGTCCGGCATCGCCGCTTCGGCCCGATCCTGGCCACGGTCTTCGGCGACCTGCCCGACGCGATCCTGATGAACCTCGTGCAGGGCGCGGCGGAGCCCGGCGCGACCGAGGACGGCCACCTGGCCGCGGCGGTCGAATGGGTGCGCTCGCGCGAGGTCGACTACTTCGTCTCCGTCGCCAAGGACCGTCCCGGCACCAAAGCGGCGGAGAGCTGGCTCGAGTCGCGCGGCTACGAACGCGGCCCACTGGTCCGCCGCTTCGTCCATCCGGGGACACAGGCGGCGGCGCCCGGGTCGAGCTCAGTGGAGGTCGCCAAACTGGGCTCGCTCGAAACCGAAGGGATGAGCCACATCCTCGGCGAGGCCATCGGCCTCTCGAGCCTGGCGACGATCCTCGTCCTGGGACTGCCGGCCCGCGAGGGATGGCACTGCTACCGGGCGAGCCTCGGTGGCCAGGAGGTGGCGTGCGGCGCGATGCTGGTGCTCGGCAAGGTGGCGCTGATCGGCCTCGACGCAACCCTCCCCGAGGCGCGCGGCCACGGCTGCCAGACCGCCCTCATCACCAGGCGCCTCGTCGACGCTAGGGCCGAGGGCTGCGACACCGTCGTGGCTGAGGTCTGTGATGCCCCGTCCGCCAGCCCGGATGCGGCAAGGAACCTCGAACGCCTCGGCTTCGAGGAGATCGCCGGGAGCACGACCTGGCGCCGGCCGCGGGGGATCGGTTAGGGCCCGGCCCTCGGGGCCCGAGTTCGCACTTCTCCGCGGATAGCGCGGAGAAGTGCGAACTCGTCGGTGCATCCGGCCGCAGACGCCACAGAACCGGGCGGGCTGCCCTACCCTTCCTGCCATCTTGATGCGGCGAACCATTTCGCTTCTTGCCGCCGCGGTGGTCGGCGTGGCGCTCTTCCTCCCCGCGGCCGCGGACGCGGCGGACTCCTCTCCAGCCTGGGCCCCGGACGTGCCCTGGGGCGCCGGGTGCGAACCGGCGCCGAGCGCCGCGCAGCGGACGGCGGCGAACTGCGGGGCGACGCTGGTCGACGGGGAAGCGGTGCCGCCGCGGGGCGCGCCGCCGGTCGTGAGGCGGGTCATCGCCGCCGCCAACGAAATCGACGACCGGCCCTATATATGGGGCGGCGGGCACGCCAGCTTCATCGCCAAGGGGTACGACTGCTCGGGCGCGGTGAGCTACGCGCTCCACGGCGCCGATCTGCTCGGCTACACGCAGGTGAGCGGCCAGCTCGCCCATTACGGCTCCCCCGGCCCGGGCAGGTGGATCACCATCTACGCCAACGCCGAGCACGTCTTCATGGTCGTCGCCGGCCTCCGCTTCGACACCCGCAACGACCCCGAAGGCATCAGCGGCCCGCGCTGGAAGATGGCCGCCCCGGAAGCGAGCATCCTGCCGAAGTTTGCGGTGCGCCACCCGGCGGGGCTCTAGCCGCCGGTCACCTCATTCGCGGGCGGGCCGCCTCCCTCACGGCAAAGTGAAGGAGGCGGAGACACAGCCGAACCCGTTGTTGCCCGGCGCCGTGTAGAAGCCGGCGAAGACCTTTTCCCCGTTCGGCGTGAGGGACCCTCGCATCAGGTTGTAGGTGTAGGTACTGCCTTCCTGCACCGGCTGCCCGCCCGCGTTGAGACTGAGGAGGGCGACGCGCTGGTTCGGATAGGCGGTGCCTTCGCCGCCGCTGAAGCGGAAGACCGCCTGCGAGGAGGCGCCGTTGATCTGGACTTCCGGGTCGGAGCCGGTGAGGTCGATCCCGTGCGCCCTGAAGCGGAAGCTGACGCTTCCGGTCCCGTTGACGGCGGCCGTGCCGCTCGCCGGGTCGAACCAGCTTTCGGCGCCGGTGAAGTCGACCTCGTACGGCAGGCTCAGCCCCGAGCTCACCCCACCGCCTTCGTTGCTGCCCGGCTGCGCGGGACATGGGGCGACCGTGGAGCTGACGGTCGACGCGCCCCCGGACGCGGCGGTGCCTTCGCCGGTCGCGACGTAGTTGATCCACGAGGCGCGCGGGTACCACCTGACGCTGACGTTCGCGACGGTCTTCGCGGTGAGCGGTCGGGTGAGCGGTGCGGGTTCGCCGCTGACAGGTTCCGAGCGCGGCGCTTCGCCGCCGGCGCCGTTGCCGCCACCGGCGCTCGGCTTGGACGGCGCCGCGGCGGGCCGCTTGAGCCTCACCTTGAAGGCGCGCGAGTAGGTCTTACCTTCCGCCCGCACGAGCACCCGCGCGCGGAAGGTGGCCGAGTGCCCCGCCAGGCGTTCGAGCGCCCCCTTGCCGAAGCGCAGCTTGACCGTCGCCTTGCCACCGGCGCCGAGGAACGGCGGCGCGACCACGCGCGCCTTCACCTTCTTGCCGGCGACCTTGGTCGCGATCCGCTTCGGCTGCGCCTTCACAGCGCAGGCTTCGCTCGCCGCGCAGCGCACGGTGCCGAGCTTGACCACGCCGCTCTTCGGCACGGTGCGGACCTTCGCCGCCGCCCCGGCCGCGGGGGCGGCGAAGAGGGCGCCGGCCAAGGCCAGCACCCCGATCGCCATCGCGCCGCGCGCCCTCGACACCTAGTGCCTCCCCGCGATCTTCACCTTGACCAGCTGCTTGGCGGTCTGGCCGTTGGCGTGAAGGGCGATCGACACCTTGATCAGCCGCCGCTTGGCGCCGAGCGCCTCGCGGGCCGCCTTCGACACGTGGACCCGCACGGTCGACGACTTGCCGGCGCCGATCTTCTTGGGGGCCATCACGCCGAGCGCGTAGCGCTTGCCGGCGATCTTGACGCCGAGGATCCTCGGCGCCGTGACGGTGCAGGTGGCACCGCCGCGCGGGCAGGTCAGCCTCGCCACCGTCGCGACTCCCGTCGCGCTGAGCTTCCGCACACCGCGGAGGCCCACCGGCTTCCGCGGGGCGGCCGGCGCGACCGCGGGCTCCTCCGGCGAGGGGACGGATGTCGACGGCGCCCCGTCGACAGGCTTCCGCGGCTCTTCCACCGGCTTCTTCGGTTCTTCCTTCGGTTCTTCGACCGGCGGCGGGGTCGGCTCGAACGCCGCGGTGACACCGAGGGGATCGAGCGCCGCGCCGGCCGAGTAGAAGCCCGCGAACGCTTCCGCACCGGCGGCCGTCAAGGTCGTCGGGATCGCGTCGAGGCGCACCGATTCCGCCCCGAAGACGGGGGCCACCCCGCTCGTGTCGAGGGTCGCGAATTCGACGTCGGGGAAGTCTTCGGCCCCTCCCGGGGCAAGCGATTTGCTGTGCACGTCGGCGAAGAGGGCGCCGGATTCGGCGCTGAGCACGACCCGTGGATCCGAGAACGTCATCTCGAGCGCGCCCGCATGCCCGGTGAAGTGCACGGTCCCGGTCGCTTCGACTTCCGTCAGGTGGGTTTTCGTGTCGTAGCTCCCCGCGCCCACCGGGAACCTGAACGTCCCGTCGGCGGCTTCGACGGCGCCCTCGGAGACTTCGATCTCCCCCGCCGCGGCCCCCTTGATGTAGTTCCTGAAGGATTCCTTGATCCCCCAGTCGACCTCTCCGCCTTTGATCGGGATGGTCGCCGCGCCCGCCGGGGCGACGCAGACAAGGAGCGCGCCTACGGCAACCAGCAGGCCGATCGAGAGGGATCTTCTTCCGGTGCTTCGCATTGAGGTCCTTTCGGGGGATTTCGCGGCGGCGGCAGCCAGGAAGTAGGGCCTGCCAAGCCTTGTTAGGGTTACCTAATAAGGCGACCCTAACAAAGTCTCGCTAGATTTGTTAGGCATCCCTAAGTCCCAGCAGCGACGAAGCGAGAGGAGCAGTGCATTGCCGAAAGCGAGGAAGTCCCGACTGGCCGTGGCCCTGCCGCTGCTGGCCGCCGCGCTCTGCCTCTGGGTCGCCTCGGCCGCCGGGGCCGCGACCCCGAAGCGGATCGTCGCGCTCACCCCCTTCGCCGCCAACACGCTGGTGAAGCTCGGCGCCCCGCCCGTCGCGATCGGCCAGACGGTCGGCGGCAACGAACGCTTCGCCCCGCAGCTGAAGGGGGTGACGGTCCTGCCGCTCGCGCACCCGAACGGCCCCAACCTCGAGCAGCTGGTCTCCCTGCGGCCCGACCTCGTCCTCTCGACCAAGACCTGGGCGAAGGGGAACCAGGCGATGCAGAACCTCGGCATCCGCGTCGTCACCCGCGAGCCCGTGCGGGTCAACGGGGTGATCTCGAAGACCCTGGCGATCGGGCGCCTGGTCGGCAAGCTGCCGGAGGCGAAGCAGCTCGTCGCGAAGATGAAGGAAGGGCTCGGGAAGGCGCGCCAAGGGATCACGAAGCGGCCGTCGGTGATGGTGATCCTCGGCGTCGGGCACTCGCCGTTCACCTTCCTGCCCAACAGCTGGGGCGGCGACCTGGTCCGCAAGGCGGGCGCCGAAGTGCTCGCCGGCGGGCTCAACTCCGGCTCCGGCTTCCAGCGGATCTCCGACGAAGTCGTGATCGCCGAAGACCCCGAAATCCTGATCGTGGTGCCGCACGGCGAGCCGGAGGACGTCCCGGCGATCACCAGGTACTTCGAAAACGACCCCGCCTGGGGCGCGACCAAGGCGGCCAAGGAAGGACACATCTACATCTCCACCAACAACTCGCTCCTGCAGGCCGGGACCGACGTCGGCAAGACGATCGAAGAAGTCCGCAAGAAGTACCTGCACAACTGGCCCGGCTGAGCCTTGACGCGGCGCCTGATCGTCCTGGCGAGCCTGGTCGCCCTGCTGCTCGCGGCCGCGATCGCCGAGCTGGCGCTGGGCGCGGTCAAGGTGCCGCCGGGCGAAGTGCTCGACATCCTGTTCGGCAGCGGCAAGACGGGGCCGAACCACCAGATCGTCGAGTCCCTGCGGCTGCCGCGCACGGTCGAAGCGCTGGTCGTCGGCGCGGCGCTCGGCGTGGCCGGGGCGATCCTCCAAGGGGCGCTCGCCAACCCGCTGGCCTCCCCGGACGTGATCGGCGTCACCGGCGGGGCGGGCTTCGGCGCGATCCTGATCATCGTCCTCTTCCCCGAGAAGATCGCGCTGCTGCCGATCGGCGCCCTCGTCTTCGGCCTCCTCGCGGCGGCGCTCGTCTTCGTCTTCGCCTGGACCGGGCGCAACCGCGGGTCGATCGCCAAGGTCGTCCTCGCCGGGATCGCGATGCTCTCGCTGTTCACCGCGGGGACCACCGGCCTGCTCGCCGCCTTCCCCGAAAAAGCCCCCTCGGCGATCTTCTTCCTCGCCGGCGGCCTGACCTCGAGCGGCTGGGAAAGCCTCGACACCACCTGGCCCTACTTCCTCGCCGGCGCCGTCCTCGTCGTCTTCCTGATCCGCCCGCTCGATCGCCTCGCGCTGGGGGACGACGTGGCCGCCTCGCTCGGCTCGCGTCCGCAGCTGATCCGCTTCGGCGCCGCGGTGGCGGCGGCGCTGCTGGCGGCCGCCTCGGCGGCGATCGCCGGCCTCCTGGCCTTCCTCGGCCTGGTCGTGCCGCACGTCGTGCGGATGGCGGGGCGGACCTCGAGCCAGACCTTCGTCGTCCCCGCCTCGGCCCTCGGCGGCGCCGCGCTCTTGGCGGGCGGCGACACGCTGGCGCGCACGGTGCGGGCGCCGATCGAACTGCCGGTCGGCCCGTTCATGGTGATCCTCGGCGTCCCGGTGTTCCTCTGGCTGCTGCGGAGGGCGCTCTGATGGAGGCGGCCGCCCCTACGCTTGCCTTTCCGCTGCCGCTCGAGGCCTACGACGTCCGGGTCAAGATCGGCGGGACCGCGATCGTGCACGGCGCGACCCTCCAGGTGCACCCCGGGGAGCTGGTCGCCGTGGTCGGTCCCAACGGCGCCGGGAAGTCGACGCTGGTCCGCGCCATCTGCGGCCTGCAGCGCGCGAGCGCCGGGGTCATCGCCTGGTCGGGCCGCGAGGTCCGCTCGCTGCGCGGCCGCGAGCTCGCCCGCCTGCGCGCCTTCGTGCCGCAGCGGATGCCGGTGCCGGCCGGGGTCACCGTGCGCGAAGCGGTGACGATCGGGCGCTCCTCGCAGCTGCGCGTGCTGGGCCGGATGACGCGCGCCGACCGTGACGCGATCGAGCGGGCGATGGCGCGGGCCGAGGTCGGCCGCTTCGCCGAGCGGGCGCTGGTGACGCTCTCCGGCGGCGAGCTGCAACGGGTGCAGATCGCGATCGGCCTGGCGCAGGAGGCCCCGGTCCTGATCGCCGACGAGCCCACCTCCCAGCTCGACCTCGGCGCCACCGTCGAGGTCGCCGGCCTGCTGCGGAACCTGACCGCCGAAGGGCTGACGGTGCTGCTGGTCGTCCACGACCTGGCGCTCGCCGCGGCGATCGCCGACACCGTGGTCGTGGTCTCGAAGGGGCGGACGGTCGCCGCCGGGCCGCCGCGGCAGGTGCTCACCCCGGAGCGGCTGGCCGACGTCTGGCGCGCCGACGCCTGGCTGTCCGAGCACGACGGCCGCACCGCGCTCCACGTCGCCTGGCTGGGGCAGCGATGAGGCGCCTCGCGACCGCGATCGTCCTCTGCCTGCTCGTCGGCGCCGGCGCGGCGGCGGGTCCGATCGACGCGGCGCTCGCCGACTCGCCGCAGGTCACGATCGTCACCCCGGGCGGTGCCCAGCACACGCTCGCGCTGGAGGCGCTGGCGGGGAGCGAGGACGTCGTCGGCCGCAGCTACACCCTGCGCTCCGGGGAAGGCGAAAGCACCCAGGCTGTCACCGGCTTCTCGATCGCCGCGCTGCTGGAAGCGGCCGGCGTCGACCCCTACGGCTTCTCCTACGTCGAGGTGCAACGACCGGGCGGCGGCGCGGTCCAGCTGAGCCGCACCCAGGCGACCGAACCCGCCGCCTTCGCCGAGGGCCCGCCGGTCGTCTACTCGACCGGCGCCGGGACCGGCTTCCTGCGCCCGAGCGCCGGCCCCGAAGACGACAACGCCGCCGACAGCTTCCAGTCGCCGGCGGGCCTGACGATCGTCATGCGCAAGGGCGCCTCCTTGCAGGTGCGGGTCGAGGCGACGCCGCGCCGCGCCAGCGTCGGCGAGAAGGTCAGCTTCCGCGCCGTGGTCGAACGGTCGGGCTCCGGCGAGGCGCTCAGCTACTCCTGGTACTTCGACGACGGGAACTCGGGCGCCGGGCAGACGGCGACGCACAGCTTCGCCAAGCCGGGGAGCTACGCGGTGGTCGTCGGCGTCACCGCGGCGGGCGAAGACACCGGCACCTCGGCGGTGGTGAGGATCCAGGTCGGCAAGGCGCCGGCAGGCGGTCCGGACCGCGAGGGCGGCGGCCACAACGAGTCGGCCGCGGCGCCCGACCACGGCGCCGCCGACGGGCCGTCCGGTCCCGCCGCGCCGAGCGTGGCGCCCGCCCCGGTCATCGCGCCGACGCCGGAAGCGGAGAGCCCGGCGACCGCCCCGACTCCGGAGGTGAAGGCGGAGAAGCCGAAGCCGAAGGCCGAGAAGAAGCGGCCGCGGAAGGCGACGCCGAAGCCGACCGGCGAGTTCGTCACCGGCGAACTGCTCGCCGCGGACGTCGAAGCGCAACCGCCCGCCGCGACGCCGACCAAGCGGGCCGCGGCGCGGACCGGGACGTTGCGGGCCGATGACGGCGACGGGGGCGGCGGCGTGCCGGGCGCCGCCTGGGGCCTCGGCGCCGTGGTGGTGCTGCTCGGGATCGGCGCGTTGGCCGAGGCCGGGGGATTCGTCGACCTTGTCCCACGGATCAGGGAGAGGCTGCCGTGAGCGTCGAGCACCTCCTCTACGACATCTCCGACGCGCTGCGGATCCCCGTCCTGATCATGGCGGTGATCGCGCTGGCGATCGTCGTCGTCGAAACCGGATCGCTCCTGGTCGAGCTGCGCCGGCGCCGCTACCGCAGCCTCGCCCGGCTCGAGTCGGCGGTCGACCGGTGCCGCGCCCACCTCGGCGCCGGCCAGAGCACTGAGGCGCTGCGAACGCTCCAGCCCTTCGCCTGGAACATGCTGATGGAGGAGGCCTACGCGGGCATCCTCGAGCAGCTCGGCCGGCCCGACGCCGAGGCGCGGATCGCCAAGCGCCTGGCCGAGTACGACTACCGCAGCCTGCGCCGGCTGGAGCGCACCCGCATCCTCGTGCGGATGGGGCCGGCGCTGGGGCTGATGGGCACCTTGATCCCGCTCTCCCCCGCGCTGGCCGGACTGGCCGACGGCGATGTCGCGACGCTCACCGACAACCTGCGCGTCGCCTTCAGCGTCACCGTCGCGGGCCTCCTGGTCGGCGCCATCGCCTTCGGGATCTCGCTGGTCCGCGACCGGCTCTACGCCCAGGACTTCTCCGACGTCGAGTACGTGGCGGCCTGCCTCACCGCACCCGACCCGGACGGCGGCCTGCCGGCCCAGTCCGCCGCGGCCTGGGTGGGATCCCCGTGAAGGTCACGGCCAGGGCGCGCAGTCGCGAGGACCGGGCGGGCGACCCCCTCGACGGCCTTGTCAACCTCTTCGACCTCGGCATCGTCCTCTCGGTCGCCTTCCTCCTCGCCGCCCTCTCCTCCCTCAACCTCACCTCGGCGATCACCGGCAAGGACAAAGCGGCGACCAAGACCCGCGCCACCGATGCCGTCACCGCGAAGAAGAACCAGAAGGTCCAGCGCGTGAAGCTGAAGCCAGGCGAGAAAGTGGTCGGCCGCGGCGAAGCGATCGGCACGATCTACCGGCTGAAGGACGGGCGGACAGTGATCGTCAGGGAGCCGGGGGGCGGCAGGGGGACGGGGCGGTGAGCCCGGTGGCCTGAGTTGGGCCGGGGGGAAGGGGTCAGGCCCCGCAGGCCGGCGCCCGGGAGGGACCGGGTCCCGCAAGCCGGCGCCCGGAAGGGTCCAGGCCCCGCAAGCTGTCGCCCGGGAGGGCCGTGGCCCCGCAAGCTGGCGCCCGGCGATGGACGCGCCCCTCTCGCCACGGCCCGGGCAGGCTGTGGCCGTGGCGAGAGGGGCGGGTGTGCGGAAGGTGTGGAGGGTCGTGCGCGGGGGCCTCACGGGAGTGTGCGTCGGGAGTGGCACGGATCCGTGACGGGAGTCAGACGTCGTCACGAAGATGCCGAGAACTCCGGTCTTCCTCCCGTGTTGTGCAACACCGACCTACGCGCTGCGTGTATTGACCCCCCTATAGGGGCCCTAAAACACGCAGCGCGTTATCGACCCCCTGAATCAGGTCCGAAAAGGGCCTCCGAGGGCCGGAAAGTGTGACGTTCCCGGCATCTTCGTCACGGATCCGGCCGAGGTGTGGAGACTTCCCGACACGATCCTCACGGAAGTCCGACTTCGCACCATCCCTGTGACGCCTCTCCCACGCAAGCCTCACGTCCTGGGCTCCTCATGGGGGTCACAGCCTGCCAGGACCCCCATGAGGAGCCCAGGACCTCCCTCGGACGGGCGCCGGCACCACGGACCCCCGCCCGTCCCCCGCCACCCCCGCCACGGAGCCGCTCTGGCTCAGCGCCTCGCGGCCCGACGCCAAGCCGTCAGCTTCCGACCCAGCGTCGGCGAGCCGTGGAGGGCGAGATGCTCGGCCTCCACCTTCGCGTCAGATTCCTCGAGGCCGAGGACCTCGTGCGTGTAGCGGCGGGCGGCGTCGCGACGAGAGGCGAGGACGAGCGCCGTGCTCGTACCGCGCGGGGTGAGTGCGAGGTGGTCGTCCTCGACCAGCCCCCGTGCCCGCAGCCGGCGCACCATCTCGAGCGTCGTCGGGGCGGAGACGCCGACCGCGCGGGCGAGGGCGGCCTGGGTCGTCCGGCCGTCGTCGCGATCCAGTTCCAGCAGAGCGAGCAGGTACCGCGCGGTGGCCTCGCCGATCTCGCTGCAGGGCAGCGCCATCTCGACGGCTCGTGCGGTCTCCTTCATCCCTCCCCAGGCTACTCCCGCCGCTCCCCGTTCCCCCGGCCGTGGGCGGCGCAGCCTGGCGAGTTGGGCCGCGCGCACCGCCATTAGGGGGGCCTAATTAGGTAATCCTAACTTCATTTGTTAGCCTGGCCCCCATGAGCCCTTCCGACGCGACGCCGAACGACACGCAGACCATCAACATGGGCGGTCACGTGGTGCCGGTGAGCGCGGGATCGGCCGCGGCCGAGCTGGTGGCGCAGCTGCCACCGCTGGTGGAGGTGCCCTCGGTGCCGCTGCGGAGCGCGGCGGAGGAGGCGCGGACGATCCTCGCCTCGAACGTAACCGGGGCGCTGGCGACGCTGACCGCGGACGGCGACCCCTGGGCGTCGATCATCACCTACGGCGTCCTCGCCGACGGCAGCCCGGTCTTCTCGCTCTCCACGCTCGCCGCGCACGGCCGCAACCTGCGGCGGGACC
>Ga0209916_1001398_pt1 | contig 21405 bp, 28 predicted proteins | sample ThiBio_1000_plan_FD_183956 | JGI IMG/M metagenome (GOLD analysis project Ga0209916, IMG submission 183956) | Wastewater bioreactor microbial communities from Cape Town, South Africa - Thiocy_solids_2 (SPAdes) | ecosystem: Engineered > Bioreactor > Thiocyanate-remediating > Anaerobic-Aerobic ... | reverse complement strand
CATCTTTAGTTTTAGGAGTACGTTAGGCGATGTATTAAATCTGTATATTCTGAAATATGGGTATATTAAAATGGCTTCCATACCATAAAAAGTATCGGCTACAATATTAGTTGATATCGATTTAATCAATTTTCGGTGTCTGTAGTATGAGCAACATGTTTTTTACGTGTACCACGACCAGATGCGCGTGCCAAAGCAAAGCGTCTATCTCCTTTATCATTCCGTGGCAGTTCATGTAGACCAAAAACTGTTGAAATACGTTCCTCTTCTGGTAGATATTCAACCTGTTGTTTTGTGTTTAGCAGTTTTGCATCTAACATTTTTCGCATTGTCGTTGTTAAAAGTGCTTTTTCGCTTTCAGTAAGCTTATTTGCAGTTGCAAACTGTCCACAAAATTCGCGTAATTTTATCCATTTCATACCACTTTCAAGTCTATTCCAAGGCCGTTTATATACTGCGCGTGCATCTTCTTCTAAACATTCTTCAAATGATGGTTCGACAACGGCTGCATCAGAATTATCAACAGCAGCACGTTTGCGCATCGTGCGTGCAAGCGAACGCGATGAAACATACCCTAATACTTTGTCAGCCGCCGATTCAATTACAGATGATGGCGCCACAGGTGTTGACATTTTAATATTATTTTAGCAAAACACATTTAGGCTGGGAGCGCAGCCTACTATTTAACTTAATTTTGCTGACATATTAATAAATGGACTATTCCGCGTTGGCTAAAGCCGACGTTATTGATTTTCTCGAAACTTATGTTGACACAATTAACGCAATTCCTTTAGATAAATATGATTTAGTTGCATTTATACACGATTTTATTCAACAATTAGAAGAACATTTAAGCGAAGAATTAGATTCATATGTTCCAACAGATGAATGGCTATGTTATGCAGAAGATGCAGTTTTAAATATGTATGAATTTTGGAAATTGGCAGCCGCTCCTCCATTATCTGTCCCTGCTACACCTGAACAGCAGGCACATGTTCAATATCTTCGTTCTGTGCCGCAATTTCAACAACGTTCCCGCAATTGGTATGAACAAACCAGGAATACATTAACTGCAAGTGAAATATCGAAAATAGTTGGCACACCTGGGGTGCGCAATGCACTTATTCGGTCGAAATGTATTGCACCACCTGCTGTTCCAACACCAGAAGAAGCTGATGCAGAAGCCGCAACGGTACTTGCTGCGGCAGCTGCGCAAGACAAAATCCTGGCCGATTGGGGTGAATGTTTGGCTCCCGGTGCGGCAACGAATGACCCACGTTTTTGGGGACAACGTTATGAACCCGTTGCTAAACAAATTTACACACTTGTCACTGGCCAGCGGCTATTTGATTATGGGCGTATATTGCATCCATATGTTCCGCGACTTGGTGCATCTCCTGATGCAATCGAAGCAGAACGATGTTTTAATGTAGAATTCAAGTGTGTTGTTAGTCGCGTACTTGATGGTGAAATTCCATGGGAATACTATTGCCAAATGCAATCTCAAATGGAATGTTGTGGTCTTGATTGGAGTTCATTCGTTGAAACGAAATTCACTGAAGTTGAATTGCTAAAAAGCCTACCAGACACCGCAACTACCTATACATCACTTGATGCATCTTTAACAATCCCAACATACATGGGTTGCATCTGGTTTGTTGCACATGTCAGCGCACCAGAAACATATTATTATGTCTATTCGCCGGTGTTTACAACGGCAGATGCCATTCGAAAATGGGATGCAGAAAAACATGTACCAGAAGGTTGGTCAGTTGAAGCCAAACGTCACTGGATTGTCGAACAATTCGAATTACAATATGTTCCACGCAATCGAAAATGGTTTGAAGACATGAAACCGGAAATAGAACAATTTTGGCATGATGTTGAATATTATCGTTTTAATGGATGCGATACCATTCTACCACGCCGTACATCAACTAAAAAGCCAAAAGCCGATGATATGACTTGTCCGGAATGGGATGTGATTGATGTGTAGAAAAAGGTTGCTTGCAGCAACCTTTTTCGTCTTGAATAAATTGGTTTCGTCAATTTATTCTGTAGAAAAAGGTTGCTTGCAGCAACCTTTTTCGTCTTGAATAAATTGGTTTCGTCAATTTATTCTGTAGAAAAAGGTTGCTTGCAGCAACCTTTTTCGTCTTGAATAAATTGGTTTCGTCAATTTATTCTGTAGAAAAAGGTTGCTTGCAGCAACCTTTTTCGTCTTGAATAAATTGGTTTCGTCAATTTATTCTGTAGAAAAAGGTTGCTTGCAGCAACCTTTTTCGTCTTGAATAAATTGGTTTCGTCAATTTATTCTGTAGAAAAAGGTTGCCATCTGCCAAAAATTGACGCACAACATTGCGCGCAGTTAATCATCTTAATTACCAATGCTGTTTCTGGATTTTCTATACTATACGACGATATTCTGCGCAGCTGATTATACTCTCACACGCATCCGTGCCAAAAATCCATACTATCTTATTCATTCGATTCATAATGCTTTCATTGTTTATTACACTTGGAGCGATATCGTTAATACTTTCATTAATTTCCAACATTTACCAACGTTTGCATCAAACTATGCTGCAGCTGTATTATGTTTCGCGCTTCATGTATATCATATCATAATGTATTGGCGCGCATTCAGGTTTGATGATTGGTTGCATCACATAGTTATGATTGCTGTTGCGCTACCATTGGGTGTTCTCCTTCCATCATCAACGCTTCTGGGATTTTCGCTATTCTTTACAACTGGGCTGCCCGGAGGAATTGATTATTTCATGTTGTATTTAGTGCGCAATGGTATTCTGATGCGAATTAGAGAGAAACAAGTGAATACATTCTTGAATGTTTGGATACGAGGCCCCGGATGTGTTGCGCAAGCAACTATCACATTTGTTTATTTATTGTCGTATGGACGAAGTTTGCATCCAGCAGTGTTCTGGCTCGCATGTATACCACCAATAACAAATTATTGGAATGGTATATATTTCATGGAGCAGGTTGTGGTGGATTTAGCGCGACAGCCCTTGTAATTTCAATAACATTAACTTCGGATGAAAGCTCGCATACACCAGAACCACCATGTTCAACATAACTCTTACAACAACGATAAATCGAAAAATCTTCAAAGAATGGTGAAGTTTCAGATGTATTTAATAATTTTTCTTGTTCAAATAAGTCACTGCGATTACTCAAAAAATCGGGAATAGATGCATATAATGTTATCATCTTATGTGGTAAGACTGTGACATTATCATAATCTGAACAATATCCATCATGATCTTTATCGAATACTCTCACATATATTTGTAAAAAAGGTTGATTTACAGGTTGAATTTTACCTAAACTATGCATTTCCATAGATGTTCCTTTGTATGTATTTTCATATGGGTGGCACTCGCAATCGTTTGTAAAGCAAAACGCTAATGGTGTTTGTAACATTTGTTCAGACATTTTATATTTATAAGCTGACATTAGTCTTATGTAAGCGAACACAAAAAATGAAAGAAAACTGTTTAATTATTTGTCCTATTATATAGGGGAAATGGCAGCAACATCATGGTTAACAATGGATGAAGCATTTACTATTCACGGGCTACACTACATACTTGAACAATCCGATCTAACTCTTGCAGAGCAGAACGAGCTACGCACATTTGCTCCATATGAAAATCGTTCAGCTCATGCGCGTGAACCATGGCCAACAACAGGCATTGCAGCTGAATTCAAAAAAATCTATGCTGTTTTGGAATATCTCCCGCAGAATGTCAAAAATGATAAACTAGCAACATATATGCTATATAAGTTACTTGATAAAATTCCAGCAGATTTCGGGCATCAACTACATTCATATGGATTCACTCGTCTTGGAGATTATGCAAAAACCATGTTCATTTACAATTGGATAATAGGGCAACTAAATTTTCACAATTTCACTAAAAAACAATTTTCATAAGACTTTTGCGCGACAATTATCAGATGTTTCGGATGAACTTCGAACATCTGGCTACTATACGATGATAGAGACACAAAAAGCTGCTCACATTCGTAAAATGATACGTGATGCTGTAATAAATCCAACAACAAGTGACCCAACAATTTATTCTGCGAAAATCGCTTTTACGTCGTCAAAAATTGAATAAAAATGAAATCATATGCTAATTTATTCTAATTTTTTATTGTTATTCGGGAATGATGCTAATTACGCGCGGTTTAACAATTATCGGAGGATTAATGCTTTGGTTCCACTCACAAGCATTTTTGGCATCATATTTAACTGGTTGTGGAAATCACGATACAATACATATCGCATTAACAACTTTAAATGACTACGCCAAAAACACGCCACTATTTGCGGAATTTCTCCTTGCATCATCTGGGCTAATTGTTGATATTGCGGCAATTACACTGGTTACTCTATACATTTTCGGACAATTATCGACACGAACTATTATGGCATTGTTTGGTATTTTCGGGTTTAGACAACTGTGCCAATTGCTTGTTGCATTGCCCGCACCTAATGGCATGATTTGGTTTACACCAAACATGCCATCGGTACTTGTTACATATGAAACAGGAGTAGATTTCTTCTTCTCTGGTCATACAGCAATAACAGCATTCTTTACATTTGTAATGTGGTCGCGGACCACCGACCACTTGAAACGTTCGTTGAATATATATTTAATTGTTCAACTAATCTGGCAAATCACTTGCATCATGATTTTACGCTCACATTGGACACAAGATGTCATAACGGCGTTACTTGTTGCATGGATTGCTGCGACCGCATAATTTTCTTCTACTAATAAATCAATATGTTGCGTCATCGCAATCGCCGAACACTTAAAATAGGTCGTCATCCACCTAAAACACTAAAAGGTGGTATGCCATCAGATGCAAACCCAATAGAAACTCTTTTTAGTATTGTGTCTGGTACCGATAATCCAGCAGAACTTAAAAAATTTGCTTCAAATGAGACGCTTCCATCTGGATGGGTAGATGCAGATGGTACAGACAAATATAATTTAACGCCACTAATGCGAGCAGCAAAAGCCGGCAACACGCAAATTGTTAAGATGCTCTTAGATGAATATGCTGCAAATATAGACAAACAAGCACGTATATCGAAATACACTGCGCTGCAACAAGCTGTATATTATGGTCATGTTGAAACAGCACGAGTATTAATTTTACATGGTGCTGACCCGCGTTTAAAAAACATATATGGGGAAGATGCATATTTTTTGGCTGAACATCCTTTTGAAGGGCCGCCATCCAAAACAGCAGTTGTTCTTAAAAATGGAGCAACATCGGAAATTCGAGAAATAGCTGTCGGTGACGAAAGTGCAGTGAGAGCATTATATGTTGCATGTCAATCTGATTATATGGGTGATGAAGCAGGGCGACGCGTTCATGAAAAATGGACACAGAGACGACTTGAAACCGACTTTGCTGACCCTGTTGCAAAATACACAGGACCGCGCACACGTTTTTGGGTCGCAACGGTTCCGGCTGCTGTCTTTAAGACATTAACTGGTAGAACAATTGAACCATTGCTTGGTGCAGATGGTACTGCGATTATTGGTTCAGTTGCTGTTCAACCAATTGCATCAGCTGTTGATGTGGGGGAAGTTATGCGTATGTGTGCACATCCAGGAATTAGACGTTCTGGAATTGCATCAATATTGTTATCACATCTTGAAACATGGGCGACAGGTGTTGGTTACAAAACATTGCGACTTACTACTCTTGCGCATATGACAGCCGCTATGGAATTCTATAAATCGCGTGGATACAAATTAACAAATGTTACGCGTAAAAACTATGCTGACGCAGTAATCGAATTGAGCGAATTTGAAAAATCGTTGGTTGCACCTGACGCCGCGGTAGCTGCACCCGCATCTGATGCTGCGCCTGCGCCTGCATCTGATGCTGCGCCTGCGATTGCTGCACCCACATCTGACGCTGCGCCTGCGGTAGCTGCACCCGCATCTGATGCTGCGCCTGCATCTGACGCCATGGTGTCAAATGCAAATAATGTATACAAATATATTGTAGTACCAAATGTTAACAGCCATCATGTTATTGAATCATTAAAACGACGTGATTGGATTGCTACTGATGCAACTTTTGAAGAGAATAAATGGGATTTTTGTTGGGATATGGATGGAATTAAACTACATGATGCAACCGATAATACACACATTCAAGTTGTATCGTGTCCTCCAAATGCCCATATGTTAACAATCAAAAAGAATCTTGTGAAAGCATTACGAGACTATTATAGTGCATTGAAGCGTCAACCACCAGAAATATATTTGATAAATAAAATTGATACAGGAGAATACAATGAATGGTTAGCGGTTTCTGCAGATGCTACATGGGTTATTAATCCTGCAACAGGACCATCCGAAATAATTAAGCCTTTTATTAGTAATTCTGTTGACAAACTGCGCGATTATTTAGAATCAGTTGTAAAACCAGGATTTGAATGGACAATTGAACGAGCAATTGATGTCAAAAACAAGATTAATGTACCTTTTTTAGTCACACATAATTGGAATGTATATGTAGCATCCTCCGTATCAACGCCACAATGTAATGAAATTATTTTAGATGCAATTTGTGCAACGCGGGGACAATTCGCAATTGGTGCAACACGCCCATGGTTTGCACTTTTTGCAGCTGAATTCACAATTGATACAACTGAACATTATTGGTTAAATATTATTCGCGCAAACCCACCACTTGATGCGAGCGCAATAGATGCAGCATTTGCTGTAATGCTTGACCGATATTTTGCGCCGAAAATCGCGACACCTTCTACTTCATGGGAATTGATATGGAGTGACACCGAAGTGGACCCAATGCACATACCACATCAAATTTCAATGTCGAAACATAGTATTAACGTTGAGACGATGAAAGCGCGAGGAGATGAAGCTGTGCGTTTAGCAATGACAGCAGATGGAATCAGCGATTGGCCAAAACCTGTCAAGGGAACAACAACATCATTTATTACATCAAGATTCATTGGGAAGCCCTAAAAAGAATAATATGGTAGTTAAAATAAATTAATGTCAGCAGCAGAATTTGTTCCAATTGAAATTACAAAAACAATGGTTTGTAACTGGTTTCTGTTTTGGTTATGTATTATGGTTGCTCTTGCTATTTCAGCCACAGTAATATTTACATTTATGATGCTAAAACGAAATACAATAGTTGCAATGAGTATGTTGCCAACATTATTTGTATTTGCAATTTCTGTTGCAAATACATATTTTGTTTATGCAATGTGTACTAAGTTACCCGAAGGATTCGTTTCAGGGCGTGCATAAATTTGCAATTTTAATTACAGGTGAATACATTTTTTCACATGGGTCAATTATCATAAATTCAATAATAACATGTACGGTTGTGGGGTTTTTCCCACGAACAGCGGTAATTTTAACAGATGTAATATGTTTATAAGATATCGTATCATTACAATCTTTCCAAAAGTCTACCATATAGTCTCTTGCATCTGATTTATTTAGAGTAATTGTATTAAATCCATGTGCATCTACTCCAAGTATCCAATCCGCCAAATAATTCGCCATTTTCATTTGTAGCATTTCGGTTTGAAGATTATCAAATGTGACCGCTAATTCTTCTTCTGATGGCCAAGATAGTTTAAATATGTTTGTTTGAGCAACATACTCACGAATAGTATCAAGTGCTATTAGTGCGTTAAGAATTATGTCGGTTGGTGGAGTGATTGGTATATACACTGCATCTTTCACGGTTGACATTAATACAAAAATTAAAATATACACTTAAATAGGTAATATATATGCAATGTGTTGGCCAAAATTGCGAAAATCAACAATGAAAATAAGGGCTTTGGATGAAAAACTGGTTTAATTGAATTGGGTGAACCAATCGACCTTCAAAAATGAACCCCAACTGATGATTTTTAACATATTCAGAAAATGGCGAAAGAAGCACTTGCAAAAGCAAAAGAAGCCATCGAAATCGCCGATGAAAAACGTGCAAGAACGCAGATTGAAGTTGATAGTGCGCGGACTGTGTACGATTTAGCCGTACAAATGTATAATCAAGTCAGTGCAGAATATAGCGCAGCAATTAAAAAATATGTTAATGAAGTGAAAACGATTGGCGAAACGCTACAATATGAAAAGTTGATTTCAACAGGAATTTGTATGCTAAATATAACAAACAGAAGTCCTCACAGAATCAAAAGCAAATTCATAAAACCAACCGGAATAATACAGCATTTGGGGAAAAAAGTCACAGTAAAAACGCATTACATCAAATATCGTTTAATTAGGACGCCTGAAGGTGAATTAGTGCCAGATATACCAACTAAAGATACATTTTGTGAAGAGTGTAACGTTGTACAACGTAGTTACAATAAAACATACACGATTGATCATAAATTCAAACCATCAAAATTTTCTCAACAATACATTTATGATAATGTATTTATGCCAGAATTCATAGTTGATAAACATTTAGTTGCAGGAATGCGCTTGGTAAATGGTTGTTCATATGCTCTTTATGGAGATGCTGGTGGACCCTATATGATAGTAATGGTTGCTGAACTTCCACCCGCGACCAAATAGACACAAAAATTTTTGGAACGGGCCGGCTTTCGTAGAACTACCGAAATTAAGCTACACTGAAAGTGTCAGAACTGTCCACCAAAGGTGGACAGTTCTTTCAACCCCATTCTGGCGAAGCCAGAACGGGGTGTAGCTTAATTTCGGTAGTCTACGGCACCAAAATTGAATCCTTTTTACCGAATGTTTCAAGCATACAAATGGCTGATAAATCACTCGCTGAATTAGATGCAGAACTGGCCGCAGAAACAGAGAATTTCCGCGTGAAAAAAGCTGATTTAGAAATGGAACGGGCAGTAATTTACACGGCTATTTCGGATTATAAGCGTCGGCTTGTTGAAATCAGCAGAACAATAACCCGTAAAAATACACTTATACAAACAATTGAACTAAAACGGCGTGATCTTAAAAAATACATTAATTGGGTTGATAGGACATCTGGATACGAATGTGTGGAAATCGAAGACTTGAAATCATTTGGTTTGAAACAGGTTGGGCGTTCTGGCACATTTACAAGAAAAATAAAACGCGATGATGGAACAATTATTACACATACATTTACACCACTTAATGTATCATTTAGTGTAACAATTCATAAAGATGCAATATATTACTTGACGGTGCATCTTGACAATCCTGATGCACACACAAATGAATTCAAGGCATTCTTGCAGAAAAACATACAAGTTAAGTTAAAAAATTACTATAGCGCTCCATTCGCTAAACAATCAAATTATTCAATTGAAACAAATATCAACATCCGTCAATATCTACGTGATAATTATGATGTACAATTGTCATTTATAGATAATTCTATAGATGATTCTGTTGATTTTGGAACAATTGTGAAAATCAAAAATAGAGATCCAATTGAACTTGAAGGACATTTGAAATTTTCACATCCAAGTTGCAAATGGTATCATCTTACGATTTCATAAGAATTAAACTTAAATGTATTTTTAGTATAATGTAAATAAAAATGGCAGAAAAGTTCACGAAACAACTTGAAGATTACATAAACGATACGAAGGTTAAATACGACACATTACATAGTGAATTAGAAAATCTCGAACATACGAAAGGAACAATACAAGTGCAAATCAATGCTACAAAAAAGGAGATTCGGAAACATATTGCTGTAAAACGCTCATTTGAGAAAAAAATCAATAAGCATACGAAATCAAAGAAAATCATTGATGCATTTCACGAATATGGTGTATATGTTGCATCTAATCAACTCGTTGATATAATGGATCACCGTCGACCCATAAATGAATATCAAAAAGACATGTTTCCAGGAATTGAACGACATGCTGGAAAAACAACGTTTAAGGTTCTAAATACGGCTGGTAAATATGATAAGTACACAATAGAAACAACAATGATTGATTATGAATTAGTTGTTGTTGATGGAATGCTAAGGCTTGCAGAGCCAACAACTGATGTTGAAAGACAAGTATACAATTGTTTAATAGGTATGAAAGCTACATATTGTTTTAGGGATGAAGAAATTATATGTGAAATCGATAAAATGACAACTACTAATGCTGCGCATATGAGGTTTTTGCAACGTTTACTTCTGAATAACAAAAGAGATTCATTTGTTACATTACCATCTATATCAGAGCATATCTTTTGGGAAATCAAAACAAAAGATGCGTTGCATTTCTTTGTATCACTTCAATTATGTAAGTTCACCCCAATTGGCAAGAAAAATGTAGCGACAGCAGCGTAAAAATGAATAGAATAAATTGGCTAAGCCAATTTATTCGGGAACAATTTTTCAACGAAAAATTGAATAAGTGTATTTCTTCATTAGTAAAAATTTTCATTGAAAAATGTTGCACAAATTATTAATTAATATCGGGATAGCAGTCGTTTCTACAGCAATTCACGAATGGGGTCATGCTTATATGGCATGGTCGCTTGGAGACTATAGCGTTAGACACCTTCTAACATTAGATCCCCGTGTAAACGTTAGTCCAAATGTTATACTTGGAGAAGTATTAGATTTTATGAACATTGACGTTCCAATGTTTCTAACATATGGCCATGTTGTTATTCAGCCTGAAAATATACAACATAAATATGGAATGTTGTTTGTAGCACTTGCTGGTCCTTTGATGAATTTGTTCTTAGCTTGTTTAGCAACAAATAGTAGAATCGCAATGTTGTTTGATGGATTAATTTCACACAAACTACAATCATACATAATTGCACAATTTATGCATCATAATGTATTAGCATTCTTCGTAAATATGCTACCGTTTCCTGATTTTGATGGATTTATAATCGTTGAACAATTTTGGCCAGATGTAGCGCGTTGGATGAAAACATGCAACACCGCGATAATTTGGGTTTTAGCAACTATTCTAATTAACAATTATTTGGAACATGCATATGTATTGGTTTGGCATATTTCATCATGGGGGCGCATGTTTTGCGCGGAATGGTAATGACCGTAAAAATTGAATTGTTAAGTGTATTATTTACATTTTTAAATGTTTTCAAAATGGTGGGGAAAAAAGAGAAATCCCTTGTAGAATTAACCAGCGAATATGATGCTGCCCTTTTCGCAGAAAATGAATTACGAAAGGAATATGATGCTGAAAGTGTAATATTGTATGACAAAATTCGCGAATGTAAAGAACGGCTGAAGAAAATGACACGAAAAGTTTGCTCAGCAACCGCAATTACAAATAATCTTGGAGTAAAAATGAATGTAATGAAGGAACTTGTTGATTGTATTAACAAAAATCAGAAGTATATATTTAGTAAATACATATATGATAAACATGTCGGAATCAAAACGTGTGGCGATGATACATATGAAAAATATGTAAAGCTTGATGATAGAACAATTAAACATGTTCGATTGACTAAATTGCCAAAGCTTACATTAAATTATGAAGTGCGTCCCAAATTACGCACATTTCTGATGCAAATAGATGAATCAATTGACTATCCGGACGATTTTAAAGAATTTGTAAATGAAAATTTAACATTTAAACTTGCAGATAATGATGATAATCAATTTGTTACTGGACATCTTGCTGAAGATGTTGATATACCTAAACACATTAATGATTTTATAGGCAATATATATTTTGCGGAAGAAGCCGTTACTTTATTTACCTCCCGCATGGATGTTAGGAGGGTGCCACCTATTATATGTAACAATAATATATATAAACTTACATATGAAGATGCCACGAAAGCTAAAAAATGAAACTATGTTTATTAACATTTTTAGCGTTTTACAAGGGCAATGGATACGCTTAAATCATTAACAGCAGAACGCGGTATACTGCTTGAAATCATTCGAACTACGCAATTGCAGATAGCAGAAGTAGATCGCAAGATGAATGTCACACGAAAACTCATTCAAAAAGAAAAAGATGCACATGCTAAACTTGAAAGCTTCATTGAATTTATTGGGAGAACATCTGGTGAATTTATATTTAGTCAGCCTATTTATCCGAGAGATTATGACATGAAACAACAAAAAGGTATTCTTTGTAAAAATACCGATTCAGCTGATGCATTAACTACATACAAATTGTATCCAATGGAACAACTAACATATACTACGACATTAAACACAGTTGACGAAAAATATTATTTGTCTTTCACTGTGAATAATGCAAGTACATTTGCATCTGACTATTTGGATTTTATACACAAAAATGTGTCTATTAAGATTTATTTACCGGAGCAACTTGTATATACGTCATATACTACAAAAGTTGAATCATGCAACATTGGTGAACTAATCGAAGTTCCATTCAGAGATTCTTATTATATATATATTAAGTACATGAACATAAATATATATGGTAATTTACTAAAGATAGATGTGATTGACAAAGAAACACTTACATTATCAGATAAATCAAAACATATTACGAATGATTTCGGCATAATAGCCTACAAAATACAAAAGGTAACTAAGGCCAAAAAATGAAATGCTTGCTTATCCCCACACATTTTTCATAATTAGATATGGCGGACACAGTTCTTGATGCTATGGTGCCTGAGACTGCGCCTGCGCCTGCGGTTGCACCTGCGGTTGCACCTGATGCTGCGCCTGATGCTATGCCTGATGCTGCGCCTGATGCTGTGCCTGATGCTGCGCCTGATGCTGCGCCTGATGCTGTGCCTGATGCTGCGCCTGATGCTGTGCCTGCGCCAGTGGTTGCACCTGCACCTGACGCATTCGAAAAAAGTTTGGAAGATGCAATTGCATCATATGACACTACTAATGCGACACAACGGTCAGATATTCAAACCGAATTGGATACATATGTGAAGCTTAAAAATGATACGCTAAAACATATTCGAAGTCTAAAACATAAAATTGCTGTGATAAGCACTAAAAAGAAATTTCTTATTAAGAAACTTGAATTATATAGAACGAGCGTTGCTGTTATAAATGAAATCAAGGTAAATAAATATATAATATTTAATTGTTATAAACATACACAACAATATTTCATAAAGAACTTAGGAAGAGTTGTTAAGAACAATTATTGTGCATTGAATACCAAAGGTAAATATGATAAATACGCTATTAATATTCAATGTATTAAGATGGATTTAGTTATTGTTGACAATAAATTTCAGTTTGCTGAACCTAAAACTGAGATAGAAAATATAATTTATAACATTCTTAAAATGAAAAATGCATATTTTAGTACTATAGTTTACGACCGTGTCTGTGGAATCGATGAAATGACACTCGATAATGCTGAAAATATTGATTTTGTACATAAATTAATTAATATGCATATTAATCCACTCATTCGTGTAAATTACTTTGATTTTCTTAAACAACCATTGTATTATCCCATTAATAAAAATTGTATAAATGTCGCGGAAAATGCTTGGCATTTCTGGGTTGAATTTGCAGTCTTGCAGTTTGAACCACTAAGCGCGGCAGCGAAAAAACGCCTTGCATAAAAATGAAATGCACACCTTTTTTATTGCAGTTTTATTCATAATCTCCAACAAAAATGGCGAGTTTTGCGCGAGCAACATATGCATTTCATGATGGTTCTGTAGTAGATTTGTTTGTTCCAACAGCTTGTACAATCGCACTTCTTCAAAGTGCGGCAGTATTGAATTGGTTTCGCGATCAACGCGTTAAGTTTGCATCTGTTTCTCCAAGCATTTCTACATCGCTTGACATTCGCAAAACATTGAAAGCATTAATCATGTTGGAGGTGCAAATTCTCGTTATTGTGAATTCAGAAGAACAACGGATTTTAGCGCAGATTGGTCTAATTCATTTGGATGAATTTAATGAACCTGGGCATATAAGTTTTCTATGGCATTTAGTACATGTTCTAAAACCAACTCTTGATCGAACTGCATACCATGACCATGTTTGCGATTTTGTTAGTTTATACAATGAAATGGTTGGTAAACTTTCATCTAAACGTGTAGGTGATATTATTGCGGTATATATGACACGAATTAATCGTGCAATTGATGCTTATGTTAGCACAATTGCATAAAAAATGAAACCAACTTTTTTATGAGATGCCAACAACAGAAAATGGCCGCAGAAGATGAATACATGGCATCACTTGAAAAAGCACTTGCGGATAATGCTGCAGAATCAGCTGTCGCATCTGAACGTCTGAAAATAGAATTAGATGGATTGTTAGAAATACAACGAACAACAAAGGCTCAAATCATGAAAATTCGCAGGAAACTGGTAGGTATTGACCCACATCACCGCGCGCTTAAAGCGCGCAAGAATGAATATGAAGAACAGTTGCCCTTCGAAAACATTTCGAAACATATAAGTTTATCATAGGTACAAAAGTGTTAGGAATAAAGAAGGATAGATTGTGTCTCTTGAATGCAAAAGGAAAAACAGATAATTATAAATGCATAGTAACGCCGGTTGAACTTAGAATTGTAAAAAACCCAGAAGGTGGTATTAGTTTTGCTCCTTCTGAAGAATTACAACCAATTATTGATTATGTTACACAATATACAACGTTTAATCGGACGTCATACGACATTAAATATAAAATGACTGAATTATCTGTTGCTACTTCAGAAAAACAAACAAAATTTATCGATGATTTATTCGAAAATTATATGAATATTTACATATGTGAAACAAGTCAACATCCATATATTGTTCATTTTATGAATAGTGACATACATGATTCTACGATTGTTCTGAAAATCGATGTAACAACGTTTACACCTATTGGAAAAGCGCCCGCCTTATGAATTAACTACTAACCACAATTTATTTTGAATTGCATGAGTTATTTTTGTTGGTGTTAAATATGATGTACGTAGTGTTAAAAAGTTTAATTCCTTGAACCGGTTATTATCGTTGCAATCTACAACAATCATACCGACCTGTTCCGAAATTAAGATACACCCCATTCTGGCTTTGCCAGGGTGGGGTTGGGGGAGCTGTCCGCCAGGGCGGACAGCTCTGGCGCTTTCGGTATGGCTTAATTTTGGTACCGTGGGTTTCCGAAATTAAGATACGTTCTTAATTTCGGAAACTCCACGTAGGCCCTTACGATCCCGAAATTAAGATTGTCAGGGCTGTCCGCCAGGGGTGGACGGTTCTTTCTATCCCGTTCTGGCTTTGCCAGAGCGGGATGTATATTAATTTCGGGATTGTAGGGTAATCCATTTTCGGTGTCTGCTATATTAATTCAAATGTTGTTTTCTGGAAGTTCTGGCATATATTATCAAGCAACACATTTTGGTCACACTGCTGTATTCGATAGAATGTATACAAATCTTGCCGATGAGATTTTGGTAATGCAAAGAAAAAGTGTTGACACAAGTGATGTAATGCATATTATTGCATCACGTACATTAGAGATTGAAACCGCAATTGAAGAATATGTTGCGAATATTCCTGCAATTTATGGCTGTGTAAGTCATTAAATTAAAAATGTTTTTAATTGTTTTTAATCAACATCATCTGCTGCTGTTGCACCTCCACCAGTTGATGGTGCAGGCGTATCAACACCTCCAGAAGCATACAGGCGCATCATAATAGGTTTAACAGCTGCTTCAACTTCTTTATATTTTGCATCATATGCAGTCGCATCCGCCGTTGCCCCCGTTTCTTCAAGCCAACGCAGACCATCCGCAGCAATTTTACCAAGCATATCCACATCTTCAGAAGATAGTTTTGCACGAGCTTCAGTATCTTCAGCAGAACGAGCAATAGTAAGTAAATAGCTCTCTAATTTGTTGCGTTCTTCAACGCGTGCACGAACTGCTTCATCTTCCGCCGCAAATCGTTCCGCTTGTTCAACCATACGGTCAATTTCTTCTTTTGATAGGCGACCTTTATCATTTGTAATTGTGATTTTTGTGTTTTTACCAGTCCCTTTTTCGATCGCCGAAACATTCAAGATGCCGTTTGCATCAATATCGAGTGACACTTCGATTTGAGGGATGCCGCGAGGTGCTGGAGGGATTCCATCAAGATGGAATTGACCAAGTAGGCGATTATCAGCAGTTCGCGCACGTTCGCCTTCATAAATTTGAATATTTACACGTGTTTGATTGTCGGAAAATGTCGAAAACACTTTGGATTTCTTGGTTGGAATGGTTGTATTACGCTGAACAATGGCAGTCATGATGCCACCAGCAGTTTCAACACCAATTGAAAGAGGTGCTACATCACATACAACAATGCCATCGGTTTTCTCTGAACGACCACCAGATAAAATGTGTGCTTGTACACAGGCACCGAAAGCGACCGCTTCATCTGGGTTTATTGATTTGTTAAGCTCTTTACCACCAAAATAATCACGTAACATTTCTTGTAGTTTGGGGATACGTGTTGAACCTCCAACAAGAACAATATCATCAATGTCAGATTTAGAGAGTTTTGCATCCCGCAAACATTGTTCAACCGGTTTTATGGCACGGGCAAATATTGGTGCGCATAATGATTCGAATTTTGCACGTGTTAGTGTGCAAGTGAAATCCACACCATCCATTAGCGAATCTATTTCAATTTGAGTTGTGCTTGTTGTTGATAGTGTTCGTTTAGCACGTTCACATGCCGTCTTTAGACGACGCAGTGCGCGTTGATTTGTACTAACATCAAGTTTACTACGGCGCCGAAATTCTTCGACGCAATATTTCATGATTTCGTTATCCATGTCTTCTCCCAATTATGTTATCGCATAGTTCTTTATCTATGCTTCTTGTAGTTTCCTACAAGTTCAGACTATATCTTACATAAAACGTAAGTTTTATGTGAACCCATTCGTGCTTATTTCTCCATAGCAAACGAGTTTGCCTTAGGATACTATAAGTAGTCGTTGAACTTTCATCTTCTTTCGAAGATGCTTAGCTGCGGATTGCCCATTTCATTGTTTTGAAGCAAAACAATTCATTCCCCACATTTTTACCATACAAAGGTTAATTACTCCTTTCCCTCATCTACATCACTGTGATGAGTTGGTAGTGGATTGATTCGTATAAATTCTTGGACATGCTTTTTGTGTGAATTAATTATCTCTGTTATTATTTTGTCACTTTTTTCTAAGTTTTCTTCTGCGAGGCAAGGGCGTAAATTAGTCCAGTGAAAACATTTTAATTGTTGATCATGTTCTGATAAATCATATGCTGAACATGGTATTACATGATCAATATGCCATTCATTCATGTTTTCCCAAGATAATTTAGGTACTGAAACTTCAAATAAATATTCGAACCATTTTTTAAGTATATAATAGAACAACCAACATAATTAGTTGTTTTATTATTCTTTCTTAATGTACATGCTTTTAATGCATCGACAATTCGATGATTTAGTCTGTTTCGAACACGTTTATTGATTTTCATTCCATCCCTTTTCCACTTCGCTTTTATTTTGTCTTTATTTGCTGCAACATACTTTTTCTCGGAAAGTTTTTGCTTTGCTTTGTTCCACTTAATCGGTTTCCAACAACTGTTACATGTTTTAAAATATCCAGTTGAAGATTTCTTTGTTGGTCGAAACTCTGACGATGATTTCGATTCATTACACACTTTACACATAAGTGTAGTTATATGCAATGTATTAACTTGTTTTTTCTTACGATTAAGTTTGCAGCATTTTCGACAAAACTTGTCTAATCCGTCAGCTGAATGTTTATATTTATTAAATTCAGATGAGAGTAGAGATAATTTACATTTAGCGCATGTCTTTTCACTTACAGGAATTTTAGGTATTTCAAGCTTTACCTTTAAACGTTGATGATGTTGTTCGAGTCTACAATTAAAGCATACATTTCTGTATCTTTTCTCGTATTTTTCGAACATTTCGACGCTTAATGTTTTACAACATTTGATGCATTGTTTTTCTTCCATTTCCTTATAAATACCTATATGTGATTAGAATTTTTCGATTCAATTTTTAGGACTTTAGGGTGTTCCCGCAATTAGAGTTCTTTATTCTGAGCCGTGAAGTTAACCCAGATGCCCATCACCGCCTGTGGCAAGGACTTCAAATACACCATCATCTATTTCTAAAATTGAAATGTCATGGGTTCCCACCCAATTGTTATCGTACGGCTCTTTATCCGTACTTCTCATAGTTTCCTACGAGTTCAGACTATATCTTACAGAAGAATTGTTTTGCAGCGAACAAGTATTTCGCTTTTAACAGTTGTTGACGTTTTTGGATACATAATTGTATATGTGTAACCATGCTCTTCTCCCCAGGCTATAGCACAACGTTCCTTCGCTGGCCATTTACCGGTTTCGACTTGACGTATATGCCATATATGATTATCTTTGATTTCAATTAACATCTTAATATCAGGTAAACAAAAGTCTACAGAATATTTTCGAGGTTTTCCATCAAATTCATATTTTATTTGTGGTCCATTTTCGATTTTCACCGAATTTTCATTACACCATTTAATAAATTGTAATTCTGGCCCACTTTGATAAATTATTGTGTTTCCATTTGGCATTTTATACGATCGTCGTTTGAAGATTTTATTGCAAAAGCTACATTCCCGACAAAGTGTTTTGTATTTGTTTTTACGTACTTCCAAGTCACGATTTATGAACGTACATTCACATCCTTCACATATATATTCAATATAATATGGTTTTTCGATGAGATTATGTTCAAAATCAACTAACATTGGAGTAAATCGTGTTTGATTAAACACTTTGAAAGCAGGTATATACACAAATTGTGTAATATCTGTAATTTTACGATTGCCGATACTGACGATTTTAGACCGAAGATTTTCAAATTCTTTTTCATCCAAATGAATGTTAGAATATCGCAGTCTAAATTCATCGTCATACTCATTCCATTCTGTTATAGATGCATCAACTCTTTCATGTAATGAAAGAGAATTCCATTTCATCACTGGAGGTTTTTCGATTTTTTTACCCGCACCAGCTAATCTAGCTTTTGAGTATTCTTGCATCTTTTTTGAATGGTTTTGGCGTTTAGTTTCGTCTAAATTACAGCATACTGCACATTTATCCATATGTTTGTTCACTTTACGAATATACAATGTCAAAGATATTTCCTGTTCAATCGCGCATGTCCAACATTTGTACTTTACAACAAATGAGTTATTGCGTGTGACACATTTGTCATTCAATACAAATCTATAAATAGGAACTTTTGTATTAGATGCTGGATGTACCATTTTTGTAATTGCACGTGTCAAATGGGAAACATCTTCTCCGGTTGTTTTATTTCGTATTTGAACAATATTGTCAACATATTTTGCGATAGTTATTTCTTCTGTTTTGGCGCTCATGGATCGGATATGATCTAGTCGTTGAACCTTCCTTTACAGGCTTGGCTGCTGATTGCCCAATCCCTTCAATTTTTTAGAACCTTCACGTTCGCAACCCAGAGGGTCACCCCGTTGTGGTATTGAGGGCTATAAGGGGTTTCCAGCAATTCACCAAATTTTTTATTGTGGAGGCAGAACACCTATTTACCACCACAGTCAAAGATTAACACTTTACGTTCACTTGCACTCGCGCGGTCGAGACCGTACGCGAGTGCGGCTGCAGTTGGTTCGTTAATAATGCGTAAAACGTTTAACCCTGCAATTGTTCCTGCATCTTTCGTTGCTTGTCGTTGTGAATCATTGAAATATGCCGGCACAGTTATGACCGCATTTTTCACCGGTTTACCCAAGTAGCTTTCCGCCGTCTGTTTCATTTTCGCCAAAACTTGGGCTGAAATTTGTTCAGGATGAAAAGTTTGCACGCTGCCATCAGGTCCAGCGACTTCAATTAGAGGTTTGTCTTCTGGTCCAGCAATTACCTTAAAAGGCCAATGTTTAATGTCAGCTTGAACGATTGGATCAGAAAATTTGCGTCCAATAAGACGTTTTGCATCATAAACCGTGTTGGCTGAATTACCAGCAGCTTGATGCAGGGCGGCTTCACCGACAAGACGTTCACCATCAGCAGTGACGGCGACGTAAGAAGGCATCGTGCGATTACCTTGTTCATTTGCAATGATTTCAACGCGATCATTTTGCCAGACGCCTACACAGCTGTAAGTGGTACCAAGATCAATGCCGATTGCGATAGATTCACTTCCTGCCATTCTTTTGATTCGTATTTTTCGCCTGGGTTTTTTGTTTCAATTTTTTGAACGCAGGCGCGCGTGCCCGCGCTCCCCAAATTGAAACATATGAAAATTAATAATTCACATATTAAACTATCAAATCATGCCGAAAACACCCCGCAAAATGAATTTCTCCACATATGCTAAATACGTACTTGTATCTGGTAAGATCGTGTATTTGTATGTACCAGATGCTTTCACGGAAGAAATGCTTAAAAATCAAAGCGTGTTAGATATTATGAGCGATTTCTATGGAGAAAAAGTGACGTATGCGGAAAGGAAACGCGAGACGTTGAAATTTTACCTTGCTAAAACACTTGATGTGAAAGTGGCTTTGATATGCGCATTATATACGCTTATATCAAGTCTACCAAGTCGAATTGATACGCCAGATTCGGTGGATCAAATATTTATGGTGCATTTCATCTCATGTTTTGCTTCCATGTTAAAGAATGGTGAAACTGCTACGTTTTCTGTTAATGAAACAGTGGCATTTGACTTCTTTCTTAGAGTAGTTACCCCCATTACCAGCGATTACGTGGGTGCACTAACACGCGCTAATACCAGAACAGGCGGAGAATTAGATATACGTGTTAGTTTTGCTCTTACGAAACTACATAATGACATTATTCAGGAAATTGACCGCTGGATGGACGAATCGTAAAATCATCCAGCATTTTTAGTTCCCACATTTGAACCAGCTGTAAAATCAAAAAATGAAACCCATTTTTGTGACATTTTTAGGCCGTAGAAGATGCTTTCAGACAAATCTCTCGCAGAACTTTCCGCTGAATACGCGACTCTTAGCGAACAACTGACCATTGAAAAAGAGGCTATACGTGAAGAAATTACATTATTAGAAGATGCAATACGAACTACAAAGGCTCGTATCACTGACCTAAAAAGAAGTATTGACAGAATACGGTGTAAAATTGGTGAGATTGCATCAAAGAAACGCGAAATCGAAAATTTTAATATTTTAGTTGAAAAACGATTTATAATTGATTTAGAAGACGTTTTACACCAAGGAAGATTTAAAATGCCGATTTTTATAGTTAGTTCTGCTATTTAAACGCATCTATCAATGTAGATTATAAAGGATGCCTAAGAAGAAACCGAAAGATGAAAACACTAAACCAATAATTATGAAAAAACCTTACAAAACAATCAAGA
>Ga0209916_1001397_pt1 | contig 21491 bp, 13 predicted proteins | sample ThiBio_1000_plan_FD_183956 | JGI IMG/M metagenome (GOLD analysis project Ga0209916, IMG submission 183956) | Wastewater bioreactor microbial communities from Cape Town, South Africa - Thiocy_solids_2 (SPAdes) | ecosystem: Engineered > Bioreactor > Thiocyanate-remediating > Anaerobic-Aerobic ... | reverse complement strand
TCGGGCCACCTTCCCCCGCGAGGGGGGAAGGCCGTTGATCCGACGTCTTCCCCCCTCGCGGGGGAAGACAGACGCCGAAGGCGTCAGATGAGGGGGACGACGCGCCAGACGACCGTTGGGATTCGCGGAAGCCCGTCCGGGAAACCCTGGACGTCGACGGCGTTTTGGCTCGCCCCCCCTCATCCGGCCCTTCGGGCCACCTTCCCCCGCGAGGGGGGAAGGCCGTTACGATCGCCCCCCAAAATCCGTGACGGTCGGCCTCGCTGCCGTCGGTGGGAACTCCCCGTCGAAAACCGGCGACGGCGCGGGTCTTGCGATTCTAAACCCTCGCCCCCCACGCCGAAACCCGGTCGCCGCTTTCAGCCGCGCGCCTGGTGAAATGCGGGCCATGCGATGTTTATACTGGATAGACAAATTGGGGCGTCTCGCCCTCGGCTTCAGAAACAAGCGCCAGGAGAGTCACTCATGTCGAGGATTTGGTGGATCGTCGCGACGGTCGCCGTCGCGGGGTTGGGTCTGCCGGCGACGGCGTCGGCGCAGGTGTTCATGGGAGCGGGCGGGCCGGTCCCGCTCGCGCCGGTCGTGGCCGCGCCGATCGTCGCCGCGCCGATCGTGCTGGGCGAGGCGGCGGTCGTGACGGGACCGGCCCACTATTACAGCTACTACGTCGAGTTCCCGGCGCCGGCGCGGACCTACGTCCCTTACAACGCCTCGGACTCCTTCACCTTTCTGGGCCAGGCTTACGGCCACGCCTACGACCGCTGGACCTGGCCGGTGATGTCCAACGCCTCGCCGGGGCTGGGGCGGTACTACCAGCTGCTGCATTGACCGCGGCGCCCCTGTCGCGTCGGGACGACTCGGGGTAAGGTGGCGGTGGCCGTCCGTCGCGGGCGGTCGCCGATCCTCCTTCAAGGACCATCCCGATGATCCATCCACGGACGCTGGTCTGTCGCGCGGCGCTCGGCTTGCTCGCGCTGACGCCGGGCTTGCGCGCGGACGAGCCGTTGGCGAAGCTCAAGGCCGTCCCGTTCACCGACGTCGTCATCGCCGACGGCTTCTGGGCCCCCCGGCAGGAGACCAACCGCGCCGTCTCGATCCCGATCAGTCTGGCCAAGCTTGAGGAGTACGGCAACGTCGCCAACCTCGACCTGGCCGCGTCCGGGGCCAGGACGGGCTATCACGGGCCCGTCTTCATGGACTCGGATCTGTACAAGGCCATCGAGGCCGCCTCGTACTCGCTGGCCTCCCATCCCGACCCCGATCTGGCCCGCAAGGTCGACGACGTGGTCGCCAAGATCGCCGCCGCCCAGCGGGACGACGGCTATCTCGACACCTGGTTCATCGTCAACGCCGACGCCAAGCGCTGGGGCAACCTCCGCGACCAGCACGAACTCTACTGCGCCGGGCACCTCTTCGAGGCGGCCGTCGCTCACTTCCAGGCGACCGGCAACCGCGAGTTGCTGAACGTCGCGATCAAGCTGGCCGATCATGTCGACTCGATCTTCGGCGACGGCAAGCGCATGGGCTATCCCGGCCATCCCGAGATCGAGCTGGCCCTGATCAAACTCGCCCGCGTCACCGGCGACGACAAGTACGCCAAACTCGCCGCGTTCTTCGTCAATAACCGCGGCCGCAAGTTCTTCGCCAAGGAACATCATCAACCCCTCGCCGAATACGACGGCGCCTACTGGCAAGACGACGAACCGATTTGCGACCAGAACCACATTCGCGGCCACGCCGTCCGCGCCGCCTACCTGCTCAGCGGCGCCACCGACGTCGGCGCCGTCACCGGCGACGCCGCGCTCCTGAAGATGGTCCGCCGCGTCTGGCGGAACACCACCGAACGAAATATGTACATCACGGGTGGCATCGGCCCCAGCGCCCACAACGAGGGCTTCACCCACGACTATGACCTCCCCAACCGCACGGCCTACCAGGAGACCTGCGCCTCCATCGCCCTGGCCCAGTGGAACCACCGCATGGCGCTCTTGTATGGCGACGCCAAATACGCCGACGTCATGGAGCGCTCGCTGTACAACGGCGTGCTGGCCGGCGTCTCGCTCGACGGCCGGCGGTTCTTCTACGTCAACCCGCTGGAAAGCGACGGCGGCCACCACCGCTCCGAGTGGTTCTCGTGCGCCTGCTGCCCCCCCAACGTCACCCGCACCCTGGCCGCGCTGGGCGGCTACGCCTACGCCGTCGACGGCGATTCGCTCTGGGTCAACCTCTACGTCCAGGGGTCGGTGAAGGCCAAACTCGGCGGCAAGGACGTCACCTTCGACGTCCATACCGACTACCCCTGGGACGGGCGCGTCCGGATCGATCCCAGGATCGACGAGCCCACCACCTTCACCCTTCGCCTGCGAATTCCCGGCTGGAGCAAGGGGAACAAGGGGACGTTCGTCGAACTCAACCGCGGGCCCGTCTCCGGGCCGACGACGGAGCGCGGATACATGGTCGTCTCCAAGACCTGGAAGCCGGGCGACGCCGTGATCATCAATTTCGACATGCCCGCGATCCGGGTCGCCGCGAATCCCAACGTCGAGGCCGATCGCGGCCTGCTGGCGATCCAGCGCGGGCCGATCGTCTACTGCGTGGAGGCCGCCGACGTCGGCGCGGACCTCGCCTCGCTCTACCTGCCTCGCGACGCCGAACTCAAGCCCGAGAAGGCCCCCGACCTTCTGGGCGGGGTGGTCGTCCTGAAGGGGACGGCGCGGAGGGTCCCGGAGATCGACTTCGATCGGACCTTATACCAGCCCGCGGCCGCCGGCGCGCCGACGCCGATTCAGGCGGTCCCCTACTACGCCTGGGACAACCGCCGCCCCGGCCCGATGAAGGTCTGGCTCCCCGAGGCGCCCGTCGCGACCGTCGCCGGCCCCGGCGAGCAAGGAGCGCGCGTGACCATGTCGTTCGTCAACTCCAACTGCCAGCCCGAGGCGATCCGCGACGGCGTCGAGCCGAAATCGAGCGCCGACCAGCCCGCCGCCAACTGCCACTGGTGGCCCCGCAAGGGGACCGAGGAATGGGTCCAGTACTCCTGGAAGTCGCCCCGGACGTTTGAAAGCGCGAAGGTCTACTGGTTCGACGATACCGGCCGCGGCGAATGCCGCGTCCCCGATTCCTGGCGAATCGAGTACCGCGACGGCGACTCCTGGAAGCCCGTCGCCCCCAAGAGCCCCTACGGCCTGGCGAAAGACGCCTGGAACGAGGTCGCCTTCGCCCCCGTCGCCACCGACGCCCTCCGCCTGGTCGTCCAACTCCAAAAGGGCTGGGCCGCCGGCGTCCACGAATGGAAGGTCCAGGAAGCCCAGGACGACTGATCCCGACCGCCTTCACCCCTTGAAGCGCTCCGTCAAAGATATGGAGAAAATACGATAATAAACATCCCTTCTCCCCTTGTGGGAGAAGGTGGCCGAAGGTCGGATGAGGGGTGGCGTTTCCAGAGGCTTCCGGTCGCGCTCACCCCTCATCCGCCCCTCCGGGGCACCTTCTCCCACAAGGGGAGAAGGGGGGATGAATGCGCGCCATCGATGGTTTCCGACACAGCGCGCGGCGGGTAGAATCGAATCCACGTCCTGGAAACGCGCCTCGTCTCTTCTGAGGAGGTCGGATTCATGCGATGGCTCGCCGCCTTGCTGTTCGTGTTCGGGATCCCCTGGGCCCTGATCGCCGTCTTCGGCCTGACCGGTCCCGCCGTCATCGCCGAAGAGTTCAACAGCCTGGCGAGGGCGCGCAGACCGGCGATCGAGTACGTCCTGACGGCGACGGTGTTCCTCTCGTTCACCGCTCAGACCGTTTGCGGCTATGTCGTCTGGTCGCGGTGGCTCCTGATCGCGACGGGACAATGCAAGTCGTCGCGACTGTTCTGGGCCCTGGCCGCGGCCCACCACCTGGTTTGGCTTCTGACCTTTGGACCGGCTCTCATGGGGATGGGGGGCATCATGCCTCTCTCCCTGATCGCCGCCTCCTACTCCCTGACCCTGACGACCGTCTGCGGCGTCGCGGCCTGGACTTCGCGACCGCCCGAGCCGCCGCGCCTCCCGTCGGCCGCCGCCTGACGACGGGGCGATCGGGTCGAGCCGCGACGACTCAACCGACGTTCAGGCGTTCGCGCCCCCGGCCGCTGACGGTCGTCCCTTCGGCCCGGCGGACGGTCTTCGATCCCATCGGGATCGTTCCGTCAGCCCAGGGCGCGGCCCTGGGAAGGCTGGCCTTGCAACCGGCAACCCTCGCCATCCCGAAAAATATTTCCACGCCCGATTCCCAACACGTCTTTTATGTGGCACTGCAAGGTGGGGAACCTCCACTCCCCGCCTCTTTGACAATTCGAGCGACAGGAGCAGCAAGGGAGAGGGTGCGCGCCGAGCTTGACCGGCAGCCGCGCGCGATCGAGCGTCCCCGCCGACGCCGGGGAGCGAACGCCGGGCCCCGCGGCGTCGCGAAAAGCCCAGGCCGTCACGGATTTGGGGGACGTGAACGAATCTTCCCCCCTCGCGGGGGAAGACAGACCGCGCAGCGGTCAGATGAGGGGGACGACAAGCGACAGGGCCGTCGTCATTCGCGGAGGCCCGTCCGGGAAGCCCTGGACGTCAATGGCGTTTTGGCACGCCCCCCCTCATCCGGCCCTTCGGGCCACCTTCCCCCGCGAGGGGGGAAGGCCGTTGCGCTCGCCCCTAAAATCCGTCGCGGTCAGGAAACACTCATTCGAATCCGACGAACGAACCCGCTTGCTGAAATCGCAACTTGATTTTCAGATGTAACTTACGACCGACGCGGCGGCCGACCCGCCCGACGAACGAACCCGCGCCGCGCTCAGCGGTCGGGCGCTGGGGGATCGAGCAACCCGGCGTCGTCCCGCCAGCGGTCCAGCACCCAGCGGGCGACGCGGAGAAGTTCGGCCTCGCCGTCGGTCTTCGGCTCGGCGTGGCGATCGGCCAGAGCGCGGAGGCGGTCGAGGGTCGCGCCGACCTGGGCGCGTATCTCGGCGGTCGGTTCGTCGCGCTCGGCAAGGGCGCGGACGCGGTCGGGGCTGGTGGCGGTCGAGGGCTGGCACCAGGTCCGATCGCCGTTGAACGCCGCTTGCAGCGCCAGCAGGTCGTCGACCGCCGTCGGCGACGCCGCGGCGCCCAGCAGCTCGCGGCCGAGCAGGTCGCGGAAGGCGCCGAAGTCGAGATCGGGATCGCGGGCGAACTCGCGGTAGGCGATCCGATTCACCCGGGCGAGGAGTTCGTCGTAAGGGGGATCGCCGGGCGCGAGCCAGCCGAAGCCGAGGGGGACTTGACGCCTCCCCTTGAGCCACGACTGGCCCTCGTCGGCGTCGGTCGAGACGAACGTGAACGCCTCGAACGACGGGACGTAGCCGGTCGCGCCCAGGTCCCGGGCGCGGCGGGCGCCGGCCTGGATCGCCCGCGGATCCCGGCGCGAGGGCGAATCGTCCCACCAGTAGCTTTCGCGGGCGCGCTTCATCAGCGACGGCTCCGGCGGAGCGCTGTGGGGCGTAAAGACGAGCGACCAGCGCGGGTCGAACGTCTGTCGCGACCCCCGGACGCCCAGGCCGGGGACGTCGGCGCCGGAGAAGTAATGCGGAAAGACGACGACCTCCGCGTCGGGCTTCCGGGCCCAGACCCGGTCGGAGATCGCCTTCACGAATGCGAATTCGTGATCGAAGTAATGGTCGCCGCAGTCCGGGCAGTGGCACGCGGCGTAGTCGGACGACTCGATCAACAGGCCGTCGGCCTCGGGGTAGGCGTCGACCATTTCGGAAGCGTAATCGAGCATGAACCGTCGCGACTCGGCCCGCGACGGGCAGAGGTTCCAGCCCCAGCAGCCGATCCCGAACGCCGCGGCCGGCTTCCCGTCCGGGCCGACGGCCTTCAACTCGGGATGCTCGATCGCGTAACGGTTGACGCCGTCGTAACCGAACGGCGTGAAACCCAGCAGCACTCGGACGCCCCGCGCGTGGGCGTGGGCGATCAACTCGCGAACGAAGTCGGCGCGGACGTTCTCATGTTCGCGATTGTACTCCCATGTGATCGGATACTTCGTGGATCGGAACGCGCCGGCCGTCCAGAGGAAAAGGGAGTCGCCGCCGTCGTCGCGGATCGCGTCGACGATCCGGGTCCAGTCGGCCAGGTCGTAGGTCGGCATCCTCATAAAGGTCAGATAATACCCTCCATGCGCGAACGGCCCCGCGGCGGCGGGGGCGTCGCCGGGGGGCGCGAGCAGGACGGAGAGGAGGGCGATGGCGAGCATGGGGCTAGGTCATCCGTAGGCGCGGATCTCGTAGACGCGGGCGGTTTCCGAGCCGTTGGTGGCGAGGACTTCCAGGCGGATCCTGGACGCCTGGACCGGGGCGAAGTCGTGGCGGCGGAGGCGCTGATGGTTGGCCTCGACCCGCGCGACCTCGACGCGGTCGCCCTTGGGGGTCTCGACGACGAGGCGGTAGTCGCGGACGGTCTCCGGCTGCGGCGCGCGGATGATGCCGACGTTGGCCGAGTCCTGCGAGGTGAGCGTCAACTGGCGGTGGAACCCGGTGTCGAAGGTGATTTGCACATGCTTGATCGTTTTCGGGTCGTCCCAGGTGAGCTCGATCCAGGCGCCGTCGGGGGACATGGGCGCCGACCAGCGGTGCTCCAGGGCGCCGGGGGCGTCGCGGACGAACCCGTCCAGGACGTTCGCGGGGCCGCCCCCCTCCTCGGCGGCCGATGCGGTCGCGGTCGCCTGGCGGGCGACGTCGGCCGGGTCGTCGGCGCGGAGGTTCTTGATCGTCTGGTCGTCGCGGAGGAGGGTTTGCCGGAGTTCCTTGAGCTTCGGCTTGTCACGGTACAGTTGGCGGGGAGTCAGGTCGTGTCGGGCGCAGAGGGCGGCGGCGGTCCCGGCGGCCTGTCCCATCACGGCGCAGGTGGCCATGACGCGCGTGGACGTGAAGGCGACGTGGCTGCAACTGGCGTTGCGGCCGGCCATGAACAGGTTCGCCACGTCCTTGCCGTAGAGCGACCGCAACGGAATGTTGTAGACCTCGGCCAGACGGATGCTCAGGTAGGGCGGCACCTCGGGGTCGTCGAAGCCGGTGGCCGGGTGCTCGTCGAGCCCCCAACCGCCGATGGCGACGGCGTCGTCGAACTCGGGGTTGAAGCCCATCAGGTCGTTCTGGCGGAGGACGTGGTCGCCCTCGATCCGGCGGCTCTCGCGCTTGCCGGGCATCATGCCGACCCAGTCCATGGCCCACGTCGCGGACTCCGGGTAGTCCCCGGAGTTCTTGATGTAATCCCATACGCCCGTGACGATGGATAGCAGCTCGAAGCGGATCCGCTCGTTGTCGCGGACGGTGTCGCGTCCGCCTCCCCATTCGATCCACCAGTAGCCGTACTCCCACGCCTTCTTGCCGATCCCCCGGTGCTTGAGCTGTTCCGGGCCGATCTTGCGGGCCCAGGCGGGGGCCTTGTAGGGCATGGGCCGGCCGTAATCGCGGGCGGTGAACAGGACGCTGGAGCCCAGGGTCTCCATGGTCGGCTCCGGCGGCGCGAGCGACTCGCCGAACTCGTCGCGGCCCTCGTGTCCCCATCGGATCGTCGCGCCGGCCTCGATCGCCAGGCGGGAGTCGCCGGTGCAGTCGGCGGCGTATCGACATTTGATCCGATAGACATGCTCGGACTTGTCGCAGCGCGCCAGGACGCGCTCGATCCGGCCGTCCTCGACGTCGGCGGCGCAGACGGCCGTGTCGAGGATCAGGGTGACGTTGGGCTCGGAGACGAGCTTGTCGTAGAGGAGCAGGTCCCAGAGTTCCCACGAGCGCTGGGGGTTGTTGGCGGCGTCGTCGAGCCGGAGCTCCTCGATGATGCCGCCTTCGCGCCAGCCGGGCCGGCCGTTGTGCATGTTGGCGCCGACGATGTGCATCTTGACCTCGCTCGACGAGTTGCCGCCGAGTCGGGATCGGTCCTGGACGAGGACCACCTTCGCGCCGTTGCGAGCCGCGGCGAGCGCCGCGCAGACGCCGGCGGGACCGCCGCCGGCGACCAGCAGGTCGCACTCCAGGTCGACCAGGGTCATGTGGGGCTCGCCCTCGAACCGCTTCTTGACGGCCTCGGGGTCGACCGGGGCGATGGATTCGAACGCCCCTCGAATCTGCTCGGGCGTCCGCTCCGGACGATCCCCGGCCCTGGCGCCGTCGGCGAAGACGAATAGCGAGTACGCCGAGGCCCCCGCCGCCGTCGCCAGGAATTCCCGCCGTCCCACCCGTCCGTCGCGATCGCTCTTCATGCCCCGCCCTCCCGGAATCGTCCGCGTCGATCCACCTCCCAGGGTAGCCGAGCGGGGCGACGGATCAAGGCTTCGGCGTCACGCCGTCAGCCCGGTCTTGCGATTCCACGTACTATTGACGAGGACCGGCGACGAGTGGATCCAGGATTCGAGGTGGCCGCCTTGAGATTATCGAGGTTGATCGCGGTGGCGGCGGGGGTGGCGGCGGCCTGGGCCGCGGCCGCCGTGGCGCCGGACGTGGCGCGGTGGTTCTTGCCGAACGTCGTTCAAGAGCATCCGGTCGAGTGGGTCGCGGCGGCGGTCCTGGTCGGTCGTCTGGGCGCGGAGGCATGGGCGCGTCGCCGCGGCGGGGAGCGAACGGCGGCGGGGCTGGCGCGGGTCGACGCCGCGGCGGGATGGGCGCTTCGGCGGGGGCTGTTCCCGGCGCTCGCGGTTTGGACGGTCGTCCGGCTGGCGGCGTGGCTGCCGCACTACCCGTACTGGCCCTGGGGCCGGGACGTCGACGTCTTCGCGACCTTCGCGATGCACTGGGACGTCGGAGAGGCGCCTTATCGCGACGTCCGAGGATACAACTTCCCCGGACATATCTACCTGCATTGGATTCTCGGCAAGCTGTTCGGCTGGGGACGGCCGGGAGTGTTCTACGTCGTCGACGCCGCGGCGACGTTGACGCTCGGCGGGGCCTTGCTCGGCTGGAGCAAGCGCCTGCTGGGATCGATGACGCCGGGGGCGTTCTCGTACTTCGTGTTCCTGGCCGCCTACCTCGACATGGAGATTCAGTCGGTCGCGGAGCGCGACTGGCACGCGGCGTTGGGGATGACGCTCGGCCTGCTGACCCTTCAGGCGCGGCTCGGCCGCGCGGGGCGGTGGTTCTCGGCGCTCCTGGCCGCGGGCGCGTTCACGATTCGGCCGCAGGCCGTTCTGCTGCTGCCCGCCTTGTGGATCGCGGCGTTCCAGGGAGGAGACGGCGAGGAACGCTCGCCCCGCGCCGGAGCGGCGAGGCTCGCGGAGTGGCTCGGCGCCTACGCCTTGTTCGTGGCCGCGGGCTTCGCCCCGCTCCTGATCGCCGGCGTGGCGGCCGACTTCGTCAGGGGGCTGGGCGAACTCTCCGTCGGAGGGGCGTACAGCACGTTCACCCCGACGCGGGCCGGAGCGATCCTGCTGGAGCAGTTGGAGCGGCCGACCACGATCCCACTGCTCGTCGCGCTCGCGGCGCTGGGTTGCCGCGGGACGTTTCGACGCGAGGCGCGGGCGTGGCTGGCGGCGCTGCTCGGGGCGCTGGCCTATCGTCCGATCAGTCCGGTCGCGCATGAATATACGAAAACGCCGTTGATCTTGATCGAGGCCGTCGCCTGGGCGGTCCCGGTCGCCTGGTTGCTTCGCGCGTCCGCGTTCGGGTCCGGTCGTCGGGCGTTCGTCGGGCTGCTGGCGTTCCTGCTTCTGCTTTACGAGTCGGTCCCCACGCGCGAGCCCTACAATTGCAGCATCGCGGCCGACGTCGACGCGATCCGCGCCGCGCTTCGAGGCGGATGGCCGGACGCGCCGCCGGGGGCCTGGGTCTGGTTCTCGGCCGAGCGCGACGCGCCTTACCCCTGGGACGATTATCAGCGCCTGCTCGAATATCTGCGCGAACATACCGACAAGGACGCGCTGGTGGCGAACGTCTTGAAGAACATGCCGCTGCCGCCGGTCAACGGCCCGGCGGGGCGGCGGTCGCCGTTCCGGGTCGAGGCCGGGATCGCCTGGATGTGGATGGTCCGCGAGGACCTCGACGCGCGGTTCGCCCGCGAGCTTCGCGAGGCGGGGCCGGACTCGGTCGTCGTCTGGGTCCCCGCCGAGGCCGACGCGCAACCCCGCTTGCCGCTGAAGCGACTGACGCGGGTGATCCGCGAGGAATACCGCCCCGAGGCGCGGTTCGGCCCGATGGAGGTCTGGAGGCGCGAGCCGAAGGCGCCGGGCGGGAGGCGCCCCGCTTCGACGCCTCCTTGAAGCCGGCGGCTTACTGGCACGCCTTGAGGAACGCGACGAGGTCGGCGAGTTCCTGGGTGGAGAGTTGCTGGTCGAGCCCCGCGGGCATGAGCGAGACGGAGCCGGGGCGGACCTCCTCGACATCGTCGCGGGAGATTCGGGCGGTCTGGTCGGCGGCGGTGACCACGACGTACTCGTCGGGGGTCTCGGACTTCAAAAGTCCGCTGTAGACCTTGCCGTCGGAGGTGGCGACGACGACCGGCTCGTAGCTGCGGACGAAGCTGACGCTGGGGAAGACGATGGCTTCCAGCAGGTCGCGCTCGCTACGGACCCCGCCGATGCGGGTCAGGTCGGGGCCGACGTCGCCCCCCTGGTAGCCGACGGCGTGGCAGGTGGCGCAGGCGGCCTTGGCGCCGTGGAAGACGGCCTGGCCGCGGCGGACGTCGCCGCCGGCGAGCTGGCCCATCAGTTCGTCCAGCCGCGCCTGCTGCTTGGCGGCGTCGGCGTTGAGGAGGTTGTACAGACCCTCGGCCGCCTTGTGGGTCTCCGGGCCGAACTTCGCCAGGTGGGTCTTCAGGGAGTCGACGCGGAGGCTGGTCCGGGCGTCGGATTCGAGGAGGGCCTTGACCAGCTTGACGCCCAGGGCGTCGTCGGTCTGGGCGTCGTAGGCGGTCAGGAGGCGGTCGATCTCCAGGGGGCCGGCGTCCTGGATCGACTCGATCAGGGAGTCGAGTTGCTCGGGAGAGAGCCTGGCTCCGGTCAGGACCTCGGCGGCCATGCCGCGGGAGGAGACGGGGCCGTCGGGGTCGAGGTTGTCGGTCAACAGCGCGAACGTGGTCGGCTCGACCTTCGCCAGGCCGCCGGGGACGGCGGCCAGCGCCTCCAGGCGGGCGTCGTCGGGAAGGTCGTCGCGAGCGGCCAGGGCCAGCAGCGGGGCGACCAGCGCGCCGGCCTTCGCGGCCGCGGGGGTCAGGGCGCGGGTCGCGGCGACGCCGCGGCGATCCAGGAGTCGGGGACGTCCTTGGGCTTGGCGATCCCCATCGCGGCCAGGGCGCTGGCGCGGGCCGCGGCCGGGGCGTCGGGGTCGGCGGCGGCCGCGGCCAGAAGGTCGCGCACCGCGGGGGCCGCGGCGTTGCCGGCCAGTTGCGATTCCAGCGCGGCGCGGTCCTCGGGCGAGAGGTCGGCTCGCTTCAGGCGGTCGGCGAAGAAGCCGGCGAGCGTCCCCCCCCACTCGGGGCGGCGGCCGATGATCCAGTCGGCGACCTCGCGGACCCCGGCGTCGGCGTCGGCCAAGAGCGCGGCGGTTTCCACCGGGTCGAGCCCGCCGCCGTCCATCTGGTCGATCGCCATCAGGGCGGCGCGCTTCACCTTGGGGTCGGGGGAGACCAGTCCGGCTGCGGTCCCCGCCGGGTCGTCGATCTGGATCAGGGCGAAGGTCAGGGCGTGGTGGAGGAAGCGGTCCTCGGCGGCGGGATCGGCCAGGGCCTGCAACAGCGCGGAGACGGCGGCCTTGTCGCCGACGCGCCCCAGCGCCTCGGCGGCGACCCGGCGGTTGCGCGGCGAGGGGCCCTGAAGCGTCGCGACCAGTTGCGGCGCGGCGTCGGCGTCGCGGGTCAGGCTGATCGCGTTGAGGGCGGCCTGGCGGACGGTCTCGTCGCCGTCGGACAGGGCGGTCCTGGCGACGTCGCGGGCCTCGTCCGCGTCGATCCGGGCCGACGCCCAGACCGCGCCCCGGCGGGCCTCGACCGATCGCGACCGCCTGGCGACGTCGAGCAGGGCCGGGACCGCGGCGGCGCCGAGCTTGCCGAGCGTCGCGACGGCGCGGCGGCGGACGGCCGGCCGCGGATCGGCCAGCAGGTCGGCGACGTCGGCCGCGGGGAGCGCCGCCCATTCGACGCGAAGGCCCCAGGGATCGGCGACCCTGGGCGCGTCCTTGCGACGCAGGCGATAGATCCCGCCCAACTCGTCGGGCCGATGGAATTGCGACGTCGGGCAGCAGAGCTTGTACCAGCCGCCGGTGTCGATCACCAGCAGACCGCCGTCGGCGTCCTCGACCACGTCGGTGGGGTGGAAGTCCAGGTCGGGACTGGTGACCAGGTTTTCATCCTTGGTGGCGAACGTCGCGCCCTCGGGCGTCAGGACGTGGCGGCCGACCCGGTGCAGGTTGAAGTAGCAGGCGACGAGGTTGTCGCGGTACTCCGCGCCCAGGGCGTCGGATTCCAGCCGGGTCAGGCCGGAGGGGGCGGCGGGGCCCATGTGGAGCATGGGGGGCATCAGTTCGGGGCCGGTCCACTTGTGGGAGGGCGCGTCCAACACGGCGTTGACCTTGCCCCAGATCCCGCCGTAGACCGCGTGGATCAGGCCGTCGCGGAAGCCGCCGCCGGGGCGCTGGAGGAACGTGCAGGAGAGGATTCGTTCTCCCCCCGCGGTGAACGTCACGTCCACGGGGTTGTCCATGCCGCCGGTCAAGACCGGCTCGATCTCCGAGCCGTCGACCCGCGACCGGAAGACGTGCGAGGCGTTGGTGACGAACGGGGCCTTCCCCGGCCGCTGGTAGGTCTGCTCGGCGAACGCCCCCTTGGTCCAGTAGACGCGACCGTCGGGGCCGGGATAGGGGCCGTGCAGGTCGTTGGCGCAGCCGGTGAGGGTCTTGCCCTGGAACCACTCGACGCGCTCGTCGGCCACGCCGTCGCCGTCGACGTCGGTGAGCTTCCAGATGCTGGGCGCGGCGGCGACGTAGAGCGAGCCGTCCAGCCACGCCGTCCCCTCGGGGAACATCAGCCCCTCGGCGAAGACGACCTGCTTGTCGAAGCGGCCGTCGCCGTTCGTATCCTCCAGGCGGAGGATGCGGTGGGGCTTCTTTTCAAGCTGGATCTCGACCTTCTCGTTGGAGCCCGAGGAGTCGGAGACGTACAGTCGGCCCTCGTCGTCGAACGCGGCGGTGATCGGTCGGTTCACCATGGGGGGCCCGGCGACCCGCTCGATCGTGAAGCCCTCGGGAACGACGAGTTCCCGCGGCGGCGGCGGCGCGTCGGCCGCCATGGCCGAGGCCGCCAAACCGATCAGACACGTCAAGCCCGGCAGTCGTCGCGCGCGTTTCATCAGGGATGGTCCACGGGGAAACGTTCAAGCGTCAATCGGTTCGTTCTATCCGGGACGGCCGCGGCGAGTCAACCGGGCCCGGGGCCGCGGGGCCGGGTTGTGGCTCTCGATCCTGGAGATCGGGGATCATGCGGCGGGCCGTGACCCGTGACGGTCAGCTTTTCCTTCCTCCGCCGCCATTCGAGAGTCGCCGCCGAACGCCTCCCGGCGATCGACGCGAACCCCCGCGTCAAAGCCTCGAATCCCGGATGGCGAGGCCGGCCCTCGACGGGTCGCGCCACTCAGACGGTCTTGGGACCCGGTTTTGTCGCCAATGAATGTTGAAAGATCTCACCATTCATTGCAAGGCAAGCGTACCCGTCGGTAGATTCCGACCCGTCGACACCGTGAATCGCTCGCGACCGATCCCGCGCTCGAAATCCGTTGGCCCGGTCGAAGGCGGAGGGAGGACGGATGGCGCGGGCGGCCAAATCCGGCCGTTGGGCCCGCCCGATCCAGGGAGTCGTCGCGGCGACGAGAGCGCGACGAGACGAATTCTCACCGGAAGCCGTCGCCCCGCAACACCTCGTCATCCAGGAGCGCTTGGCATGCGAACTCTGTTCATTAAATTCCTCCGTCGGATGTATCACGAAGAATACGGCCTGGCGCGTCGCTGGCGCAAGGCGCGGATGCGAGACTTCCTCAGGATCATGCAGCCGCCGCGCCGGGCCAGAATCGTCGACCTGGGGGGGAGCGAGTACGTCTGGTCGCTCTTCGACCACGATTTCCACGTCACGTTCGTCAACCTTCCGGGCTACAACCCGCCGGTGAGCGACCCCTCGCGCTACGCCCGGATCGAGCACGACGCCACCGACCTTCGCGGCGTCCTGGACGACGGAGCGTTCGACCTGGTCTTCAGCAACTCGACCATCGAGCATGTGGGCGACGAGACGCGACAGGCCGCGTTCGCCGGCGAGGTCCACCGGCTCGCCCCCGCCTACTGGATCCAAACGCCCAGCGATCGCTTCCCGATCGAAGTCCACACCGGCGTCCCGCTCTTCTTCAAGAGATCGGAGCGCTGGCGCCGCGAGCGGATCAAAAAATGGCGCAAACTCTACCCCGCCTGGACCGACATGATCGAGGCGACCCGCGTCCTCTCGCGCGAACGCATGCGCGAATTGTTCCCCAACGGGCAAGTCTGCCTCGAGCGCAAGCTCGGCCTGGAGAAATCGTACAGCTTCTACAAGCCCTGCGAGCCCTGCCTGGTGGCGAGCCTGGCGTGACGACTCGCGGGAGGACCGCCGCCGAGTCAGTCGGCCGAGGGGGGGTTTATCGGGCTAGCCGAGCCCGTTACGCTGGCGGAAGCCTGGGCGGAGAGGCCGCCGGGCCCCGCCATCGCGTCAACGTATCGATAGTGAGGTTGAATTCATGCCGCGCTTCCTGGCGTTCGCCGCCGTCCTGGCGACGGCGGCGGCCGTTCCGGCCCTGGCCGGATCGGATCGTCACGTCGTCTTGATCACGCTCGACGGCTTCCCGGCCCGTTACCTCGACGACCCCGAGGTCGAGTTGCCGGTCATCCGCGGCCTTCGCGACGCGGGGGCCTCCACGGCCCGGGGGATGATCGTCGCCAACCCGTCGGTGACGTGGCCCAACCACACCACGCTGGTCACCGGCGTGCGACCCGAAACCCACGGCGTCCTCTTCAACGGCGTCCTCGCCCGCGCCCAGGGCAAGCCGACGACCTCCAACGCCGAGACGACCCAGGAGGAACTGGTCCGCGTCCCGCTCCTCTTCGACGCCGTCAAGGCCGCCGGCGGGACGGCCTCGGCGATCAACTGGCCCTGCACCTCCGGATCCCAGAGCCTCGCCGACAACTTCCCCGACGTCCGCAACATGCTCGACCACACCTCCCCCGCCGTCCTGGAGTACATGGAGAAGAACGACCTCGACGGCAAGTTCAAGCAAGGCGGCGGCCCCCGCGACGAGGTCTGGACCGACGTGGCCGCCCACGTCATCCGCGAACGCAAGCCGAACCTCCTCGCCCTGCACCTGCTGGAACTCGACGGCACCCACCACCAGCGCGGGCCGGAGTCCCCCCAGGGCCGCGCGGTCGCCGGCAAGCTCGACGCGCTGGTGGGCAAGGTCGTCCAGGCCGTCGAGGAGGCCGGGCTCAAGGACAAGACCGCGATCTTCGTCACCGCCGACCACGGCTTCATCACCGTCCACAAGACGCTCCGACCCAACGTCGCGCTGCGCGACGCGGGACTGTTGACCGTCAAGGACGGCGCGATCGAGTCCAGCCGCGTCTACGTCCTGCCCGAGGGGGGCATCGGCCTGGTCTACCTGACCGAGCCGGCCACCAGGGAAGAGGACCGCGCGACCGTCCATAAGCTGTTCGACAAGGCCGAGGGGGTCACCGCGGTGCTCGACCCGGCCGACTTCCCGCGCTACGGCCTGCCCGACCCCAAGGACCACCCCGGCATGGCCGACATGGTGATCGCCGTCGGGGACGGCTACGGCGTCGGCGGATCCTTCAAGGGGAAGGGGCTGATCCAGGAGAACTCGCCCCCCCACGGCAGCCACGGCTACCTCTCCACCGAGCCGAAGATGAACGCCCTGTTCGTCGCCGCCGGCGCGGGGATCAAACCCGGCGTCAAGCTGCCGACGATCGAGAACGTCGACGTCGCCCCCACCATCGCCCGCATCCTCGACGTCCCGCTCGCGAACCCCAAGCCCGTCGGCCGGGTGCTGAGCGAGATCCTGTCGGAATCGAAGTGATGTCCGCCCGTTGAAAAAGACCGACGAGGACCGAAGGATGGTCGGAGACGATCGTCCTTCGGCCCTCGGCGACGCGCGCACGAATTTTCCGCGTGAATAGGCATCCTCCGTCCCCTCTCCCACTGGGCTGACGACCCGACACTTATCAAAACCCGCATACGACCCCCACGCAAGCCTACGCCAAGCGGCCTTCTCCCCTTGAGGGAGAAGGTGGCCGAAGGCCGGATGAGGGGTGGGCGACACCGGAAGCCGTCGGAATGGAGGTCATCTTCAAGCCAAGGCTTGCGTCGAACCGCGATGCCGGTCGACCCCTCATCCGGCCCTTCGGGCCACCTTCTCCCTCAAGGGGAGAAGGCGATGACCGCCGCGGCCTCTGAAAAAGTGTCGGGTCGTCAGCCCGCCGGGAGAGGGCGGCCGCGCCAGCGGCGGGCGGGGGTCGTGGCGCTTCGCGGGCGCCGTCGGGTCGGCGGATCGCAAGCCGGCGCTCTTCCCGAAGCGCGGCGACCCTCACCCGACCCTTCGGGCCACCCTCTCCCGGTGGGAGAGGGGACGTCATTAATCTAACATATGTAATTTACAATATATTAATTTGGATCAAGCACCACGTCCAGACAATCAACCTCCGCCGCGCCCGACTCCGGCGCCAGGACGACCCGGTTCGTCCCGGCCTTCAGCGAAAGCCGGGCGAAGGCGTTGGACCAACCGGCGCCCGAGTCCGGCAAGCCGACTCGCGTCGCCGGCTGGTCGTCGACCTGGACGCTCAGGCGACGCCTCCCGCGCGCGGAGGAGTCAACGCGGTAGCGGATCGCGACAACGTAAACGCCCACGCGGTCCACGACCACGTCGAAGCCCGCGCGGGCCTCGGCGTCGGGCAGACTCGCCTTGGATCGGCCCGATCCCGACGGATCGGCGAGGGCGCGCGCGCCTCCCTCCAGCCGCGCCTGCTCCGCTTCCAGCCGTAGGCGTTTCGGCTCGCCGGAGGGGATGGGGATGGGCCGCGCGGGGGGGATCGGCTTGCCGAAGACCGGCGCGCCGTCCTTGCCCCAGGAGAACGGCTGCGCGCGAACCGACCGCGACCAGCCCGAGCCGGCGCGCTTGGCCGCGTGATAGACGATCCAGTCTTCCGAGCCGTCGGGCGACTTGGTGAACGAGCAATGCCCCGGCGCGACGACGCCGTCGCCGCTTTCGAACACCGGCCGCGGCGACTTGGTCCACGACGCCGGATCGAGCAGATCCGCGTCGGGCTTCAGGGAGAGCAGGCCCAGACAGTAATGGTCGCTCCAGCTTCCCGCGGCGGAGTAGACGATGAAGGTCCGGCCGTCGCGGGAGAGCGGCTGGGGGCCCTCGTTGATCGTCGGCGGGCCGGCGGCCTTCTCCCAGGCGAGCGTCGGCCGCGAGAGTTCCACGCGCGGGCCGGAGATCGTCGCCGGGTCGCTCATGGGGGCGATGTAGATGCGTTGATCGACGTTCGCCGTCCCCTCCCAGCCCGACCAGACGAAGTAAAGGCGCTCGGCGTCGCCCGCGCCCAGGGTCAGGACGGAGCCGTCGATGGCCCAGCGGTCGTTCTCGGGATCGGCGATCTCGCCCTTGAAGACGAATTCGCCGTCGAGGGGGTTCGGCGAGGCGTTCTCCAGGACGTACATGCGGTGGTTGGCGTTCTCGCCGTCGTCGGCGGCGACGTAGACGTACCACATCCCCTTGAGGAAGTGGACCTCCGGCGCCCAGAGGTCGCGGCTGTACGGCTTGCCCGCCGGGGGCCGCCAGACGACGCGGGCCTCGCCGCCGTCCAACGCCGAGATCGTCCGCGACCGCCGCAAGGTCACGTCGCCGCCGGTCGTGTAGGCGATGTAATACCATCCGTCGTCATGTCGATACACCCACGGGTCGGCCCCGTTGGGCGCGACGACGTTGTAAAAGCCCCCGACCTCTTCCGCGCCGGCCGTCGCGGCGAGAAGCGCCGTCGCGACCAACGTCCCCAGGATTCGATTCATGCGGCCCTCCTTCGGCTGGGCCCCATCATCGCCCCGCGGTTCGGGGATGGGAAGCGCGTCGAACCGGGGGAAAGTCGCGACTTCCCGAAAAAACCCGGACGCGCCGGGCGGGCCGGGGCCGGTACATTTGAGGAGGGGGGACGACGCGGGTTCGCGAGGGCTTGGAATGACGGATCGGACGAGCGGGCGGATTCAGGCGTTGTACGTCGGGGGGACGCTGACGGGGCTCGACGACGCCGAATTGCTCGGACGGTTCGCGACCGGCCGAGGGATCGAGCGCGAGGACGCCTTCGCGGCGCTGGTGCGTCGCCACGGGTCGATGGTCCTTTCGGTCTGCCTTCGAATGCTCGGGGGCGACCGCGCCGGAGCCGAAGACGCCTTCCAGGCCGTCTTTTTGGTCCTGGCCCGCAAGGCCGGCGCGCTGCGCCGCCCCGACCGATTGCGGCCCTGGCTTTACGGCGTCGCGGTGAAGGCCGGCAAGGAGGCCCGCCGCCGCTCGTCGCGGATCCGGGCCCGCGAGGGCGGGACGCTCGTCGACGGCCCCGCGCCCGAGGCCGACGCCGATCTGTTCGAGCTTCGCGCCGCGATCGACGAGGAGCTTCGACGGCTGCCGGAGCGCTATCGCGAGCCGATCCTGCTTTGCGAGCTGGAGGGCGTCTCGCGCCGCGACGCCGCCAAACGCCTCGGCCTTGCCGAGGGGACGCTGTCCAGCCGTTTGGCCCGCGGCAAGACGCTTCTGCGCCACGGTCTGGCGCGTCGCGGCCTGGTGGTCGGGGCGCTGGCCGCGGCGCTCGCTCCCGTCAGGGCCGCGGGGCTCGACGCCCTGGCCGATTCAACCGTCCGTCTCGTTCTCGCGTCGCCGCTCGCGCCCGTCGCGGCCGCGGCCATCGCCGAAGGAGTCCTCGCCATGCTCGCCGTCGCCAAGCTCAAGGCCCTCGCGACCGCCTCCGCCGCGGTCCTGGCGCTGCTCGCCCTCTCCGCCGGAATCGCCCAGGGGCTGCCCCAGGACGCGCCCGCGCCGAAGACCGCGACGCGAACCGACAAGCCCAAGCCGCCGCCGAAGCGGGACGAAACGCGGTTCCGCGGAGTCGTGGTCGACGAGGACGGCCGACCGATCGCGGGGGCGGACGTGCGATTGATGCCCTTCACCACGGAGGAGGTCGCCACGAGGAGCGGGCCCAACGGCTCCTATGTCCTGACGAGCCCGGCCCGGAGCGTCGGGGCCCACGTCATCGTGGCCCGATCCGACGACGGCCGCCGGATCGGGAGCGTCTACCACGGGTACGCCCCGACGCCGAAGACGGCCGAGAAGCCGGCCCGGATCGTCGCCAGGCCCGCGCGGGAGGCGCTCGTCCGCGTGGTCGACGCGGCCGGGAAGCCCGTCGCGGGCGCGTCGGTCGAGGCGGCAAGCGGCTTCGCCGCCGTGGCGAACGTCACCACCGACGCCGTCGGCGAGGCCCGAATCGCCCTGCCGGTCGACCGCCGCGTCCAGTGGATCGCGGCCAGGAAGTCGGCCGTCGGCTGCGGCTATCGGACGTTCGGCGAGTATCCCGACCATCACGACGGAGGGGCTCGGCCCGAGGAATTGCCGCCGCTCGTCACGCTCGCGCTGAGCGATCCGAGGACCGTAAGCATCCGGGTTCGGGACGAAGCCGACGCGCCGGCCTCCGGAATCCGCATCCGTAACGTCCGCCTCAAGATCGAGGGCAACCGCGGCGAGCTTTACAACCCGTCGAGCCGGTTCTGGATGGAGGAGACCGGCCCCGACGGCGTCGCCGTGTTCGACTGGCTCCCCATCGACGCGGAGGGACCGTTGATGTTCCGGCCGACGGTGAAGGAGGGGTACGCCGATCGGCTGGTGCTCGTCGAGCCGGGCCAGTCCGAGGCCGACGCCCCGCTCGTTCGAAACGTGGCGATCCGGGGCCGGGTGTCGCTGCCCGACGGCTCGGCCGCCAGGGGCGCGAAGGTCACATACTCCCCGCCTTACGGCCGTTCCGGCGGCCTGGTCTGGTCGGTCGCGGCCGATGACGGGAGCTACGAACTGGCGAACGTCCCCCCGGACGAGGGCTACGCCGTGTGGGCCGAGTTCCCTGGCTGGGCCGTGACGCCCAGGACCCATGTGGTCGTCGGTCGGGGCGGCCCGACGGAGGGGGTCGATCTCCACCTGGCGAGAGGGACCGTGGTGAAGGGCGAGGTGACCGTCGGCCCGGACAATCGCCCGGCGGCGGGCATGAACGTCGGCGTCGTACAAACCGGACGGGCGCCGACCGATCCGCCGAATATCACGCGAATCCTGTGGGGCGGGTTCAGGACCAAGATCGATGATCGGGGTCGATACGAGATGCGGATCGGACCTGGGAAGTATTACCTGATGCCCCCGTATGGCGGAGGGTCGGTCGAGATCGAGATCACGGACCAGCCCGAACTGGTCCGCGACTTCCATCCGCCCTGGCCGAAGCGGAGAAAGCTCGCCGGGCGCGTCGTCGACCAGGCGGACAGGCCGGTCGCGGACGCCGTTCTGGAATTCACGACGACCGATTCCAGCCGCCTTTCCGCCTCGGCGGCGACCGACGCCGACGGCCGATTCGTCACCGAGTGGGAGTCATGCCCCACGCTCGTCCTCGCCAAGAGTGCGGACGGGAGCTTGGGGACGGCGCTGGAGATCGGTCCCGACGACGTCGAGGTCGCCCTGACGCTGACCCCCACGGCGACGGCGACCGGCCGACTCCTCGACGAGAAGGGCGAGCCCGCCCGCCGAACGAGGCTCCGCTGGGGACGTCGCGCCCCTTCGAGTTCCGTTCCCGATCCGGCCGGCGCCGTCGTTTTCGAGCCCCGGGCCGTCACCGACGACGACGGCCGGTTCACGCTGCCGGCGCTGATCGTCGGCCAGAAGTACGAGATCGGCGTAAGACCGGAGGCCGACGCCCACGTCCCCTCGCTCGGCTTCGTCCGTCCCGAACGGCCCGGCCCGATCGACCTGGGGACGCTGCGCGTCCAGCCCGAAGGCCGCGAGTAGGCGAACGCCCGCGGCCGCGAAGCGCCGGCTTCCCGAGCCGCGGGCCGCCGCGTGGAATCGACGTCGGGGAGGGCTCGGTCATGGTCAAGATTTTACGAGGCGTCGTCCGGGGACGGACGATCGAGTTGGACGAGGAGGCCGGCGTCGAGGACGGGCGGCGCGTCGAGGTCGCCATCCGTTCTCGGAAGACGCCGCCAGGCTGGCGACCCGGCGTGCCCGGTTCGGCGGCCGGCGCGCTGGCGGACCATTGGACCGAGGAGGACGACCGAATCCTGGCCGAGATCGAGCGGGATCGGCATCGACCCTCGACGCGCGAGGGCCGGATGGGACGCATCGACGATCGCCGTTGATCCATGTCCCCTCTCCCGGCGGGCTGACGACCCGACACTTTTTCAGAA
>Ga0209916_1001395_pt1 | contig 21501 bp, 16 predicted proteins | sample ThiBio_1000_plan_FD_183956 | JGI IMG/M metagenome (GOLD analysis project Ga0209916, IMG submission 183956) | Wastewater bioreactor microbial communities from Cape Town, South Africa - Thiocy_solids_2 (SPAdes) | ecosystem: Engineered > Bioreactor > Thiocyanate-remediating > Anaerobic-Aerobic ... | reverse complement strand
ATGGCCCCGCTCCTCGAGGAGCGGGGCCATCGCCTCGACGAAGACGAAGCGGAGGTGAGGGAGCTCCAGGCGGCCTGAGCAGCCGAACGCTTCACCGACGATCGTGGCGAACTCCTACACCACGTGCCGGGACTTGACTCGGGATCCAGGGGTCGGAATCGCGCTGCGTGGATTACCCCTCCTATAGCACGGTCAAGTCACGCAGCGCGTAGGTCGGTGTTGGGCAACACGGGAGGAAGCGTGGAGTTCCCGGCATCTCCGTGACGGATCCGGCGGCCGGGAGCTCGCGTGGTTCGAAATCCACCTATGAGGTGGATTTCGAACCACGCGGGACCGGCCGTGGACCCGCGTGGTTGGAAACCCGCGCCATACGCGGATTTCCAACCGGGGAGATCCCTGACCGTTCGGGAATCGGCCTCGGCACCCGTCGTCGCGCGTCCCGTCACGGATCCGTGACCATCCCGTGACCCTCCCGCCGGTGTCCCTCCACACCTTCCGCACACCCGCCCCTCTCGCCACGGCCACAGCCTGCCCGGGCCGTGGCGAGAGGGGCGGGTCCTTCCTCGGGCGACAGCTTGCGGGGCCCCGTCCCTTCCGGGCGCCAGCTTGCGGGGCCCGAACCCTTCCCCGGACCCTCGCCTACTTCAAATTCCGCAGCACCGTCTGCAGAATGCCGCCGTTGTTGATGTACGTGACCTCGTTCGGCGTATCGAGGCGGACTCTCGCCTCGAAGGTCTTCTCAGTCCCGTCATCCGCCTTCACGGTCACGGTCACGGTCTTCGCCTTGCCCTCTTCGAGGTCGCCGACGGTGAAGGTCTCGGTGCCGGTGAGGCCGAGGGACTCGGCGTTCTCGCCGTCGGCGAACTGGAGGGGGACGACGCCCATCCCGATCAGGTTGGAGCGGTGGATGCGCTCGAAGGACTCGGCGATCACGGCGCGGATGCCGAGCAGGACGGTGCCCTTGGCGGCCCAGTCGCGCGAGGAGCCGGAGCCGTACTCCTTGCCCGCGAGGACGACCAGCGGCACGCCCTCGGCGGCGTAGGCAACCGCGGCGTCGTAGATCGTCGTCTCCTCACCGTCGGGGAAGTGGCGGGTGAAGCCGCCCGCCTTCTCGACCAGCTGGTTGCGCAGGCGAATGTTGGCGAAGGTCCCGCGGACCATCACCTCGTGGTTGCCGCGGCGCGAGCCGTAGGAGTTGAAGTCGCGCGGCTCGACCCCCTGCTCCATCAGCCACTCCCCCGCCGGGCTTACTTTTTTGATCGCGCCGGCGGGCGAGATGTGGTCGGTGGTGACCGAGTCGCCGAGGACGGCGAGGGCGCGGGCGCCCTCGATCGGCGCGATGCCGGGCGGGTCGGCGGGGATGTCTCCGAAGAAGCTCGGCTGCCGCACGTAGGTCGAGTCGGGCCAGTCGTAGCGGTCGCCCTCCGGCACCTCGACGGCGTTCCATTCCTCGTCGCCGGCGAAGACGTCGGCGTAGTTGCGCTTGAACATCTCCGCCGCGACGGAATCGCCGACCACGCGCTTGATCTCCTCGGCGCTCGGCCAGATGTCGCGCAGGTAGACCGGCTCGCCGTCCGTGCCCTCGCCGAGCGGCTCGGTGGTGATGTCGATGTCCATCCGCCCGGCCAGCGCGTAGGCGACGACCAGCGGCGGGCTCGCCAGGTAGTTGGCTTTGACGTCCTGGTTGATCCGGCCCTCGAAGTTGCGGTTGCCGGAGAGGACGGCGCAGACGGCGAGGTCCTTCTCGGCGATCGCCGCCGAGATCTCCGGCGCCAGCGGCCCCGAGTTGCCGATGCAGGTGGTGCAGCCATAGCCGACCAGGTTGAACTGCAGCCCGTCGAGGAACTCGTCGAGCCCCGCCTGGCGCAGGTAATCGGTGACGACGGTCGAGCCCGGCGCCAGCGAGGTCTTCACCCAGGGCCGGCGCGAGAGCCCCTTGGCGAGGGCGTTCCGCGCCAGGAGCCCGGCGCCGACCATCACGCTCGGGTTCGAGGTGTTGGTGCAGGAGGTGATCGCCGCGATCACGACCCGGCCGTGGTCGAGCTCGAAGGTCTCGCCGTCGACCGTCACCTCGATCGCGTCGCCGCTGTGGATCGCCGTCGCCGCCCCCGTCACCGCCGGCCGCGGTTTGCCCTTCTCGCCTTCGCGATCCTCGGCGGGCGAGTCGGAGGCGGGGAATGACTCGTCGATCGCCTCGTCGCGGTAATCGCCGTTGCCCATCCGGTTGGCGCTCTCCGGGGCCAGATCCGCCATCGCCTCGAGGAACGACTCCTTGGCCTCGTCGAGCGGCACCCGGTCCTGCGGCCGTTTCGGCCCGGCGATCGACGGCACGACGTCGCCGAGGTCGAGTTCCAGCAGGTCGGAGAAGACGGGATCCGCGGACGACTCGTCGTGGAACATCCCCTGCTCGCGCGCGTAGGCGTCGACCAGCGCGATCGTCTCGGTCGGCCGCCCGGTCAGGTCCAGATAACGCAGCGTCTCGGCGTCGACCGGGAAGATCGCACAGGTCGAGCCGAACTCCGGCGACATGTTGCCGAGCGTCGCCCGGTCGGCCAGCCCCAGGGTCGCCAGCCCCGGCCCGAAGAACTCGACGAACTTGGAGACGACGCCGCGCTCGCGCAGCATCTCGGTGACGGTGAGGACGAGGTCGGTCGCGGTCGACCCCTCCGGCAGCTCGCCGGAGAGCTTGAAGCCGAGCACCTGCGGCAGCAGCATCGAGATCGGCTGGCCGAGCATCGCCGCCTCGGCCTCGATCCCGCCGACGCCCCAGCCGAGCACGCCGAGGCCGTTGACCATCGTCGTGTGCGAGTCGGTCCCGACCAGCGTGTCCGGGTAGGCCTGCAGGGCGCCGTCGCCGCGGCGCGAGTAGACGACCTGGGAGAGGTACTCGAGGTTGACCTGGTGGCAGATCCCGGTCGCGGGCGGCACCACGCGGAAGTTGTCGAAGCTCGACTGGCCCCACTTGAGGAACGAGTAGCGCTCGCGGTTGCGCTCGAAGTCACGCTCGGCGTTGACCGCGAAGGCGCGCGCGTTGCCGAAGGCGTCGACCTGCACCGAGTGGTCGATCACCAGGTCGACGTCGACCAGCGGGTTGATCGCCTTCGGGTCGCCGCCGATCTCGTCCATCGCGTCGCGCATCGCGGCCAGGTCGACCACGGCGGGCACGCCGGTGAAGTCCTGCATCAGCACGCGGGCGGGCTGGAAGGGGATCTCGACGCTGGGCTCGGCGGCGGCGTCCCAGGAGGCGATCGCCTCGACGTCGGCGGCGCTCACCGACACGCCGTCCTCCAGGCGCAGCACGTTCTCCAGCAGCACCTTGATCGAGTACGGCAGGCGGGCGACGTCGAAGCGCTCCTGCAGCGCGTCGAGGCGGAAGATCTCGTAGGCCTTGCCGCCGACCTCGAGGGTCGCGCGGGCGCCGAAGGAATCGGAAGAGGTGCTCATGGGACGAACCTTTCGGGGAGGGGGAACAGGTGGGAGGGCCGGCTCAACGCTTGCCCTCGTCGTGGCCCGAGGCGATCGCCTCGGCGGCGCGCTGGCCGACACTGCCGCTCTGCGCGAGGACCGCGACCCGGGGGCTGACCATGCCGGCGTGGGCGGCGACCCGGTCGAAGAGCGGCGCGACGGCCACCTCGACACGGTCGCTGGTGATTGCCGAGCGGACCGCGTCGGCGACCGCCTCGGGGGTCGTGGTCCCCATCAGCGGCGGCTTCTTTTCGCCGGCCTCGGCGAACATGCCCGCATCGCGGACGAAGCCGGGTGAGACCAGGGACACGCCGATCCCGCGCGGGGCGAGGTCGGTGCGCAGGCCGAGCGCGAAGCCGCGCAGGCCGAACTTGGTCGCGTTGTAGACGGAGGTGCGGGGGCTGGCCGACTTGCCGGACAGCGAGGAGACGAAGACCAGGTGGCCGGAGCCGCGCTCCAGCATTTCCGGGAAGAGGGCCTGGGCGAGCAGCATCGGCGCCTCGAGGTTGACGCGCAGGGCGCGCTTCACCTCCTCGGCGGAGAACTCGGCCAGCCAGCCGGTGGCGGGAAGCCCGGCGTTGGCGACGAGGATGTCGACGCCGGCGGCCGCCGCGGCGAGCCGCTCCGCCTCACCGTCCTCGGCGAGGTCGGCGACGAGGACGCGGTGGTCGGAGCCGGGCAGGCTCTCGGCCAGCGCCAGAAGGTCCTGCTCGCGCCGCCCGCTCAGTACAAGAGCGGCGCCGGCGCCCGCCAGCCCTCGCGCGATCGCCCGGCCGAGGCCGCCGGTGGCCCCGGTGAGCAGTGCTGTGCGTGCGGCGATCTCCATTCCAAAACCCCAATCTACTAGGGGCGTCGCCGCAGGAACCCCCGCCTCAAGTGCGAATCGGAACCTAATGTTTGCGTTTTGTAAGCAAAAGTCCGGGCGATGCACTACTATGCCGCCGGTCAACACGACCGAAACGCCGAGTCCTGCACGCCATCTGGCAGCGGGAACGGGGGAACCACGTTTTCGGGGCTAATCCACCTCCTGGTGGAGGCGCAGGCTCTTTCAGCGCCAGCCCGACAGCTAACCCCGTAGGCCGACGAAGGAGATATCGGTTTGCCGAAGCGCGGTTTCAAGCTGAAAGCGAGTCTGGCCTTGGCCATGGCTCTGATCGTGGCGGCCCTCGTGGCCCCGAGCGGCGCCTCCGCCGCCTGCCGCACCGGCGGCCTCACCCCCGCCGAAGTCGACATCTGCACCCCGACCGCGAAGGCCAAGATGCTGGCCAGCGGCGAACTGATCCCGCCCGCGTCCGCCCCGGCCCGCGTCAAGGCCGTCATCGCGGCGGCGAACAAGATCCGCACCAAGCCCTACATCTGGGGCGGCGGCCACGCGTCCTTCGCCTCGCGCGGCTACGACTGCTCCGGCTCGGTCTCCTTCGCCCTCCACGGCGGCAGGTTCCTCGAAAGCCCGCTTCCCTCCGGCCCGATGATGAGCTGGGGCGAAGAAGGCGAAGGCCGCTGGATCACCGTCTACGCCAACGCCGGCCACGCCTACATGACGGTTGCCGGGTACCGCTTCGACACCAGCGGCGACAGCGGCACCGAAACCGGCCCCCGCTGGCACGAAGAACTGCGCACCAACGAAGGCTTTGTGGCGCGCCACCCGACCGGCTTCTAGCCACGGCGGACAAAGCCGCCGCGGCGATTTGTCCTGCGCACGTTGTCCCGCTGGGATAACTTCGCGACATAGAAGAGTCCTCGTCTGACATCCGCCTCGCGGGCCTCACCAAGGAATACGGTGGGGTGACCGCCGTCGCCGGCATCGATCTGGAGATCCGCGCCGGCGAGTTCTTCACCATGCTCGGGCCCTCCGGGTCGGGCAAGACGACGACGCTGCGGATGATCGCGGGCTTCGAGGAGCCGACCGCGGGGACGATCGAGCTGGCGGGCGTCGACGTCTCCGGCGTGCCGCCCTACGAACGCGCCGTCAACACCGTCTTCCAGGACTACGCGCTGTTCCCCCACATGGCCGTGGCCGACAACGTCGCCTACGGGCTCAAGGTGGCGAAAGTCGACAAGGCCGAGCGGGCGCGGCGCCGCGACGAGGCGCTGGAGATGGTGCGGCTGCCGGGCTACGGCGACCGCAAGCCCGGCGAGCTCTCCGGCGGCCAGCGCCAGCGGGTGGCGCTGGCGCGGGCGATCGTCAACCGGCCGCGGGTGCTGCTGCTCGACGAGCCGCTCGGGGCGCTCGACCTGAAGCTGCGCGAGCAGATGCAGACGGAGCTGAAGTCGATCCAGGGGGAGGTCGGGATCACCTTCGTCTACGTCACCCACGACCAGGACGAGGCGCTGACGATGAGCGACCGGATCGCGGTCTTCAACGACGGGCGGATCGAGCAGGTCGCGACCCCGGAAGACCTCTACGAGCATCCCGTGAACGAGTTCGTGGCCGACTTCGTCGGCACCTCGAACGTGCTGGAACGGGACGGCGAGCGCTTCACCGTGCGCCCGGAGAAGATCGAGGTGGTCGCGCCCGAGGCGCCGACCGACGACCTCGTCACCGAGAGCGGCCGCGTCGTCGAGGTCGCCTACGCGGGCGCCGTGACGCGGTATACGGTGAGGCTCGACGCCGGGGGAACCTTGCAGTTGGTCAGGCAGAACGTGGGTGAGGCGCCCGGCGCCGCGCCCACGCAGGGGGCCGAGGTCGTCGTGGGATGGCGGCCGCAGCACGCGGCGGCGGTTTCCGGTGCAAAGAACAAGGAGGAGGTAGCACCATGAGGGGACAAAAGGGCAGCCCGGCGCGCACGGCGTGGTTCGTCGTCGCGGGTCTGGTCGCGTTCATGCTCGTCTTGGCCGGCTGCGGGGGTGGCGGGTCGACCACCGGGACCACCGGCGGTGAAGGCGGTGGCGGCGGCGAAGAACTGCAGAAGCTCGGCAAAGGCGAGGGGGAAGTGAACCTCATCTCCTGGGCCGGCTACGTCGAACCCGAATGGGTGAAACCGTTCGAAGCCAAATCGGGCTGCAAAGTCAACGACAAGGTCGCCGGCACCTCCGACGAAATGGTGAAACTGATGGAGACCGGACAGTACGACGGCGTCTCCGCGTCGGGCAACGCGACCGCGCGCCTCTGGGCCGCACACGAAGTCGCGCCGGTCAACGTCGCGTTGATCCCGAACTACAAGACGGTCTTCCCCGACCTCAAAGGTCAGGTCTACAACACCTTCGAAGGCAAGCCGTACGGGATCCCGCACGGGCGCGGCGCGAACCTCCTGATGTGGAACAAGAACGACGTCAAGCCGCCGCCCAGCTCCTGGGAAGTGACCCTGGACCCGAAGGTCGCGGCCAAGTACTCCGGCCACATCAGCCAGTACGACGACCCGATGTCGATCGCCGAAGGCGCGCTCTACCTGATGAACCACGAACCGAAGCTCGGCATCGAAGACCCCTACGAGCTGAACGAAGAACAGTTCGACGCGGCGGTCGAACTGATGAAAGAACAGAAACCGAACGTCGGTGAATACTGGTCGAGCGCCGAACAGCAGATCGAAGGGTTCGCCAACGGCTCGAACCAGGTCGGCACCACCTGGCAGTACCAGTACTTCGCCCTGAAAGGCGAAAACGAACCGGTGGAAGCGAGCCCGGCGAGTCAGGGCTTCCTGCCGAAAGAGGGTGCTACGGGCTGGTCTGACACCTGGATGATCAGCTCCCACGCCAAGCATCCCAACTGCATGTACATGTGGATGAACTACATCATCAGCCCGAAAGCCAACGCCCAGGTGGCCGAATACTTCGGCGAGGCGCCGGCCCAGGAAAAGGCCTGCGAAGAAACCGAAAACCCGAATTTCTGCAGCGAATACCACGCCGAAGAACCGGCGTTCTGGAAGCGCGTGTACTACTGGCGCACGCCGCTGGCGGAATGCTCGGAAGGCGGGGAAACCGACTGCATGGACTACAACGACTGGGTCCGGGCCTGGACCGAAATCAAAGGCTAGGAGCCGGGGCGCGATTGATGGACGGTCGCGGTGGCGACTGACGCGGTAATCGTGAAGAGGTCGGCGGGCAGACGGCTCGCCGGCTTCTTCAACGGCCGCCCCCGGTTGCAGATCGGGTCGCTGCTGGCGGCCCCGATGGCGTGGTTGGTGATCCTCTACCTGGGGTCGCTGGTCGTCCTCCTGATCACCGCCTTCTGGACGGTCGACCCGCTCAGCGGCTCGGTGATCAAGGAACTCAGCTGGCAGAACTTCGAAGAACTCGTCAACGTCCCGGTCTACCGCGAGATCGTCTGGCGGACGGTCCGCACGGCGGCGCTGGTGACGATCACCGACGCGCTCATCGCCTTCCCGATCGCCTTCTACATGGCGAAGGTGGCGGGCCGGAAGACCAAGGCGGCGCTGGTCGTCGCGGTGCTGATGCCGCTCTGGGCCAGCTACCTGGTGAAGATCATCGCCTGGCGGGCGATCCTGGCCGAACACGGGGTGCTGAACTGGGCGCTCGAACCGATCGGCCTGCACGGGCCGGGGACGGGCGTCGCCTCGGTGTGGCTGGTGATGAGCTACCTCTGGCTGCCGTACATGATCCTGCCGATCTTCGCCGGGCTGGAACGGATCCCGGACTCGCTGATCGCCGCCTCCGAGGACCTCGGCGCGCACCCCTTCACCACCTTCCGCAAGGTGATCCTGCCGCTCTCGTTCCCGGCCGTGGTGGCGGGCTCGATCTTCACCTTCTCGCTGACCCTCGGCGACTACCTGGCGCCGAAACTCGTCTCCAACGAACAGTTCATCGGCACCTCGATCTTCGACTCGATCACCAACAACCAGCCCTTCGCGGCGGCCTTCGCCCTGGTGCCGATCGTCGTCGTGATCGCCTACCTCGGCGTCGCCCGCAAGCTCGGCGCCTTCGAACACGTGTGATGGGGCGGCGGCGATGAGACTCTCCAGGCGCGGCAAGATCCTCCTGCGGGCGGCGGTCGCGCTGGCGCTCGCCTTCATCTACATCCCGCTGCTGGTGATCGTGGTCGAGGCGTTCAACTCGAGCCGCATCCTCAAATGGCCGCCGCCGGGCTTCACCTTCAGCTGGTTCGGCAAGGCCTTCGAATCCGACAGCGCCCGCGAAGCGCTGGTCACCTCGATCGAGGCGGGCGTGGTGGCGATGCTGATCGCGATCACCCTCGGGACCCTGATCGCGCTGGCGGTCGGGCGGCGGCGCTTCTTCGGCCGCGACACGATCTCCTTCCTCGTCGTCCTGCCGATCGCCCTGCCGGGGATCGTCACCGGCGTCGCGCTCTCCAACACCTTCACCCAGGTCCTCGGGATCAGCCTCAGCCTGATGACGGTGATCGTCGGCCACGCCACCTTCTGCATCGTCGTCGTCTACAACAACGTGGTGGCGCGCCTGCGCCGCACCTCGGGTTCCTTCGAGGAAGCCTCCGCCGACCTCGGCGCCGACCCCTGGCAGACCTTCCGCTGGGTCACCTTCCCCTCCCTGCGCAGCGCCCTCGGCGCCGGCGCCCTGCTCGCCTTCGCCCTCTCCTTCGACGAGATCATCGTCACCAACTTCACCATCGGCGCGGGCGAAGAAACCCTGCCGATCTGGATCTACCACAACCTCTTCCGCCCCAAAGAGCTGCCGGTCGTCCCCGCCGTCGCGGTGATCCTGATCATCCTCTCGATCATCCCCGTCTACCTCGCCCACCGCCTCTCCAGCGACGATGCCGGCCTCACCCCCGGCCGCGGCGGCGGTGCCGCGCCGACCGCCGCCCCCGCCGCGATCGCCGAGGCGGAGGCCACCGCCGCGCACTAGCCGCGCGCGCGGAGGAGCCGCGCGATCTCGGCCAGCGTGGCCTGGGGCCGGTCGCGGAGGTCCTCCCAGCCCAGCCGCGGGAGGCGGTAACCGGCGCCGGCCAAGGCGCGGTTGCGGCTGCTGTCTCGTGCCCCTGCCGCGGGGTTGTCGTGGAAGCGCCCGCCGTCGGTTTCGACGACCAGCTTCTGGCGTCGCCAGAGGAAGTCGACCTCGCAGACCTTGCCCGCCAGGCGGAGTTTGACGTTGGTCTCCGGGATCGGCAGCGCCGCTTCGGTCAGCATCGGCAGCAGCTTCGCCTCCATGCGGCTGCGGAGCTTGATCCCGCGCTTATACCGCCGCCACGGCGCCAGGACCCGGAGCAGCTTGCGGGTGCCCCGGCGCCGCGGCCCGTCGAGCACCCGGTCGATCGCGGCGACGTCGAGCAGCCCCTCCACCGCCGCCTGCTCGACCAAGGCACCGACCCCGGCCGGGTCCGATCCGGCACAGTCGACGATCGTGCGCGCCGGGCTGGTCACCGGAACCCCGTGGCGGCGCCACACTTCGCGCCCGACCGGCGGCGGCACGAACCGCCTCCGGATCCCCGCGATCTTCCGTCCCGCTTCGACCGGCGCGATCACGTCGACCGCCCCCGGCCGCCGATCGCGCAGCCCGAGCACCCAGGCAGCCGTCCCATGCGAAACCACGCTCCCCGCCCCGCAAGCCATCGTCGCCGCCAGCAACCGCGCGTGGACCGTCAGATGCTCATGGCCCACCGCAAAGACCCCGTGAAACACCGGCCGCAGCCACCCCCGCGCCGCCGCCTTCGAGATCGCCTCATCGCTCAATCCCAGCCCGCGCAACTGTTCCCGGGAGACGAGCCCCTGCTGTCTCGACGCCAGCACCCCCACCGCGCCCCAGGTCCACCCCGGCTGGCTGTTCCTTATGGTCCCCACAGGACCATAAGGAACAGCGGACGGGGATTCTCCCCCCGCCGGGGACGCGGAAGTCGCTTAGAGCGGGATGTTGCCGTGCTTGCGCTTCGGCTGGGGGACGCGCTTGGACTGCAGCATGCGGAGCGCTTTGATCAGCTTCGGGCGCGTCTGGCGGGGCTCGATGACATCGTCGATGTAGCCGCGCTCCGCCGCCGAGTAGGGGTTGGCGAAGTGGGCTTTGTAGTCGTCGATGAGTTTCTGGCGACGCTCGTCGGGCGTCGGCGAGCCCGCGATGTCCTTGCGGTAGATGATGTTGACCGCGCCCTCGGGGCCCATAACCGCGACCTCGGCGGTCGGCCAGGCGTAGTTGAAGTCGGCCAGCATGTGCTTGGAGGCCATCACGTCGTAGGCGCCGCCGTAGGCCTTGCGAGTGACGACGGTGAGCTTCGGGACGGTCGCCTCGGTGTAGGCGTAGAGGAGCTTGGCGCCGTGGCGGATGATCCCGTTCCACTCCTGGTCGGTGCCGGGCAGGAAGCCGGGGACGTCGGTGAAGGTGAGGAGCGGGACGTTGTAGCAGTCGCAGGTGCGGACGAAGCGGGCCGCCTTCTCGGAGGCCTCGATGTCGAGCACGCCGGCGAGGAAGGCGGGTTGGTTCCCCACCACTCCGACCGGATGGCCGTCGAGGCGGGAGAAGCCGCAGATGATGTTTTTGGCGAAGTGCTCGTGGACCTCGAAGAACTCTTCGTCGTCGACGATGCGCTTGATGACCTCGCGCATGTCGTAGGGCTTCGACGGGTCATCGGGGACGACGGTGTCGAGCTCGGTGTCTTCGCGCTCCGGGTCGTCGGAGGGCTCGAAGCGCGGCGGCAGCTCCAGGTTGTTCGAGGGCAGGAAGCTCATCAGGTAGCGCGCGTCTTCGAGACAGCTCTCCTCGTCCTCGGAGGCGAAGTGCGCGACGCCCGATTTCGAGTTGTGCGACATCGCGCCGCCCAGCGCCTCGAACTCGACTTCCTCGCCGGTCACGGTTTTGATCACTTCCGGGCCGGTGATGAACATGTGGCTGGTCTCTTTGACCATGAAGATGAAGTCGGTCATCGCCGGCGAGTAGACCGCGCCGCCCGCGCAGGGGCCCATGATCAGGCTGATCTGCGGGATCACGCCGGAGCATTTGACGTTGCGGGCGAAGACGTCGCCGTAGGCGCCGAGCGAGACGACGCCCTCCTGGATCCGAGCGCCGCCCGAGTCGTTGATGCCAATGACGGGAGCGCCCACCTCGGCGGCCAGGTCCATGACCTTGCACATCTTCTCCGCCATCACCTCGCCAAGGCTGCCGCCGAAGACGGTGAAGTCCTGGGAGAAGACGAAGACCGTGCGGCCTTCGATCGTCCCGTGGCCGGTGACGACCGCGTCGCCCCAGGGCCGTTTCTTCTGCATCTCGAAGTCGTACGTGCGGTGGCGCACGAAGGTGTCGAGCTCCTCGAAGGAGCCCGGGTCGAGCAGCAGGTCGATCCGCTCGCGCGCGGTCAGCTTGCCGCGGGCGTGCTGCTTCTCGACCGCTTCCTCGGAGGCCGAGTTGACCGCCGCGTCGCGCAGATCGCGCAGGTAGGCAAGCTTCTCCTCGTGGGTGACCGGGTTTTTCTCGCGGATATCGGGCGGCATACAGGGGTGGCCGAAGGGGGCGCGGGCGATTCTATGTGGAGCGGAAAACAAAAGGCCCGCCGGGGGGCGGGCCTTTGTTGTCGCGTTGGTGGAAGTCTCAGACGAAAGGGCGCCGCTGCGGTTCGGCGAGCCGGTCGAGGAAGGCTTCGAGATCGGCCTGCTCGAGCCCGGCACCCTCCTCGGCGCGGACGTGGACCCGCGTGCCGAAGCCCTTTTCGGCCATCGTCACCTCGACGCCTTCGACCGCGGCGATCAGCTCTGCGAGCTCCGGCTCCGACTTCATCAGGGTTCTCGACGCCTCGATCATTTGCCCCCGATTCGGCCGGCGCCCCGCCGTTCCTGCCCGCCCCGCCGTTTGGGCGGGAAAGTTCAGGGCGCCTAGAAGAACGCGCCGCCCTTGTATTCGCCGAAGACGTCGCGCATGGCGCCGCAGACCTCGCCGAGCGAGGCGTCGGCGGCGAGGGCGGCGCGGATCGGGAGCAGCAGGTTGCCGTCGCCGCGGGCGACGTCGCGCAGGCTCTCGAGCTTGGCGTCCACGGCCGCCTGGTCGCGGCGCTCCTTGAAGGCCTTGAGGCGGGCGAGCTGGCGCTGCTCGGACTCCGGGTCGACCTTGAGGATGTCGACGTCGTCGACCTGGTCGGTGACGAATTTGTTGACGCCGACGATGATGTCCTGGCCGGAGCGATAGCGCTCGTGGTAGCTGTGCGCTGACTCCTCGATCTCGCGCTGCATGAACTCGAGCGCCTCGACCGAGCCGCCCAGCTCTTCGACCTTGCCCATCAGCTCCCAGGAGCGGGCTTCGACCTCGTCGGTCAGCGACTCGACGAAGTAGGAGCCGGCGAAGGGGTCCACCGTCTCGGCGACGCCCGACTCGTAGGCCAGCACCTGCTGGGTGCGCAGGGCGATCCGGGCGGAGCGCTCGGTCGGTAGCGCCAGCGCCTCGTCGAAGCCGTTGGTGTGCAGGGACTGGGTGCCGCCCGCGACGGCGGCGAAGCCCTGCAGCGCAACCCGCACGATGTTGACCTCGGGCTGTTGCGCCTGCAGCGTCACCCCACCGGTCTGCGTGTGGAAGCGGATCTGCATCGATTTCGGGTTCTCGGCGCCGAACCGCTCCTTGACGATTTTGGCCCACATCCGGCGCACGGCGCGGAACTTGGCGACCTCTTGGAACACGTTGTTGTGACAGTTGAAGAAGAAGGCGAGGCGCGGGGCGAACTCGTCGATCTTCAGGCCGCGCTCCAGCGCCGCCTCGACGTAGGCAATCGCGTTGGAGAGCGTGAAGGCGACCTCCTGGACGGCCGAGCAGCCCTTCTCGCGGATGTGGTAGCCGGAGATCGAGATCGTGTTCCATTTCGGCACGTTCTCGCGGCAGTACTCGAAGATGTCGGTGGTCAGGCGCATCGTCGGCGCGGGCGGGAAGATGTAGTTGCCGCGCGCCATGTACTCCTTCAGCACGTCGTTCTGCACCGTTCCGCGCAGCTTCTGTGACGGGACGCCCTGCTCCTCGCCGACCAGCTCGTAGAGCAGCAGCAGGCAGGCGGCGGGGGCGTTGATCGTCATCGAGGTAGAGACGCCGTCGAGCGGGATCTGGTCGAAGCAGATCCGCATGTCCTCGATCGTGTCGATCGGCACGCCGGTCCGGCCCACCTCGCCGAAGCAGAGCGGGTCGTCGGAGTCGCGGCCGAGCTGGGTCGGCAGGTCGAAGGCCATCGAGAGCCCGGTCGAGCCGTTCTCGATCAGGTAGCGGTAGCGCTCGTTGGTGTCCTCGGGGGAGGCGAAGCCGGCGTACTGGCGCATGGTCCAGAGCCGGTCGCGGTACATGCCCTCGTGGATGCCGCGGGTGAACGGGGGCTCACCGGGCTTGCCCAGCCGCTCCTCGAGGCCGGGCGCGACATCGCCCTCCTCATAGAGACCCTGGATCTCGATCCCGGAGTCGGTGAAGACGCGCTCGTCGTCGGGACCGACGAGCGGCGCGATCGTGCGGTGGGCCTCCTCGGCCGAGGAGTCAGGAGTCGTCGCCATGCCCTGGAGGATATTGGGAGACCGCAACCAGCGGGCGGCGATGGGGTTGTGGCTGTCGGGAGCCGCTAATAGGCTCCGATTAATCGACTTGCCGCAAGTCGCCCAGGGCCACAGCAGGGGGCGGCAAACGCAATTTGGAGGAACATATGTCTGAATCGACCCGGCTCGGCAGGGCCAGGGGAAGGATGCTGCCGCTCGCGATCGTGGCCGCGGCCGTCGCCGCGATGTTCGTACTCGCACCGCTCGCGTCCGCCGCGTCCAATCCGATCGCGAAGGGCAGCACCAAGCTCACCATCAACAAGGGCTTCAACAACAAGGCCAAGAAGGCCGGCATCAAGATCACGGCCATCAAGCCCGCCACGCTGAAGGGCACTAAGGCGACGTTCACCGTCACCGGCGGCTCGGTCGAACCGACCACCGGCAAGGGCACCATCACCCACAGCGGTGGCCTGAAGGTCAAGTGGGGCAAGAAGTCGGTAGCCCTGAAGGCGTTCGAACTCAACACCACGACGAAGACCCTGACCGCCAAGGTGGGCGGCAAGTCGATCAAGTTCGCCAAGCTCGGCGGCGTCTCCTCGGCCCGTCTCGGCTTCGGCAACAGCATCGCGGCGAAGAACGTGAAGTTGACCGGCGCCGGCGCCAAGGCGCTGAACCAGGCGCTGACCCCGAAGCCGACGAAGGTCAAGACCAAGGTGAAGAAGAACGGCAAGACCGTCGTCAAGGTCAAGACCGTGAAGACCACGCCGCCCTTCAAGGCGAACATGGTCCTCGGCAAGAGCAGCACGGAAGTGGAACCGCAGACCGACAACGTCCTGGCTCAGGAAAACATGGTCTACAGCGGCGACTCGACCCTCTTCGGGAAGCTGAAAGACGTCGGCGTCGAAGTGCAGACGATCAGCCCGACGAGCGTCAACGGGACGACCTACACCTCCGGCATCAGCGGTGGCACCATCTCGCCGCTGGGGACGAGCGGTCAGGTCAACAGCGCCGGCGGCATCAAGCTGGTGCAGAAGATCCCGGGCACCTCGCTATCGACCACGATCACGCTCGGCTCGATCGGCGTCGACCTCGCCGCCAAGACCGCCACGGTCGAAGTGAACGGCGAATCGAACGTCGAAGTCGAAGGCAAGAAGCCGCTGAACGTCGGCAACCTGGGCCGCAGCTCGATCGCCGACCTGACGATCACGGGCAACACGCCGAGCCCGGCGACCCGCTCGCTGAGCATCAGCGCCACGTCCACGATCCAGCCGGTGGCCGCCGAAGTCCTCGAGGGCTTCGTCAAGGTCTGGGAAGGCGCGATCGCGGTCAAAGCAGGCGAAGAACTCGGGGCCAAAGTCAAAAAAGAAGTCGAAGAAGGCAAACCGCCCGCGATGAACGAACAGCAGATCAAGGAAGCAGCCCTCAAAATCGCCGCCGAAAAAACGGCGAACGACCACATCAAGGCGGGCGAATCCCTCGGTTCGTTCTCCTTCACCGCGATCGGCGAATAACCCGACCAGCAGCAGGATTCACGAAAGGGCGGCCTCCGGGCCGCCCTTTTCGTGGGATGAGGCGGCGGGACGCGCAGGCTGTCGCCCGGGAGGGCCCATGCCCCGCAAGCTGTCGCCCGGGAACGGACGCGCCCCTCTCGCCACGGCCCGGGCAGGCTGTGGCCGTGGCGAGAGGGGCGGGTGAATGGAAGGTGTGGAGGGACACTCGCGGGAGGAGGACGGGAGTGCGTCGGAACCGTGACGGAGGTCAGACCTCGTCACAGAGAGCGTGAGAACTCCTCACTTCCTCCCGTGTTGTCCAACACCGACCTACGCGCTGCGTGGATTGACCGTGCTATGGCAAGGTCAAAGTACGCAGCGCGTTCCCGGCCCATGGATTCCGGCCTGAAAAGGGCCTCTGAGTTCCGGAAAATGTGACGTTCCCGGCATCTCTGTGACCGTTCCGGCCGAGGTGTGGAGGCTCTCGGACCCGATCCTCACGGAAGTCCGACTTCGCAACGTCCCTGTGCCGGCTTTCCCACGCACGCCTCACGTCCTGGGCTCCTCATGGGGGTCACAGCCTGCCAGGACCCCCATGAGGAGCCCAGGACCATCCTCGGACGGCCGAGGTGGTCGGGACCCCCGCCCCGACGCCCGAAAGCTCTAGTCGCCGGCGCCGACCAGGCGCTCGACGCCGGACTGGTCGATCGTCCGACGCAGGCCCTCGTCGAGCTTGATCGTCGGTTCCCAGCCGAGGAGGTCGCGGGCGCGGCCGATGTCGGGGCGGCGCTGCTGGGGATCGTCGGTGGGCAGCGCCTCGAAGACGATCTCCGAGCGGGAGTCGGTCACCTCGATCACGGACTTGGCCAGTTCGAGCAGCGTGAACTCGTCCGGGTTGCCGATGTTGACCGGCGTGTGGACGTCGGACTCGGCGAGCGAGACGATGCCGCGGATCAGGTCGTCGACGTAACAGAAGCTGCGCGTCTGGCTGCCCTCACCGAAGACGGTGAGCGGCCGGTCCTGCAGCGCCTGGCGCAGGAAGGTCGGGATCGCGCGGCCGTCGTGGGGCCGCATGCGGGGTCCGTAGGTGTTGAAGATGCGGACGATCGCGGTGTCGACGCCCTGCTGGCGGTGGTAGGCCATCGTCAGCGCCTCGGCGTAGCGCTTCGCCTCGTCGTAGACGCCGCGCGGACCGATCGGGTTGACGTGGCCCCAGTAGTCCTCGCGCTGCGGGTGGACTTTGGGGTCGCCGTAGACCTCGGAGGTCGAGGCGATCAGGAACCGGGCGCGCTTCCACTTGGCGACGCCGAGCATGTGGTTGGTCCCCAGCGAGCCGACTTTCAGCGTGTGCAGCGGCAGCCGCAGGTAATCGATCGGGCTGGCCGGCGAGGCCAGGTGGTAGACGAAGTCGACCGGCTCCGGGATGTCGACGTACTCGGTGATGTCGGTGTGCCTGAACTCGAACTTCTCGTCGCGGATGTGCGCGATGTTTTCCAGCGAGCCGGTCTCGAGGTTGTCGAGGCAGATCACCCGATGCCCCTCCGCGAGCAGTTTCTCGCAGAGGTGGGAGCCGAGGAATCCCGCGCCGCCGGTGACCACACAAGTCGTCATCGCGCCGGATGCTATCGGCTTGCCGCCGAGGACCGCCTTCGCGCCCTCGCCCCGGTCCCCGCGGCCTCTCCCGCCACCCCCACCGCGATTGGTTCTCTCCAAATTGCGCGAGTTTCATGCGAGAGGCGCGTGGACAGGGGGGAGAAATCGACCCCTCCCAGCCCTTTGCATGGCAGTGTTTGGTGCAGCGGGATAAAGCGAACGGGGGAGATCGAACTAGTGAGTCCGGGCAGGGGGCCGGGGCGCGAGAGCGTCGCGGCCGACGTGGAGATCGACGCGGTCGACGAGGTGCTGGAGGCGGTCGACCTGGACGAGGACGGGGCGACGCCGATCGAGGCGGCGGCGCGCAAACGGGTCGCGGTCGAGACCTTCGCCCACAACGAGGCGTCCCTGCGGCGGACCGCGCAGCGCTACTCGATCTGCGCCGACGACGCCGAGGAAGCGCTGCAGCGCGGGCTCGAGATCCTGCTCAACAAAGCGCCCTCCGAGGACCCGCGCCACCTGGTCCGCTGGACCCAGACCGTGGTCAAACACGAGGCGCTGGCGGTGCGCGCGGAGCGCGAGCGGACGCTTGCCGGGCCCGCTGCCGCGACCCCCGTGCCGGGGCGCGAAGACTGGGTCGCGATGCTGCCGGCCGAGGTGGCCGGGCCGGCCGAGCGGGCCGAGCGCCACGAGGCGATCGAGCGCAGCCGCGAGGCGCTGGCGACGCTGAAGCCGCAGGAGGTGCGCACGCTCGGCCTGCTCGCCGAGGGCTACTCCTACCGCGAGATCGCCGAGATCACCGGCTACTCCTCGACGAAAGTGAACCGCGCGATCGCCGAGGGACGCGAGCGGTTCCGCCACTTCCTCCTGCGCCGCGAGGGCGGCGCCCGGTGCAACGAGCTGGCGCCGCTCCTCTCCGCCTTCGCCGACGAGGAAGCGGAGGCGGCCGATGTCGTCACCCTGCGCGAGCACCTGCGCACCTGCCCCCACTGCCGGGCGACGCTGCGGGCCTACCGCGCCGCCCCTGGCGCCGCGGCGGCATTGCTGCCGATCGTGCCGCCCGCCCGCGGCGCCCTCCTCGGCCGCCTCCACGACGCCTACGCCGCGGTCGCGACGCGGGTCGGCGGCGGGTCGGGCGCCTCGGACTCGACCCTCGGCGGGATCGCGGCGACTGGCGGCACGCGGGGCGCCGGGATGGCGGCGCTCGCCAAGGCGCTGGCGATCTGCGCGGGGACGGTCGGCGGCGCCGCCGCCTGCGTGGCGACCGGGGTCGTCCCGGCGCCGCTGTTCGACTCGGCCGCGCACCATCAGGCCCCGCCGGCCAAGGTCGCCCACCACCAGCGGCACCGGGCCGAGGACCTGGAAACCCAGCTGCCGACTCCCTACGAAGTGGCGCCGACCACGGAAACCGGGGTCGAACCGGAACCGCAGCAGGCGGAAGCGACGCCGCCGGAAGAAGAACACCACGAGGAACCCGACCGGTCGAAGGCCGACCCGGAAAGGGCGCCGATCGAAGAAGCCATCTCCGCGACCCCGTCGAGCGAAAGCGGTGCGACCGAATACACCGAAGTGCTCGCCCCGCCGCCGGTCGAAGCGACGAGCTCGGCCTCTTCGTCGTCGTCTGGCGGCGGCGCCTCCTCGGGCTCTTCGTCGAGCGGCACCGCCGCCGGGGAGTTCGGGCCGTGAGCCGCGGCAAGCGTCGGCTCGGCGCAGCGCTCATCGCGATCGCCGCCCTCCTCGCCAGCGCGCTCCCCGCCGCCGCCTCCGATGGCACCAACCTGACCGGGGTCCACGTCTTCGGCGGCAACGTCTGGCACGCGGACAACCAGTTCCGGGTCGAGTGGGACCCGAACCCGCCGACGGAAGTCGCGTCCGTGGTCAAGTACGGGGTGCGAGGGTCGTGGGGACAGTTCCTTCTCGGCTTCGACAACCACACCGTCGAGAACCCCTGGAACGTGGCCGTCGTCAGCGTGCCTCCGACCCCCGGCGTGTACCTCTTCGAAATCTGGGACTTCCACCCGAACGAGATCAAGACCCCTGACGGTCCCCGCGTCCAGGTGCCGCTCTACTTCGACGATGCCAGGCCGCCCGCGGTCTCTGTGACGGCACCCGCCTGGGTGGCGGCCGGCTCCCCCGTGCGGATCCGGATCGCGCCGCCCACCGCGCCGCTGCCGCTGTCCGGGATCCAGGGCTACGCGGTCTCGATCGACGCCGCCGCAAACGCCTCGCCCTGCGCCCGCGCCGACCGCTGCGCGGCCGGCGAGCTCGACCTGCCCGGGGGGATCGGCGACGTCGCGACCTCGCTGCCCGCCCCGCCGGAAGGCATCAACTACGTCCACGCGGTCGCGGTGTCGGGGTCGGGGATGGACTCGGCGACGACCGCAACGGTGCCGGTCGGGGTCGACGGGACCCCGCCGCGGGTGCGGCTCGAGGGGGCACCGGCGGGCTGGACCGCGGAGCCGGTGAAGGTGACCGCGGTCGCCTCCGATCCGCTCTCGGGGATGGTCGCGGCCGGGCCGGGCGGACCGGAGACCGCGATCTCGGTCGACGGTGGCCCGCCGCTGCTCGTCCCGGGCGCCGCCGCGACCGCGGCGGTGGCCGGCGAGGGCACCCATCGCGTCACCTACTGGGGGCGCGACGCCGTCGGCAACGCGGGCGACGGCAGCCTGCCCTTCGCCCAGCCGGCGGCGGCGACCGTGCGGATCGACGAAACCGACCCGACCGTGCGCTTCGCCGCCGGCGACCCCGGGGATCCGGAGCGGATCGAGGCGACCGTCGCCGACCGCCTCTCCGGCCCGGCCGCCGGCCGCGGCGAGATCGAGCTGCGCCCGGCGGGCGGGACCGGCCGCTTCGAACCGCTGCCCACGGAAGCGCGGCGGGGGCTGCTCGTCGCCCGCTGGAGCTCCGACGACTACCCGCGCGGGGACTACGAATTCCGCGCCGTCGGCTTCGACGCGGCGGGCAACTCGGCCGCCTCGACCCTGGGACCGGACGGCGCGCCGCTCGTCCTCCGCAACCCGGTGAAGCGCGTCGCCCGGCTCGCCTTCGGCTTCGGCGCCGGCGAGCTCGTCTTCCAGCGCTGCTCGCGCGAGGACGGGGCGCGGCATTGCCACCACACCGTCGTCCGGTCGTTCGACAGGCGGCCCGCGAGCCGCGCCCTACCGTGCTGCCACGGTGCCCTGGTCGGCGGCCGGCTGCTCGACGCGGGCGGCGAGCCGCTGCCGGGACAGAGCGTCGACGTGGTCGAGACCTTCGCCCGCGGCGCCCGACCGGGCAGCCGCACCACCCACGTCACCACCGACGCCCGCGGCGCCTTCCGCGCCCGGCTCGCGCCGGGGCCGAGCCGGCGGGTGAGCGCCGAGTTCGACGGCACCCACCGCCTGACCCGCGCGAGCGGGCGGCGGCTGCGGCTGCGGGTCCGCGCCGGCGTCCGCCTGCGGGTCTCGACCGCGCGCGTGCGGGTCGGCGGCGCGCCGGTCGTCTTCAGCGGGCGCATCCTCCATCCAGAAGCGCGGATCCCGCCGACCGGCCTGCCGGTCGAGCTCGAGTTCCGCCTGCCGGGCATGGCCTGGTCGGAGTTCCGCACCCTGCAGACCGACTCCGCGGGCCGCTTCGTCTACCCGTACTCGTTCAGCGACGACGACAGCGACGGCGTCCGCTTCCACTTCCGCGCCTTCGTCCCCGCGACGGGAAACTGGGCGTTCGCCCCGGCGACCTCGCGTCCCGTGGCCGTCACCGGCTGACCCCGCCCCGGGCGCGTTCGCACTTCTCCGCGCTATACGCGGATTTCTGCGAACTCACCCGGGGTGGGCACCGGGAGCGGGCATGAAAAAGGCCGCCCCGGGGAGCCCGGGACGGCCTGGGTGCTCGGGTGGCGCGGAGGACCTAGCGGAGGGCGGCGAGCTGGTCGGAGACCTGCTTGACCCGACGCTCGACCTCGCTGCGGCTGGTCTTGATCGTCGAGGTCGCGGTGGAGGTCACGGCCTGCTGGCGCTTGCGGACGTCGCGCTCGACCCGGGTGCGCGTCTTGCGGGCCTCGGTGGTCGCGCGCCTACGGGCGCTGGTGCCGCGTTTTTCGGTGCGCTTGGCCGCTTTCTCGATCTTGCGGCGGTAGGACTTCAGCTCTTTCTCGGCCTTGGTGCGGCTGGTCCAGGGCTCGACGATGTCGTTCAGCTTGTCGCTCGCCGAGAGGACGACGCCGACCGGAAAATCGACCGCGGTCTCGATGATCGTCTGGGCCTGGTTCTTCTCCGCGACAGCGGTCTTGGTCGCCGCTTTCTTCGTCGTGCTCGCGGTTTTCGCGGCCGATTTCTTCGCTTCCGTAGTGGCGCGTTTCGCCTGCGTTTTCGGTTTGCTGGTGCCGTTGCTGCTCTGCGTTGCCATGAAAGACGTACCCCTCTTGATTGGTCGGATGCTCGGGCGGCGCCGAGTCTAACGAACATATGTTTCTACGAACAGACGTTCTTAAACATCGGTACGCCTTTGGTTACACGGCGGCCGCCGGCCGGGGAGGGTCCAGGCCCCGCAAGCTGTCGCCCGATAAGGGACCCGCCCCTCTCGCCACGGCCCGGGCAGGCTGTGGCCGTGGCGAGAGGGGCGGG
>Ga0209916_1001393_pt1 | contig 21532 bp, 20 predicted proteins | sample ThiBio_1000_plan_FD_183956 | JGI IMG/M metagenome (GOLD analysis project Ga0209916, IMG submission 183956) | Wastewater bioreactor microbial communities from Cape Town, South Africa - Thiocy_solids_2 (SPAdes) | ecosystem: Engineered > Bioreactor > Thiocyanate-remediating > Anaerobic-Aerobic ... | reverse complement strand
GCGCCTCGTTGCAGATCTTCATGGTGGCGATCGCCGACAGCGGCGTCTTCGGCGACGGCTTCCAGATGCAGATGTCGCCGGCGATGGTGGCCAGCATGGCGTTCCACGCCCACACCGCGACCGGGAAATTGAACGCGCTGATGATGCCGACCAGGCCCAGCGGGTGGTACTGGTCGTACATGCGGTGGCCGGGGCGCTCCGAGTGCATGGTGGCGCCGTACAGCATGCGGCTCTGGCCCACCGCGAAGTCGGCGATGTCGATCATCTCCTGCACTTCGCCGTCGCCCTCGGGCTTGATCTTGCCCATCTCCAGCGCCACCAGCGAACCCAGCGCGTCCTTGTGCTTGCGCAGCGCCTCGCCGCACAACCGCACCGCCTCGCCGCGACGCGGCGCCGGCGTGGCGCGCCACAGCTTGAACGCTTCCTGCGCGCGCTTGACGATCACCTCGTAGTCGGCGGCGCTGGAGGCGTGCACGGTGCCGATCACCTCGCCGGTGGCGGGGTTCACCGGCTGCAGCGTGCCGGCGTCGGTGGTCTTCGACCACTCGCCCTGGCCAAGGTAGCTGCCGGACTGCTCGCCATGGAGGCCGAGCGCGCTGAGGATTGCATGGGACATGGATGTCTCCTGGACGTGCGGCGCCCGCAGGCGCCGTGGGTGAAATCGGCAATTGCCCATTCTAGCAGGCCACAGGCATGGCACCCTCCCCTGCAACGCAGGGAGGGGCTGGGGTGGGGTCGCTCCGGAGCCCGCTCTCCGGCATCCCCCGCGCAATCGCACCCTCGCACGATCCATGCGAAAATCCCGCCGCTGCCCTCGTAGCTCAGTTGGATAGAGCGGCCCCCTCCTAAGGGGCAGGTCGGACGTTCGAATCGTCTCGAGGGCACCAATTCCGCAATGCGAGGGCCGGCCACGCCGGCCTGCGCTGTTTCCGCTTCAGGAACTGCACGACAGCATCGAACAGCCAGCCTTGTGCCGTGCCCAGTCCGGGCGCCGGCGCGCGTACGCCTCGCGACCCGGCTGCTCTTCGTACGGGTGGCGCAGCACGTCGAGCAGTTCGTGGATGCCAGTGAGGTCGCCCTGCTCCGCACGGTCGATCGCCTGCTGCGCCAGGTAGTTGCGCAGCACGTAACGCGGGTTGGCCAGGCGCATGCGTTCGCGGCGCTGTTCCGGCGCCAGCGGATCGTCGGCCAGCCGCGCCGCGTAGCGGGCCAGCCAGTCGACCAGCGCGGGTTCGGCCGCGCGCCGCTTCGAGTCGTCGTAGAACGCCTCGGCGAACGGCGCCAGCGTGGGCGCCTGCACGTCGAGGTCGGCCAGCGCGCGGAACCACAACGTCATGTCGACCTCGGCCTGCTGCAGCAGAGTCTGCAGCGATTGCATCAGCGCCGCGTCGTCGTCGCGGCACTCGGCCAGGCCCAGCTTGGCGGCGACGTTGGCGCGGTCGGCGGCGGCATAGGTGGCGGCGTAGTGCTGCAGGCCCTCCTCCAGCGCTCCGACCCCGTCGAACAGCGGCGCCAGCGCGCCGGCCAGGCAGCTCAGGTTCCACCACGCCACGTTCGGCTGCTGGCCGTAGCGGTAGCGGCGGCGCTGCGCGTCGGTGGTGTTCGGGGTCCAGTCCGGGTCGTAGTCGTCGATCCAGCCGTACGGGCCGTAGTCGATGGTGAGGCCGAGGATCGACATGTTGTCGGTGTTCATCACGCCGTGCACGAAACCCACGCGCATCCAGTGCGCCAGCAGCGTGGCGGTGCGCTCGCACACCTGGCGGAACCACGCCGCATACAGCGTCTGGCCGTCGCCTTCGAGCTCGGGAAAGTCGCGGCGGATGGTGAACTCGACCAGCCGGCGCAGCAGCGCGACGTCGCCGCGCGAGGTGGGCAGCTCGAAGTTGCCGAAGCGGATGAACGAGGGCGCCGCGCGGCACACGACCGCGCCCGGTTCGGGCGCGGCGTGGCCGTCGTAGAACATGTCGCGCACCACGGTCTCGCCGGTGCCGACCAGGCTCAGCGCACGCGTGGTGGGCACGCCCAGGTGGTGCATCGCCTCGCTGCACAGGAATTCGCGCACGGACGAGCGCAGCACCGCGCGGCCGTCCGCGCCGCGCGAGTACGGGGTCAGGCCGGCACCTTTCAGCTGCAGTTCCCAGTGCTCGCCGGCGGCGTTGACGACCTCGCCCAGCGAAATCGCGCGGCCATCGCCCAGCTGCCCGGCCCAGTGGCCGAACTGGTGGCCGCCGTAGTTCGCCGCGTACGGCTGCATGCCCTCGAGCAGCGCATTGCCGCCGAACACCTGCGCGAACTCCGGCGCGGCCACGTCCGCCGCGCTGAAGCCCAGCGTCGCTGCCATCTCGGCCGAATGCGCCAGCAGGCGCGGCGCAGCCACCGGCGCGGGATCGACCCGCGAATACAGCGCGCCCTCGACCTGACGCCGCCGCGCGCCCTGCTCCGGGTCGCCGGGCAGTTCGCGCACGAATGCATTGTCGAAACGAAGATCGGGCATCGGGGCGCCTCGGAAGCTGCAGCTTATATCCGGGCGCCACCGGCGCGATGCAAGGCCGCAGCGCGGCTAGCGCGCCACCGCCCGTGTGCGGCGCGCCGGACGATGGATCGCCTGCAGCCGCTGGTAGACGGTCAGCACGGCGCTGCCGTAGTCCCGCGCCCGGCTCGGCGTGTGGCTGTGGTAGTAGCCCACGCCGAGCACGCGGTCGCGGGTCTGGCGCATGCCGTCGTGCAGGATCTTCGCCGCCACCGTGATGTTGGTGCGCGGATTCAGCAGGGTCAGCGGGTCGCGCACCGCGTCGCGATGCATCGGGTAGTAGACCTGCATGATGCCGACGTCCTGCACCGCCGAACCGAACTGGCTCGCCGCCGCCATCGCCAGCTGCACGTCGTGGCGATCGCCGCGCACGAGATGGTCGTTGACGCGGAACAGCCACGGCGTGGGCGCGACCTTGCCGTCCGGGTACAGCGCCTTGGACTCCACCAGCGCGATGGCGTACAGCAGCAGCGGATCGACGCCGGCGCTCTCGCCGATCTGCGACCACAGGCTGTCGCGCGAGGTGATGTCCAGGTCGGGCTCCTCGACCGGCATCATCAGGTCCATCGTGCTGACCTCGGACAGCAACTTGCGCTCGGCCGCGCCCGCGCCGGGGCGGCCCGTGGGCGAAACCGCCGGCACGTCCGTCGACCCGGGGGCCCTCCGCGCGGGCGCCGGCCTGGCCGGCAAGGCTGCCGCGCGCATGGCCGATGCCGGCTGCGCCGGGGCAGCGAGTGTCTCGCTGACCGGCCTCGATCCCGTATCGGGGTGCGCCATGCCGAAGCGCAGCAGCACCAGGGCAACGCCGGCGACGGCGCTCATCGCCACACCCGCCAGCAGCCGGCGCCGCTGCACGTTCTTCCCTCCGAACCACGTCGGCAGACGCGCCCGCATCCACGGCAGCACGTGCATGCCGGCAAACCCACGCAGGCTGGCGGCCAGCACGGCGTGCCAGTCGTCCAGCGGCCACATGGGCGGCAGCAGCCAGCGCTCCGCCCGCGGCTGCGACGCACACGGGAACAGCAGCCCGAGCATGCGCCGCGAACGCATCCACTGGGCCGGCGCCGGCATCATGACCGGTGCGGCAAGCGGACCGCATGCCGACGAATCGCCGCATTTCCAGCGCGCCGGCGCCATCAGATGGACGCGGCCCGATACTCGCAGGGTGCTCCGCACCGTCACGGCAGCCGTGGCCGGATGCCGGCCATCGCCCGCGACGCGGCCACGGCGACTGCCGTGCGAGGCCTGTGCGGTCACTGGGGTCGAGCCGTCCACGGGGGATCCTGTTCAAGGGCACGGTCGCGGCCAGCTCGCGGTGCCGGAGCCCGCCATTAAATCAGGTTTGCCAAGCCAGTTCCCGCATCTGGCCGCACGACGTTCACGGACGGCCACCGTTACGGCATGCCCGAACCGCTGCGCCAACCAGCCGCTATAGTCGGCTGCCGCATCCTCGCAAAAACCGCATGAAGCCGACACCCACCAACGACCTCAACGCCGATGCGCTGCCCGAGGACGCGCCCTACCTCGCCGCCACCACGCGCTGGCTGGAACGCGCGGTGATCGGGCTGGACCTGTGCCCGTTCGCCCGTGCCCCGCACGAGCAGGGCAAGCTGCGCCTGCGGGTGAGCCATGCGCGCGACACCGACGCGCTGCTCGACGATCTCTGCGGCGAGCTGCAGTCGCTCAATGCACTGACGCCGGAGGAATGCGAGACCGGCCTGCTGATCCACCCGTTCGTGCTGGGCGACTTCCTCGACTGCAACGACTTCCTCGACGTGGCCGACGCCGCGCTGCAGGCGCTGGGGCTGGAAGGGGAATGGCAGGTGGCCAGCTTCCACCCCCGCCACCAGTTCGCCGACACCCTGCCGGACGACGTCGGGAACCTCGCCAACCGCTCGCCGTATCCCACGCTGCACCTGCTGCGCGAAACCAGCATCGAGCGCGCGACGGAAACGATGAGCGACACCGGCAGCATCTGCCGGCGCAACATCGAGACGCTGCAGCGGCTGGGCATCGACGGCTGGCAAAAGCTGTGGCGCAACGACACGGATTGAACACGGCCATCCAACCCGGAGTTCACACTCGCGTCGGGCGAAGCTGTCACACTGACGAGTGAAAAATCTCCCCGATCCCTACGCCGAAAGCGTCGATCCCCGCGTGCAATGCACGACCTGCGAAGCCGTGTGCTGCCGCCTCACCGTGGTGCTGATGCCCGAGGACCGGGTGCCCGCCTGGCTGGTCGATCATGACGAGCACGGCATGGCGACCCTGGCCAAAGGCGAGGACGGCTGGTGCGCCGCGGTCGACCCGAACACTTCCCGCTGCACCATCTATGCAGACCGCCCCACCATCTGCCGCAAATTCGCGATGGGCAGCCCCAGTTGCCGCGACGAACGGCACAAGTGGTTCGGCAACGCGATTCCCACCGCGGTGCACGTGTTCTGACGGCGTTCGTGGCCGCTGCATCGCAGGGCGGGCACCGCCCGCCGCTCGCGTCCCGCCAAAGTGGAAAAGCCGGCGGGCAGTGCCCGCCCTACGCGAAGATTTGCGCGATCTCGGCGGCGTCGAGCGCACGCCATTCACCCGGCGGCAACCCGCCCAGCACGAGCGCGCCGATCGAAATCCGCTGCAGCGTCTCCACGTGGTTGCCGACCGCGGCGAACATGCGGCGCACCTGGTGGTAGCGGCCTTCGGTGACGGTGAGGCGCGCGTGCCGCGGCCCCAGCACCTCCAGCGCGGCCGGTGCGAGCGGCGTGGTTTCCCCTTCCAGCATCAGCGTGCCGCTGGCGAACAGTGCGCCCTCGTCGCCGCGCAGATCCTGTGCCAGGGTGGCCTCGTAGACCTTGGTCACGTTCGCCTTCGGCGAAATGATCCGGTGCAGCAGCGCGCCGTCGTCGGTGAACAGCAGCAGGCCCGAGGTGTCGCGGTCGAGCCGGCCCACCGTGGACAGCGCCGGCGAGCGCACGCGGTAGCGCGGCGGCAGCAGGTCGTAGACCACCCGGCCCGGATCCTTGCGCGAGCAGGTGACGCCGAGCGGCTTGTGCATCATCAGCGTGAGCCCCGGCGGCGGGTCGAGCGGCTCGTCGTCGACGCGGATGGTTTCGTACGGCACCACGTCGTCGGCATACAGCACCTCGCCCGCGGCATCGGTGATGCGCCCGGCGCGGAATAGCTGGGTCACGTCCTTGCGGCTGCCGTAACCGAGGTTCGCAATCAGCTTGACCAGTTTCATCCGCGCACCCCGACCGCCTCGATCACCTTGAACCCTTCCTGCAAGACCAGCGTGCGCACTTCGTGGAAACGCGAAGCCAGCACCGCCTCGTACGGCAGGTGCCGGTTCGCCACCATCAACAACCGGCCATCCGGCAGCAGGGCCTCGGCCGCGCTGACGATGAACGCGCGACCCAGCTCGGGCAGGTCGGCGCGCCCCTGGTGGAACGGCGGGTTGCTGACGATGGCGTCGTAGCGCTGCGCCAGGCCGCGGGTCACGTCGTGCCAGTGCAGCGCCACCGCCACGTCGCGCCCGCACTCGCGCTGCGCCCGCGCCAGGTTGAGCCGCGCCGGCTCCAGCGCGCGCGCTTCGGCTTCGTACAGGTCGATCGCTGTGACATGCGGGCAACGCGCCATGACTTGCGTGGAAAGGTAGCCGTAACCGGCGCCGAGATCGGCCACGCGGCCGTGCAGGTCCGCCGGCAGGTGTTCCGCCAGCAGCGCCGAAGCGCGATCGATGCGGTCCCAGGCGAACAGGCCGGGGCGGCTGACGTAACCGTCGGCGATGGCGCGCGGCGCGTCCAGCGCCAGCCATGCGGCCAGCAGGCTTTGGTCGATGCGCTCCGGCGACGGTGTGCACCAGAACACCCGGCACTTGTGCTTGGACAGATGCCGCACGGCGCCGGCCAGTTGTGCCAGATCCGCCTCGCCCGACTTCGCGCCTTCGGCATTCGGCATCGCCGCCAGCAGCGTGCCGCCCGGCGCCACGTGCGTCAGCGCGCGGGCGAACAAGGCGCGCGCCTCGTCGCGCTGGCGCGGCGGCAGCAGCAGCACCAGTGGAAATTTTTCATCGGCGGCCGCTTCGCCCACGCGCAGGCCGTTGCGGCCCAGTTCGTCGGCGAACGGCAGGAAGCTCTGCTCGCACAGCCAGCCGGGCTGCGCCATCTCGCGCAGGCGCACGCCGGCGCGGGCGCGCAGGAACAGCACGCGGCCGTCCGCCGGCAACGGCAGCTCGCCAGTCTCGAACGGCACGAACAGGGCCGCCAGCGCCGCATCCGGCGCGGCCGAGAAAAATCCGCCAGCTGTCACGTCATCCCTTCCACGCCCGAAACGGTGGCGGCATTGTACGTGGCGGCCGGCCGGAGCTGGCCGACCGGCTCAACTTCCGCTGTGCTGGTGCACCGCGTCCATCACGCGGGCGGAGAACACCAGCGCCGCGCCGGCGTTGAGCGCCACCGCCACGCCCAGCGCCTCGGCGATTTCCTCGCGGGTCGCGCCGTGCTTCAGCGCCTCGCCGACGTGCACCGTGATGCAGCCGTCGCAACGGGTGGTGACCGCCACCGCCAGCCCGATCAGTTCGCGGGTCTTGGCGTCCAGGTGGCCGGTCTTCCCGCCGGCGTCGGTCAGTACCTGGTAGCCCCGCAGCGTGTCGGGGCTGAGCTTGCCGATCTCGCCGATGCGGCCGATCAGTTCTTTGCGGTATTGCAGCCAGTCGAACATGGGGATTCCCTCGCGGTCGTGCGGCTTGGCGACGCGCCAGACCGGAGGGGGATCCTGCGCCCGCGGACGTGAAATCCGGGCATCGGCGCGTACGCCCTATACCGCCCGGCCCATGCGGCCGATCCAGCGGTACATCGCCCAGGTCACCGCCACGAACAGCACGCCGCCGATCCAGATCGCAGCGTCGTGGAAGTTCTCGCCCACCAGCGCCAGCGGCGCGTTGCGATCGGCGAAGCCGAGCTTGTCGGAGAACGCCACCAGCGCGGCCACCAGCACGCCGAGCAGGCTCTCGCCCACGATCAGGCCGGACGCCAGCAGCACGCCGAGCTGCTTGGTCGCTTCCGCCTTCGGGCCGCGGTCGGCGCGCTTGTCGAACCATGCGCCGACCAGCGCGCCCACCACCACCATCAGCGTGGTGGACGTGGGCAGGTAGATGCCCAGGCCCACCGCCAGCGGCGGCAGGCGCATCGACTTGCCGGTCCGCGCCAGCGCCTCGTCCAGCACGATGATGCCCACGCCGATCGCGCCGCCGATGATGATCAGGCTCCAGTCGATGTTGCCGGTGATCACGCCCTGTGCCAGCGCCGAGATCAGCCCGGCCTGCGGCGCCGGCAACGCGCGCGACGGGTCCACGCCCGGTGCGCCGAGGAAGCCGTAGGCCTGGTTCAGGAGGTCCAGCACCGGCGGGATCACCAGCGCGCCGGCGATCACGCCGATCACCAGCGCCCACTGCTGCAGCGACGGCGTGGCGTCCACCAGCTGGCCGGTCTTGAGGTCCTGCAGGTTGTTGTTGGCGATCGAGGCCACCGCGAACACGATGGCGGTGATGAACAGCGCAAACGCGACCAGCGCCTTGCCCGCCTCCTCCGGCATCATCGACTTCACGCCCAGCACCAGCAGCAGCGCGGCGATGATCACCACCAGGATGCCCACGCCCGACAGCGGGCTGTTGGAGGAACCGATCAGGCCGGCCATGTAACCGCACACGGCGGAGACCAGGAAGCTCAGGATCACCACGAACAGCACGCCGCCGATCACCAGCAGCGCGGTGTGCTCGCCCAGCCCGCTGATGCCCGCAAAGTGGCCCAGCAGCCAGGCCACCGGAATCAGGCACAGCAGGGTGATCAGGCCGACCACGCCGATCGGCATGTCGTGCTCGGTGCGCGGCAGCGTGGCCAGCTGGCCCGCCTTGCGCACGCGCGAGGCGGCCATCGCGCCGGCCAGCCCGCCGATCACCGGCTTGACCAGCTTGGCCAGCGTCCAGATCGCCGCCACGCCGATGGTGCCGGCGCCGACGAAACGCACGTAATGGCTCCAGGCGCCCTGCGCCACCGCGTCGGCGGCGCCGTCGGCCGGATGCAGCAGCAGGAAGTGCGGCACCGCCCAGCCCCAGCCGATCAGCGCGCCGACCAGCATCGCCACGCCCACCCACAGGCCGACCAGGTGGCCCACCGCGAACAGTGCGAACGACAGGCTGAAGTCGAAGCCGGTGGCGGCGCCCTTGTCGCCCACGCGGAAATAGCTGGACACCGCGGCGGCGAACAGCTTGGTCTGCACGATCACGTAGAACGCCGCCGAGACGACCGCACCGGCGACCACCGCCTTCAGCCCGGCGCCGCCGGATTCCACCGATCCGGCCGCTTCCTCCGAACTGGAGCCGACCTTGAGCACCTCGGCGCAGGCCACGCCTTCCGGGTACGGCAGGTCCGAGTCGGTGACCAGCGCGCGGCGCAGCGGGATGGTGTACATCACGCCGAGGATGCCGCCGGTGGCGCAGATGCCGAAGCTCATCCAGAACGGGAAGCCGTTCCACCAGCCGATGATGATCAGGCCCGGCAGCACGAAGATGATCGAGGACAACGTGCCGGCCGCCGAGGCCACCGTCTGCACGATGTTGTTCTCCTGCATGGTCGAGTTCTTCATCGAACGCAGGATCGCCATCGAGATCACCGCCGCGGGGATCGAGGTGGCGAAGGTCAACCCGGCCTTGAGGCCGAAGAACACGTTGGCCGCGGTGAAGACCACGGTGATCACGATGCCGATGATCACCCCGCGCAGGGTGAATTCGACGCGCGGCGATGCGCTGGACACTGGCTGTGCGCTCACAGGATGGCTCTCCCCCGGGTGAATGGCTGCGACGGAAGATAGCGTGGAATGGCCACCGAGGGTTACCCCCGGCGGGCCGGGGCGCGGTGTGGCGTAGAATGGCCGGTTTGTCGTCCCGAGGCATCGCCATGGCACTCAACGCCACCATCCACAAGGTCGAGCTGCAGGTCAGCGACATGGACCGGCATTACTACGCCACCCACGCGCTGACCCTGGCGCGGCACCCGTCGGAGACCGCCGAACGGTTGATGGTGCGCCTGCTCGCGTTCGCGCTGTATGCGGACGAGCGGCTGGAATTCGGCAAGGGGCTCAGCGACGAGGACGAGCCGGCGCTGTGGCGCAAGGCGTACACCGACGAGATCGAGCTGTGGATCGAGCTCGGCCAGCCCGACGAGGCGCGCATCCGCAAGGCCTGCGGCCGCTCGCGCCAGGTGGTGGTGATCAGCTACGGCGGCAACGCGGCGGAGATCTGGTGGAACAGGGTCGGCACGGCGCTCGGCCGCCACGGCAACCTCACCGTGCTCGACATCCCCGCCGGCACCGTGGCCGAACTGGCCGCGCTGCTGCAGCGTGGCATGCGCCTGCAGGCGCTGGTGCAGGACGGCCAGTTGCAACTGATGAACGAGAGCGACGCGGTCGCGGTCGATCCGCTCAGGCGCATGGACGCGGCCGAGCTGATCAGCTGACGCCCCACGGCCGGCCACCATGGCGCGGTTTCCCGCATAATCCCGCCGATATCTTCAACATCCCGGAGTCACCCATGCGCTGGTTGCTGCCCCTGCTTGCCGTGTTCGCCCTCGCTGCCTGCAGCACCCCGCCGCCGGCGCAGGCCAGCGGCCAGGTCGACAAGCTCACCGTGATCGACCAGAAGGTCGGCACCGGCGCCGAAGCGAAAGCCGGCATGGACGTGCTGGTGCACTACACCGGCTGGCTCTACGACGAGCACGCGAAGGACAAGCACGGCGCCAAGTTCGACAGCTCGTACGACCACGGCGCGCCGTTCAACTTCACGCTGGGCGCGGGCCGGGTGATCGACGGCTGGGACCAGGGCGTGGCCGGCATGCGCGTGGGCGGCAAGCGCACCTTGCTGATCCCCGCTGCACTCGGCTACGGCGAGCGCGGCGCCGGCGCGGACATCCCGCCGAACGCCTCGCTGGTGTTCGACGTGGAGCTGGTCGACGTCAGCGCGCCCTGAAGTCCGTAGGGCGGGCACTGCCCGCCGGTCTCTGCTTCGCGTGACCCTGTCGAAGAGCGGCGGGCGGTGCCCGCCCTACGAAGCATCGGTGCCGCCGGTCAATCGCCTCGCGCCGCCGCCTCGCGTCCCTGCTGGCGGATCAGCGCCTCTTTTCGCGCGTCGATGATCGATTGCATCACGCTGTCGACGTCGGCGGCGGTTTCGTCGAACTCGAAACGGCCGCTGAGCTCGCTGTCCGGGTGCAATTCACCCTGTTCGTACAGCGCCCACATCTCCTCGCCGTAGTGGGTGTCCAGCAGCTCCGGTGCGAAGCGCGCCAGGCTGATGGTGAGGTTGCCCACGTCGCGGCGCAGCATGGTACGTGCAGCGTTGTTGCCTGATGCGCTGACCACCTGCGGCAGGTCGATGATCACGGGACCATCCGGCCCGACCAGCACGTTGTACTCCGACAGGTCGCCGTGGATCAGCCCCACGCACAGCATGCGAGCGACCTGCTGCATCAGGAAGCGGTGGTAGTCGCGCGCCGTGTCGGCCGACAGTTCCACTTCGCCCAGCCGTGGTGCCGAATGGCCGTCCACGTCGGTGACCAGTTCCATCACCAGCACGCCGCTGAAGTAGCCGTAGGGTTCCGGCACGCGCACGCCAGCGGCGGCGAGCTGGTACAGCGCGTCGACCTCGGCATTCTTCCAGGCGGCCTCGGCCTCCTTGCGGCCGAACTTCGTGGCCTTGCCCATCGCCCGCATCTCGCGGCTGCCGCGCACCTTGCGCCCTTCCTGGTACTGCACGCGCGCCTGGAAACTGCGCTGCGCCATGTCCTTGTAGACCTTGGCGCAGCGGACGTCCTCGCCCGAACGCACGACGTAGACGGAAGCTTCCTTGCCGCTCTTCAGCGGCCTGAGCACCTGATCGATCACGCCTTCGTCGATCAGGTCCTGCAGGCCTTTGGGGGTTTTCATGCGTGGTGGACTTCGGCCATGGGGAACACGGCATTATCCCCGATCGGCGGCCGCCGCGCGGCGGACGTCAAGCCGCTCGCGCACCGCCGCGGCGATCTCGAACGAGTGCCGCCGCGCCGCGTGATCGAACACGTTGGCGGTGAGCAGCAGCTCGTCCGGGCGATGGCGGGCGATGAACGCCTCGATGCCCGCCTCCACCGTGCCGGCGTCGCCAATCACGGCGCAGGCCAGCGCGCGTTCGACCATCAGCTTCTCCGGCGGCGTCCAGTACGACTCGATGTCCTCGAGTGGCGGCGGGATCAGGCCCGGCTTGCCGCGGCGCAGGTTGATGAAGCTCTGCTGCTGGGTGGTGAACAGCCGGCGCGCCTCGGCGTCGCTGCCGGCGGCAACCACGTTCAGGCCCAGCATCGCGTACGGCCGCTGCAGCCGCGCCGACGGACGGAAATCGCGCCGGTACAACGCCAGCGCCTCGTCCATCGCGTCCGGCGCGAAATGCGAGGCGAACGCGTACGGCAGGCCGAGCCGGGCGGCCAGCTGCGCGCCGAACAGGCTGGAGCCGAGCAGCCACACCGGCACCTCGACTCCGGCACCCGGTACGGCGCGCACCGGCTGGCCGGGCGTGGCCGGTTCGAAATAGCCGAGCAGTTCCAGCAGGTCCTGCGGGAACGCCTCGGCGCTGTCGAAGTAGCGGCGCAGCGCCCTTGCGGTGGGCTGGTCGGTGCCGGGCGCGCGGCCCAGGCCCAGGTCGATGCGCCCCGGGTACAGCGAGGCCAGCGTGCCGAACGCCTCGGCCACCTGCAGCGGCGCATGGTTCGGCAGCATGATGCCGCCGGCACCGACGCGGATGGTCGAGGTGCCGCCGGCCACGTGGCCGATCAGCACCGCCGTCGCCGCGCTGGCGATGCCCGGCATGTTGTGGTGCTCGGCCAGCCAGTAGCGGTGGTAGCCGAGCCGTTCGGCCAACCGGGCCAGGTCGAGCGTGTTGCGGAACGCCTGGCCGGCGTCGCTGCCTTCGGTAACCGGCGCCAGGTCGAGGATGGAAAACGGGATCATGTCGGGCTCTCGCCGAAAGGGATGGCCACGATGTGGGGACGGTCGCGCGGATTGCCACCGCCGTGCCCGCCCCGCGCCCGCCAAAACGGCCTAGACTCGTCACCATCATCCAACCCACCGGGAGAGCAGCATGAGCAAGGGCATGGACACCAAGAAGGACGAGAAGAAGAAGCCGGCCAAGACCCTGAAGGAAAAGCGGGCCGCCAAGCAGGAAAAGAAGAAGAACGCCAAGTAGGCCCGGCCTGCGCCGCCCCCTCGCTAAACTTCCCTCGCCGGGCGCCGATAGCCCGGAACGGGTTGCCCGGGAGTCGGCGCGCGGGGATGAGGGGGACGATGGGGAGCATGTGGCGGCGCATTTTCCGCAGCCGACGGCCGAAGCCGCGCGCAGGGCGCATGCCGCCTGCCGCCACGACGCCAGCGCCCACCGCTCCCGCCGCCCGGCCGGCGCTGCCGCTGGCGACCGTCCGCGACCGCTTCCATCGTTGGGTACTCGGCCTGGCCGACAGCCAAGCCAGCGAGCCCGACGCAACCGAACTCGCCACGCTCAGGCAGCTGGAACTGCTCGGCAGCCGCTTCGACATGCACAGCCTGCCGCGCCTGCCCACGGTGCTGCCGCAGTTGCTGCGCGCGCTGCGCAATGACAACACCGGCGGCGGCGAACTGGCCCGGTTGATCGGCCGCGACCCGCTGATGGTCGGCGAGGTCATGCGGGTCACCGGCAGCGTGCACTACCGGGCGGCGCAGCCGATCACCAGCCTGCAGCAGGCGGTGGTGCTGCTGGGCCAGGACGGCCTGCGCCGGGTGCTCACCCAGCACGTGATGAAGCCCATCCTGCAAGCCCATGCCGGTGCGTTCGGGCACGCCGCCGGGGAGCGCCTGTGGCACCACGCCGAGCGCTGCGCGCATGCCTGCGCCTGGCTCGGCCGCCACAACCACAGCGATGCGTTCGAAGCCTACCTGGCGGGCATCGTCTGCCACGCCGGCGACGGCGCGGTGATCCGCCTGCTGGACCGGCTCGGCCCGGCCGATGACGCCGAACCGCCGTCGCCCGGCTTCCTCGCCGGCTGTGCCGCCCTCGCCGCGCGACTTTCGCTGCAGGTGGCGCAGCACTGGGAGCTGCCGCCGCGCGTGGTCGACGCGTTGGCCGAACGGCAGGCGCCACCGACGCCGACGGCCTCGCCGCTGGGCAACGCGTTGGCGGTGGCCGACCTGCTGGCGATGGCCCAGTTGCTGGCCGAGCACGAGTGCCTGGCCGAGGATCCGGATCTCAGCGAAAACTGGCCCGAGGTCTTCGCACCAAATCTGGTGTCGCGCTGCCGGCAGGACCTGCAGCGCAACTTCCCCACGACCTGAGCGCTCGCCGAGGCGTCGCGCCGCCGTCCCACTCGCGCAGCACTTGCCCGCCGCGGTCCAGCACGGCCACCTGCCACGCCACCGGCGTGCCGCTGGCGGCGCCGGGGTACTCGAAATGCATCACGATGGCCCGCCCCGCGTGGGCCTGGAACGGCACCTGCAGGGCGGCATCGAATTCCTGATGATCCGGCAACACCGGCGTGGCCGGCGCCGGGCAACAGGCTACCCATCCCGCGAGCATCAGGCTGCGGGTGATCCATGTCTTCAATCGCATCGTCAAATCCTTACGTGTTGGCAAGGATTCCCCGGCGCGTTTCATAGGCGACCGGTGATGGCAACGGTATGACCAAAATTCTTAGCGACCACCGCGCGGCGACGGCGCGTGGCGCCGGTCAGGGCCGCTCCAGCCGCATCGGCTGGGTCAGCAGGCCGCTGCGGCTGACCGTCGGCGGCCCGCTGTCCACGAAGCCGAAGCGCCGGTACACCGGCACCGCCATGGCCGACGCATTCAACGTGAACTGCCGGGTCCCGGCGCGCCGCACCGCATCGCGCATCGCGCGCCGCCACAGCTGACGCGCGATGCCGCGACCATGCAGGCGGGTGCTGACGAAAAACTGGAACAGGTGGCAGTCGTCGCGCATCGCCGCCACGCCGGCCAGGCGCCCGTCCGCGCTGCAGGCCAGGTGGAAGCGCTGACCGGCGAGGATCTTCTTGCGGATCACCCGCGCGCTCATCCCGTGCAGCAGCTCCGGCGCCGCGCTGGCCGGTTGCTCCGGCAGGATCCAGCGCCGCGTCACCCGGCGCGCCAGCCGACCGATCGCCAGCGCATCGTCCGGGCCGGCGAGGCGATAGCGGATGGCCGCGGGCCTGCGCTCAGGGGTGACGCGCATGCCACGCCGCCAGCGCTGCCCGGTAGCGCTCGAGCGCTTCTTCGTAGACGTCGTAAACGCAGCGCACGCAACCCTCGCCGCAGCAATCGGCGGCATCCGGCTCGCTCGGCGGTTGCGGCGTCGGGTCGGCCGGATCGAACTGCGGCAGGATGGGCGGGACGGAACTCACGGCACTCCGGACGGCATCAACTGCGGGCGGCAAGCCCGCCCGGCAGTTGATGGTGGCGCCAATCGGCGCCGCGGCTCAAGCGGCCGCGGCGCAGCGGATCACTTCGCCGGCTTGCGGAAGCGGTAGACGAACTGGTCGGTATGGCCGCGTATCGACTTGTCGAACACCTTGAGGTTGAGCGGGTCGGCCGGATTGCGCAGCGCGTCGCTCTCGCCGTCGAACACGAAGCCGGCCGCTTCCACTTCGCGCTTCACCACCGCCGGGTCAATGCGGTGCAGGGTGTCGGTGTCGGCAAGCCCGGAGCCGGCCGGGGCCGCGTGGTCGATCACCACGAACAGGCCGCCCGGCTTGAGCGCGTCGTAGACCCGCTTGTCGAAGCCGGCCATGTCCACCGGGCCCATGAACGGGTCGTGGTAGTCGTGGTAGTTCTGGGCGGTGAACACCAGGTCCACCGGCTCCGGCGCGCTCAGCAGCGCCGCCGGCTGCTGCAGCACGCTGACGTTGCCGTAGTGCGGCGTGGCGGCCAGCTTCTGCCATTGCGCCAGGCTCTTGCTGGCGTACTTCGCCATCTCGCCCGGCCATACCGTGTAGACATGACCCTGCGGGCCGACGACAGCGCTGAATACGCGCGTCCAGTAGCCGCTGCCCGGCACCAGCTCCAGCACCTTCTGGCCCGGCTTCACTTCGGCGAAGGCCATCACCTGGGCCACCTTGCGACGCGCATCCTCGGCGCGGTCGGTCTGGCGGGCGGGATCGGCGAGCGCTTTCTGCACCGCAGCGGAAACCGCCGCTTCATGCGGCTTCGCCGTCTGGGCCAACGCCACGGCAGGAAGGCTGGCGGCAAGCAACACGGCAAGGATGGCAGGACGCATGGTCGTACTCCTTCAGTGAGCCAAGGGTTTGCCGATTGTGCGCCCGATTCGGGCCGATGACCCCGTGCCGCTTGGCACAGGGCACCGCGGCGGTTCATGCTGCATGCTCGAACGCCACGCCCCGGGCCGGACCCGTGGCCTGCGCAGCCTGGCGCCCTCCCGGGTAGTCAGACGACCTCCCGAACACCGTATCAGGAGTACCCGATGCCAAGGCGCCGCCTCCTCCCCGCACTCGGCCTTGCGCTGGCACTGTGCCTGGGCGCCCGGTCGGGTCATGCGCAGTCGGCTTCGCAGTGGCAGGCGGCCCAGGTCGCCGCCGCGCAGAAGTCCGAGCAGATCATGCAGGAAGCCAACAAGCACAAGAGCCTGCTGGCCCAGTACCGGGTGATGCGCTACCCCTACGCCACCGATCCGGATCCGGCGTTCCACATCATTTTTGGCCAGTACCTGAGCTGGTATCAGACTTTCGTGGGCAACTACCCGGATGCCGCGGTCAGCTTTTCGATCAAGCAGCCGGCGCAGGCGGACGACCGTCCCTCGCCGCTCGGCAACCCCGACTACCGCGCCCGCCCCGCGCTGGAAGTGATTCCCGAGCTGGCCAAAAACTACCGCGCGGTGTTCCTCAACGAGGCGCACAACATCCCGCTCACCCGCACGCTGACCGTGCAGTTGCTGGGCAAGCTGCGCGCGGAGGGCTTCAACTATTTCGCTGCCGAGACGCTCTACCAGACCGACACCGGGCTGCAGGCGCGCGGCTACCCGGTCGCCAACAGCGGCTTCTATACCGAGGAGCCGATCTACGCCGAGATGGTGCGCACCGCGCTGAAGCTCGGCTTCAAGGTGGTCGCCTACGAGGCGCTCTCCGCAGCCACCGGCGACGCCCGCGAAGCCGAGCAGGCGCGCAACCTCTACCGCGAGGTGTTCAAGAACGACCCGCAGGCGCGACTGGTGGTCAACGCCGGCTATGCACACATCCAGGAATCGGGCGTCTACCTGGGCGGCTCCTCGATGGCCCAGCATCTGCGCAAGCTCAGCGGCATCGACCCGCTCACGGTGGAGCAGACCATGCTGTACCCCCACCCGTCGGCCAGCGACGACCACCCCGACTACGCGCCGGTGATGCAGCAGCTGCGGCCCGGCGCGCCGATCGTGTTCGTGAACAAGCAGGGGCAGCCGTGGTCGCTGCGCCCAGGCTACGACGTCAGCGTGTTCTTCCCGCCCGAGCGAATCAAACGCGGCCGCCCCACCTGGCTGGACCTCGGCGGCAGCCGCAAGCCTTACCTGGTCAGCGGCGAACGCTGCAACCACGTCTACCCCTGCATGGTCGAGGCGCGCTACGCCGGCGAAGGCGCCGACGCGATACCCGCCGACCGCCTGGTACTCGACCCGCTGCCGTTGAACCCCACCACCAGCGACCGCATCAGCAACGGGCTGATCGAACCCCACAGCCTGCTCTACCTGCGTCCGGGCAAGTACCGGCTGACCTACACCGATGCGGACGCCCACCAGTTGTTCGCCAACGACGTCACCATCCGCGACGGCGACGCGGCCCCGTCATCCGGCCTCGTCGACCCGTCGCCGGCGGAATCCACCACCACCATCCAGGGGAAATGATCCTATGACCCGATCCGCGATACGGCCTCTGCTGAGCCTGGGCTGCCTGCTGGCGACTTTCGCCGCCGCTGCCGCCAACGTCACCGGTCACGCCGATGACGGCACCCTGTTCGGTTTCAGCACCAGCGCGGCGACGGCCCAACAGGATCTGGAACGGCGTTTCGACGCCCAGCTCGATCCCGCCGAGCTGCGTGGCTGGCTCCGGCAGATGGCGTCGCAGCCCAACCAGGTCGGCTCGCCGCACGACAAGGCCAATGCCGAGTTCATGCTGGCGAAGTTTCGCGAATGGGGCTGGAACGCGCACATCGAAACCTTCAGCGTGCTCTACCCCACGCCGAAGAAGGTGGCGCTGGAGCTGCTGGGGTCGAAACCGTATGTCGCGGCATTGCACGAGCCGGCCATCGAGGGCGACGCCACCTCCGGCCTCGGCGGCGCGCTGCCGCCGTACAACGTCTACGGTGCCGACGGCGACGTCAGCGCAGCGCTGGTCTACGCCAACTACGGCATGCCCGACGACTACAAGGAACTGGCCCGGCGCGGCATCGACGTGCGCGGCAAGATCGTGCTCACCCGCTACGGCCACGGCTGGCGCGGCCTGAAGCCGAAGCTGGCGCAGGAACACGGTGCGGTCGGCTGCCTGATCTACTCGGACCCGCACGACGACGGCTACGCCATGGGCGACGTCTATCCGCAGGGCGGCTGGCGTCCGGCGCAGGGCGTGCAGCGCGGCTCGGTGGCCGACATGCAGGTCTACCCGGGCGACCCGCTGACGCCCGGCATCGGCTCCACGCCGGGCGCCAGACGGCTGACGCTGAAGGATGCCAGCACCATCCTGAAGATCCCGGTGCTGCCGATCTCCTACGCCGACGCCACGCCGCTGCTGCAGGCGCTGGGCGGCCCGGTGGCCCCGGCCGGCTGGCGCGGCGCGCTGCCGCTGACCTACCACGTCGGCCCGAGTACGGCGAACGTCCACCTGACCGTGCAGTCGGACTGGAAGCAGCAGCCGATCTACGACGTGATCGCCACGATCGCGGGTTCGGCCGAGCCGGACCAGTGGATCGTGCGCGGCAACCACCGCGACGGGTGGGTATTCGGCGCGTGGGACCCGCTCTCCGGCAGCATTGCGTTGATGGCCGAGGCCAAGGCCATCGGCGGCCTGCTCAAGCAGGGCTGGCGGCCGCAACGGACCCTGGTCTACGCCAGCTGGGACGGCGAGGAGCCCGGTCTGCTCGGTTCCACCGAATGGGTCGAGACGCACGCCGCCGAGCTGCAGCGCAAGGCGGTGCTCTACCTCAATTCCGACACCAACGGCCGCGGCTTCCTCGGCGCCGGTGGCAGCCACTCGCTGCAGCACCTGGTCAACCAGGTCGCCGCCGGCGTGACCGACCCGGAAACCGGCGTCAGCGTGCGCGAGCGCCTGCGCGCGCACATGCGGGTGGCCGGCAGCCGCCAGGACGCCAAACCGGAAGCCAAGGCCATCGCCAAGCTGGCGGCGGCCGGCGGCGACCTGCCGCTGGCCGCACTGGGCTCGGGCTCCGACTACAGCGCGTTCCTGGAACACCTCGGCATCGCCTCGCTGGACCTCGGCTTCGGCGGCGAAGACGACGACGGCGGCATCTACCACTCGCGCTACGACTCGTTCGACCATTACGCGCGCTTCGGCGACCCGAGCTTCGACTACGGCGTGGCGCTGGCCAAGGTCGCCGGCCACGTGGTGCTGCGCAGCGCCGACGCCAACCTGTTGCCGCTGCGCTTCGGCGACTTCAGCGACACGCTGGACCGCTACGTCGGCGAACTGCACAAGCTGATCGACGACACCCGCGAGGCCACCGAACAGCAGCACCAGTTGCTGGACAGCCATGCGTTCGCGCTGGACGCCGACCCGACCCGGCCGCTCGCCCCGCCCGCGCGCGACTCCGACATGCCGGCGATCGACCTGGCCCCGCTCGACCGCGCGGCGCAGCAGCTGGCGCAGAGCGCCAGGGCCTGCCAGGCCGCCTACGACAAGCGTGCCGCCGCCGGCTTCGACCTCACCGCCGCGCAGCGCCGGCAGCTCGACCACCTGGCCGGCAGCATGGAGCAGCGCCTCACCGACCCCGCCGGCCTGCCCGGACGCAGCTGGTTCAAGCACTTCATCTATGCGCCGGGCATGCTCACCGGCTACGAGGTGAAGACCGTGCCCGGGGTGCGCGAGGCCATCGAGGCGCGTCGCTGGGACGAGGCCAACCGCTACGCCGTCGACACCGCCAGGGTGCTGGACCGCTACCGTGCGCAGCTCGACCGGCTGACCGCCCTGTTGCAGAACGGCTGATCGCCGTGCCCAGGGGTGGCCCGTACGCCGGGCCACCCTGGCCCCCGATTGCTCCCGACGCCGCGGATCACTATAAGTGCTGCCGGGGAAGCGCGGCGCAGCAGTGGCCGCCGGACAATCACCAGGGGGAAATCCGATGAAGACGATGCGACGCTGGTTCGTTGCCATCCTGCTGTTGCCGCTGGCCGCTGCGCTGCACGCCCAGCCAGTCCCGTTCGCTGAACTGGCGCGGCATGCCCAGTACCAGACGGTGAAGATCTCCCCCGACGGCGAGTACCTGGCGGCCACCGCCGTGGTGAAAGGACAGACCGTGCTGGCGCTGATCCATCTGTCCGACATGCAGGGCAAGCTGGTTCGCCCGCGCGAGGACGACGATGTCACCGACTTCTGGTGGGCGTCGCCCAAGCGCGTGCTGTACTCGGTCGGCACCCGCGTCGGCGGCTACGCGAGGCCGCTCGCGACCGGCGAGCTGTTTGCGGTCAACGCCGATGGCAACGGCGTCAACATGCTGTACGGCTTCCGCCGCCCCGGCATGAGCACCGGCTCGCACATCCAGCGCGCTACCGCGGAGTACGGCAGCGCCCAGTTCATCAGCGCCATCGCCGACGATCCCGCCCACGTGCTGGTGGCGATCAGCTCGTGGGCCGGCGACGGCAACGAGCTTAGCCTGCCCACGGCCTATCGCATGGACGTGCGCGACGGCAGCAAGCACCAGCTCATCGTCGCGCCCATGCGCGGCGCGCAGTTCGTCGCCGACCATCGCGGCCGGGTGCGCTTTGCCGCCGGTTGGGACAACGACGGCAACCTCAAGGTCTACCAGCACCCGATCGACGGCGACGGCTGGCAGCTGATGGCCGCGGAAAGCAGGAACCGCTCGCTCCCGATCGCCTTCGACCGCGACGACAAGGCGGCCTACTTCACCTGCCCCGACCAGGCCGCTTTCGGCGTCTGCCGGTGGGATCCAGCCAGCCAGGCGCAGACGGTGGTGTGGAGCAACCCCACGGTGGAGCCGGACTACCTGCTGTGGGGCATGGCCGAGGACAGCATCCTTGGTGTGGGTTTCATGGACGGGCGTACCGGCACCGCGCTGTTCGACGGCCAGTACCGACGCGCAGACGCTGCTCGCCCTGATGAAGCAATTTCCCGGCGAGAGCGTGCGCTTCGTCTCCGGCACCCGCGACGGCAGCCGCAGCGTGGTGCACGTGGAGGCCGACGTCGATCCGGGCACCTTCCTGCTGTACGACGCAAAAACGCACAAGCTCACGCCCTTGCTCGCGCGCATGTCGTGGATCAACCCGGAGCGGATGGCCGCCAAGGAACCGATCGACTTCGCCGCGCGTGACGGCATGAAGCTGCACGGCTACCTGAGCCTGCCGCCGGGCCACGAGAGCGCGAAACACCTGCCGATGGTGGTGCTGGTGCACGGCGGGCCTTTCGGCATACGCGACCGCTGGGAATACGACGACATGGTGCAACCGCTGGCCACCCGCGGCTACGCCGTGCTGCAGGTGAACTATCGCGGCTCCGGCGGCTACGGCTACGACTACGAGCGTGCCGGCTGGCGCCAGTGGGGCGGCGCGATGCAGGACGACGTCACCGACGCCACCCGCTGGGCCATCGCGCAAGGCATCGCCGACCCGCAGCGCATCTGCATCTACGGCGCCAGCTACGGCGGCTACGCGGCACTCGAAGGGGCGGTGAAGGAGCCGGACCTGTACAAGTGCGCGATCGGCTACGTGGGCGTCTACGACCTGCCGCTGATGTACCGTCGCG
>Ga0209916_1001388_pt1 | contig 21676 bp, 21 predicted proteins | sample ThiBio_1000_plan_FD_183956 | JGI IMG/M metagenome (GOLD analysis project Ga0209916, IMG submission 183956) | Wastewater bioreactor microbial communities from Cape Town, South Africa - Thiocy_solids_2 (SPAdes) | ecosystem: Engineered > Bioreactor > Thiocyanate-remediating > Anaerobic-Aerobic ... | reverse complement strand
CCGGCAGTGGCAACCCACTCGGCGCGGTGACGGGCACAGTCGGTGGACTCACCGGCAGTGGCAACCCACTCGGCGCGGTGACGGGCACAGTCGGTGGACTCACCGGCAGTGGCAACCCACTCGGCGCTGTCACCGGCAGCCCTGCGGTTGACACCGGAGCCAGCACCATCGGCGCCGGTACCGCTGGTAGTGGTGTGGCCGGCGGCGGAGCCACCGATGTGGCCTCGCAGCAGACCATCACCGCGATCGGTGGAATGCAGCAAAACCCGTGCGGTGCTCAGGAAGCGTCGCTGTTCTTCGTGAACACGACCGACTGGGGCACCTGCGCGGTCAACACCGGAGCCAGCACCATCGGCGCCGGTACCGCTGGTAGTGGTGTGGCCGGCGGCGGAGCCACCGATGTGGCCTCGCAGCAGACCATCACCGCGATCGGTGGAATGCAGCAAAACCCGTGCGGTGCTCAGGAAGCGTCGCTGTTCTTCGTGAACACGACCGACTGGGGCACCTGCGCGGTCAACACCGGAGCCAGCACCATCGGCGCCGGTACCGCTGGTAGTGGTGTGGCCGGCGGCGGAGCCACCGATGTGGCCTCGCAGCAGACCATCACCGCGATCGGTGGAATGCAGCAAAACCCGTGCGGTGCTCAGGAAGCGTCGCTGTTCTTCGTGAACACGACCGACTGGGGCACCTGCGCGGTCAACACTGCGACCAATGGGGGCGGCTCAGCCGCCCCCATTGGGGCCACCGATGTGGCCTCGCAGCAGACCATCACCGCGATCGGTGGAATGCAGCAGAACCCGTGCGGCATGCAAGCTGCCTCACTGCTGTTCGTGACATCGCAAGACTTCGGTACTTGCGGCGTCAGCGGCCCGGGTGGAGGAACCACCCCGACCGGGAACGTGGACGTGACCATCACCGGAGTCACGATCAACGACCAGCCCGCCGGTGACACACCTGGACCCCAGGTGCCCACCGGGCAGCCAGTCACCGTGCAGATCACCGTCGACAACACCGGCGCCGTGCCGGTCGACCTGACCAACACGGGCGATCTGACCTGCGACCAGGACACCCTGGACGCCGGCGACTCCACCACCTGCACCCTGACCCAGGACACCGGCCAGCCCGGCACCTACCAGCTGCAGATCACCATCACGGCCACCGGCCCGGACGGCGACACCACCACCGCGAAGACCACCGGCCACTACCAAGTCACCGACACCACCCCGACCGGGAACGTGGGTACGGGAGGTCACAGTGGCATAGCCGTGGCCAACCCGATGGTGAACGGGGTGCCGGCCGGCAGTCCTCCTGGACCCCAGGTGCACACAGGGCAGCCAGTCGACGTGCAGATCACGATTCGCAACACCGGCGATCAGTCCGTGGACGATTTGCAGGTCGGCGGCGCACTGGGTGACTTGACGTGCAGCAAGTCGAAGCTAGCGAGGGGTGCTTCTACCACCTGTACCTCAACCGATCAGGCCATGCCAGGTCGGCAGAGTCTAGCGGTCCAAGCCGTCGGCCAGAGTCCCAAGGGTGACATTGTCACCGGGAGCACCGTGGTGAACTACTCCGGTCAGCCCGGCACCCAGAGCGGCGCCATTACGGCCTCTCACCCGACGGTGAATGATCAGCCGGCCGCATCGGCACCGGGACCGGGAGTCCAGGTCGACAATCGGTACACGGTCACGATCACGGTGCGAAACTCCGGATCGACAACGGTGACGGATCTGATGGCGGGAAGTCCACTGGGCACCCTCACGTGTCACCAAGAGTCATTGAAGCCCGGGAAATCAACCCGTTGCACCGTCCCGGGTGTGGCACGCCCAGGTATCCAGGACATGGCCGTTCAGGTTGCCGCATCGGATCCGAAGGGGAACACGGTGACAGATGCCGTGACCTTCTACTACGAGGGCAAGTCGGCGTCCGGTCAGCAGACCGGATCAGGCGGTCCGGAGGAACCGGCCGGGCTAGTGGTTTCCGACCCGGAGGTCAACGGCCAACGCGCCGACCAGTCCCCCGGGCCGGACATCGTCGCGGGAGGTCAGGTGGAGATCACCATCGTGGTCACCAACAGCGGCGGCAGCACCCTGACCGGAGTGGCCGGCTCCACCCCCGCCGGACCGATGCAGTGCACGAGCAGTTCGCTCGCTCCCGGCGAGTCGACGCAATGCTCGCTCAGTGGTACCGCTGGGTATGGGCCGGTTGACCTGTCGGCGACGGCGGGAGGACTGTCACCATCCGGTGACCCGGTGACCAAGACCGTTCATGTCTTCTTCACCGGCGTTGCTGCTGGCGGGGCACAGTCCGGCGCTGACGGGAATTCCGACTGGAGCGGCGGTTTGCCCGGTAACGGTCAGCAGGTATCGCAGTACCCGTCCGGCGCCGTGAGCGCGGGCGGTGGATCAACCGCGCCGAGGACCAACACGCTGATGCTGGTACTCGGATTGCTCAGCCTGCTCGCCGCAGGGGCGATGGTGGAACTGGCGCGCAGGTATCGCCGCGGCGGTGCCTCGTGTTGACAGCCGCCAGAAAGAAGAGCAACAACCGCGGCGGCCACCGGGTCTTTGTGGCCTCGATGGCCGCCGCGATCGCGGTCTTCGGACTGGCGGGGGTAGGCACCGCCATCGCGACAAGAGCCTCGTCTCCGCCGACGTCGGGGGCGTCACCATCGGACAGCGGATCGGCTCAGGTCGGCGACCCGTTACGCGACGGGCTTGGCCGGTCCGCTCCACAGCGCCTGCGCATCCCGTCGATCGGAGTCGACAGCCGGCTCACGGTCCTCGGCCTGCAGGACGACAACAAGACGATGCAGCTACCGGCTAGCGCTGGTCAGATCGGCTGGTACGACGGTTCGCCGACACCGGGCGAGAAGGGAACGTCCATCATCGCCGGGTACATCAAGGACGGTCGGCAATCGGGAGTCCTTGCGGATTTGTCCGGACTCAAGGTCGGTCAGGACGTCACCGTCTACCGCAAGGACGGCGCAGCAGTGGTATTCACGGTCGACGGGATCACGAAGTATCCGCATGGCACGTTTCCCGCCGACCAGGTGTACGCGGCGTCCAGCAGTCCAGCCCTGAGAATCGTCACCGTGGGCGGAACCCTGCGCCCGGGCGATCAACCAGGGAACGTCGTTGTGTACACGCACATCACTGCGGTTCACAACCGCGTGGCATCACCTCACGCCTGAACCGAAAACACCACGGTGGCCGCCCGCTGACCCAGCTCAGTCACCGCAAATAGCAAGGACGTCACATGAGGCGTGAATGGTACCGACTGGTGCGCGTGGTAGCTGTTGGTCTTGCCCTGACAATGTGCGCTCTCGCGCAGATCCGACCGTCAACCCAGTCCGTGGACGGCAACCCACATCGCTCCGGCGCGCAGGCGGCGGAGAATTCCAGCGCCACGCAGGCACTCGCGCCCGCCCGCGACGGAGGGATCGTCACCAGCGACACAGTGTTGACGATCGTCAAGCCGTCCGGCGACGCGACCCGAGTGGTGGAATACACTCCTGCCGCCGGGATCAGCGCCGACCTGCTCGCGGCGCACCTCGGCGTCGACCATCACGACATCGACGACGGATCGACGAACGTGGCTCCTGCGGCCTACGGCCAGTGCTCGTACGCCTATCTGGGAACGGCGAAGACCTTGTGTCCCATGCTGCATTGGACGAACGCCGGACACGCTCAGCCGCAGGTCTACTACGTCGATCACACCGGGGGCGTATGGCCCGTCCAGCAATCCACGCTGGCGTGGAACAGTGCTCGCAACATCCAACTCCACTACACACGTGTGGGATGTCCAGCGGGCGCGCACTGCGTCAATGTGTGGGACGCAAACTACGGAAACAGCTGCTGGCAGGGAATGACGACCTGGAGCTACGACCGCTACGGGAACTTTATCGACAACAGCGTTGACATCAGACTCAACGACTACAACGGAACGGGTGTCTGTCAGGGCCGCTCCGTCAACTACTACAAGAATTCAGCTGGATATCGCCAGAACATCTGTCATGAGCAAGGGCACACGCTCGGTTTGGATCACAACGCCGCATACGACAGTTGCTTGTACGCCAGCGTTGCCGACCGAACGACTCTCATCGCCCCCGATTCTGACGATCTAACATTGCTCGGCTGGCTCTACTCCACTACTCACTAGATGCGACCGATACGAGGACTGTTCATGCGGAGATTCGCAGAGGAAGATTTTCGGAGGCACCCGATTAACCGGGTCAGGTGCTGGCACATCCATTTCGACAACAACGCAAGGGTCATTCATGATTAATCAGACGGGTGCGCACAAGCCTCATCGACTGGCGGCCTATGCCACTGGTGGCGAATCGACGCCACCCTTTGAGTTGGTGCTGGTGGTGGACCCGGATCACGACGATTCGCGGGCTTTGACCCAGATCATCGAGGACCGGGATCGGCATGCGCTGACTACATCGTCGGCCGGTGAAGCACTTGACGCACTCGAGTGCGAACCGATCGATGTGGTGGTGCTGGGCCTGGGTGAGCGCGACGCCAGTGGGTTCGCCCTGCTGTCCACGATCCGGCAACGTCGGGAGTTCGATGAGGTTCCGCTGCTCGTCATGCCCGCTCATGGCGAACCGGCAACCATCTCCCGTGTCATCGATCTCGGCGCCAACGCCGTGCTGCCGAAGCCGCTCAAGCCTGCTCTGGTGAAGATGCTGCTGATCTTGGCGGTCGAGCAGACCCGCCGGCAGCGGCGCGCCCCTCCGGCCCGCGGCTAGCGAGGCCGCTCGAGCGATGTCGTCAGCCGGCCGACCACCGTCCGATCGCCCGTGACGCCGGCGTGACGAGTTGCTGCAGACCTTCATCAACACGTTGCTTTCGGCCCAGGCAGACGCGGTGTGCGGCACCCGCTCGCACTCACGGACGAACTCCCGTAACGGCTACCGGCACCGCGACTTCGACACCCGTGCCGGCACCATCGATGTCGCGGTCCCCAAGCTGCGCACCGGCTCCTACTTCCCCGAGTCGCTGCTCGAGCGCCGCAAGCGGGCCGAGCGGGCGCTGACCAGCGTGGTGGCGACCTGCTACCTGCTCGGAGTCTCGACACGACGGATGGACGAACTGGTCCAGTCGCTGGGAGTCACCACCTTGTCGAAGTCCCAGGTCTGCGAGATGGCCAAGGAACTCGATGCCCACGTGGAGCAGTTCCGCACCCGCCGGCTCGAGGACGCTGGCCCGTTCACCTTCCTGGCCGCCGACACGCTGGTTCGCAAGGTCCGCGAGGGCGGTCGGGTAGTGCCGGTGCACGCCTTGATCGCGACCGGCGTCGACGCCGACGGGCACCGCCCGATCCTCGGCGTCCAGGTCACCACCGGCGAGGACGGCGCCGGCTGGCTGGCGTTCTTCCGCGACCTGACCGCCCGCGGCCTGTCCGGGTAAAGCTCGTCACCAGCGACGCCTACCGCGGGCTGACCAGCGCGATCGCGGCGACCCTGCCCGGCGCGGCCTGGCAGCAGTGTCGCGCCCACTACGCGGTGAACCTGATGAGCACGACCCCGAAGACTCGTGGGGCCGGGTCCAGGTGTTGCTGCACTCGATCTGCGACCAGCCCGACACCGAGTCGGTCCACGCCCAATTCGACCGGGTCGTCCACGCCCTGGCTGACAGGCTCCCCAACGTCGCCGAGCATCTCAAACAGGCCCGCCCCGACATCCTCGCCCTTTCATCGACTTCCCTAACAGATCTGGCGTCAGATCTGGTCGAACCACCCCAATGAGCAACTCAACAAGGAGATCCACCGCCGCACCGACGTGGTCGGGATCTTCCCCGGCCGAGCCAGCATCATCCGGCTCGTCGGAGCCATGCTCGCCGAGCAGCACCACGAATGGGCCGAAGGCCGCCGCCACCTCGGACTCGACGTCCTCGCCAGGTCACAAACCATCGGCACCAGCCAGGAGGTGACCACTGAGCCGAGCACCATCACGGCCATCACGACCTGAACAACAACAACGAAGGATCGCTCCTCGTACACCACGCCACCGGACTTGACCTTCTGAGGTTTGCCGAATGATGCTGCTATGACCACACTCAGGCGCAGATGAACACCGCACTCGTACTACCACGAGCAACTGCTACGAAAAGCGGGTGTCGCCAGTTCGAATCTGGCCGGGGCACGATATTTCCCCAGGTCACGAGTCGCCGACGATCAAGACTGATCATGATCTTTTGCCCATGCTTTCTTGCGACGCTGCGTGAGCCAGGCGCATCGCAACGTCATCCAGGTATGTCCGGGATCTGGCTCTGACCAGCGCGATCCTGACGTGCTGGACGCGGTGAACGCCCACGGGCGTGTGCTGGTCAGTACGGACACTGATTTCGGTGCCATCCGCGCCCGGAGTCGCGCCGGTGGGCCATCGGTGCTGTTGACATCGGAGCAGCGAACCGCCGGGCGACTGAGCAGGCACGGCTGATCCTGGACAACCTCGACCAGGTCGTCGGCGACCCCACCGTCGGCGCAGTGGTCGTGCTCGCCGAGAGGACCATACGGATCCGACGCTTACCCATCGACGGTGTGAACAGATCCTGACCTCGGTGTTCGGACCCAGTCCTCAATCGCCTGGTGACAACCGAGCCTAACGGCGTCGGGTAGCGGTGATTCACCACCGACCGGTTCGTGTTGATCTGCTACGCCAGTTCCGACAGATCCGGAATGGCTGACCAGACAGCACGATCAGAGTGCCATACGTAACGGGACCTTCGGCGTCCCGAGGTTTCATTCTCCGCGACCTGCGGGAACCTCTGCGTCATGGAACGACTGCTGCTATCGCTGCTGGTGTTCTGGTCCTTGCTCGGTGTCATCGTTCCGGCCCTGTTGTGGGTCGCGATCGCAGCGCTGATGGTCACCACCGTGGTGGGCTTTTTCCGGGGCCGATCCCGCGCGTGAGTCCCTGCCCGCTGGCGCCATTCGCCAGGCCAGTACGCGCCGCCCCACTCCGCTCCTGCGGCGTGAGGCGGCTTTCGGCGTCTCGACGGGTTCAGCAGCAGGAGACACCACCGGCTTGCTACCCGCCCGGCCCCGGGAAGCTAACGAACGATCCCTGGCGGCCCAGCGCGCTGTACCGGTCGCTGCAGCACCGAGGCGGCAGATCACGCCGTCCGGTCGCGTGGGGGCAGCACCATGCCCTTGAGCCTCGCCGGATCGACGATCGAGACGATGTCCACCAGCTGCCCGCTGGCGATGGTGCACGACATGAGCGCCAACGGCCGTCCGCCTGGCCCCCAGGCCAGGATGCCGGGCTCCCCGTTGACGCTGACCCTGCGCGCCTCCAGTCGGGTCGGGTCGCCACGCCGCACCGCCGCGAGCACCGCGTCGGCACCGATCTGCACCACGTGACCGCGCCTGGTGTGCAGGTGCCAGGTCACGTCCGGGTCGAGAAGCCGTAGCAGCGCGTCGAAGTCGCCGTCCCGGGCTGCGGCCAGGAAGGCGTCCACCACCGCGCGCCGCTCCCGTCGCTCGCCGGTTGGCCGCGGCACCTGCTGCACCTTGCGCCTGGCCCGGCTGGCGAGCATCTTGGCGGCATCGCTCGACCGGCCAACGATCGCACCGACCTCCGCAAACGGCACCGCGAACACGTCGTGTAGCACGAACGCCAAGCGCTCCTCCGGGCGGAGCGCTTCCAGCACCACCAGCATCGCCAGGCTGACGGAGTCGGCCAGCACCGTCGCGTCCTCGGGCAGCTCCGCATCCTCCGTCACCTCCGGATCGGTTCCCCACGGCTCGGCGGGCCATTCGGGCCGTGCCGACCGGCTACGCAGCATGTCGATGCAGATACGACCGATCACCTGGGTGAGCCAGCCGCCCAGATTGCCTATCCGATCCGCGTCCTGCCGATCCAGCCGGATCCACGTCTCCTGCACGGCGTCTTCGGCGTCGGCGCGCGATCCCAGCACCCGGGTGGCGATCGACAGCAGCCGCGCCCGGTGCTCCTCGAACGCGGCCGACAGTGCTGGTGGATCCATCTCGTTACCTCTCGTTGCGGCGCTCCGTCACCACTATGACGGGCCCGTGCGGGCCGACGTAACAGGAGGGACGCGACGATGAACATCGCGCTGTGGATCATCACCGGCATGCTGGCTGCCGCCTACACGGCGGGCGGCGCCGGACAGCTCCTGCTCACCAGGCAGCAGTACCGGGCATTGGGCCCCAGCCAGCACTGGGTCGACGACTTCGGCCCAGGGCACATCAAGACGATCGGCACCCTCAAGCTGGTGGGCGTGGTCGGACTGGTTGCGCCGCCATTGACCGGCATCGCGCCATTCCTGTCCCCGGTGGCGGCGTGTGGGCTGATGCTCCTGATGGCCGGCGCCGCCACCACCCGGTTCCGGCGCAGCGAGTGGGGCTACCTGACCGGCGACCTGGCCTACCTGGCCGCGTTCGCATTCCTGGCCTGGGGCAGGTTCGCCCTCGCCCCGTTCACTGGCTAGGCCCCAGTGCTCGGCTAGCGGTGTGCGCCCAACGGTTCGGTGAAGCGCTCTACCGAGCCTGCCCACACGAAGGACTCGGCACCGATCGCCACACGAGCTCGCGGTGTGGCTGCCGACCTGGTGCGGACCGCAGTGGGTAGACACGGACCAGGCCATCTGTGATAACGGTCGTGCCGCAGCCCGGCCTATCATCGTGCCGTGATATCGGTCGTCGACTATGACACGTCATGGCCCGAACGCTTCGAAGCGCTGCGCAGTGAATATTCCGAGGCGATGGCCGGTGCCGGAGTGCCGGTGGTGGCGATCGAGCACGTTGGAAGCACCTCGGTGCCCGGGCTCGCGGCCAAGCCCATCATCGACTGCGACATCGTCGTACGCAGCGGTGACGTGGCGGCTGCATCAGAGGTCATGGTCAGCCTGGGCTTCAAGCCCGAGGGAGAGTTGGGTATCCCCGAGCGGTGGGCGTTCAAAGAACCCGCCAGACTGTCCGGCACCAACACCTACATCGTCGTCGACGGGTGTCTGTCGCTACGAAACCATCTGGCCTTCCGTGACGCGCTCCGGGCACATCCTGCATTGCGCGACGAGTACGGCGATATCAAGAGGCGAGTCGGAGCGGCGGCGGAGAATATCGACCACTATGGCCAGGGCAAGACACCCATCATTCAGCGCATCCTCGCCGCGACTCCACTCACCCAGTGCGAGCTCGATTCGATCGCCGGCAACCAAGTCCCCTCCCACGATGAGGTGCCGCGCTAGCCGCCTGACGGAGCGAGAATCCGGCGCGGGCGCAACCGCGTGCACTCCCGGTTCTCGGCTGAGATGATCGACTCGTGGAGCGCAACGACACTAGCCGTACGAGCGATGAGCCTCCGCGTGCGTCCGACGAGGCCAGGCTGATCGTATTGGACGCAATCGTCAAGGCGCTCGATCGGAGGGTGGAAGTGTTAGACCTCGTCGTCGCCTCGGAGAATGCAGACACTGCGCGCCGCAAACTCATCCGACTGCTGGACACGACCGATAGTGGCGCTAACGCCATACTGGAGTTGTCAGTGCGCAGGTACACCCAGGGGGAGGTCCAGCGCATCCGCGCCGAACGCGATGCGGCGCGGGCGCGGCTCGGCCACCCGTAGCGCCTCCGGTGTCGTCAGCAGTCGACGGTCATCGCTAGCGGGGCCGAAGCCCATCACCGGGTCCCAGAGCAACCGTAGAACCCACGGACCTGTCGGGAATCCCCACCGATCCACCCACAAGCGGATCCTGCTGCAGTGACGCTCATACGGACCGTAGTGTCATGGCCGGCGATATGGCAGCGAGCCGGTCGACTACCAGCGCACGAAGTGCCCCGCTGTTCAGGGCCAGCACGGCGAGGAATCCGACGCCGGCGATGGCCCACACCGGGCGCATACCCAGCCAGCCGCTCAGGAAGCCTCCGGCGGCCAGACCGAGAGGCACGACCGCACCATCGACGAGGCGGCGGACGGCGGCGAACCGGCCCAGTAGCACGTCTGGCACCGCGCGTTGTTGCACGCTGCTGATGGTGGCGTTGCAGACGATCAATGGCAGGCCCTGCGCGAAGAAGATCACCAAGGCGAGCCACACCGACCCGGCGGTCGCCGCGGACCAGCGCAGCCCGGCGACGAGTTCCCGCCACCGCGACGGCACGTCGGGCGCGGTCCGCGGCGGCGTATCGGACAGCCCCGGACCGGACTGTCGGTGCCACGCAAACGATCCGATCAGCGCCGCCGAGCCCAGGTAGGACAGGCCCTTGATCGCGAACGGCAGGAACGGTGCCGCCGCGTAGGCGCTGCCCCCGACGGTCGGGCCGATCAGTCCCCCGCCCGATCCCCGCGGTCACCGACAGCCGGCCATTGGCCCTCTCCAACTCGGCGGCGGGCACCACCGAGGGGACCAGGGCGAAGCTACTGGTGCCGAACACCAACTCCGCCACTCCCAGCAGCACCGCGGCGGCGAATAGCACCCACAGCCGCAAGGACCCCGTGACCATCAGCGCGACCAACCCTGCCAGTGTCCCGGCGCAGACCAGGTCGCTGCCCACCATCAACCGCCCCCGGTGCGAGTGGTCGACCCACGCCCCCACCGGCAGCGCGAGCACAATCGCGGGCGCTGCCGACACCAAGGCCAATGCCGCAATCACCCGCGGATCCGAGGTCAGGCTGGTGGCCAGGATCGGGAATGCAGCCAGATGCAACCCAGACCCGATCTGGGACACCGCAGATGCGGCCAGCAGGCGACCGAATTGGCCACGCACAGCAAGAACTCTGCGAATCATCAGAGAGTCTCCACGCACCAATGGAGCCGGCGGCCATCACGGCCGCATCGGCAGGACCTGGGCGAAGACTCAGCGCATCGGTGCAGACACTAGCAGCGCCGTCGGTCCGCTGCCGCCCAGCAGTACCACATGCCTGCCACTGCTGATTTCCCCGCCCGGGACCGGTTCGGAGCGTCGATGAGCACCGGCGGCAGCCCATTGGCGCTGCCCATGGGGTCTGGCCACCGACTACTCTGCTGCTATGTCGGGACCACCCGTCGGCCCGGACCCTCCGGATCCGAGCGAGGTCTTCATCGTCGGAGCGGACGGCGACCGCGTCCGGTCGCCCGCCGACCCCGCGCCGCGATGGCCGGGTGGCACCGGTCGTCGATTGTCCACGCTGGGCATCGCCGCGCTGCTGGTGTTCGGCCTCGGGATCGCGGTCGGCCGCCATCTCGGCGACGGGGCCACCGGTGCCGAGTCGGGCATCACGCCCACCTCGGCCGATGCGACCTTCACGCCGAGCACCCATCCTTCGGCACCCACGTCGACGAACTCCGCCGCCGACGCCAGCGACGACACCGACGCGAGCACCAACACCGGGGCCAGCGACGACGCAGCGGGCGACCCCACCGGCCCGACCACCACCGCCTACCCCGGCCGGGGCCTGCAGACCGGCGTCACCATCGCCCCGTGGCCGACCGCCCGGGGCGCCTGCGATGTCGAGGTTCCGCAGCCGATCCTGTCCGGCGTGCGGGCACTGCGGGCAACCACGGGGTTGGAGCTGTTGGCTGGCAGTAACACTCGACCGCTGCTGGTCGACGACGCCACCATCGGCCGCCCGCTGTTCAAGCTGGCAGCTGGCGAATTCGTCAGCCAGCTGGCCGTCGATTCCGCGGGCACGGTCGCCGTGATCAGCGACTGCGACGGGTACCCGCCGGTGCGGGTGGTACGCCGATCACCCGCTGGGCGCGTGCAGAGCATCCGGATAAGGCCCCAGGGATATCAGCTCGGTAGTCTCATCACCGGCGGCGACCGCACCTGGTTGTCGCTCTACCGCATCCAACCCACCGGTGTCGCCTACACCGACAGCGCGATTCTGCTGCAGTCCACCGACGGCACCGACGAAACCGTCACGCTGCCCAACGGTTTCAGCCCGGTATCCGGCAGCGGTGACGCGATCGTGGGCAATTGGTCCGATCAGCTCAGCTCGGTCTACGGCCCCATCCAGATCTACAGCCTCACCCGCCGAGGCATCGTGGCCCAGATCGGTGACGCCTCGCCGCAATACGCGGTAGGGAACGGCTTCGTGGTCTGGTCCGCCGGCAATTGCTCCGGATCCTGTCTAGTGCACCGGTATCGGATCGCTACCGGCACGGAATCGTCCGTCACGGTGACCGCCCCGGCCGACATGACCTGGCAGACCGTCAGCCCGGACGGCAGCAGAGTCGTCGCGATCACCCGTGATCACCACGCCGACCCGAGATTCGCCACCCAACACCCTGGCGGCCCCACCGGGTTGGCCGTCGTGAACCTCAGCGACGGCCACGTCACGACCCTGCCGGGTATCGAGATGGCGCCGAAGTCCCCTCCGTCGATGGCGTTCTCGGCCGATGGTCGGTGGCTGGTGATCGCTTTCAACGCCGGTACCGGCACCGACGTGGTGCTGTACGACCAGGAACTGAAGGCACCGCTGGCGCCCCAGGTCACGGCCCCCGGGCCCACCCTGTGGAGCGCGCCGCTGGCGGTGCTGCCGGCCGGTACGTGACGTCGGTCCGTGGGGCACTCGCGTCACACCGACGGCTCACGCCCGAGGACCGGGCCGAGCCACCCGAGTTGCCACGGCGGTGACGACGTCTCCGTCGCTACCGCATCTCGGGCGGCGAGCCGCCCTGCCCGATGCCCGCCGGAGGCTGATCCGGCGGAGCCGGCTCCGACCCGGCGAGCCGGGCCAGCAGGTCGTCTCCGACCGGCACCCCCAGGCCGGTGCACGCATCCCAGCCCGGCCCCGCCGCGTACGCGCCATTGCTACCACCGGTCACGTCGCGAAACCCGGGCGGCGCCGCGCCGGCCGCCACGCCCGCGTACACGGATGGCTGCAGCAGCCCGAGCGGCCGTCCCAACGACTGCACCAGCCGGCACACCAGCGCCGCCCACAACGGCGCCACCGCGCTGGTCCCGCCGTATACCAGGTCCTGGCCGTCCACCCGCACCTGGTAGCCGGTCTGCGGGTCGGCGACCGCCGCCACGTCCGGCACTCCCCGGCCGGAAGGGCCGCCGGGTGCCGCCGGCACGCCGGCCGTCGATTGCCAGTCCGGCAGCGGGAACGCGTCGCTCACCCCGCCGCCGGTCGCCCCGCCCGTGGCACCCTCGTTCCACACCGTCTCGCTCGTCACCACCCCCGTGGTCGGGTCGGCCTGCAACTTGGTCCCGCCGCAGGCCAGCGCGTGCGGGCTGGACGCCGGGAAGTCCACGTGCGAAGTCCCGTCGCTGGAACCATCCGACGATCCGGAGTCGCCCGCCGCAGCGGTGACGGTGATGCCCAGCAGCGCCGCGTCGGCGAACGCCTGGTCCATCGCGGATCGTGACTGCCCCGCCCAAGCATCCTCGCTGGCGCCCCAGCTGATGCTGATGGCGGCCGGCACCGGATCCTCCCGGCCGGCCGCCACCACGGCGTCCAGGAATCCGGCGTCGGTGTTGGGCGCGAAGTACACCCGCAGCTGTGCGGCCGGGGCCAGCGCACCGGCCACCTCGATGTCCAGCATCACCTCGCCGTCCGGGCCACCCGCGTCCCCGGTCGGCGTGTTCGACGCGCCGTCCACGCCGCGTGCCTGCACGTCGGGTAGGGGCATGCCGAGCTCGGTGAAGTAGGCCTGCAGGTCGGCGTCGGTGTATCCGCCGCCCAGCTCGATGATCGCCAGTGCCTGGCCGGCCCCGTCGGTGCCCGTCGGCATTCGGTAGATCTCGCCCAGCTGGGGCGGCGTGTAGCTGACCGGCACGGCCGCTCGCGGCCCCGCGACCCGCAGCCGGGGGCGCAGCTGCGGCCGGGTGTCCAGCCCCAGCACCGCCGTCACCACTCCCGCGAGGTGCCGGGGCAGGCTGAGCTCTCCCTCCGGATGGCGCACCCGCCCCGCGGCGCGCGGTTCGGCCAGCGTCGCCTGCTGCAGGGTCGTGCCGAACAGGGCGTTCATCACCGACGCCGGTCCCTCGATCCGTAGCAACCGGGCAGCCGCATCGACCCCGACCACCGCGGCGCCGGCGGCCGTCACCGCCTCCGTCACCCTGCCCACGTCCGCCGGGTCGGCGCCGTACTGCTCGGTCAGCTCCGCCCGGCTGAGCACGCTGCGAAACGCCGCCGGTGGCGGCTCGGCCCGGCGCCGGAGCACCAGCGTCGCCTCGACCCGCTCGTCACCGGGGAGCGGGCCGCCACGCTGCACCGCCGCGGGCGCCGCGGGCACACTGCCCGGCAGACCCACCAGCCCCGTCACCGCCGCATCACTCCGTTCGGTACCCATGACGCCATCGTGCGCCCGCCCTCCGACAACGGCGCGACGGACCGGGGATAACGTGCATCCATGACCGGATCTGGGTTTGATGACCTGCTCGACGCGAACCGCACCTTCGCCGCGGACTTCGACCTGGGCGGGTTCGACGGCATCGCCCGGGCCGGCGTGGCCATGGTGACCTGCATGGACTCTCGCATCGACCCGCTGCGGATGATCGGCATGCGGCATGGTGATGCCAAGATCCTGCGCAACCCCGGCGGGCGCGTCACCGACCCGGTGCTGATCGCACTGGTTCTGAGCGTCCACCTGCTCAACGTCGACCGGGTGATGATCGTCGAGCACACCCGGTGCGCGATGGGCTCGTCGACCGAGCAGCAGATGCGCCAGCGACTGGCCGACAGCACCGGACAGGACACCACCTGGATGACGATCGGCATGATCGAGGATCAGCGCGCCGCCCTGCTGGAGGACGTGCACCGGGTGCGCAGTCACCCGCTCATCCCGGACACCGTGCGGGTGGGAGCATTCCGCTACGACGTGGACACCGGCCTGCTGGAACCGATCGCCTGACCGCACCGCGCCCTCATAGCGGATTCACAGACGGTTCGTCGACCGGCCACACCCCGGGCGCGAACCATCCGGGGTATGAGTACCAGCGCGCCGGTCGCCTCCCTCACCAGCCCTGTGTCGCAGTCAGGCGGTCGGCCGCGGCCACGTGCGGCCTCCCGCACGGCACACTCCCGGGCCGACGCGCCCGTCCGGGTGCTGGTCGTCGACGACGAGCCCACCCTGTCCGAGCTGCTGTCGCTGGCCCTGGGCTGCGAGGGGTGGGAGGTGCGATCCGCCGGTAACGGGGCCACCGCGATGGCGCTGGCTGACGAGTTCCGGCCGGATCTGGCCGTACTCGACGTCACCCTGCCAGACATGGATGGCCTGGAGGCGTTGCGCCGGCTGCGCAGCCACACCGAGCGGCTGCCCGTGCTGTTCTTGGCTGCCCGGGACGGCGTCGAGAACCGGATCGCCGGGTTGACCGCCGGCGGTGACGACTACGTCACCAAGCCGTTTTCCGTCGAGGAACTGGTCCTGCGGCTGCACGCCCTGCTGCGGCGCTCGCATGCCGGCGACACCACCGACTCCATCATCACCGTGGGCGATCTCCGTCTGGATGAGGACACCCATGAGGTCCGCCGCAGCCAGGATCAGGTGCACCTCACGGCCACCGAGTTCGAGCTGCTGCGCTTCTTGATGCGCAACCCCCGCCGGGTGCTGTCCAAGGCGCAGATCCTGGATCGAGTGTGGAACTACGACTTCGGCGGCCAGGCCAACATCGTCGAGCTGTACATCTCCTACCTGCGTAAGAAGATCGACGCCGGCCGCACGCCGATGATCCACACCGTGCGGGGTTTCGGCTACGTGCTCAAGCCGGCGGGCTGAACCGAGCCGGGCCGGCGGCGCTCAGCCCCGCTGGCCGACGGCGAAGATGCGGCGGAATGCAAACGGCACCCCGTACCGGCGGCGCGGGTACGCGCGGACCAGTCGGCCGGACAGGTCGTCCAGGAATGCCCGCCGATCGGCGTCGTCCAGCACGGCCAACAGCGGTAGCAGGGTGGTGCCACGCAGCCAGTCCAGCACCGGATCTGCGCTCTCCCCCGCCGGATCCAGGATCTGCAGGTACGTGGTCTCCCAGACGTCGACATGCTGGCAACCGTCGGCCAGCAACTCCGCGTAGTCCGCGGGCTGACCGACGGGGTCGACCGGCAGCAGCGGGACCAGCTGTGCATGCCGTGGATGTGCAGCCGCCGCCTCGGCGACCGACCGGTGCGAGGGTGCGTCGAAGTTGCCCGGCACCTGCAGTGCGAACCACGATCCGTCGCGTAACTGCCGGCACCACCGGGAAATCAGCTCGCGATGCCCCGGAACCCATTGCAGCGCAGCGTTGGACAGAACCACATCCGGTTCGCCAGCCGAACGCACGTCCCAGTCGGCGATGTCGGCCTGCATCCACTGGACCCGGCCTGCCGAGTCCAGCTCGCGTGCCCGCTGCAGCATCGTCGGTGACGAGTCGATCCCGACAACGCGCGCCGTCGGCCAGCGACTCGCGGCGCGCATCGTCATCGTGCCGGTGCCGCAACCAAGGTCGACGACCAGCCGCGGCTCGTCCGCGCCGACGCGCGCCAGCAGATCGGCGAACGGCCGGGATCGGTGCCCCGAGAACCGTTCGTAGCGTGATGGATCCCACTGCGCGCCAGCCATCAGATCGCCCTTCGCCGTAGCACGTCAATGTCACCGATAGGTCACGACACCCCGGTAGCCTGGCGAAAGCCCGAGACTCGCACCAAAACCCTTGCCAGTCTAGGCGATGACGCTGATCCACCGGTGTTATAGGTCACCCATCCGGCTGGCGCGATTCGTCGCAGGACGGCGACAGTGCTAGCGTTACCGGCTGGCTTCATCCACGACACAAGACACATACGAGACAGCGCCGCCTACGGGCGATCGATACCGGGAGCATTGTGCCTGCCACCGAAGCAGCAATAGAAGCACGCGAGATCTTCAAGGTGTTCGGCCGCGGCGCCGAACGGGCCGTCGAGCGGCTCAAGAGCGGTGCCACGCGCGAGGAATTGCGCGGGGAAGGCCTCACGGCCGCGGTCATCGACGCCTCATTCGACGTCCGGCCCGCCGAGATCTTCGTCGTCATGGGACTGTCAGGGTCCGGCAAGTCGACCCTGATCCGAGCCGTCAATGGCCTGATGGAACCCACTTCCGGCGAGATGCTCATCGGCGGCACCGACATCACGAAGGTCAGCACCAAGGAGCTCCGCGCGGTGCGCCGGGAGAAGATCAGCATGGTCTTCCAGCACTTCGCGCTATTCCCGCACCGCACCGTCGGCGAGAATGCCGCCTACGGGCTGCGAGTTCAGGGCGTCGCCCGGGACGAGCGTGAGTCGAAGGCCACGCACGCGCTGGAGCTGGTCGGCCTGAAGGGCTGGGAGGATTCGCTGCCCGGCCAGCTGTCCGGCGGCATGCGGCAACGAGTCGGCTTGGCCCGGGCTCTCGCCGCCGGCACCGACATCATGCTGATGGACGAGGCGTTCAGCGCGCTTGATCCGCTGATCCGGCGCGAGATGCAGGACCAGCTCATCGAACTGCAGAGCCAGCTAGGAAAGACGATCTTGTTCATCACGCACGACCTGAATGAGGCGATGCGGATGGGCGACCGGATCGCCATGATGCGTGACGGCCGGATCGTGCAGATCGGTTCCGCCGAGCAGATTCTCAACGACCCCGCCAACGACTACGTGGCGCAGTTCGTCGCCGATGTGGACCGCACCCGCGTCCTCACGGCCGGTTCCGTCATGGAGAAACCGGCCGCGGTGCTCGGGTCCGAACAGGGCCCACGGGTGGCGCACCGGCTGATGCGCGAGCATCAGCTGGACGAACTGTTCGTGGTGGGCCGGGATCGCACGCTGCGCGGCGTGGTGCTGGAGTCCGACATCGCCGATGCGGTCCGCGCGGGCCGGGACACGCTGGACGGTCTGGTGCGCACCGACTTTCCTACCGTGCCACCGGATACCGCGGTCGCAGACCTGTTCCTGGACGCGGCCGAGCGGGACATCCCGCTGCCCGTCGTCGCGGAGAATCAGCGGCTGCTCGGCGTGATCGCCACGGTGACCCTGTTGAACGCGCTCGGTAGCAGGGTCGCCGACTCCGAGGGGAACGGTTCACCAATCAATGGCGATGCCCGCCTGGTGAGCGCCCACACTGGCTCGAATGGGGTGACGGCGTGAGCTTCCTGGACGAGGGCATCATCCCGCAGATCCCGATCGGCAATTGGTTCAGCGATCTCGTCGACTGGGTACAGGACAACCTCCAGGGCCTTCTCGACCTCATCAGCACCGTGTTGGAAAGCCTGAACGACTGGCTGTCGACCGGCCTGAACGCGGTCCCGGCACTGGTGATGGTCGTCATTCTCGCCGCCCTGGCATTCGTGCTGCGCGGCTGGCAATTGACCGTGTTCACCATCGTCGGCATGCTCGTCATCCAGAGCATGCGGTACTGGAAGGACGCGATGGACACGCTGGCCCTGGTCATCGTGTCCGGATCCATCGCGATGATCATCGCCATTCCACTCGGAATCCTGGCGGCCCGAAGCGGAGTCGCCTCGAAGGTCATCAAACCCGTCATGGACTTCATGCAGACGCTGCCGGCGTTCGTCTACCTGCTTCCGGCGCTGTTTTTCTTCTCGGTCGGTGTCGTCCCGGGCATCATCGCGACGATCATCTTCTCCATGCCGCCGGGAGTCCGGTTGACGGAACTAGGTATTCGTCAGGTGGACAGCGAGATGGTCGAGGCAGGGCAGGCTTTCGGGACGGCGCCATCGAGTATTCTCACCCGGATCCAGATTCCACTGGCCATGCCGACCATCATGGCCGGGGTGAACCAGGTCATCATGCTGGCGTTGTCTATGGTGGTCATCGCGGGCATGGTCGGAGCCGGCGGCCTGGGCGCGCCCATCTACGGGGCGATCACCCAGCTGAATGTCGGTAAGGGCTTCGCGGGCGGCCTCGCCGTGGTCATCCTGGCGATCTTCCTGGATCGACTCAGCGCCGGCCTCGGAGACCGGTCCGCCGTGGCCAGGGCATCTCGAGCGACCGCACGGGCCGGGAGGTGATCGGCTGGCCAACGCGACCGACGACCACCGCACTGACACGAAACGCGAAGAGGTATTGACACTGATGAAGCGAGTGAGGATACGAGCCGTCGCAGCGGGGGCAGCCATTGCCCTGGCCGCCAGCCTGGTAGCGGCATGTGGCAGCTCCGGCGACGGGGGCGGCGGAGCGAGCAACACCGGCGGTGCGCCCAGCAGTGACGCCGGTGGAGCGCCCAGCAGCGACGCCGCGCCCAGCAGCGACGCCGCGCCCAGCGGCGAAACCGGCGGGGCCAGCAGCCAGACCGGTTCCGAACCGAGCGGCGGGGCCAGCAGCGAGACGGGCAGCGTGCCCAGCGGCGAGGCCGGCGGCCCCATCGACCTGTCGAAGGACACCAAGAAGGACATCACGATTCCGATCGCGGCGGGCTGGGACGAGGACGTCGCGGTCAGCAACCTGTGGAAGTACGTGCTGGAGCAGAAGGGCTACACCGTCGATCTGCCCACCCTGGACATCGCGCCGGTCTTCAAGGGAGTTGCCAGCGGCGATTACGACATCTTCTTCGACACCTGGCTGCCCAACACTCACAAGAACTACTGGAAGCAGTTCGGCGACCAGGTCGAGGACATCGGCACCTGGTACGACAGCGCCCCGCTGACCATCGCGGTGCCGGACTACATGGACATCGACTCGATGGACCAGCTGAAGTCCATCGGCGACCAGGTCGACAAGACCATCATCGGCATCGACCCCGGTGCCGGCCTGACCGACGTCACCCAGAACAGCATGATGCCGGCCTACGGACTGGACGACTGGACGCTGAAGACCTCGTCCACCTCGGCCATGCTGGCGGCGCTGAAGAAGGCCACCGACGATAAGAAGCCGATCGTCGTCACCCTGTGGCGCCCGCACTGGGCCTACGGCGCATTCCCGATCAAGGATCTGAAGGATCCCAAGGGGGCAATGGGCAAGCCGGACCAGATCCACGTGATCGGCAGCAAGGATTTCGCCAAGGCCGACCCGGGCCTGGTGGCCGCACTCAAGAACTTCACGATGGACCCGGACACCCTGACCGACCTGGAGACCGTGGTACTGCGGCAGTACGGTGACGGCAAGTACCAGGAGGGCGTCAAGGCCTGGGCGGCCGACAACCAGGACTTCGTGGATGGCCTGCTCGGCGGCTGATCGCCCTCGGGTCAGGCGCTCGGCGTCACGGTAAGAGGTCCCCCGGGATCCGCCACGCGGATCCCGGGGGACCTTGCCAATTCACGTGTGGATTCCCGGCCACTGGGGGGTGGTGTCCAGCCGAACAGCGAACGACCGACGAGATCGTCCGAGCGATGAAGAGGAAACAACGACCGATGAGGCGAGTACAAGCACGCACGATCGCGGCCGGCGCCGCGCTGGCACTGGCGGCCAGCTTGGTCGCTGCCTGCGGCAGCAACAGCAACACAGCAGACCCGGGCAGTGACGGGGCCGGTGGACCTGGTGCCCCGAGCGGCAGCGCAGCATCATCACGCTCCGGTGACGGTGCGTCCGCAGGCGATTCCGGCGACAAGGAGATCACCATCCCGATCGCGGCCGGCTGGGCCGAAGACATTGCGGTGACGAACTTGTGGAAATATGCGCTGGAGCAGGAGGGCTACAGCGTCGATACTCCGACGCTGGATATCGCGCCGATCTTCAAGGGCGTGTCGGCGGGTGATTACGACCTGTTCTTCGACGTGGCACTGCCCAACACGCACGCCGACTACTGGAAGCAATTCGGCGACCAGATCGAGGACCTCGGCGCCTGGTACGACAAGACGCAGAACACCCTCGTCGTCCCGGATTACATGGACATCGACAGCATCGCGGACCTGAAATCCATCGGCGACGAGGTCGACAAGACCATCATTGGCATCGATCCGGGCGCCGGCCTGACCCACACGACCAAGACCCGCATGATGCCCGCATACGGCCTGGACAAGGCCGGCTGGACGCTGAAGACCTCGTCCACCCCGGCGATGCTGTCCGCGTTGACGAAGGCCATCAAGGACCACCAGCCGATCGTCGTGACGCTGTGGCACCCGCACTGGGCCTACAGCGCCTTCCCGATCAAGGACCTCAAGGATCCCAAGGTGGGCATGGGCGAGCCCGACCACACCCACAAGGTCGCGAGCAAGGATTTCGCCGCGTCGCACGCCAACCTGATCGCCACGGTGAAGAAGTTCCACATGGATCCGGACATGCTGAGCTCGCTGGAGAAGGTCGTGCTGCAGGACTACGGCGACGGGAAGTACCAGGAGGGTGTGCGGGCCTGGGCGGCCGACCACCAGGATTTCGTGGACGGCATGCTGGGCTGACCCGCGTTCCCGCCATGGCACCACCCGGAGATCCCCGGACCGCACCCCTGCGGACCGGGGATCTCCGGCATGTGCGGACTTCGAGGGCGGGGCGTGAGATTCTGCGGGCCCAGGCGTCTGTATCGGTGACGGCCACCCGGGGCTGCGGCCGCGGCGCTGCCGGACGGACGAGGGCGATGCTGGGAGTGGCATGACGCAGAGCAGCACGGCGACAGCGAGCGGCTCGACCATGCCCGCGCCCAGCCCTGAGTCACTGCACCAGCGGCACTTTACCGAGCTGGTACGCACTGCCGCGCTGATGACCGACGACCGGTACCTTGAACCGCCCTGGGTTTGATGGAGACTCGGGCTATTTGATTCCGACCAGCATCTCGTGGTGGTTTTGGCCAGCATAGAACGCGTTCTCGAACTCGGCCGGTGGCACGTCACCGAGGTAGCCGTGCAG
>Ga0209916_1001382_pt1 | contig 21747 bp, 24 predicted proteins | sample ThiBio_1000_plan_FD_183956 | JGI IMG/M metagenome (GOLD analysis project Ga0209916, IMG submission 183956) | Wastewater bioreactor microbial communities from Cape Town, South Africa - Thiocy_solids_2 (SPAdes) | ecosystem: Engineered > Bioreactor > Thiocyanate-remediating > Anaerobic-Aerobic ... | reverse complement strand
CCCCGTCCCTCCCGGGCGACACAGCTTGCGGGGCCTGGACCCTCCGGGGCGACAGCTTGCGGGTCCCCATCCCTTCCCCGCGCGACAGCTGCGAGGCCCCCGCCCCGACGCGTCCCTCAGGTCCCGCTGACCGACAACTCCGAAACCAGCAAAGGCGGAGTCTGCACGGACCCGCCGAAAGGCACCCATCGAGTCTCGGAGCCCGCGGCGACGACCGCGCGGAGCATTGCGACCAGCTCGCCGGCGATGGTGAACTCGCGGACCGGCTCGGCGAGGGTGCCGTCGCGGATGGTGCGGCCGGAGGCGCCGACCGAGAAGACGCCAGTGACCGGGTTGACGCCGGAGTGGAGGCCGGCGACGTCGGTGACGAAGACACCGTCGCCCGCCTGGGCGAGGAGCTCCTCGGTCGAGAGGTCGCCGGCGGCGACTATGAGGTTCGAGGCCGAGACCGAGGGCAGCGAGCGATAGCCCGAGCGGGCGGCCGAGCCGGTCGAGCTGGTGCCCTCGCGGTTGGCGGTGTAGGTGTCGTAGAGGTAGGTACGCAGCGCGCCGCCCTCGATCAGCGCGGTGCGGCGGCGCGGCACGCCCTCGCCGTCGAAGGGGGCCGAGGCGGCGCCGGCGGGATCGCGGCCGTCGTCGTGGAGGGCGAAGCTCGTCGAGGCGACCTCGTCGCCGAGCCGGCCCGCGAAGGGCGAGCGGCCGCGCTGCACCGCGCGGGCGCCGAGCGCGCCGCCGATCAGGCCGGCGAAGCTGGCGGCGACGGTCGGGTCGAGGACGACCGGGCAGGAGCGCGAGGCGGGCTTGCCCGCGCCGATCATCGCCACCGCACGCTCCGCGCCCTCGGCGCCGATCGCCTCCGGGTCGAGGTCCTCGGGGCCGCGGGCGAGGCCGAAGCCGAGGCCGGTCTCGCGGCCCCCGTCACCCTCGGCGAGCGCCTGCAGGTAGGCGAAGCAGTTGGAGGCCTCATAGGAGGCGGCGATGCCGGTCGAGGAGGCGATCGCGACCTGCTCGGTCGAGTCGGCGTAGACGGCGGTCTCGACCCCGGCGACGCGGGGGTCGGCGGCCAGCGCGGTGCGCTCGACCGCCAGCGCCAGCTCGGCGACCTGGCCCGCGTTCCACTCGGCGACGCTCGGGCTGTCGAGGCCGGACAGCGCCTCGATCTCGGCAGGCGCGGGCGGCGCCGCGAACTCGTCCTCGTCGGCTGCCGCGGCCATCTCGGCGGCGCGCGCGGCCAGCGCCGCCACGCCCGCGTCGGAGAGGTCCGTCCCATAGGCGTAACCGACCCGGTGGCCGTCCCAGGCACGAATGCCGATCCCGGTCTGGGTGGCCGCGGTGAGGCTCTCCACCTCGCCGCCGTGGACGCGCACCTCGCGGCCGGTGTCGCGGGACGCGTATGCCTCGGCGGCCGACGCCCCGGCCCCGAGGGTCGCCTCGACCGCGCGCGCGGCAGCCGGCGAAAGCTCGACGCTCGGCAGCTCACCCATCGCTGCACCCCCGGGTTGCGTTCGCACTTTGCCGCGCTATCCGCGGATTACTGCGAACTCGACTCATAGCTGGGTGCCTCCGACCGTCATCTTCCCGACCCGCACGTGGCCCTGGCCGGTCCCGACCGGGACTTTCTGGCCGCCCTTGCCGCACATCCCGGTCTTCATGAAGAAGTCGTCGCCGACCGCGTCGATCGCCGCCAGGGCGTCGAGGCAGTTGCCGATCAGCGTCGCGCCGGTGCACGGGGCGGTCACCTTGCCGTCCTCGATCAGGTAGCCCTCGGAGACGCCGAAGACGAAGTCGCCGGTCGCCGGATCCACCTGCCCGCCGCCGAAACTCACCGCGTAGAACCCGTTCTTGACCTCCTCGATCATCGCCGCCGGAGTCGACTCACCGGGCGCGATGTAGGTGTTGGTCATGCGCGGGATCGGCAGGTCCCGGAAGCTCTCGCGGCGGCCGTTGCCGGTCGAGGCGACCCCGTCCTTCTCGGCGCCGAGGTGGTCGTAGAGGTAGGAGATCAGCCGACCGTCCTCGATCACCTTGGTCTGCTGGGTCGGCTGCCCCTCGTCGTCGATCGCGTCGCTCCCCCACTCGTTCGGGAGGCGGCCGTCATCGTAGGCGTTCAGGAGCGGCTGGGCGACCATCTCGCCGAGCTTGCCGATGTAGACGGAGGCGCCCTTGTGGATGTGGTCGATCTCGAGGCCGTGGCCGGTCATCTCGTGGAAGAGGACGCCGCCGAAGCCGCCGCCGACCACCACCGGCATCGAGCCCGACGGCGCCGGGCGCGAGTCGAGCAACGTGAGCGCCTTCTTGGCGGCCTGCTCGGCGATCAGGCCCGCGTCGTTTTCCAGCAGCTCGAAGCCACGGTGGGCGCCGAGCGTCTCCGCCCCGGTCTCCACCTTGTCGCCGCGGCGGGCGACGGTCTGCACGCCGATCCGGGTGCGGGTGCGGTCGTCGCCGGTGAAGAGCCCTTCGGAGTTGGCGATCGTGACGACGCGACGCGCCTCGGCGTAGGAGGCGGTCAGCTGGGCGATCTCGCCGCCCATCGCGCGGCCGCGCTGGTCGAGCTCGCGCAAGAGCTCCGCCTTGCGCGCGGCGGGCACGTCTTCCGGGGCGACCTCGATCGGCACCGGCGTGACCGGGCGGGCGGTGAGCGGGCGCGGCTCGGTGCGGCCGGCGCGGAGGGCTGAGGCGGCCTCGTCGGCGGCCCGTTCGAGCTCCGCCGGCTCGAGCCCGTCGACGTGGGCGAAGTAGGTGGTGGCGCCGTCGACGACGCGGACCCCGGCGCCCTCCTCGGCGCCCGACTGGACCGACTCGATACGCGACTCGTCGATCGCCAGCGACATGCCGCCGCGCCGTTCGGCGAAGACCTCGGCGAAGCGGCCGCCGTTGGCGAGCGCGCGCGAGAGGACGCGCGCGGCGACCTCCTGATCCAGCAACTCGGTCACGAACGCCCCCTCCTCTTCGTCGTCGCGGTGAGGTCGATGACGGCGCCCGCGGCGACGAAGAGCTCGGCGCCGGTGGTCGAGTCGGCGGGCAGCTCGGTGGCGCGGCCGCCCGGGTAGTAGAGGCGGGCGAAGGGCTTGCGCGAGATGCGGCGCCGGCGCATGTAGGCGGCGGCCTCGTCGGCGTAGCCGGAGAAGCGGTCGAGCAGGATGCGGTGCGGCTTCGGCGGCATCAGCCCGCGTCCCTGGCCAGCTCGCGGAGCGCGCTCCGCATGTCGAAGAAGGTCAGTGACGACAAGGCGAAGCGCTCGGTCACCGTCACCGCCGCGAACCCGTGGGCGCGCAGCGCGAAGACCTCGCCCGCCTGGGTGGCGACGTGGACCTGCTCGACCGGCTCGTCGCCCGCGGCGTCCGCCACCCGCAACAGGTTGACCGCCTCCACGGCCCAGCCGGCCGCCTCGCCGGAGGCCGCGAGCACCGTCCCGTCCCCGGCCAGGATCGCCCCGCCGCGCAGGTCCGGTGACATCTCGGTGAGGAACGAAAGCGCCGCCTCGGCATCCGCGGGCGCGGGAACTGTTGCGGCGGCGTCGGGCACTTAGGCGAAGATACCGACCGTGCCACTCGCCCGAGCATCCTGGCTCATCACCGTCGTCGTCTGCGCCGTCGCCGCGATCCTCTTCGCGATCAGCGGCTACACCGGTTACACGATCACCCTGTGCGCGGTCGGGCTCGCCGCCGCGGTGAACCTCCTCCCGCCGCCCTGACCCGATGTCGATGGGCCGAAAACTACCCCTATAGCAGGACTTTTCGGCCCATCAACCTGGGAGACCCAGGTGGGCGGCGGCCAGGCGAGCGGCGCGGCCGCGGTGGCTGATCGCGTTCTTCTCCGCCGGGGTCAGCTCCGACATCGTGCGTTCGTCGTCGGTGTCGTCGGGGACGAAGATCGGGTCGTAGCCGAAGCCGCCGCTGCCGCGGCGCTCGCGCAGGAGGCGGCCCTCGCAGGTGGCTTCGAAGACGTGCTCGGTGCCGTCCGCGTCGACCAGGGCGACGACGCAGACGTAGGCGGCGCGTCGCCCGCCATCGGCGGCGTCGACTTCGCGCAGGAGCTTGTCGAGGTTGTCCTCGTCGCCCGCGCCCTCGCCGGCGTAACGAGCCGAGTAGATCCCCGGTGCGCCATCGAGGTCGACGGACTCGATCCCGGAGTCGTCGGCCAGCACCGCCCCGCCGAGCGCCGCGTGGGCGGCGCGCGCCTTGATCAGCGCGTTGGCCTCGAAGCTCTCGCCGTCCTCGACCGGGGACTCGTAGTCGGCCGGCAGCGGCTCCAACTCGAGCCCCGGCAGCAGCTCGCGCATCTCCCTCACCTTGTGGAGGTTCGAGGTCGCGAGGATCACCGCGCCGACCCCGAGATCACGACCGCACCCTCAGGGCGCGACCCGGTCCTGCACTTCGCGCAGGCGGTTGATCCCGCCCTCGGCCAGGCCCAGCAGCTCGTCCAGCGAGGCGCGCGAGAGCGGCGTCCGCTCCGCCGTCGCCTGCACCTCGACCAGGCCGCCGTCGCCGGTCATCACCACGTTGGCGTCGACCTCGGCGCGCGAGTCCTCGTTGTAGTCGAGATCGCAGAGGGCGCGGCTGTCGACCATGCCGACGCTGACCGCGGCTATCGAGCCGGTCAGCGGCATCACGTCGATCGCCTTGCGGTCGAGCAGTTTCTGGAAGGCCAGCTTCAGCGCCACATAGCCGCCGGTGATCGAGGCGCAGCGCGTCCCGCCGTCGGCTTCGAGCACGTCGCAATCGACGTAGACGCTCCGTTCGCCGAGCGCCTTGAAATCGCAGACGACCCGCAGGCTGCGCCCGATCAGGCGCTGGATCTCCACCCCGCGGCCGTCCTGCTTGCCCTTCGAGATGTCGCGCTGCTTGCGGTCCCCGGTCGAGGCGGGCAGCATCGCGTACTCGGCGGTGACCCACCCTTTGCCGCGCCCCATCATCCAGCGCGGCACCTGCTCGGAGACCGAGGCGGTGCAGATCACCCGCGTCCGCCCCACCGAGATCAGCGCCGACCCGTCGGCGCTTTCGACGAAGCCGGGGTCGATCGTCACCGGTCGGATGTCGGCAGGGGCACGGTCGTAGCTGCGCGAGGCGGTCATCGCGGGCGATCCTTTCACGGACGCGACGGACGGCGCTTGTCGCGGCAGCCGCTTAGGCTCCACCAATGTCTCGTCGAGCATTTGTCCCGGTGACCTGCGTGGTCCTGGCACTGGCGGCAGCGTTTGCGGGCAGCGCCCTTGCCGCGGTCCCCGGCTTCGGCGCCGCCAAGGCCTTCCATCGGTACCCGGTCTATTGGGCGGGGGAAGAAGTGCTGGGGATGCCACTCGAAGACATCGAGGGACACGCCGGCTACGAAAGACACGCGCCGAGCGGCTGGAGCTTCCTCTACGGGACCTGCGAACTGTCCGGGTCGGACCACCCCTCCTGCGCCCCACCGCTCCAGATCCAGGTCGACAGCACCTGCAGGCGCTGGGCGAGCGAGCTGAACAAGCCCAAGGATCTCGAGCCCTTCCGCGGCGCCAAGGCGGTCTGGCATGCCGGCATCCCGCTCGAGGGAGGCGGCGAAGACGAAGGCGGCCCGCTCGAAATCTTCACCGGCCGCGAGACCATCGTGATCTTCGTCGAACCGTACGGGCTGAAGACCACCTACCACCTGAACGATCCCAAAACGGTCGCCTTCGAAGCCGCCGGACAGCTGCGCACCGTTCATCAGGCGAACCCGAAGCCCTTACCGCCTCCGGTCCCCCGCTCGCTGACGGGGAAGCTCCCCTGCCAGAAGCGGACCGCGGAAGCACTGAACTGACGGGCGCCGAAAGGCGCGCCGGCCACCCTGCGGGCGACCAACGCGCCCTCGGCTCATTTGAAGGCGACCTTGTCGACGGCCTCCTTGATCTTGTCGATGATCACGTCGGCCAGCTCGGTCCCCTGTTTGCCGTTGAACCCCTTCATCGCGGCGACCATCCCGACCATCAGCAGCGAGACCAGCAGGATCAGGCCGACGTACTCGACCGTCCCCTGACCGCGCTCCCCGGCAAGGGCCTGGATCGCCTTCACCCGCCGGGTGACGGCGAGGTTGAGCCGCCATAGGGTGGCGTGCATGAAGCCCAGCACTGCGTAGAACATCGCTCTCCCTTCCTCGTTTGACGAGGGCGATGCTTTGGAGGAAATACGCGCGGCTCAAGACGCGCGAGTGCCAATTGAGTGACGGCTAGGGAAAGCTTCTGGAGAGGTGGGCCCTACTCCGGGCGCGACAAGATCTCGTGGCCGCCGGTCCGCAGCCATCGCACATGAGTCTCACCCGGTTTCGCCTCGATGCCATAACGGAAGGTGGCGCGACCGTCGCCCGAGAAGGACATCTCCCAGATGTCCCGGGTCCCTTGTACACGCTTGATGCGGAGCGAGTTCGGTGGCTGCGCGCCGCTCTTCAGTGCCTCGATCAGCTTGGCGACAGCTGCGAGAAAAGCGCGACGTTGCTCGCGCGGAAGGCGCTCGAACTCTCGGGCAAAGCCCGAGGTGAGGCCATAGGTCGGGCTCATCAGCGTTCGCGCTGATGAGCGGCAGCGTCAAGTCGATCCAGCGCGGCGAGGAATTGGTCCCCGTCGAGCGGTCGGTCCGCCGTCTCCGCGATCACGTCGTCGACCGTCTCCGGCACGAGGACAAGCGAGCCGTCAGGGCGTCGCTCGGAGACCTTGTACCGGCCGAGGCGGTTGTGGGCCGCATCTGCGGCGATGATGTCGACGACGAGCTGCTTCACGGCCAAAAGCATGACAGTCCCTCCCACAAGGATCGAGCGCTTTGCTGACAGGCGTCTGATCCTCGGGCGGAAATACGCGCGGCTCAAGACGCGCGAGTGCCAATTGAGTGACGGCTAGGGGAAGCTTCTGGAAAGGGTGGTGTGGAACTCGGTTCCGGTCAGCGGCACCGTTTCGCCGCCGGGGAAGGTGGCGGCGAGGTCACCGGTCCAGGAGCGCGTGCCGTCGGGGCCGCGGCGGAGGGTCGCGGAGCCGACGAAGGGCTTCGGCGGGTGGACGGTGCCGAAGCTGACCTGGGGGTCGGAGGTGAAGCTCGAGCGGGGGCCGAGGGCGTAGTCGTAGCTCAACAGGCCGATCCGCCCGACCGTGCCGAAGCGTTCCGCGTAGAAGCCGGTCTTGCCCGCCCGCCGGGCGACGAAGAGGAGGCCGCCGGTGCCCGCTTTGTCGAGCGCCGAGAGGGTCATCCGCGTCTTCGCCGGGGGCAGCTCGGCGCTCGGGTCTTCGAGCAGCGGGTTGGCGCCGCCGGCGACCAGCGGGCACTGTTCGGTCGGCGGCAGGACGACCTCGCCCTTGACCCGGCGCGCGTGGCCGACCGTGTAGTCGCCCTGGCCCCGGAACTCGACGGCGCCGGTGAAGTAGCCGGGGACCGTCGCCGCGCCGGTCGTCCCGCCGAAGCAGTCGGGCGGCAGGCCGCGGACGGCCTCCGCGGTCGGGTGGAACTTGACGTCGACGCGGCCGAACTGGCGGAAGTTGGCGTGGATGCCGTTCGGCCCGGCGGTGCCGCGGGCCACGTAAGTGGTCGAGGAGCCCGAATGTGGCGTGCTCGACCCGTGGGTGACGCCGATCGTCACAGTCGATGCCCGCGCCGAGACCAGGAGGCGATACCCGTGCGTGCCGGCGAACTGAAAGCGCGGTTCCACTTCGACCGGATGCCGAGGCGTCCCCGCCGCCGTCCCGCCGGAGTCGGCGAGGGCGGTCGAGGCGAGCGTCCCGCCCCCGATCACGGCCACCACAGCCAGTGCGTTCGCAGTTATCCGCGCATACCGCGGCAAAGTGCGAACTCGGACGTGGGGGACGTGACGGAGCCTCATTTGATCTGCTTCGCCCTCGCGTAGAGCTTTGCCACGTCCTTGCCGAAGTACGGGCCGAAGTTGGTGAACGGGTCGCTCGAGTAGCCGTAGGTGGTGACGCTGTTGACGACGTTGCCTTCGATCACCCAGCCGCCGCCGGAGCCGCCGGCGCTGTCGTCGCAGCTGATCGCCAGGTCGAGCGGGCCCGGTTCGAAGAGCGAGCCGAAGTCGTGTCCCAGGAAGCTCGTTTCGCGACACACCTGCAGCGTGCCGCCGTTGAAGGGCTTTTCGACCGGATAGCCGTAGACGTCGAAGGTCTGGTCCGGCGAGCGCCCCGTCTTCAACCGGTCGGCGCCGACCGCCGCCGCCAGCGTCTGCCCCTTTTCGTTGCGCCCGACGACCGCCGCGCCGACGTCGAAGTTCTCGTTTTCGTGCGCGTGCCAGGCCGGCGTCGTCCCCAGCCAATGGGCGGTGAAGGTGCCGAAGGGCCGTTCGCCGTGGTGGTAGCCGGGGACGAAGACCCACTTGCGGTCCGACCAGATGCCCTCGTCGTAGACGCAGTGGCCGGCGGTGATGACGACGCTTTCGTTCGGCGAGACGACCGAGGTGCCCGAGCAGCGGCCGAAGCCGATCCCGGCGCCTTCGGAGATGAAGATCGCCCCGTTGACCCGGTACCGCGGTTCGGTCGGGTCGTCGATCGTCTCCGAGGTCGCGGTGAGCGCCGGGTCGAGCGCCGAGCCGTGGGCCGGCGGCGTCCCCTCGATCGGCCGTGCGGCTCCCATCCGCTCCGGCGTCCAGAAGCGGCGCGCTTCGGCCGCGTGGGCGGCGAAGGAGATCGACGGGACCGCCGCCCCGGCCGCGGGCGCGGCGAGGGCCCCGATGGCAAGCGCACCGGCGAGGACGACGAGGATCGAAGGGCGCGGAAAGCGCATCGGAACGGGCACTCAAGCAGAACGGGAGGCGACGGGACGGACTTTCGCCGGCCGCGGAACGTTCTCGTACCCGACTCGGGCGCGGATAACCTGCCGCGATGCGCGTCCTCGTCGTCACCAACCTCGTCCCCGACGCGGCGACGCCGCAGCGCGGCCGCTGGGTCCGTGACCAGGTCGCCGCGATCCGCGCCCGCGGGGTCGAGGTCGAGGAATTCGGCTTCCCGCGTGGCCGCTCCAACTACCTGCCGGCGGCGCGGCGCCTCCGCGCGCTGCTGCGGCGCGAGCGCTTCGACCTCGTCCACGCCCACTACGGCCTCGCCGGCTGGGTCGCCCGCGCCGCCGGCGCCCGCCCGCTCATCGTCACCTTCCACGGCACCGACGTCCGCCACCCGATCGTCGGGCCGCTCTCGCGCCGGCTCGCCTGGCAGGCCGACCTCGCCTCCGCCGTCTCCAGCGCGCTCTTCGCCGAGGAGGACGGCCGCCCCGGCCTGCCGCCGGTCCCCGGCGCCGCCGTCCTCCCCTGCGGCCCGGCCCTCGAGCGCTTCGCCCCCGCCCCGCGCGCCGCCGCCCGCGCGGCGCTCGGCCTCGACCCCGACGGCCGTTACCTCTTCTTCCCCGCCGACCCCGCCCGCCCGGAGAAGCGCCACGACCGCGCCGCCGCGCTCGCCGCCGCCGCCGACGCGCGCCTCCTCACCGGCGGCTCGATCGAGCCCGAGGCGATGAGCACCTGGATGAACGCCGCCGACGCCGTCGTCGTCACCTCCGACTACGAGGGCTTCGGCATGGCGGCGATCGAGGCGCTCGCCTGCGACGTGCCCGTCCTCTCCACCCCGGTCGGCGTGGCCCCCTACCTCCTGGCGGGGATCGAGGGCTGCCTCTGCGCCCCCTTCGACGCCGAGAAGTGGGCCGCCGCGGCGCGCCCGCACCTGGGCGCCGACGACCCCCGCGTGGCGGGCTCGGCGCGCGCCGCGACCCTCGCCGCCGGGCCGATGGCCGAGCGCGTGATCGAGGTCTATCGTCACCTGACCGCCTCCCCGGTTTAGATTTGGCGCTTGAGCTTGAAGCGGACGGCCAGATGAGCGACGAGCACTCAGACGCCTTGGGAGGCGACGAAGCGGCGGCGAACGTGCCTTCGGGCGGCGCCCAGACGACCGGCGCGGCGGCGCGGATCGGCGAGGCCGAACGCACGCTGGCGGCTGCCGCCGAGGCCGCCGCGGCGGCCGAAAAGCGCGCCGAGGCGGAGATCCGCGCGCTGGAGGCCGACCTCGAGCGCTATCGCGCCGCCGAGGACCGCGATCGCAAGGCGCTGGAACTCCAGCACGAGGAAGAGCTGCAGCGCGAGCGCGAGGCGAAGGAGCGCGCGATCGCCGCCGCCGAGGAGCGGCTGAGCGAGATCGAGGCGCAGACCGACGCCGCCGAGGAGCGGATCGTCGCCGCCGAGCGGCGCGCCGAGGAGGCCGAGAAAGCCGTCGCCGCCGAGAGCGCCCGCGCCCGCGAAGGCGCCGCCGCCTGGCTGCGCGAGCGGATCGACCAGGTTCGTCGCGGGGACGGCGAGCGATAGCCGCGGTCGCCGAGTACGACGTCGCCGTCGTCGGCGGCGGCGCCGCGGGGCTCTGGACCGCACTGCGCGCCGCCGAGCAGGGCGGCCGCGTCTGCGTCGTCTCCCGCACGCCGCTCTCCCTGAGCGCCAGCTTCTGGGCGCAGGGCGGGCTCGCCGCGGCGCTCGAACCGGGTGACTCGCCGGAGCGCCACGCCGAGGACACGCTCGCCGCCGGCCGCGGCCTCTGCCGCCCTGCCGCGGTGCGGGCGCTGGTCGAGGAGGCGCCCGCCGCGGTCCGGGACCTGCAGGCGCGCGGCGTCGTCTTCGACCTCGACCACGAAGGGCGGCTGGCCCTCGGCCTCGAGGGCGGCCACTCGGCCCGCCGCATCGTCCACTCCGGCGGCAGCCAGACCGGCCGCGAGATCACCTCGAAGCTGGCGGCGATGGTCGCCCGGGACGAGCGGATCGAGGTCCGCGAGCGCACCTCGGCCACCGCGCTCTGGTCCGACGGCGAGCGCTGCTTCGGGGTGATCACCGACGCGGGCGCGCTCGGCTCGCGGGCGACGGTGCTGGCGACCGGCGGCGCCGCGGCGCTCTGGCGCCGGACCACGAACCCCCGCGGCGCGATCGGCGCCGGCCCGGTCTTCGCCGCGGCTGCCGGGGCCGACCTAGCCGACCTCGAGTTCTGCCAGTTCCACCCGACCGCGCTCGCCCTCGCCGACACACCCTTCGACGGCCAGCTGATCACCGAGGCGATCCGCGGCGAGGGCGCCAAGCTGCTCGGCGCCGACGGCGAGCGCTTCACCGACGAGCTCGCGCCGCGCGACGCGGTCAGCGCCGCGGTCCTCGCCAAGATGCGCGAGGAGGGCAGCGCCTTCGTCCGCCTCGACCTGCGCACCATCGACCCGGCCCGGTTCCCCAACGTCTTCGCCTCGCTCGCCGAAGCGGGCCTCGACCCCCAGACCGAACCGGTCCCGGTCTCCCCCGCCGCCCACTACACGATGGGCGGCATCGCGGTCGACCTCGACGGCCGCTCCTCCCTGCCCGGCCTCTACGCCGTCGGCGAGTGCTCCTGCACCGGCCTCCACGGCGCCAACCGCCTCGCCTCCAACTCGCTCAGCGAGTGCTTCGTCTTCGGCGGCCGCGCGGCGCGAGCGGCCCTCACCGAGCCCGAGGAGACCCGCCCCGCCGAGCCCGACTGGCGCTTCGACCCGCCGACCGACGAGACCCGCGACGCCGTCTGGCGCCGCGCCGGCCCCCTGCGCAACCCAACCGACCTGGCGGCCCTGATCCCCGATCCCTACCCCCTGGCGAAAGCGATCGCCCTGGCCGCGCTGGAGCGCAAGGAGTCGCGCGGCCCCCACCTGCGCACCGACTTCCCGGAGACCGACCCGACCCTCGACGCCGTCCACGTCGTCTTCGGCGCCGACGGCTCGGTGCGGCGGGAGACCTGGGCGTAGGTCGAGCCAGCGCTTTCGGGGACGGGGGAGGGACGGGGCCCCGCAAGCTGTCGCCCGGAAAGGGTTCATGCCCCGCAGGCCGGCGCCCGGGAGGGTCCAGGCCCCGCAAGCTGGCGCCCGGGTTAGGGACCCGCCCCTCTCGCCACGGCCCGGGCAGGCTGTGGCCGTGGCGAGAGGGGCGGGTGTATGGAAGGTGTGGAGGGACACCGGCGGGAGGCGCACGGGAGGTTCACGGATCCGTGGCGGGACGCCCACGACGGGCGCCGAGGGCCGGGTCCTCGAACGGTCAGGAATCTGCCAGGTTGGAAATCCGCGTATGGCGCGGGTTTCCAACCACGCGGATCCCCGGTCGGTCCCGCGTGGTTCGAAATGGTCGCCATACGACCATTTGGAACCACGCGAGCTCCCGGCCGCCGGATCCGTGACGGAGATGCCGGGAACTCCTCGCTTCCTCCCGTGTCGTCCGACACCGACCTACGCGCTGCGTGGATCACCCGTCCTATGGCACGGGTGATCCACGCAGCGCGATCCCGACCCCCGGCTTCCGGCCCGGTAAGGGTCCTTCAGGGCCGGGAGTGTGACGTTCCCGGCATCTCTGTGAACGATCCGGCCGAGGTGTGGAAGCTCCCGGACCTGATCGTCACGGAAGTCCGACTTCCTCACGTCCCTGTGACGCCTCCCTCATAGAAGCCTCGCGTCCTGGGCTCCTCATGGAGGTCACAGCCTGCCAGGACCCCCATGAGGAGCCCAGGACCACCTCGGACGGCCGGCCGCCCCCCGAACCCCCGCCCGGACGGGCGGCGACCGCCCGCCCTGCGTCCCAGCCCCCAGCCCGCTAGCTTCGCCGCATGCTCCTCGGGGTCGACGTCGGCGGGACCTTTACCGACGCCGTGCTGCTCGACGACGGGGCCGTGCACACGGCGAAGGTGCCGACCACGCCGGGGGAGGAGTCCGACGGGGTGATGGCGGCGATCGACGCGGTGCTCGCGGCGGCTGGCGCGGCGGCCGGGGACGTCGAGGAGTTCTCGCACGGGATGACGGTCGGCACCAACGCGCTCTTGGAGGAACGCGGCGCGCGCACGGCGCTGATCGCCACCAAGGGCTTCGCCGACCTTCTTGAGATCGCGCGCCAGGACCGTCCCAGCCTCTACCACCTCTGCGCGCCGAAGCCGACGCCGCTGATCGACCCGGAGCTGAAGCTCGAGGCCGCCGAGCGGACCGGGCCGGAGGGGATCGTCGAGCCGCTTGCCGAGGGCGAGCCGGAGCGCCTCGCGGCGGCACTCGAGGAGGCGGGCGCGGAGTCGGTCGCGATCTGCCTGCTCTTCAGCTACCTCGACCCGACCCACGAGCGCCGGCTCGCCGCGCACCTGCGCGAGCGCCTGCCCGACCTCCACGTCTCCGTCTCCCACGAGGTGCTGCCGCGCTTCCGCGAGTACGAGCGCGCCTCGACCACCGCGATCGACGCCTACCTCTCGCCGCTCCTCGCCCGTTATCTCGGCCGACTGGAGGAGGCGACCGCCGCGGCGGGCCTGCCGGCGCCCCAGGTGATGCTGTCCTCCGGCGGCGTCGCCCCGGCCGAGGAGGCGGGGCGCGCGGGTGCCTGGAGCGTCCTCTCCGGCCCCGCCGGCGGCGCGGTCGGCGCGGGCCTCCTCGCCCGCCTCTCCGGCGACGGCAACGCGCTCGGCTTCGACATGGGCGGCACCTCCTGTGATGTCTGCGTGGTCGAGGACGGCGAGGTCCAGCGCAGCGACGCGCGCGAGATTGACGGGCGCCCGATCCAGCTGCCGACCGTCGACGTCCACACGGTCGGCGCCGGCGGCGGCTCGATCGGCTGGCGGGACCCCGGCGGCGCGCTGCGCGTCGGACCGCGCTCGGCGGGCGCCGTGCCCGGCCCCGCCTGTTACGGGCGCGGCGGTACCGAGCCCACCGTCACCGACGCCAACCTCCTGCTCGGCAACCTCGCCGCCGACTCAACCCTGGCGGGCGGCGTCGCGCTCGACGCCGACGCGGCGGAGCGGGCCGTCGGCGCGCTCGCCGAGGAGCTGGGACTCGGGGCCCTGGAGACCGCCGCCGGGATCGTCCGCGTCGCCAACCAGGAGATGGTGCGGGCGCTCCGCGTCGTCACCGTCGAGCGCGGCGTCGACCCGCGCCGCTTTGCCCTCCTGCCCTTCGGCGGCGCCGGGCCGATGCACGCGGCGGCGATCGCCGAAGAGCTGGGCATCGAGCGCCTGATCTGCCCGCGCGCGGGCGGCGTCCTCTCCGCCTTCGGCCTCTGCGCCTCGGACCGCCGCCGCGATACCGCCCGCACCGTGATGCTGAGCGGCGCCGACCTGACCGCCGAGCGCATCGCCGTCGCCGTCGCCGAGATGCGCGAGGCCGCTGGCGCGGACCTCGACGGCGCCCGCGCCGAAGTCGTCTACGGCATGCGCTACGCCGGCCAGGCCTTCGAGCTCCCGATCCCCGGCGACCCGACCCCCGACCCCGGCGACCTCATCACCCGCTTCGAGTCAGCCCACGAAGACCGCTATGGCCACCGCGACCCCGAGGGCAACGTGGTCCTGGTCGACATCCGCCTCGCCCTGATCATCGACGGCCCCGACCCCCGCCCCGCCGCAGCCGCCAAAGGCTCCCTCGAGGAGAGCACCCGCAAGGTCCGCTTCGCCGACGGATGGATCGACACCCCGGTCCTCCGCGGCGAGCCCGAAGCCGGCCGCACCGCCTCCGGCCCAGTGATCTTCGAGCTCCCCGAGGCGACCCTCGTCCTGCCCCCCAACTGGAGCGCAAGCGTGGACGAGTTCGGCTCGATCCTCGCCCAGCGCCACACCGCGGTCGACCTAAGGTCCGCCCCCGATGATGTGGTCGACTTAAGGTCCGCAAGACGGACTAAAGGACGACCACGCGGCGGGGGCCGGACCAAAGGACGACCGCACGAGGCGGAGGGGACGGGATGAGCGTCGACCCGATCACGCTGCAGGTGCTCGTCGGCGCCCTCCGCGCCGCCTGCGACGAGATGGGCGCGACCCTGATCCGCTCGGCCTACTCGGCCAACATCAAGGAGCGCCACGACTGCTCGACCGCCCTCTTCGACGCATCCGGGGAGCTGGTGATGCAGGCCGAGCACATCCCGGTCCACCTCGGCTCGATGCCCGACGCCGTCGCCGCCGTCCTCGACGAGCGCCACGAGCCGGAGGTCGAATGGATCCTCAACGACCCCTATCGCGGCGGCACCCACCTCCCCGACATCACGCTGGTCTCCCCCGTCTTCGTCGCCGGGGAGCTCTTCGGCTTCGCCGCCTCGCGCGCCCACCACGCCGACGTCGGCGGCCCGACCCCCGGCTCGATGCCCGCCTTCTCGCGCCGCCTCGACGAGGAGGGCGTGGTGATCGCGCCCACCCGGGCGACCCCGGAGGCGCTCGACGGCCTCGTCGCCCAGATGCGCAACCCGCGCCAGCGCCTCGCCGACCTGCGCGCCCAGCAGTCCGCCAACCGGGTCGGGCGGCTGCGCCTGGCGGAGCTGGCCGAGCGCCACGGCGCCGCCGACCTGCGCGAGGGGATGGACGAGATCCTCGCCTACGCCGAGCGCCGCACCCGCGCCGCCCTCGCCGCGCTCCCCGACGGCACCTACGCGGCCGAGGACTTCCTCGAAGACGACTCCCCCGACGGGGCCGAGCGTGATGTCGCCCTGCGCGTCGAGGCGACCGTCGACGGCGAGACCCTGCGCCTCGACTTCTCCGGCACCGACCCCCAGGTCGACGGCAACCTCAACTGCCCGCTCTCGGTGACGAAATCCGCCGCGACCTTCGCCGTACGCGTTTTGACCGACCCCGACGCCCCACCCTGCGCCGGCGCCCACCGCCCGATCGCGGTCACCGCCCCGCCCGGCTGCCTGCTGAACGCCGAGCCGCCCGCCGCGGTCGTCGCCGGCAACGTCGAGACCTCGAGCCGGGTCGCCGACCTGGTGATCGCGGCGCTCTCCGGCGCCCGCCCGGTCCCCGCCCAGGGTCAGGGGACGATGAACAACCTCACCCTCGCGGGCAATGACTTCACCTACTACGAGACGCTCGGCGGCGGCCAGGGAGCCTGCCCCGACGCCGACGGCCCGAGCGCGATCCACGTGGCGATGTCGAACACGCTGAACACGCCGGTCGAGGCGCTCGAGACCGAGTTCCCGCTCCGCGTCCGCGAGCTCGCGCTGCGGCGCGGCTCCGGCGGCGCCGGAGCCCACCGCGGCGGCGACGGCCTCGTCCGCGAGCTCGAAGCCCTCGCGCCGATGCGCTTCACCCTGCTCACCGAGCGCCGCCGCCACGCCCCCCGCGGACGTGAAGGCGGCGCCGACGGGGCACCTGGTAGAAATCTCTTGGACGGCAATGGGTTGCCGTCCAAGAGTGAGGGAGATTTGGCTCCAAGGAGCCGTTTGAGGGTTGAAACGCCGGGTGGCGGCGGGCACGGGTCTGCCTAAATTCCGGCGCAAATAATTTGGCGTTTCGCGTCGCATTCCCTAGAATGCGCACCCTCGGGTGGGCACACGGCCTCACACGGCCCGGATTCACGCCCCGCCCCCTATAAATCGCACACGACCTCCCCAGGTACTGACTTCAAATGCCAATCGCTCTCAAGGAATGGGCTGTAACCGTCCGCGCTCTTGCCGAGGGTGAGCAGCTGCTCACGCTTCGCAAGGGTGGAATTCGCGAGGAGAACAAGCACTTCGAACTCGAGCACGAGCGCTTCTTCCTCTACCCGACCTTCGACCATCAACGGAACGACCTCGTCCGGGAATCGCATCACCCGGAGCTGCGTCGCGCGCTCGAGGAGGGCGTCTGGCCCGACGAGGAGCCACCGCCGAAGGCGCTGATCCAGGACGGGGGCATCCCCCAGCCCGATCGCGTCCGACTGCGCGCCTGGGCCGAAGTGACCGACCACGTCACGATCGAAGACCGGCGCACCCTCGACTGCCTCTCGCCGTACTACATCTGGACTCCGGATTACGCCGAGAAGCGCCTCGCCTGGAAGCGTCGTCACCCCCTTCACATCATGCTGCTGCGGGTCCATCGCATCCCCCGCCCGGTCACCGTGCGGGTGCGCGACGAGTACCACGGCTGCCGTTCCTGGGTCGAGATCGACCGCGAACTGCCCTTCGAGGGCACGCCGGTCATGGCCGATGAAGAGTTCGACCGCGCTCGCCAGGAGATCCGTGAGGTCTGTGGCGCCGCGGAACCCGCGCTCGTCTGAGTTGACGGAATCCTCGAGGGACTAGTCTCGGCCCATGCCCTGGGTCGAGACGGAGTCCCTTTCGTTCACCGCGCGGCACGATTCCGACGACGCCGCGTTCGCCGACCGCACGCTCGACCGCCTGGAGACGCTGCGGCTGCGCCTCGAAGACCGCTTCGAGAAGATGCCGGCCGAGGTCACGGTCGTCATCCACACCAACCCGGTGTCGCTGACGATGGCGCACCCCTTCCTCCCCGCCGCGCGCTGGGCGGCGGCCCCGGCAGGCCGGCGTTATCTGGCGGGCTGGCCGATGGCGACGGAGCTCCACGTCCTGAACGACCACCACATGGAACGGCGCGCCGCCGGCGAGGACTCCCTCGAAGCGCTGCGCGGCACCTCCGAGCGCCTCTACGCGCAGCTCGTCCTCGCCACCAACAACACCGCGCTGCCGCCCTCCTGGACCCCGCGCCGCTTCGCCCGCTACCTGCGCTGGGCCTGGCTGGTCGAAGGCGGCGCCCAGTACTTCGCCCGCCAGGTCGGCCTCTACCGCGCCGCGGTCCTGCTCCGCCTGCGCAACTCCAGCCGCGTCGCCTTCCCGCCCTCGCGCCGCGACGCGGTGATCCTCGGCGGCACGATCTTCGACCTGCTGGAGAACGAGCGCGGCCCGGAGGCCTGCGAGCGCCTCGTCGACGGCCTCCTCCCCGGCGGCCCCGCGGTGACGCTCGAAGACGCCTTCGACGCCCGCTTCCGTGACATCGAAGCGGCCTGGCGCGACTACATCAGGGAAATGGTGCGAGGACCCGCGGGCATCAGCTGACGGGCCCGGGCCGCGTCACGAGCTGATTTCGTAGACGATCCAGATGATCACGATGGCGGCGACGAAGGCGCCACCCAGGTAGAGCGCCAGCCGCCCCGGGCCGAGCGGCTCGCCGCCGGTCGCCCGCAGCCGCGTTTCCCCTTCGAGGTCCGCGCGCTCCTCGCCTTCGCTCTCGGTCATCGTCTCCTCGAGGATCCGCCGGGCCTCGGGCGCGTGCTCCCGGTTCACCCAGATGTCCCGCGGGCCCGCGACGAGGAAGTCGGGGTTGTCGAAGCCGCCGGAGCGTTTGAGGATGCTGGGGATCCCCGACTCGGTCAGCAGGCCCTGCAGCATCTCGGCTTCGGCCTGGTTGCGGGCGAAGCCGACCTTGACCAGCTTGCCGCCGCCCCCGCCACCGCCGCCACCGCCCTCGTCGCCGCCGTGACCGCTGCCGCCGTGCGACCCACGCGAGTGCGCGCCGCGATGCTTGGTCGCCTCGGCCATGACTACTTCTACCCGATCTCGAGCTCGGCGCCTGAGATCTTCAGGTCGGCCAGGTGGAAGCCCTGCACGTCCGGGTTCTCGGCGTCGGCGAGCGAGACGATCACGTAGATGGGTTCGGGCCAGTTCTGCGCCTGGTTCACGTCGGTCTGCGAGGGATAGGCGGCGCTCTTGGTGTGCGAGTGGTAGATCGCCAGCAGCTCGCCGTCGGCTTCGACCGCTTTCAGCGCATCGAACTGGCCCTGGGAGTCCATCTCGTAGCGCAGCGGGCTCGCCGCCGAGTTGGCGACCCGCACCACCTTGGTCGCCACGCCGTCCTTCCCGCCGACCATGCCGCAGCACTCGTTCGGCAGGTCCTCGCGCGCGTGCGCGACCATCTCGTCGACCAGCTCTTGGGAGATCTTCACGCCCGCGAGGCTACTGGACCCCCGCCGCCCGGCGCCCCGCCGCGCGGCTTGTCACTTCCCTTCCTGGAAGCGGTAGAGCTTCGCCGCCGCTTCGCAGACCTGGCGGCATTCGCGCAGGCCGAGGTCGGAGACGCCCACCCGCCCGAGCCCGGCCGGGAAGATCGAGAAGCCGGTTTCCACGGTCGCCCCCGGCAGCAGCTCGCCGGTCCTGCCGAACACCGGGTCGAGCTTGCCCTTGCTGGTGATCCGCAGCAGGCGAGGCGGCGCCGCTTCTTCGCCGGTCAGCGCCATCGTCGACCCTTCGCGACCCTGGATCGCGGCCGCGATCGGGAACGGCAGCAGTTGCAGGCCCTTTTCGCCCCAGCCGCGCAGCAGCGTGCCGTCCTGGCGCAACCGCAGCTCGAAGCCGCCGATGCTGCCGGCCGTGCCGAAGAGCTCGATCGGTCCGGAGCGTCCGACCACCGCGGCGGTGACCCGCACTTCGTTGCCCTTCAGGCCCTTCAGCCGCTTCAGCGCGTGCAGGGCACGTCCCTTGAACTTGCCGTCGATCTTGCCCTTCGCCGTGACCTTGACCAGGAAGCCCGACACGGTGGGACCGGTGAGGCCGCGACCGCCGAAGAAGGTCGCCCCGGCGGGGGTGATCGCGTCGTATTCGATCGCCCCTTCGCCCGGCATCTTCGCCGTGACCGAGCCGCGCGCGCCGAAGCCCTTCGCCCGGTGCCCGGTGGAGTCGAGCTTGATCAGCGTCGCCGCGGCGGTGGCGCCGCTCTGCTGGCCGTTGCGCTTCTTGCGGGTGGTCGAGGTGGCGACGACGAAGGTCGACTCCTTCGGCCCGCCGAGGAGCTGGGTACTGCCGCCCACGCACGGGCATGGCAGCCGCACCGCGCCCCCGGCTCCCCAGCCGGTGTCGAGGACGCCGTCGGGGAGCAGCCGCCGCACGACGACCGCGCCGGAGCCCGATCCCTGCGGTTCGACCGTGCGGCCGACGATCGGCAGGCCGGAGGAATCGACGCTGATCAGCGGCGCGCCGATTTCCCACCGGTTGGCGGCTTCCAGCGGGATTTCGAAGCCGCGCGAGCCTGCGAAGACGGGTTCCAGCGACCCGTTGGCGAGATAGCGGAAGACGAAGTCCCCTTCCGAGCAGGGATACCGCGAGCAAGAGCTCTGCCGCGCGACGACGTACGTTTCCCCGTTCTGCCCGGTGGCGGTCGCCTCGATCTTTTCGTTGGTCCAGCCCGACGGATAAGGCGGGTTCAGCGTCGCGACCCCTTCGACGCCGAAGGAGAGGTCCGGTTTGGCCTGCGCCGCCCCCGCGCCGACCACCGCCACGACCCCCAGCACCAACATCGACAGCAAAGCCAGCCTGCGCATCAGATCCCCTTCGTTTGAAAAGCGTTTGTCCGGTTCTGCAGTCGGTTCAACACGCGCCTGTATATGAAAGTTGCGCGGACGGAAAAACCTGTTCGCTTCAGCGGCGGCGCGACGCGATCGCGAGGCGCTGGTACGCGAACCAGGCCGGCTTCGCGGTGCCGTTCAGCCGCAGGAGGCCGGCGCCCTGGCAGAAGCCGCAGTGCGGGTCGGCCTGGACCTCGTCCTGCCACGTGTACCAGTAGGCGCCGGCGATCCGCCAACGGTGGCGCATCTGGAGCAGGCGCGCGTAGGCGTCGCGGAGGAACCGCGCCTGGCCTTCTTCCCCCTCGACGAAGGCGGAGGGGTAGTCGCCGTGCGAGGCGACGCCGAACTCGGTGACGAGGAGCGGCTTGCGCCCCGCCCCGCCCGCGACCATCGCGGCCCGCACTTTCTCCAGTTGGTAGTCGAGCTCGAGGATGTTCGCTGAGTAGGGATGGTCGGCGGCGAAGTCGAAGTCGTGGCGGGCGCCGGGCACCGCCAGCAGCCGCTTCATGAAGACCCAGGTCTTCATCCCGTAGCCGACCGGCGCAATCCCGGCGAGGACGATCTTCGCCCCCGGATCGACCCCGCGGATCGTCGTCGCCGAGGCACGCAGCAGCTTCGCGTACCCCGCCGGTTCGATCTTCGGTTCCCAGTAGAGGCGGAAGTTGGGCTCGTTCCAGATCTGCCAGCGGCGGATCGGCACGCGGTGCGCGTTGCCGACCCAGAAACTGCCACGCGGTCCGTAGCGACGCACCAGGACCCGGAGAAATTCCTTCCACTCGGCCAGCGGCCTCGCGGCGAGCGGCGCCACCGCCTGCGCCCGCTCCACCCAGCCGGGCGACCCGTAGACGAAGGGCAGCACCCGGATGCCGGCTTCCGCCGCCCCCTCGACCTCCTTGTCGACGTTGGCGAAGTCGTATTCCCCCTCCCGTGGCTCGACTTCCAACCAGAAGATCGGCATCCGCACCGTTTCCACCGTCCCCTCCATGCGCCCGAAGTCCCCCGTACTCGGCAGCGCCTGCGGGACGACGCCGAAGAACCCGGCGGGGACCTTGGCGGCGGCGGGAGAGGCGAGCACGGTGATCGCCGCGATCACGGCGAGGACCGCCGCGGCTCGCGTCACTCGGGGCATTGACGGATCCATTCGAAGTCGCTCATGTTGGTCGCGAGCATCTTGCCGGGTCCGGGGCGAGGGGCGGCGGGTGGGCGGATGGGCGGGGGTCCGGGGCCCGGGCGGCTGGCCGAGGATGGTCCTGGGCTCCTCATGGGGGTCCTGGCAGGCTGTGACCCCCATGAGGAGCCCAGGACGTGAGGCGTTCGTGGGAGAGGCGTCACAGGGACGTGAGGAAGTCGGACTTACGTGACGAGGATGTCGGAGAGCTTCCACACCTCGCCCCGATCGTTGACGAAGATGCCGGGAACGTCACACTTTCCGACCCTGAGAGGCCCTTTTCGGGGCCGAAATCAAGGGCCGATAACGCGCTGCGTGATTTAGGGCCCCTATAGCACGGTCAATACACGCAGCGCGTAGGTCGGTGTTGGACAACACGGGAGGAAGTGAGGAGTTCCCGGCGTCTCCGTGACGACGTCTGACTCCCGTCACGGATCCGTGCCACTCCCGACGCACTCCCGTGAGGCCCCCGCGCACGTCCCTCCACACCTTCCGCACACCCGCCCCTCTCGCCACGGCCACAGCCTGCCCGGGCCGTGGCGA
>Ga0209916_1001379_pt1 | contig 21898 bp, 15 predicted proteins | sample ThiBio_1000_plan_FD_183956 | JGI IMG/M metagenome (GOLD analysis project Ga0209916, IMG submission 183956) | Wastewater bioreactor microbial communities from Cape Town, South Africa - Thiocy_solids_2 (SPAdes) | ecosystem: Engineered > Bioreactor > Thiocyanate-remediating > Anaerobic-Aerobic ... | reverse complement strand
CACCTTCTCCCTCAAGGGGAGAAGGCGATGATCGCCGCGGCCTCCGAAAAAGTGTCGGGTCGTCAGCCCGCCGGGAGAGGGGACATCGGACACTCCCCCATCCTTCCCAAATTCCATATTGAAAAGTTGTGGCCCCATTCATGCTCGGCGGGAGAGGGGACGGCCCGCGAGGCCGACGTCAGCGGGGCTTCCTGGCCGCGGCGCGAGCGTAGTCGCGGTTGGTTCGGGCGATGAACTTGATGCTGATCTCCTTGGGGCAGGCGGCCTCGCATTCGGCGTGGAGGGTGCAGGAGCCGAAGCCCTCGGCCTGGGCCTGGTCGAGCATCGCCAGGGAGCGGCTGTCGCGTTCGGGCTGGCCCTGGGGGAGCAGGTTGAGGTGCTGGGCCTTGGCGGAGACGAAGAGCATCGCCGAGGCGTTGGGGCAGGCGGCGACGCAGGCGCCGCAGCCGATGCAGGCCGCGGCGTCCATCGCCAGGTCGGAGTCCTGCTTCGGCACGGGCAGGCCGTTGGCCTCCGGCGCGTTGCCGGTGTTGACCGAGACGAAGCCCCCCGCCGCGACGACGCGGTCGAAGGCGCCGCGGTCGACGATCAGGTCCTTGACCACCGGGAACGCCGCGGCGCGCCAGGGCTCGACGGTCAACTCGGCGCCGTCGGTGAAGCTCCGCATGTGAAGTTGGCAGGTGGTCGTGGCGCGGCGGGGACCGTGAGGGGCGCCGTCGATCACCACGCCGCACTGACCGCAGATCCCCTCGCGACAGTCGTTGTCGAAGGCGATCGGCTCGCGGCCCGACTTGATCAGCCGCTCGTTGACGACGTCGAGCATCTCCAGGAACGACATGTCGGTGCTGATGCCGCGGGCCTCTTCCTTGTAGGTCTCGAACCGGCCCTTGTCGGCGCGGTCCTTCTGCCTCCAGACGCGGAGCGTCAAATTCAGGAGCTTCTCTTCGGCGTGTCCGGCCATCGCGTGACCTCTCGGCGGGGATTGGGGGAACGGAGAACGTCCGGGGTGGGGCCCGCTCACTTGTAACTGCGGGTCTGAAGGTGGGCGTTCTCGAAGTTCAGCGGCTCGACGTGACGGACGGGGGGCGAGTCCTCCCCCTTGTACTCCCAGGCGGCGACGTGGCAGAAACGCTCGTCGTCGCGCCTCGCCTCGTGGTCGGGGGTCTGGAACTCCTCGCGGAAGTGGGCGCCGCAGGACTCCCGGCGCTCCAGGGCGTCGAGGCAGAGCAGTTCGCCCAGTTCGATCAGGTCGGCGACGCGGCCGGCCTTCTCCAGCGACTGATTGAGTTCCGCGCCGGTCCCCGGCACGCGGACCCCCCTCCAGAACTCGCGACGCAGTTCGGGGAGTTGGGCGAGGGCCTTCTTGAGCCCCTCCTCGTTGCGGCTCATGCCGCAAAGATCCCACATGACGTGGCCCAACTCGCGGTGGAAGTCGTCGGGGGTTCGGTCCCCCTGGATTCCCAGGAGTCGCTTGGTCCGCTCGGCGACCTCGGCCTCGGCGGCCTTGAACTCGGGGCGGTCGGTCTCGGCCTTCTCGAAGGTCCGGACCGCGCCGAAGTAGTCGCCGATGGTGTAGGGGGCGACGAAGTAGCCGTCGGCCAGGCCCTGCATCAGGGCGCTGGCGCCCAGGCGGTTGGCGCCGTGGTCGGAGAAGTTGGCCTCGCCCAGGACGAAGAGGCCCTCGACGGTGCTCATCAGGTTGTAGTCGACCCAGAGCCCGCCCATCGTGTAGTGCGAGGCGGGATAGATCCGCATCGGCGTCTTGTAGGGGTTCTCGTCGGTGATCCGTTCGTACATGTCGAACAGGTTGCCGTAGCGCTCGCGGATCGCGTTCTCGCCCAGCCTGCCGATGGCGTCGGCGAAGTCGAGGTAAACGCCGCGGCCGCTCGCCCCGACGCCGCGGCCCTCGTCGCAGACCTCCTTGGCGGCTCGGCTGGTGACGTCGCGGGCCGCGAGATTGCCGAAGGCCGGGTACTTCCGCTCCAGGTAGTAGTCGCGCTCGTCCCTGGGGATCTGGTTGGGCGGGCGGTCGTCCCCCCGCCGCTTGGGCACCCAGACGCGGCCGTCGTTGCGGAGCGACTCCGACATCAGGGTCAGCTTGCTCTGGTGGTCGCCGGTGACGGGGATGCAGGTCGGGTGGATCTGGGTGTAGCAGGGGTTGGCGAACGCCGCGCCCTTCTTGTACGCCCGCCAGATGGCGGTGCCGTTGGTCCCCTTGGCGCAGGTCGCCAGGTGGAAGACGGTGCCGTAGCCGCCGGTGGCCAGGACCACCGCGTCGGCCGCGTGCGACTCCACCGCGCCGGTCTCCAGGTCGCGGACCACGATCCCGCGCGCCTTGCCGTCGATGACGACCAGTTGCTGCATCTCGTGCCGGACGTGCATTCGCACCTTGCCCAGGCCGATCTGCCGCTCAAGCGCCTGGTACGCGCCCAAGAGGAGTTGCTGTCCGGTTTGGCCGCGAGCGTAGAAGGTGCGGGAGACCTGCGCGCCGCCGAAGGAGCGGTTGGCCAGCAGGCCGCCGTACTCGCGGGCGAACGGGACGCCCTGGGCGACGCACTGGTCGATGATGTTCACCGACACCTCGGCCAGGCGGTAGACGTTGGCCTCGCGGGAGCGGTAGTCGCCCCCCTTGATCGTGTCGTAGAAAAGGCGCTGGACGCTGTCGCCGTCGTTGGGGTAGTTCTTGGCGGCGTTGATGCCCCCCTGGGCGGCGATCGAGTGGGCGCGTCGGGGGCTGTCCTGGAAGCAGAAGCAGGAGACCTGGTAACCCAGCTCGGCCAGCGACGCCGCGGCCGACGCCCCGGCCAGCCCGCTGCCGACGACGATCACCTTGTACTTCCGCTTGTTCGCCGGGTTGACCAGCTTCATGTCGAACTTGTGGCGGGTCCACTTCTCGGCCAGGGGCCCGGACGGGACTTTCGAGTTCAGTTCCACGGGAGGCTCCTGTTCACTCGGCCTGGGACGGGGCGACGGCGGCGGGCTCGGCGGGAGGAGCGGAGCCCTCCGGGCCGATGACCCCGAGCATGACCATCAGCGGGACCAGGGCGAAGCCGACGGCCACCACGGTGGCGAAGGCGGTCGCCGCGTGGCGCCCGACCGAGCCGTAGCGGCCCTCGCGAAAGCCCAGCGTCCCCATCATGCTCCAGACCCCGTGCCAGAGGTGGAACGCCAGGAAGAGCATCGCCACGACGTAGACGACCCCGACGACCCCGCGCAGGCCGGTGACGACGTTGTGGTGGACGTCCCCCTCGATGAAATCGGGATGGACCGCCCCCGCCGTCATGTGCAACAAGTGGTAGATGATGAACAGCAAGAGCAAGGGCCCCGTGATCTTCATCGTCCGCGAGGCGACGGTGGACTCACGCCACGCCCGCTTGTGGCCGTAGGCGACCGGCCGGGCCGCCGCGTTGCGCTGCCGCAGCGCGAGGAAGGCGTAGACGTGCAGGACGATCATCGCCAGGAGGCCGACGCGGACGGTCCACAAGAGCGCCGGCTCCTTGCGGAGCAGCTTGGCGTAGTCGTTGAGGGCCTCGGCGCCCTGGAACGCCTGAAGGTTGCCGAGCATGTGGCCCAGCACGAACAGCGACAGGGCCAGCCCGGTCAAGGCCATGACCACCTTCAGCCCGACCGAGGAGGTCATGAACCTCTGGATTCGGTTGCGGGGGACGGCCGGCTTCCGCGCCGCGGCGGAACTCGGAGCTACCGCGCTCATGGGGTATTCCTGTGGAACGGGGAGGGGACCGTCGCCGCGACGTCGGCGCGCGAGCGGGCCCGTTTCGGTTTTCGGTCGAACCGGGAACGGGCCGGGGGCGCGGTGGTGGCGCGCGGCCGGCCCGAACGCATACGTTGTCCGCGCGAGCGCGGGGCTCGTCCCGCCGGGCTCGCGATCGCCGCATTCTACGCGATCGGGCGACTTCAGGGGAGGATCCCGCCTTCGATTCGTCGTCGGCCGTCTTCCCGGATCGGCCCGAAGGGTACTCGATGACCCTCGCGGCGTGCAAGCGGGAGCGGCGGGAACCGGAAGCGGCTTCAGCGCTCCTCGGCGGGCGGCTCGCAAAACTCCGTGAGCACGCCGAACGTACTCTTGGGATGGGCGAAGGCGATCCGCAACCCGCGCGCGCCCCGCCGGGGACGGTCGTCGATCATCCGGAACCCCCGGTCCTTCAAGGCGGCGACGCGGGCGTCGAGGTCGTTTACCTCCAACGCGACGTGATGCAAGCCCTCGCCCCGCTTCTCCAGGAACGCGGCGATGGGGCTGGAGGCGTCGGTGGGCTCCAGCAATTCGAACCGGATCGCGCCGACGCGGAAAAACGCCACCTTCGTCTTCTGGTCGGCGACGACCTCCTCCCCCTCGAACTCGGCGCCGAGGACGTCCGTGTAATATTGCCCGTGCGCCTCGATCGACCTGACGGCGACGCCGATGTGATGGACGGCCTTGACGTCGACTAAGGCCATGGCGGGCTCCTTCTCCGGGGGTTGAGAGGGCGACGCCGGCGGCGGCGGTATCGCCGCGGGCTTCGGATCGCGATATCCTCTTGTTAGAGTCTGTCCCATAAGCGCGTCGCGGCCGAAATCACGGCCTTCCCCCCTCGCGGGGGAAGGTGGCCCGAAGGGCCGGATGAGGGGGGGCAAATCAAAAGGCCATCGACATCCATCACCCGCCGGACGGGCCTCAGAGTCTGTCTCATAAGTGGGCAAAGGACGACTATCACGGTCTTCCCCCCTCGCGGGGGAAGACAGACCGCGGAGCGGTCAGATGAGGGGGACGACGCGCGGGACGACCGTTGGAATTCGCGGAAGCCCGTCCGGGAAGCCTTGGACGTCGACGGCGTTTTGGCTCGTCCCCCCTCATCCGGCCCTTCGGGCCACCTTCCCCCGCGAGGGGGGAAGGACGTTATGGCGGCCGCGACGCGCTTATGGGACAGACTCTCAGCGAATTCCGGCGGCCTTCTTGCGTGTCGTCCCCCTCATCTGACGCCTTCGGCGTCTGTCTTCCCCCGCGAGGGGGGAAGACCGTGATGGACGCCTTTTACCGATCATGGGACGGACTTTTAGATTAGGAGATCGCGAGGCCAGACGCCATGAGCAAGCCGACGCTGAATTCCTCCGATCTTCGCGAATGGGAGAAGCTCGCGGCCGAGTCCGCCCCCGGCGGCAAGGTCGAGAACCTCGTCTGGACGACGCCGGAGGGGATCGACGTCAAGCCGTTGTACACGGCGCGCGACGTCGCCGGCCTGGAACACGCCGACACCCTTCCGGGCTTCCCGCCGTTCGTCCGCGGTCCCTGGGCGACGATGCACGCCGGCCGTCCCTGGACGATCCGACAGTACGCGGGCTTCTCCACCGCCGCGGAGTCCAACGCTTTCTATAAACGGATCCTCGCCGGCGGCGGCCAGGGGATCTCCGTCGCCTTCGATCTGCCCACCCACCGCGGCTACGACTCCGACCACCCCCGCGTCCGCGGCGACGTCGGCAAGGCGGGCGTCGCCGTCGACTCGGTCGAGGACGTGAAAGCCCTCTTCGACGGCATCCCGCTGGATCGCGTCTCGGTCTCCATGACCATGAACGGCGCGGTGCTGCCGGTGCTGGCCGGTTACCTCGTCGCCGCCGAGGAGCAAGGGGTATCGCTCGACCGACTCTCCGGGACCATCCAGAACGACATACTCAAGGAGTTCATGGTCCGCAACACCTATATTTATCCTCCCGGCCCGTCGATGCGGATCGTCGCCGACGTCATCGAGTACGCGGCGCGGAGGATGCCCCGGTTCAACTCGATCTCGATCTCCGGCTACCACATGCAGGAGGCCGGCGCGTCGCAGGCGCTTGAGCTGGGGCTGACGCTCGCCGACGGCAGGGCCTACGTCGAGGCGGCCCTGGCGCGGGGTTTGAAAGTCGACGAGTTCGCCGACCGCCTCAGCTTCTTCTTCGGGATCGGCATGAACTTCTATCTGGAAGTCGCCAAGCTCCGCGCCGCCCGGTTGCTCTGGTGGCGGATCATGAAGGGGTACGAGCCTAAGAATCCCAAGTCGCTGATGCTGCGGACGCACTGCCAGACGTCGGGGTGGTCGCTGGCGGCCCAGGACCCGTACAACAACGTCGTCCGCGCGACGATCGAGGCGATGGCGGCCGTCTTCGGCGGGACGCAGTCGCTACACACGAACTCGTTCGACGAGGCCGTCGCGCTTCCCTCCGACTTCGCCGCGCGGATCGCCCGCAACACCCAGCTCATCCTTCAGGAGGAAACGCATATAAGTTCAGTCGTCGATCCGTGGGGCGGCTCGTACATGATGGAGGCCCTGACGCGGGAGGTCGCCGGGAAGGCGTGGGAGGTGGTCGAGGAGGTCGAACGGCAAGGCGGCATGGTTCGGGCGGTCGAGTCCGGCTGGGCCAAGCGGAGGATCGAGGAGTGCGCCGCCGAGAAGCAGGCGCGGATCGATTCGGGCCGCGATCCGATCATCGGCGTGAACAAGTACCAGCCCGACGACGACCCTCCGATCGCCGTTCGCGAGATCGACGACTCGGCCGTCCGCGAGGTCCAGACCGCGCGGCTTGAGGAGTTGCGCGCCCGTCGCGATTCGGCGGCGGTCGCCGCGGCGCTCGGCGAGTTGACCGAGACGGCCCGCTCGGGCGCGGGGAACCTGCTGGAGGCGACCGTCAAGGCCGTTCGCCTCCGGGCGACGGTCGGCGAATGTTCCGACGCGCTTGAGAAGGTCTGGGGACGGTATCGCGGCGACGCCCCGGTGATCACGGGAGTCTACGGCATGGCGATGGGCGAGGACCGCGGGTGGAGGGGGCTGAAGGCCGAGGTCGACGCCTTCGCCGAGCGCGAGGGCCGACGGCCCCGCGTGATGATCGCCAAGCTCGGCCAGGACGGACACGACCGCGGCGCGCGGGTGGTCGCCGCGGGGCTGGCCGATCTGGGCTTCGACGTCGACGTCGGCCCCCTCTTCCAGACGCCCGCGGAAGCGGCGCGGCGGGCCGTCGCCGACGACTGTCACGCCGTCGGCGTCTCCACCCAGGCCGCCGGCCACAAGACGTTGGTCCCGGAGTTGATCGCGGCGCTTCGAGAGCAGGGCGCCGGCGACGTGTTGGTCTTCGTCGGCGGGGTCGTCCCGGTCCAGGACCACGAGTTCCTCCGCGTCGCGGGCGTCGCCGACGTCTTCGGCCCCGGCGCGCCGATCCCCGACTGCGCCCGCCGGATCCTGGAGGCGATCCGCGACCGCTCCCACGCCTGACGCGGCCGGACGTTTCGTGTATCCTGACCGTCACGGATTTTGGGAGGACGTAAACGGTCTTCCCCCCTCGCGGGGGAAGACAGACCGCGAAGCGGTCAGATGAGGGGGATGACCAGCAAGGACGCCGTTGACATTCGCGGAGGCCCGCCCCGCGGACGCTTGATTCCGATGGCTTCCTTGCTCGCCCCCCTCATCCGGCCCTTGGAACGATGCCGAAACAACTTCCCGGAAATCTTCCGGGCCAACTCGCTTGGATCCAAGACGCGAGACCGTAGGATCAAACGGCCCGTGTCCTCTCCCGAGAGGACCATCCACAGATTTCCCAGATTGACGCAGATTCGGATCGGACAATTTAAGGTAATTTGTGTTAATCTGAGAAATCTGTGGATGGTTTTCCCGGATCGTTCGCGGGAAATTGTTTCGGCATCGTTCCTCGGGCCACCTTCCCCCGCGAGGGGGGGAAGGCCGTTGGCGCCGCCCCCGATAATCCGTGACGATGAGCGTGTATCATGCCTCGGGTCGATCGAACGATTGAGCCGACGGAGGCCCCATGTCGAGCGATCCCGAAGCCGCGAACCCTCCGAGCGAGACGGACCTTGAACCGGCCGACCGGACGCTGGTGGCGGGAGTCCTGGATCGCGAGCCGCGGGCCTTGGCGAAGACGATCACGCTGATCGAGTCCGCCAGGGACGACCACCGCCGCCGCGCCGCGAAGGTGCTCCACGCCCTCGCGCCGCATGCGGGGGCGTCGATCCGACTGGGGATCAGCGGCTCGCCGGGGGCGGGGAAGTCGACGTTCATCGAGGCCCTCGGGTTGGAACTGCTCCGGCGGGGGCGTCGCGTGGCGGTGCTGGCGGTCGACCCGTCGAGCCCCGTTTCCGGAGGCTCGATCCTGGGGGACGAGACCCGGATGGAGCGGCTCTCCGCCAGCGCGGACGCCTTCGTTCGGCCGTCGCCGTCGCGAGGGGCGGCGGGGGGCGTGGCCGACCGCACCCGCGAGGCGGTCACGGTCTGCGAGGCCGCCGGCTTCGACGTCGTCCTGGTGGAGACCGTCGGCTCCGGCCAGGGCGAGACGGCCGTCGCCGGCATGGTCGATCTCCTGGTCCTGATCGAGCTTCCCAACGCCGGCGACGAACTCCAGGCGATCAAGCGCGGGATCGTCGAGGCGGCCGACGCCGTCGTCGTCAACAAGGCCGACCTCGACCCCGCCGCCGCCGAGCGCGCCCGCCGCCGCTTCGCCGGCAAGCCCGTCGCGGTCGTCGCCAGCGCGATCAAGCATCAAGGGATCGGCGAATTCTGGGACGAACTGGAACGGCTCCACCGGGCGCTGGGCGACTCCGGCGGCCTCGCCGAGAAGCGCCGTCGCCAGGCCGTCGCCTGGATGTGGGCGCTGATCGACCTGGGGCTCCGCGACCGTTTCCGCGAACACCCCGCAGTCCGCCGCGAACTGGGGCCGACGACTAGGGCCGTCGCCGAGGGCCGCGAGTCGGCTGCGGCCGCGGCGATCCGCCTTCTGGATTACGTCGCCGCCGACGCCGACTGAACCGACCGGAGCGCGCCTCGTGCAAGACATCGTCCGCCAACTCGACGAGAAACGCGCCGCGGCCCGCCTGGGGGGCGGCGAGAAGCGGATCGCGGCCCAGCACGCCAAGGGGAAGCTCACCGCCCGCGAACGGATCGAGATCCTTCTGGACCCCGATTCGTTCGAGGAATGGGACATGTTCAAGGAGCACCGCTGCATCGACTTCGGCATGGCTGGAAAGACGGTCCCCGGCGACGGCGTGGTGACCGGCTACGGCACGATCAACGGCCGGTTGGTCTTCGTCTTCAGCCAGGACTTCACCGTCTTCGGCGGCTCGCTCTCGGAGTCCCACGCCGAGAAGATCTGCAAGATCATGGACAAGGCGATGGACGTCGGCGCGCCGGTGATCGGCCTGAACGACTCCGGCGGCGCGCGGATCCAGGAGGGGGTCGACTCGCTGGCGGGCTACGCCGACGTCTTCCTGCGCAACGTCCGGGCGTCGGGTGTCGTGCCCCAGATCTCGCTGGTGATGGGGCCGTGCGCGGGGGGCGCGGTCTACTCGCCGGCGATGACCGACTTCATATTCATGGTCAGGGACTCGTCATACATGTTCGTCACCGGGCCGGACGTCGTGAAGACCGTCACCCATGAGACGGTCACGGCCGAGGAACTCGGCGGGGCGTCGGCCCACGCGACTCGCTCCGGCGTCGCCGACCTGGCGTTCGAGAACGACGTGGAGGCCCTGATGATGACCCGGCGGTTCTTCGGCTTCCTGCCGTCGAACAACCGCGAAGGGCCCCCCGTCGTCCCGAGCGACGACCCCGTCGACCGCGAGGAGCCGTCGCTCGACTCCCTGGTCCCCGCCGACCCCGACCGACCCTACGACGTCCGCGAGCTGGTCCTGAAGGTCGTCGACGAGTGGGACTTCCTGGAGCTGGCCCCCGACCACGCCCGCAACATGGTGATCGGCTTCGGCCGGATCGCCGGTCGGAGCGTGGGGATCGTCGCCAACCAGCCCTTGGTGCTGGCGGGCTGTCTGGACGTCAAGAGCGCCGTCAAGGCCGCGCGGTTCGTCCGGTTCTGCGACGCCTTCGACGTCCCCATCGTCACGTTCGTGGACGTCCCTGGGTTCCTCCCCGGCACGGCCCAGGAGCACGGCGGGATCATCAAGCACGGGGCGAAGCTCCTGTTCGCCTTCGCCGAATGCACCGCGCCGAAGGTCACGGTCGTCACCCGCAAGGCTTACGGCGGGGCCTACGACGTCATGTCGTCGAAGCACCTGCGGGGCGACGTCAACTTCGCCTGGCCGTCGGCCGAGATCGCCGTGATGGGTCCCAAGGGCGCCGTGGAGATCATCTTCCGCGGCGAGAAGGACGACCCGGAGCGGATCGCCGCGCGCGAGCGCGAATACCGCGCCAAGTTCGCCAACCCGTTCGTCGCCGGCAGCCGCGGCTTCGTCGACGACGTGATCATGCCGCGCGAGACCCGCCGCCGGATCGCCCGGTCGCTGGCCATGCTCCGGAACAAGAAGGTGGACCGGCCATGGCGCAAGCATGACAATATACCGCTTTAATATAAGATCCTCGCGAGCCTCGGCATGTTCCAGAAGATCCTGATCGCGAACCGGGGCGAGATCGCCTGTCGGATCATTCGGACGGCCCGACGGATGGGGATCGCCACGGTCGCCGTCTTCTCCGAGGCCGACCGCGACGCCCGCCACGTCGCCCTGGCGGACGAGTCGTTCCTCCTGGGGCCGCCGCCGCCGCGGTCGTCGTACCTGGACGTCGACCGGATCGTCGCAGCCTGCCGCGCGACGGGCGCGGAGGCCGTCCATCCGGGCTACGGCTTCCTCGCCGAAAACGAGGCGTTCGTCCGCCGGCTCGAAGCCAAGGGGATCACGTTCATCGGCCCCCCGGCCGACGCCGTCGCCGCGATGGGGGACAAGATCGCCTCCAAACGGCTGGCCCGCGCGGCCGGCGTACACGTGATCCCTGGTTCCGACGGCGAGATCGAGTCGGCTCGCCGCGCCGTGGCGATCGCCCGCGAGATCGGCTATCCGGTGATGATCAAGGCGACGGCCGGCGGCGGCGGCAAGGGCCTTCGGATCGCCCGCGACGACGCGGAGGCCGCGGAGGGCTTCGACGCCTGCCGCGCCGAGGCCCTCGGCGCCTTCGGCGACGACCGCGTGTTCGTGGAGAAGTTCATCGAGCGGCCCCGACATATCGAAATCCAGGTGATCGCCGACGCCTTCGGCCGGACGATCCACCTGGGCGAGCGGGAGTGCTCGCTCCAGCGCCGGCATCAGAAGGTGGTCGAGGAGGCGCCGTCGCCGTTCCTGGACGACGCGACCCGCGCCGCGATGGGCGCGCAGGCCGTCGCGCTGGCCAGGGCCGCGGGCTACCGATCCGCCGGCACGGTCGAGTTCGTCGTCGCGGCCGACCGTTCGTTCTATTTTTTAGAGATGAACACGCGGTTGCAGGTGGAGCATCCCGTCACCGAGATGACGACGGGCCTGGACCTGGTGGAGATGATGATCCGGATCGCCGCCGGCGAGCCGTTGGGGATCGACCAGGCCGACGTCCGCCGGGACGGCTGGGCGATCGAGTGCCGGGTCAACGCCGAGGACCCCTCGCGCGACTTCCTCCCCTCAACCGGCAGGCTCGTCCGCCTCCGTCCTCCCGAGGAGACGGCCGACGCCGTCCGGATCGACTCCGGCGTCGTCGAGGGCGACGATATATCCATCCATTACGACCCGATGATCGCCAAGCTGATTACCCGCGGCCGGGACCGCGGCGAGGCCGCCTCCCGGATGCGCGCGGCGCTCGACGCCTTCGTGGCGCGGGGGGTCGCCACCAACCTCGCCTTCCTGGCCGCCCTGACGCGGGACCTTCGGTTCCTTTCCGGCGACCTGCACGCGGGCCTCATCGCCGAGGCGTTCCCCGACGGCTTCCGCGCCCCCGCCCCGTCCGGCGAGGACGCGCTGATCTCCGCGGCCGTCGCCGCCTACGTCCGTCGCCGCCACATCCGGCGGGCCGTCGGCACCAGCGGCCGGCTCGACGGCCACGCCCGCCGCGTCTCCCGCGACTGGGTCGTCATCTTCCCGGAGGCGCGCTACGAATTGAGCCTTTCCCTGGATGACGGCGATTGCGAGGTCGTCCGCGACGACGCGGTCCACCGTCTGCGAACCGACTGGAAGCTCGGCGATCCGCTCCTACGGGGGACGTGGGACGGCGAGGAGGTATGCGTCCAGGTCGAGAGGATTGGAATCAAGTACCGCGTGGCCCACCGGGGGACGACGGTCGACGCGCTGGTCATGACCCCGCGCGCCGCCGAGTTGCTGGCGTTCATGCCTTGCAAGCCGCCGCCGGACCTGTCGCGGTTCCTGCTTTCGCCCATGCCGGGGCTTCTGGTCGAGGTCGCGACCGTCCCAGGCCGCGCCGTCCGCGCCGGGGAGGTTCTGGCGGTCGTCGAGGCCATGAAGATGCGGAACGTCCTGAAGGCCGACCACGACCGCGTAGTCGCCGAGGTCCTCGCCGAGCCCGGCGAAAGCGTGGCCGTCGATCAGCCGATCCTGCGGTTCGAGTGACCAGGCGGGCGCGTCGCGGTCAGGAGAAGAGCGATTCCACGAAGGCGTCGGCGTCGAAGGGCTGGAAGTCCTCGATGGCCTCGCCGACGCCGACGAACTTGATGGGAAGCTTCATCGTTTGGCGGACGGCGACCGCCACGCCCCCCTTGGCCGTGCCGTCGAGCTTCGTCAGGATCACGCCGGTGGTGCCGATGCTCTGGGTGAAGACCTCGGCCTGTCGGATCGCGTTCTGGCCGTTGGTGCCGTCCAGGACCAAGAGCACTTCGTGCGGGGCGTCGGGGATCTGACGGCCAACGACCGCCACGATCTTCTCCAACTCCCGCATCAGGTGCTTCTGGGTGTGGAGCCGGCCGGCGGTGTCCACGATCAGGACGTCCGAGCCCCGCGCCATGGCGCGCTGGCAGGCGTCGTGGGCGACGCTGGCCGGGTCGGCGCCCGGCGCGCCGCGGACGATCTCGCAGCCGGCGCGGCCGGCCCAGACCGAAAGCTGATCGGCGGCGGCGGCGCGGAAGGTGTCGCAGGCGGCCAGGCAGACCGACTTGCCCTCGTCGCGGAGGCGCTGCGCCAGCTTGGCGATCGACGTCGTCTTGCCCGAGCCATTGACGCCGGCGATCAGGTAGACGGTCGGCTTCCTGGCGGCGACGGCCAGCGACTCGGCGCCCGGCTCGTCCAGCAGTTGTTTGAGTTGGTCCTTGACGAAGGCGACGAGTTGCTCGTCGGCCGTCTTCTCGGCGAACGCCTCGCGGACGGAATCGATGATCCTCCCCGTCGCGACCACGCCGACGTCCGCCTGGATCAGTCGGCCCTCCAACTCGTCCAGGAACTCCTGGTCCACCTTCCGCCCGAACCACGACCGGACGTTGAACAACCGCGCCGTGCGCGCCAGGCCCTTCTTGAACCGCTCCAGAATCCCCTTGATCGCCATGTCCGCCTTTCCATCCGCCGGTTGCGTTCGACCGTTCCGAGCCCCCATTCTAACGTCGGAGGCGGTCGGGCATCAGTCGAACCGCCCGCCGGTCTCGCCTCCGGGGACCGGGGCGCGATAGACCGCGATCGTTCCGTCGTCGGTCATGGCGATCGGGCGGACGTCGTCAAGCGCCCGGAAGAAGCCTTCCGGGCCCCAGGGGCCGTGCTGGAGCGAGGCCGACACGGCGACGTAAGGGGTCGTCGCCGTCTCCAAAGGCGGCGGCGCGGGCCACGCGCCCACGGCGTCGACGACGTGACGGACCCCCGCGACGCCGTAGACCGACGGGTCGACGTCGCCGAAGTAGTACAACGTCAGGTCGCGGAACTCCGGACGCGCGTCCTGAAGCCGCCTCAGCGCCCGTAGGCCCTGGCCCCAGTCGAGGTTCGAATCGGCCAGCACGAACCGGCCGCCCGACCGGCCGCCGGCCAGGACGTTGAAGTACGTCAACTCGTCGGGGAACGCGCTCGCCACCGCGACGACCTGACCCGAGAAGGCGAGCGCCAGGACGACGCCGCGGGCCCTCCGCCCTCGCGGCGATCCGCCCTCGTCCCGCCGCGCCAGCCGCGAGAGCCAGACGATCGCCAGCGGCGCCATCGGCAACAGATAGCGCGCGCCGTAGTTCCGCGTCGATCCGGCGGAGGCGATCGCGAAAAACAAGAGCATCCCCAGCAACGCGATACGATCGGGCTCGCGGGTCAGACAGGCGCGAAGGCCGTCGCGCCGGAGCCGCGCCGCGGCCAGCAGCCAAACGGCCAGCGGGACCTTCACCGCCAGGGCGACGAGGTAGTAATACCGCCACCCCCACAATCGGCGCTCGCCCAGTAGATAGCTCGGCCCGCCCGTCGCCTGGTGTCGCGTCTGGGTGGCGAACCCCACCCAGTCCTGGGGGATCGGGACCTCGTAGGCCCGCGCGACCAGCGACCCAAACCGTCCCGAAGCGCTGGGGTGCTCGCCGACGACCGGGCTCGGGGGGAGCGTCGCGAAGCCCGTCAGCGCGAAGTCGGCCGCCAGCATCGCCGCGACGAATCCGACCATGGCGAGGGCCTTGCGGATCGTCCGCCGGGGACGGTCGCGGAGCCACCAGACCGCGGCCAGGATCGGCGGGTAGACGATCGCCGTGAACTTGAAGGCGAACGCCAGGCCGCAGAGCGCGGCGGAGATCCAGAACCAGCGGCGACGGCCCGTCGTCAGGAACGACGCGAAGGCCAGGAACGCCGCGGCGGTGGCGGTCGTCAGCGGCGCCTCCATCGTCACGAGCGAGCCGTGCGCGATCAGGTTGGGGCTCAGCGCGTACAGCCAGGCCGCGAAGACCGCCCCCGCCGCGCCGTTGAGCCGTCGCGCCCAGAAGGCCGTCAGACCGAGCCCCGCCAGCCAGATCCACGACGCCCCCAACCGCGCGATCGGCAGCAACTCGGCCTGAAGCCGCGGCTGATCGGCGATCAGCTCGTCTCGGCCGGCGAGGTCCAGAGCCAGGAACGTCGGCGCGAGCTGGACCTTCCAGAACAGGTTGGGCGAGCCCATCCGGGTGATCCCGACGGCGTCGCCGGATCGCCACCATCGGGACGCGGCGTTCAAATAGGTCGTCTCGTCGTAGGTCGCGGACGAGGAGACGGCCGCGGCGGCGACCAGGAGCCAGCCGACGACCGCCGCCGCCAGAATCGCGACCGTCGGGCCGCCCGGCCGCACGGGTCAGTCCGCCTCGGCCCGGCCGCGCTCCAGCGCGGCGACGAGCCGGGCGACCGCCAGGGCGTCTTGGATGGTGGGCGCCGCGGAGGGCTCCCCGACGACGAGCCGGTAAAACTGGTCGTTGAGCACGTCGCCGACCGTCGGATCGACGGGGAGGCGTTCCTCGTGAGGGCCCTCGGCGTCCCACCAACGGACGCGGTCGGGCATCTCCACCCAGGCCGCGCCGCGCTCGGCGAACACCTGGAACCCGGAGGGAGGGAGGAATCGATCGGCCTCCCCCCACTCGCCGCGATGATAAAGGCCGAAGGAGACCTGGGCCGTCGCGCCGTCGGGGAAGCGGGCGGTGAAGGAGTCGAAGTCCAGGTCGCGATCGTCGCCCGCCGTCGCGCGACGGGACAGCACCCGCGCCCCGGCCGCCGAGACGGCCGTCGGGTCCGCCCCCAGGACGAACGCGCACCAGTCGAGAAGATATCCGCCCGGGTCGACCGCCAGCGGCGCCGACGCGATCCGCGTGCCGGGGCCGGGCTGGGCGTAGCGGTCGTAGCCGGAGATCCAGCTTTGGCCGACGATCAGGCGGGGGCGGCCGAGCGTCGTCGCCAGGAGGTCGCGAAGCCGGGTCGTCGCCGGGTAGCAGCGCCGGGCGAATTCGGGCGTGAAGACGACTCCGGACTCGTCGACCCGCGCCGCCAGGCGTTCCAACTCGTCCAGGTCGCCGGCCAGCGGCAAGGCGCAGTAGACGGGTTTGCCGGCCTCGCGGGCCAGGAAGGCCGCGTGCGGGCCGAACCACTGCGAGGCGGTCAGATAGACGACGTCGACGTCGGGCCGGGCGATCAGGGACGCGACGCCGTCGCAGGCCGCGCAGCCCAGTTGTCCGGCCTCGATCTCGGCGCGACGCGCGACCTGGTCGTAAACGGCCGTGACCTGGAAGCGATCCGGGCGCCTCGCCAACGACGGCTTGTGTCGACTCTCCCAAAGCCGGCCCAGGCCGACGACCCCGACCCGCAGCCGTCGCGACCTCGCCGCGTCGTCCAAGACTCCGCCTCCCGACCCATCATCGCTCGACCGCCCGCCCTGGGCCCAGGCCGCCCTAAGAGCTTAGCAACTCGCCGTCCGCCCGACCATGCGTAACGCCCGGCGGTCGACGAGTCGGCGATCTCATTCCGGGTCGATCCCGCGCTCGCGCAGCAGCGCCGCCAGCCGTTCGGCCCGCTCGCGATCGGCGCGGGCGCGGGCGTCGGACTCCTCCCGAAGCCGACGCTCGGCGTCGACCCGCTCGCTCAAGGCGTCGACTTGATGCTCGGCGTCGGCGCGAAGCCGACGCTCGGCGTCGACTTGATGCTCGGCGTCGGCGCGGAGCCGACGCTCGGCGTCGACTTGATGCTCGGCGTCGGCGCGGAGCCGACGCTCGGCGTCGACCTGATGCTCGGCCTGACGACGACGACGACGCTCCGTCTTGGCGATCCGGCGCGCCGTCTTGGCGATCCGGCGCGCCGCCTCCTCGTCCTTGGCCAACTCGCCGAAGGACCGAAACGGCCGGCCGTCGGGTCGGACGATCTCAAGCGCCTCCTTGCGACGGGGGGCGTGGAACGTCACTTCCAGCAGCGGGCTGGTCCAGCCGTCGCCCTTGATCGCCTGGAGACCGTCGGGTCGCCGAATCCAGGCCTCGAAGTCGCCGGCCTCCGACTCCGGATCGTAGAAGTAATACTCCTCGACCCCCCGCGCGTCGTACCGTCGTCGCTTCCGCGCCATCTCCTCGGGCGTGTTCGTGTGCGACGCCACCTCGAAGACCACCTGGGGGACCACGCCCTCCTCGACCCACTCGCGGTATGATCGACGATCGCCGCGGGGGCGGCCGAAGACGACCATGGCGTCGGGGGCCATGACGTCGTGGACGTCGTTCTTGGTCGCGTACCACAAAAGATCGCCGGCGACGAAGACGTCGTCGCGGTCGGCGAACAGAGCGTCAAGCCCCTCCTTGATCGTGACGATCCAGCGGAACTGGGTGGTGCTCTCGGCCATCGGCTTGCCGTCGCTGGACGGGTACTCCGGCTCGTAAGGATCGATGTAGGTCGAATCCCTCGTCGATGGCCGAGGGCCGGGCTGGGCGGCGCTCATGGCGAGGACTCCGGTGGTTCGCGGTCGGCGCGGATGTTCAGTTCGTTTCTATCACGAAACCGTCCCCGCCGCCAGTCGGGCCCGCGCCGTCGCGGTCGTCGCCCAGCAGTCCCACGAGGGCCGCGTCGATCATGTCGGCTCGGGCCAGGCCGCGGAGCAGGGACGGCGGGATGGCCGATTCGCCCCAGAAGGCCCCGGCGAGCTGGCCGCAGACGGCGCCGGTGGTGTCGGCGTCGTCGCCGAGGTTCACGGCGCGGAGCACGGCCTCCTCGAACGTCGCGGCGTCGTGGAACGCCCAAAGCGCCGCCTCCAGCGACTCCACCACCCACCCCGAGCCTCGAACCTCGTCCCGTGTCTTGCGGCGGAAGCTGCCGACGGCCACGTCGCGGATCAAGGGGTGCAACGGCTCGGCCGCGTCGATCCGGGCCAGAGCCGGCCAATCGGGCGAAAGCGCCGCGTCCCGGTCCTCCCCCCTGATCAGGCCCGCCAGCACGACCGCCAGGTAACGACACGCCGAGAGGCAAGACGCGCTGGCGTGGGTCGGCAGGCTGGACTCGGCCCCCAACCGCGCCAGGTCCTCGACCCGGTCGGGATACGAGTCGGCGTAACGGATCGCCACCGGGGCCAGCCGCATGATCGAGCCGTTGCCGCTGGCTCGTTCCTCGGGGTCGCCCGACTTGCGCGCGTTGCGACACCGCTCGAACCGCGACAGGGCCGCGTTGGTCGCGATCCCGACGTCGAAGCAGTGGCCGTTGACCGAGTAGACCCCCATCCGCAGCCATTTCAGGTAACGGGCCGCCTGGTCGTCGAGGTCCCATCCGACGGTCGCCAGGCTGTCGGCCAGGGCCAGGGCCAGGCTGGTGTCGTCGGTCCACTCCCCCGGCGCGAGCCCGTGCGGGCCGCCGCCGCGATAGCCCTCCACCGGCGGGAACGTCCCTCGGGCGTGGAACTCCACCGCCGCGCCCAGGGCGTCCCCCACCGCCAGCCCCGTCAAGGCCCCGCGGCTTCGGTCCCTGATCGCGAGTTCCGCCGATTCCGATTCCATGTCCGATTCCCCGCCGATCCTCGATGGACGGTCGATTCCGCTCGCCCCGCCCCCACCACTGTGGATGCGGAAATCCGGCCTGGCAAGCATGTTGCCCGGAATCAACTCAATGAGGGAGGCGGGCAGAACTTCCCCAGCACGGCGGGGCGGCGGGCGCCGGTGACCGTCGGTAGCGACGTCGGCAGGCCGAAGAGGGCCTCGTGGGCCAGCACGGCGAACGCCATCGCCTCGCGGGCGTCGCCGGGGACGCCACGGTCGTCCCCCAGAAGCAACCGGGCCGGGGCGAGCAACTCGGCCAGCCGGTCGAAGAGGGCGGGGTTCCTCACCCCCCCGCCGGTGCCGATCACCTCCGCCACCGGCGGCACGAACCGGGCGAAGGCGTCGGCGACGGTCCTGGCCGTGTACTCGGTCAGCGTCGCCATTAAATCGGCGTCGAACCGACCCAGAAGCGCGCCGGCGCGGGCGACGAACTCGTCGCCGTACATCTCGAAGCCCGTCGACTTCGGCGGTCGCCGCGCCAGAAAGGCGTCTTCGGCCAGGAGCCGATCCACCAGGGCCCGGTCGACGCGCCCCGCCCGCGCCAGCGCGCCGTCGCGGTCGCAGGCGAGCGTTCCGCCGGAGATCCGACGGGCGAGGCGGTCGAGCAGGGTGTTCGCCGGGCCGGTGTCGAAGCCGAAGACCCGCGACGGGTCGGGGTCGAGCACGGTGACGTTGGCGATCCCTCCCAGGTTGAGCACGGCGCGACGCGCGGGGGGGGAATCGGGCTCGCCGGGGGCGTAGAGGACGACGTCGGCGAACGGCGAGATCGGCGCCCCCTCGCCGCCGGCGGCGACGTCGCGCATCCGGAAGTCGGCGATCACCAGCGCCCCGGTTCGCTCGGCCAGGACGTCGCCGTCGCCCACCTGGAGCGTCGCGCCGATCGCGCCCGGGACCGAACTGTGATGATAGACCGTCTGGCCGTGGGAGCCGATCAGGTCGACGTCGCGGGGCGAGAGTCCGGCCCCCGCGACGGTCGCGGCGAAGGCGTCGGCGAACGCCTCGGCGACGCGCACCTGCATCTCGGCGACGTCGCGGACGCCCCAGTTCTTGAGGTCGAGGATCCGCCCGCGGGTCTCGGCCGGGTACGGCGTCTCGGCGTAATGCAGCAGTTCCACCCGCGCCCCGGCCCGCCCGACGGCCGGGAGGCCGAAGCCGGAGACGCGGCAGACCGCCGCGTCGATCGAATCGGCGCTGGTGCCGGAGATCATCCCCACCACCACCCGCGACGGCTTCGCCGTCCGCGCGGCCAGCATCTCGGCGATCGCGCTCATGACTTTCAAGCCTCCCTCATACGTCCCAACGCGCCCGATCCTCGTCGTCGGCCGAACCGTCCCACCCGCGCCGACCGGCGCGACGCGCCTCGGCGCCCCCGGCGCGACTGGGGATTCCCGTGCTTGAGTCGCGTCCCGCCGTGATATAATTATCGACGACGGGGGCGGTCGGAGGAGTCCGCCTCCCAGTCGGCGACCGACCCCGAGTCGGGTCTCTTCTCCCGTCCTCGCGTTCGTCGCGGCCGCTAGACTGATCGACATCCATCGAGATTGCAACAACGGAGCGGCGCGAGCGAACGCCACCCCGATCCATACCGGGTTTCCGCGACGGGACGACCGTCGACGCCGAGGCCGAGAAACCGGCGCCCGACGTCTTCCCCTCCCGCCGCGATCCCCGGTCGCCGGATTCGGATCGATTCGCCGCGGCGCCGCCTCCGACCGGGAGGACGGTCGACCATGCGCCGGATCGGAACCCAACGCTTGGCCTGGTTGCTGGCGCTATCGCTCTCCTGGTCGTTCGCGCCGACCGTCCTCGCGACGGCGGCGGCGCAGGAGCCGACCGCGGCGGCCCCCGTCGAGCGGCCGGCGGCCGACGCGGCTTCCGACGCCGCCATGGATCGGGGGTTGGATCAGGAGCGTCGCAAGAACTGGTCGGGGGCCATCGAGGTCTATCGCGACGCGATGGCGAAATGGCCGGCCCGAACCGACTTCCGCCGTCGGCTGCGGCTTTGCGAGCTGCACTTCAAGCTCGGCAAGCGCTACCACGACGCCAGCTTCCGCAACGTCTTGCTGCGGCTGCCTCGCGAACAGGCCAAGGATCTGTATTCCGAGGTGCTGGAGCGGATCCAGAGTTTCTACGTCGACGCCGTCGCCCTGGAGCCGTTGCTGCGTCACGGGCTGGACAACCTGGAAGTCGCGCTTCGCGACCCCACGTTCCTGGAACTCAACGCCGCCACGACCGAGCCCGCCCGGCTCACCTGGCTTCGCGAGGAATACAGGACGTTGCGGTCCCGGCTGGCCGCGACCGATCGCCAGTCGGCCGTGGACCTGGCCATGCAAGCCGCCGACCTGGGCCGTCGCGGCCTGGGGATCGAGGCGACCCCCGTCCTGCTCGAATTCACCTACGGCGCGTGCGACGCGCTGGACGACTTCACCAGCTACCTGACCCCGGACAAGCTGGAGGACCTCTACGCCATGATCGACGGCAACTTCGTCGGCCTGGGCGTCGAGCTGAAGGGGACGCCCGACGGTTTGAAGCTCATCGGCGTCATCCGCGGCGGCCCGGCGTGGGAGGCGGGCCTGGCCGCCGGCGACCAGATCGTGACGATCGCCGGCCAGCCGGTCAAGGGCCTGGCGCTGGACGACGCCGCCAACCGGCTTCAGGGCGCCGAGGGGACCAGCGTCGAACTTGAGATCCGAAGGCGCGACGCCTCCAGGGCCGTGATCCGCCTGGTCCGCCGCCACGTCGACGTCGAGAGCGTCACCCGCGCCAAGATCGTCGACGAGCAGCGCGGGGTCGGCTACGTCCGTCTCGCCGGCTTCCAGAAAAGCTCCACCGAGGAGCTCGACCAGGCCGTCTCCGGGCTCGTGAACCTGGGGATGAAGACCCTGGTGCTGGACCTCCGCGGCAACCCCGGCGGGCTCCTGAACGTGGCCGTGGACATCGCCGACCACTTCATCGACTCCGGGACCATCGTCACCACCCGCGGCCGGGCGGCCGGTCAGACCCAGGTCTTCCAGGCCGAGGGCCACGCGCGCTGGCGGATGCCGATGTACGTCCTGGTCGACCGCGACAGCGCCTCGGCCAGCGAGATCCTCGCCGGCGCGTTGCAGGAGCACCAGCGGGCCGTGATCGTCGGCGATCGGACCTACGGCAAGGGGTCGGTGCAAAGCATCTTCTCGCTCCGCTCGGCGCCGGCGGGGCTGAAGCTGACGACCGCCAAGTTCTACTCCCCCCTGGACCGGGCCTACAGCGAGCGCGGGGTGACTCCGGACATGCCCGTGAAGGTTCGCGTCGCCGCCAAGCCGGTCGACGGCGTCGAGCCCGACGAGGGCCTGGACGAGTCGCGGCTGGGCGACCCTCGCCTCGATCCGGTGCTGGCCGCCGCCGTCCGGGCCGCCGAGGAAGCGTCGCGGGCCCAGGCGTCCACCCGGTGAATTCCGCCCCTCATCACGACCGACCCGCCCCCGGACTTCCGGGGGCCTTCTCTTTTCCCGACCGTCACGGATTTTGGGGGCCTGAACGAATCTTCCCCCCTTGCGGGGGAAGACAGACCGCGAAGCGGTCAGATGAGGGGGACGACGTGCGAGGCGACCGTCGCGATTCGCGAAAACCCGTCCGGGAGGCCCTGGACGTCGATGGCGTTTTGTCTCGCCCCCCCCTCATCCGGCCCTTCGGGCCACCTTCCCCCGCGAGGGGGGAAGGCCGTTAT
>Ga0209916_1001378_pt1 | contig 21898 bp, 21 predicted proteins | sample ThiBio_1000_plan_FD_183956 | JGI IMG/M metagenome (GOLD analysis project Ga0209916, IMG submission 183956) | Wastewater bioreactor microbial communities from Cape Town, South Africa - Thiocy_solids_2 (SPAdes) | ecosystem: Engineered > Bioreactor > Thiocyanate-remediating > Anaerobic-Aerobic ... | reverse complement strand
TGGGTGTTGCCGTCGATATAGCCTTGTGTGGTCTCGATCGAACGGTGGCCAGCCAGAAGCTGCACGTCGCGCAGGCTACCGCCGACCTTATGGACGGCGCGCGCGCCATTGGTGATGAAGGTGCGCCGCCCCGAATGGGATGAACAGCCATTGGCGCCGATCGTGTCGAACATCACGACGAACCAGTTCACCACGCTGTTGGGCCGCAGATGGCCACGGCGGCGCGAGGCGATGACCGGCCCCGACGGGCGTCCGTCGAACGCCGCCTCGCGCAGCAACTGGCGCAGCGCCTTTTTTAGCAGCGGATGCATCGGAATGCGCCGGCCGGACTGCATCTTGGCGATGCTGTCACGCACATCGATTTCATCCGCGATGCGCCCTTCGGCGTCGGTGACCATCGACCAGTCGAGCGCTGCCATCTCGCAGGCGCGTAAGCCGGCTTTGACCGAGAGCAGCACAATCACCTTGTCGCGCGTCGGATAGCGTGTGTGCTCGGCATAGAGCAGCATGCGCTGCAGCGTGGCGTCCGAGATGGTCTTGGCTTGTCGTTTGAGCATGAGCGTCTCCTTGACATGACGCTGCGCGCGAGCGCTGACAGCACTCACGTTGACGTCACATCTGCGTTTGAGGGGAGGGGTGTCGGCGGCGTTTTTGTGAGCATTGTTGCCGACACGCTCATTCTAGCGCGAACGTAGAAGAATGTCAATAATATACATATATATCAATATGTTATCAGGATATCGCGCTTCAGGCTCTCCGCATCGAATCCCGGTGTGTCGCCGCCCGCACACCCCCGATTTTACGCGCAACAGCGTCGGCTTTGCGCCCCGTCTCGGTCATTCATTACGACCGCCTCACTTCCCGAAAGAAGCCGTTCATTCAGGTTTGCGTTTAGACGTGAAGGTTCGATTCTCCGCGCGCGCCTTCATGTTACAAATCCGAAGGCATTGGCCGCTTGCTCGGTGGTTCCTTGGCCACGCCGCCGCCGTCCGCAAACAGATATCCCGATCGCAGTCGGCGATCGTCGATCTGATGTAGGCTTTGGTGATTGCCTTGAGCATGGCTCCCGGAGGACCTGAGGCCTGGGGATCGAGGCGCTCTATCGTCGGCCGAACACCTCGAAGCCGGTGCTGGGGAACAAGATCTTCCCCTATCTGCTGCGCAAGCTGCCGGTGACCCGGCCCAATCAGGTCTGGGCGATGGATATCACCTATATCCCGATGGCGCGGGGCTTCGTCTACCTGACGGCCGTCGTCGATTGGTTCAGCCGCAAGGTCCTGGCCTGGCGGCTCTCGATCACGATGGACGTCGCGTTCTGCGTCGAGGCCGTCGAGGACGCCATGGCCCGCTTCGGCAAACCGGAGATCTTCAACACGGACCAGGGCTCGCAGTTCACCAGCCGCGAGTTCACTACCCTGCTGATCGGCGCGGGCATCAAGATCAGCATGGACGGCAAGGGCGCCTGGCGCGACAACGTCTTCGTCGAGCGCATCTGGAAATCGGTCAAATACGAGGAGGTCTATCCTCACGCGCCTACGCCAGCGTGTCCGAGGCGCGCGCCTCGATCGGTCGGTATCTGGCCTTCTACAACGGCCGGAGGCCCCATCAGAGTCTGGGACGGCAAACGCCCGATCAGGCCTACTTCAATGCGCTGCAGCCAATCCCGGTTGCGGCATAACAAGGGCCGAAATCCACTTAGCGACAGCCCCGAAACTGTTCAGACAAACCGAGCCAGCTCTCTTCTTCGAAGAACAACAACACACATGGCCAGGGCCAGCAGACGTGTGCTGATGATTGCAGTCTCCCTCCCCAGACCGGTACGTGGGATAATTGACCTACCCCCCCCCTTGGGGTTTACCGTTTCGCCACGAAGCAGGTCGATAGTTCGGGTTTTCCGGTCGGGAATCGAGTCCGCCTTGGCTTACTAACTGCTCAAGTTTGCCCACGTGCTTGAGGCAACCGTCAGCCTCGGCACAGGAACCGGCATCGCCTGCTTCAAGCTGATGTCGCACAGCGACAACATGATCCACGCAGGTACGGCGACGCGCGGGGCTTAGAAGTTTCCCCGTGCAGCTTCCGCCAGGATCATCTTGTCCAGCGTCAGGTCGGAGACGGCGCGCCGAAGCCGCGCGTTCTCCGTCTCAAGCTCCTTCAGCCGCTTGACCTGATCGCCCTTCAAGCCGCCGTATTCCGACCGCCAACGGTAATATATAACTTCCGTCACACCTATCGATCGGACCGCTTCCGCGACCGATCCGCCCTGCGAAGTCAGTACGTCAACCTGCCGAAGCTTCGTGACGATCTCTTCCGCAGCGTGTCTCTGTCTGGCCCGCGCTTGCAGCATTTCGCCATTACCGTCGCCGATCTCGCTCCTTCAACGAACTCCGCCAGATGCCCGGCTGGACGGGGATCTCGCTTTCTGAGTGGGAGCGGCTTCCCACTGCCTCCGATGGCGTCAGCGCCTTCAAGCTCCGCGATACTGACGGCCCGAGATGGCTATATTGGGGGTCGTCAGCAAGCATCTGCGCGTCAGTCACCGACAATGTCAGGCACGCGATCCTGAGACGTCCTTGCCGGCGTCGAACGCCGCGATGATCGCGGCGATAACATTGGTGACGACGCACACCAGGATCGGCACGGTGTAGCTGTGGTTAATATCGAAAGCCATGCCGGCGGCGGTCGGGCCGACCAGCGTGCCAATCGAGAAGCTGGTGTAAAGCACGCCGATAATGCTGCTGATATGGCGACCGCCGAAGTGGTCCATTACTACAGCCGGCAGTACCGCAACCCAACCGCCATAGAAAATACCGAACAGCAGCGCGGACACGGCAAGCGGCCAGAAAGTGCTAGAACCAAACCAGATGGCCAGCGCCAGCGCCATGCCGAGGAACATTATGATCGGAGCGTTCCGCCGGCCCAGCCGATCGGCGATGCCGCCAAGCATGAACCGACCCGCCGTGCTTCCGATTCCAATCATGCCCAGCAGGAGCACCGCAGTGGCTTTCGGGATGCCATGATCCTGCGCATAAGGAACGAGATGGACGAACGGCACGAAGACCCCGAACGAGGCGATCAGGCTGCTTAGATACAGCACGGTGAAGGAGCGCGTGCGCATCGCCTGCGAAACCGTGAGGCCGGTCAGCGGTGCGGAGCGGATGTCTTCCTGCGGCTGATCGCCATCCGGTGCCAGCCCGCGATCGCGCGGGTGGCTCACCAGGACCAGTGCTACGCCCGCGCCGGCGATCGCCGCGAAGCCGCCCAGCAGCAAATAGGCATCACGCCAGCCAAACGCGGCGATCAGATACGAGGCGGCGGGCGGCATGACCAGCGTGCCGACGCCGATCCCGCTGCTGGCAATACCGGAAGCAAGCCCACGGCGGCGCACGAACCAGCGCTGGACCGCGCCGAGCGTCGGGACGTAGGCGCAGCCGATGCCCAGCCCGATACCCAGCCCATAAGCGACATAAACAACCTCGAGGCTGTTCGCCACGCTTGCGGCCGCCAGCCCGGCGCCGGTCAACAGCATCCCCAGGATCACCAGGCGGCGCGTTCCCCAGCGGTCGGCAAGGGAGCCGCTGACGATTCCCAACCCGAAATACAAGAAACCCGCCAGCGAGAATACGAGGGAAACTGAGCCGCGAGACGCGCCGAAATCCGCCTGTAACGGCTCGAGGAAGGCGCTGAATGTGTAGGCGCTGCCGAAGCCGATAAAGGTGATGGTGAAAGCCGCCGCGACGACGAACCAGCCGTAGAAGAGGCCTGATCCTGGTGGCGCGGCCTCTGTCGTCATCCGATCTTCGGCCCCATCTGCGACGGCGATTGCGCGTCGGGTACCACCATGTCAGTAGACCGCCGGCGTGACGACCCATAAAAGGTCGACCGGCTGATCACCCATGCACCAGAAACGGTGCATCTGGGTTGCCGCGAAGGCGAAGGAGTCGCCGACCTCGAGGATATGCTCCTGCCCATCGACCTCCAGCCCGAGCGTTCCCGCGAGGACTGTGCCGCATTTGGCGCCGGATTCATTGTTGTAGGGATCGCCCGATGACCCACCCGGCCGAATGACGATGCGGATCATCTGGACGCCCGGCACCGCATCGGGAGACATCAACTCCTTGCGCATGCCTTTCGGGCCGAGATCCATGACGCGCCGGGCCGACGCGCGCACCACGACATCGTCATGCTCCCCTTCCGCGAAATCGAACAACCAGCCGACCGGCATCTGAAGCGCGGAACAAATCTGACGCAGGGATTTCAGGGACGGCATGGCCATCCCGCGCTCGATCTGGCTCAGGAGCCCGACGGAGATGTCCGCCAGATCCGCCACGTCCTGCAGCGACAATCCCTTGATAAGCCGCCTCATCCGAAGCTTGCGGCCCATGCCGTCAGGCCGCTCGGCATCACGGGCTGCTAACACTGTATTTTCTCGCCTCGCCATTGGGTTTAGCCTCGCGCCCTCTGGGGTATCCGCAACGTCATTAAAAAATCTCCCGCTTATTTTCATTGGTATTGCAATTTTGTCAATTCGGTGCCTATCATTCACGGGGCAACGCTGTGGAGAGACGAATGCGCGTCGGGATTGAGGTTGGCGGCACATTTACGGACCTTGTGGCTGTGGACGGAAGCCGGGTCGAGGTCGTCAAGGTGCCGAGCACCCCGGCCAACCCCGAGATCGGGGCGTTCGGCTCGCTTGCCGCCGCCGGCATCGATGCCAGCGCCGTGGTCGACCTCGTGCATGGCTCGACCGTCGCGACCAACGCGATCCTGGAGCGCAAGGGCGCATACACCGCCTTTCTTACCACACGCGGTTTTCGCGACGTGCTGTTTTTCCAGCGCCACGACCGCCGCAACATCTATGATCTGCACTACGCCAAGCCGGCGGCGCCGGTGCGTCGCAAGGACTGCTTTGAGGTCTCTGAGCGCGTCGACGCAACGGGCGCCGTGATCACGCCGCTGGACGAGGCGGAAATCGTCTCCACGCTGATTCCCCGGCTTGCCGAGGAGGGCTATGAAGCGCTGGCGATCTGCCTTCTCTCCGCGTATGCGCAGCCCGAGCACGAAGCCCGCGTCAAGGCGTTGATCAGCACAGCGCTGCCGCAACTGCGCATCACCTGCTCGCATGAGGTGGCGCAGGAATTTCGCGAGTTCGAACGCGCGTCGACCACGCTTCTGTCGGCCTATGTGCAGCCGGTGATCGACGGCTATCTCGATCGCTTCGAGGCGACACTCGCCCGGAGCGGCTTCACTGGCGGCTTCTCCGTCATGCAGTCGAATGGCGGTCGCCTTCCGGCGGTGGCGATGCGCCGTAACTCAATCTCGGCGCTGTTCAGTGGCCCGGCCGCCGGCGTGGTTGGGGCCATAAGACAGGCGGAGCGCTCGAAGCGGCGCAACCTCATCACCTTCGACATGGGCGGAACCTCGACCGATGTCTGTCTGGTCGTGGATGGCGCACCGACCATCGCGCCCGAAACCGAGGTGGACGGGCTGCCAATCCGCACGCCCGTGCTCGATATCGTCACGGTTGGAGCCGGGGGCGGGTCCCTGGTGTGGATCGATGACGGCGGCATGCTGCGTGTCGGCCCGCGCAGCGCCGGCGCATCGCCGGGGCCGGCCTGCTACGGGCGTGGTGGCGAGTTGCCGACGGTCACGGACGCGCACCTGATTCGCGGCACGATCCGCGCCGATAGCTTCCTCGGCGGAGCGATGGTGCTTGATAAGGAGCGTGCCCACGCTTCATTCCGCGACGTGGCCCGCCAACTCGGCATGGATGTGCGGGAAGCCGCCGCCGCGGCGATCCGGCTGGCAGTCGCCAATATCGTACGCGCCGTGCAGCTTGTCTCGACAGAGCGCGGGCGCGACCCGCGCGACTATGCCCTGCTGCCGTTCGGAGGAGCAGGCCCGCTGCTCGCCGCCGAAATCGCCGAGGAACTGGGGGTCGGCGAGATCCTGGTGCCGCCCAATCCCGGCGCGATCTCCGCGCTTGGCCTGCTCTCGGCCGATTATGTGCGCGTTGCCGGCGTCACGCGCCGGACACCGCTCGGTGAAAGCGCGCCCGGCCTCCTGCGCGACGAGTTCGCGCGTTTCCGCACCAATGCCGAAGCCGAGTTTCGCGACCTCGGCCTCGATGGCGACCTTTCCTTCGACCTGACGGCGGATATGCGCTTCGTCGGCCAGGCTTTCGAGATTCCGGTCGAGATCGCACCCGACCGCCTCCCGAATCTGAAATCCTCCGATCTTGCTGAGGAATTCAGCGCGGCGCATCGGCGCATCTACTTCCATGGCGGCGAGCCCGGCCGGCGCGTCGAGATCGTCGGGCTGCGGTTCGGCGTCAGGCGGCCGCTGGAGGCGCTGCCCGAGTTCCGGGAGCGACCCTCGCAGATCGCGCATCCCGGAGAGGTCGAGGTGTTCACCGCGCAAGGCGCCGTCCTTGCCCGCCTGTTCGATGCTGCGGCGCTGGGCCCGCACGAGGCCGTGCTCGGCCCGGCCCTGATCGAAGGCTACAGCTCCACCATCTGGGTGCCGCCGTCATGGCGCGCGGAGCGCGACGATGCCGGCAATATTATCATGAAACGCGTGGAAGCTTGACGGGAACGCCGGACATGAGCGGAGATTCCAGGGGAAACGTCGTTATGAAAGTTGATGCTGTCGATTACGCCATAATCAGCCAGTCATTGATCGCGGCGGCGCGGGAAATGGGCGTGAAGCTTATTCGCTCGGCCTATTCGACGGTGTTGCGCGAGGCTCGCGACGGTTCCGCCGCGCTGCTCGACGCGCATGGCGGTACCATCGCCCAGGCCGAATTGATTCCGATGCAGCTCGGCACGATCGGGCATGTCTTCCAGCCCTGCACGAAGCTCTATCCGAACGAGAGCCTCGTCGAAGGCGACTTCTTCATCATCAACGATCCCTATTCGGGCGGGCAGCATCTTCAGGATGTCTTCCTGTTCCATCCGATTTTCTATTCCGGCAATGTGATCGGCTTCTCGGCCTCCGTCGCGCACCATCTCGACATCAGTGGCGGTGATCCCGGCCTGAATACGGCGGCGGTTGACGTCTATTCCGAAGGCATCATCATCCCGCCGCTCAAGCTCAACATGGCGCGCGACTGGCATGGTGGGGCCTTCGAGCGCCTGCTGCGCGCCAACGTGCGCGTGCCCCATCAGACAATGGGCGACTTCGACGCCCAGATCGCGGCAAATGCGATCGGCGCCACGCGCGTCGTGGAACTGGCCGAGCGCTATGGCGCGGAAACCGTCACCACGGTGATGAGCGCGTTGCAGGACTATTCCGAGGCCCGCATGCGTGCGGCGATCCGCGAGGTTCCCGATGGCGTCTACAAGGGCGAGGATGCCGTTGACGACGACGGCATCAGCGACGAGCCCTTGCCGGTTCGCGCCACCGTGACGGTCAAAGGCGACACGATTGCCGTCGATCTCGCCGGTACGGCGGCTCAGGTTGGGCGCAACCTCAACGCGCCGTTCGCCGCGACCGTTTCCGCCGTCCTCTCCTGTATCAAGGCCGCGCTGACGAGCCCTGATATTCCGTTCAATGCCGGCGCATTCCGGCCGATCACGGTGACCGCCCCGAAGGGCTGCCTCCTGAACCCCAATCACCCCGCGCCGGTCCGGGCCCGCATGGAAGCATGCTCGCGCGCCTGGAATGCCACGATGAAGGCTCTGTCCCAGGCCGTGCCCGAGAAGGTCATCGCCTGCGGCTTCGACACCACGACCGTGGGCGTGCTGTCGCATCTCGGCGAGAACGGCTGGTCGGTCTATCTGGAAATCTTCGGCGGCGGTTTCGGCGGCGGGCAGGGCAGCGATGGTTGTGACGCCGTCGACAATCCGCTCTCGAACTGCTCGAACACGCCGATCGAGGCATTGGACCAGGACTTCTCTTTCTTCCGGGTCATCGAATACGCGATGCGCACCGATAGCTGCGGCGCCGGCACCATGCGTGGCGGGTTGGGCTTCCAGCGCCGCTACGAAATTCTCGCCGAGAAGGTCCGCCTGTCGCTTTATTCGGACCGATTCCGGCGCTCCGCGGATGGGCTGTTTGGAGGCATGTCCGGCACGACCGGGTTCTGCGAGGTCCTGCGCGACGGACGTGTCCTTTCGCTGAAATCGAAGGATGCGATCGATCTTGTGAAGGGGGATATCGTCACGCTCGCGGTCGGCGGCGGTGGCGGTTACGGCGACCCGGCCAAGCGCTCCCGCGAAAAGATCGGCCACGATCTGGAGGACGGCATCATTTCTGCGCACGCCACGTCTTCCTGGCCGCAACTGAAGATCGCAGCGGAATAAACCGGCCATGGCGCAATCCTCCGCCGAGAGCTTCAGTCGCTCCTTGTGGTTCGCGACGGCCGCCGAGCCGGCGGTTGCCGATGGCGGCGCGGTGAGCGGCAGCGCCGATGTGGTGGTGATCGGTGGCGGCATCACCGGCTGTGCGGCGGCGCTTGCGGCGGCGGAGACCGGCGCCTCCGTCATCCTGTATGAAACCCACGAGATCGGCTGGGGTGCGTCCGGGCGCAATGGCGGTCAGGTCATTCCGGGGCTCAAGCTCGACCCGTCGGAAATGCGCGCCACCTTCGGCGAGGCCGCCGGCCGCTCGCTGACGGAGGCCGTCGGAAGCGCGCCCGACCTCGTCTTCGATCTGATCGCCCGGCACGGCATCGACTGCTCGCCGCAGCGCGCGGGCTGGTTGCAGGGCGCGCATTCGCAGGCCGCCTTGTCGCGTGTCCAGAAACGGGCGCGTGAATGGCTCGCGCTCGGGGCGCCCGTTGCCTTGCTGGACGCGACACAGGTTGCGCGGATGACCGGCACTGAGGTCTATGTCGGCGGCTGGATCGACCGGCGTGCCGGCACCCTCAATCCGCTGGCCTATGTCCGGGGCCTGGCGCGGGCCGCGTCAGCCCGTGGCGTGAAGATCCGCCAGCGCATGCCGGTGACGGGTTTGCGGCGGGAGGCCGGAAGCTGGCGCGTCTCGACGGCGGCCGGCGAGGTCACCGCCGGCAAGGTCATCGTCAGCACCGATGCTTATACCGATGCGTTGCTTCCAGGCCTCGCACAGACGTTGCTGCCAGTGCAAAGCGCGCTGATCGCCACCGATCCGCTGCCGGACGGCCTGGAGAACACGATCATGCCGGACGGCCTGTGCTGCTCGGAGACCCGCCGGCTGGCCTTCTATTTTCGGCTATCGCCCGATCGCCGTCTGGTTTTCGGCGGCCGGGGCGCGGTAGGCGATGCGGAGTTGCCATTGTTCACCGATGCCCTGGTTGCCGCGATGCACCGCATCTTTCCGCAGGTTCGTGGCGTGCCGGTTGCCTATCGCTGGTCGGGCCAAGTCGGGCTGACGCTCGACGGCCTGCCGCATGTGCATGAGCCTGAGCCGGGCCTGGTGGTCGGGCTCGGCTATAACGGCCGTGGCATCGCCATGGCGAGCCGGATGGGTCACTGGTTGGCCGATCTCGCCTTGCGTGGTGAAAGGCCGCCTTTGCCTTCCGTTCCGATCGCACCGATCGCTTGGCACGCGATGCGGCGCCCGGCGATTGCGCTCGGAATCGGCTGGGCCTGGCTCAAGGATCGTACGGGGTTGGCGGCATGACAGGGCAGGCGCATTTGTTTTCACCCATCACCCTGCGCGGCGTCAGCCTCGCGAATCGGGTGGTTGTCTCGCCGATGCAGCAATACATGGCCGGCGAGGACGGCATGCCGACGGCATTCCACCGCCAGCATTACGGCCGGCAGGGGCTCGGTGGAGCGGGGCTTGTCATCACCGAGGCGCTGATCGTCGTACCCGAAGGCCGCGTGACGGCGCATGATCTGGGGATCTGGAGCGACGAACATGTCGGGCCGCTGAGCGCGATCGTCGACGAACTTGCCCGTTTCGGCGCCGTCCCCGGCACGCAGTTGCTGCATGCGGGGCGCAAGGGCAGCGTCTCGCGTCCCTGGGAAGGCTATTCCCCACTCGATGCCGCCAGCGCGCGCCGGGGCGACCCGCCCTGGACCACGGCTGGCCCGACGGCGCTGCCGGCCAATCCCGGCTGGCATGTGCCTGAAGCGCTCGATGCCGATGGCATCGCGCGGCTTCTCGATGCCTATGCCAAGGCGGCGGCGCGCGCCGCGCGCGCCGGGTTCCAGGTCATGGATATCCATGCGGCGCACGGCTATCTCATCCACACCTTCCTCTCCCCGCTCTCGAACCATCGCGAGGATGAGTACGGTGGCGATTTCGAGGGACGGACACGGTTGCTGATGCGGATCGTCGCGGCGGTGCGCGGCACCTGGCCGGCGGATCGTCCGCTCTTCGTGCGCCTTTCCTGTGTCGACGATCAGGAAGGCGGCTGGACGATCGCGGATTCTGTTGCCCTGTCGCGCTTGCTCGCCAAGGCCGGCGTCGATGTGATCGATTGCTCGTCAGGCGGGCTTGGCGAGCGCACCACGACGCGCCTGATCCGCCGGCCCGAGGGCTATCAGGTTCCGTTCGCGGCACGCATCCGTGCCGAGGCGTCCGTGCCGACCATGGCGGTCGGGCTCGTCACCACGCCCGATTTTGCCGACACGGTGGTGCGCGAGGGGCAGGCCGATCTGGTGGCGATCGGCCGTGAAGCACTCAGCAATCCTCATTGGCCGTTGCATGCCGCGCGCGTGCTCGGTCATGATCCCGGTTTCGCGCGCTGGCCGGATTCATGGGGATGGTGGCTCGAAAAACGCGCGCGTTCCGCGGCAGCCAACAGCGCGGCAATGACTGAAGAATATAACACTGAAGGCAAAGAGAGGATGAACCGATGATCCAACGTCGCCGTTTCCTGACGGGCGCCTCCATGGCCGCCGCCGCACTGGCCGCTCCGCCATTCATTCGCCGTGCCAATGCCGAGAGTACGCTGGATATCGCCAGCATCTACTCGCTCTCGGGAACCTTCGCCAATGTCGGCGCGCTACTGAACAATGGCAGTCAATGGGCGGTCGAGAGCTACAAGGAGGTGCTCGGCCACAAGCTGAACTACGTGCTCATCGACGATCGCGGCGATGCCGGCGAGGCGGTGCGCAAGGTTCAGGAGGTCATGACCCAGCGCAATATCAAACACATTATCGGCTGCACCAATTCGGCCATCGGACTGGCCGTGCAGAAGGAAGTGTACGCGCGCGGCGGCATCTATGTGCAGGAAGCCGGGGCCGACGAATCCACCGGAAAGGACTGCAACCGCTCCAACTTCCGCTGGCCCGTGGCAAGCTACAGCGCCGTCAACGCCACCGTGCGGCCGCTGATGGAGAAGTTTCCCGACGCCAAGCGCTGGTATACCATTACCGGGCAATACGTGTTCGGCGACAGCCTGCTGACCAATTGCAAGAAGATCTTCGCCGAGAAGGGCGTCGAGCACGTCGGCAACAGCTATCATTCGCTGTCCGATCGCGAATACTCCGGCTATATCGCCACCGCCCTGGCCGCCAATCCGGATGTGCTGGTGATCTGCAACTTCGGCAACCAGACGCTCGACGTGATCCGCCAGGCGGTCAGCTATGGCATGAAGCGCAACACCAAGATTCTCGCGGTGTGGTCAACAGGGCTCGATCAATACCAGGCGCTTGGGCCGGAGAATTGCGAGGGCGTCTATTTCGGCTGCAATTTCTGGCATGGCGTCGACACGCCCGGTGGCCGCCGCGTCGCGGAAGTCGTGAAGGCGAAGACGAACGACGTCCCCAACTACCTGCACGCTTGCGGCTATGCCGTGGCCCAGGTTCTGCTGGAGGGGGTTTTGAAGGCGAAATCCGTCGAGGTTCCCAAGATTATCAGTGCCCTTGAGGGCATGAGCTATGAAGGGCCGACCGGTACCGAAGTGGTGCGCGCCGAGGACCATCAGGTCATCAAGGATTACTACCTGATGCTCGGAAAGGCCAAGAGCGCGATGAAAGACAAGAACGATTTTGCCGATATCGTCGCCGCGACCAAGGCTTTCCTGCCGCCGGACCAGACGGGCTGCAAGATGGCCTGACCGGAACCTCACGAAATACGACGTTTCAACGGGCCGAAGGTCGGGGATTGCGTGATCCTCGACCGGAGGCTCCTGAAATGCGCTGACGAAACGGCTGGTACGCATAGATGTCCACGCAGCTTCTACTTTTCCAGGTCCTCAATGGCCTGGGCAATGGGATGATCTATTTTCTCCTGTCGGTCGGCTTGACGCTGATCTTCGGGTTGATGCGCTTCGTCAATTTCGCGCATGGCGCCTTCTATCTGGCGGGCGCCTATGTCGCCTATGCGATTGCGGTCGCGTTCGGCAGCTTCTGGTGGGCGCTGCTGGCCGGGCCGATCGCCGTGGCGCTGATCGCGCTGGTGATCGAGCGCCAGCTTCTGCGCCACACTTACGCGATGCCGCATGAGGCGCAGATCCTCATCACCTTCGCCGTCGCCCTGCTGTTCCAGGAAATCATCATCCTGGTGTTCGATCCGCTCGCCAAGAGCGTTCCGGTGCCGGCAGCCCTGTCGGGTATCGTCTTCCTCGGCCCTTATGTTTATCCGGCCTACCGGCTTGCGGTCGTCGGCGCCGCCGCGCTTGTGGCGCTGGCGCTATGGATCGTAGTGGAACGCACGAAATTCGGCGCCATTTTGCGCGCCGGCTCCGAAAACGCGGAGATGGTCGGCCTGCTCGGCATCAACCTGGACCGCGTGTTCATGGCAGCTTTTGCGCTGGGCGGCGCGCTTGCCGGGCTTGCCGGCGTGCTGGCGGCTCCCTTGCGTGGCGTCGAGCCGTTCATGAGCACCGAGGCGCTTGGAATCGCGTTCGTCGTGGTCGTCGTCGGTGGGCTGGGGACGCTGGCTGGTGCGCTCGTCGGCGGCATCGTGATCGGCCTCGTTCAGTCGATCATGAGCACACTCTGGCCCGAAGGCGCGCAACTGATGATTTACGCCGCGATGGCGCTCGTCCTGCTGGTGCGCCCCACCGGGCTGTTCGGGCGGTTCTGACATGCAGGTCACGCATTTTCCCAACCGCGTCACGCTGATCGTCCTCGCGGCACTCGTCTTGATGCCGCTGGTCATGCACACCACGCTGGCGACCCAGGTCCTAATCTTCGCCACTGGCACGCTGTCGGTTACATTCCTGCTGGGCGCGAGCGGGCTGCTCTCGTTCGGGCAGGGGCTCTATTTCGGCGCCGGCGCCTATGCCTGCGCGATTCTCCTCAGCCGCTACCAGTTTCACCCTGTCACGGGGATGCTCCTGGCAACGGCGGCGGGCGCGCTTCTCGCGCTGGTGCTCGGCATTCTCATCGTGCGGCGGCGCGGCGTGTATTTCGTGATGCTGACGCTGGCCTTCGCGCAGATGGGCTATTTCGCCATGCTTGCCTTCAAGGATATCACGGGCGGCGAGAACGGGCTGTCCGGACTGCCGCGCAGCTTCTCGATCCTAGGATTGCCGATCGCGACGCCGGTCTCGTTCTATCTGTTGGCAGTTTGCGGCTTCCTAGTGCCGTTTCTGCTGGTGCAGCGTATCCTCGCCTCGCCGCTTGGCAGCGTGCTGATCGCGATCCGGGAAAACGAGGGCCGCTCGGAGGCGCTTGGCTATCCCACCGCGCGCTACAAGCTGGTGGCACTGACTTTCGCGGGGGCCGTCGCGGGCCTTGCCGGGGCGTTGCACGCCATCTCGCTCGGCTTCGCGCCGCCAAGCGATATTGAACTGGAAATGAGCCAGAGACTGCTGATCATGTCGATCATCGGCGGGGTCGGCTCGCCGGCCGGAGCGCTGGCCGGGGCCGCCTTCTACGCGATCGTCTCCGAGATACTGTCGGAAATCTGGGCGCGCTGGCTGGGGCTGATCGCCGTGCTGCTGATCGGGATCGTGCTCTATCTGCCCGGTGGGCTGTGCAGTCTCGGCCAACGCCTTGCCAGCGGATTTGCGCGGAGGTCCGAACATGGCTGAGCCGATCCTCGTCGCCGAGAATATCGGCATGCGCTTTGGCGGGTTCCAGGCTCTCGCCGACATCTCCATCGCCGTCGCGCCGCATGCCATCCACGCTCTGATCGGCCCGAACGGCGCCGGCAAGACGACGCTGTTCAACGCGCTGACCGGCGTCAGGCGGCCGCAGGCCGGGCGCGTCATATTCAATGGACAGGACATCACCCGTGCGCCGGCCCACCAGCGTGTCGGCGCCGGCATGGCACGCTCCTTCCAGGTGACGAACGTCTATCCGGCCCTGACGGTGGCGGAGAATGCCCGGCTTGCCGTACAGGCGCGCCGCAAAAGCGAAGGCTGGGTTTTCTGGCGCACGCCGGTGCGGCGCGACATCGCGGACGAGGTCGCCTTCCTGCTTGATCGCGTTGGTATCGGTGCGAGAGCCGATACGCGCGCGGGCGACTTGTCTCATGGCGCGCAGCGTTCGCTGGAGATCGGCATGGCGTTGGCCGGCCGGCCAAAGCTGATATGCCTCGACGAGCCGCTGGCCGGCATGGGCATCGATGATGTGCATCGCACAAAAGAGCTGATCGTCACGCTGCGCGACGACATGGCGGTGTTGCTGGTCGAGCATAACATGAACGTGGTGCTGAGCATTTCCGATCGCGTGACCGTTATGGCGCAGGGCAGCAAGATCGCCGAAGGCGCGCCGGACGCCATTCGCAACGACCCGGCCGTGCGCACGGCCTATCTCGGGAGCGCGGCATGAGCACCGAACCGCTGCTTGATATCCGTGGCCTGCAAGGCTGGTATGGCAAGAGCCATATCCTGCAAGGCGTCGACATGTCAGTACGGCAAGGGGAGTTGCTCGCGCTGCTCGGCCGCAACGGTGCCGGCAAGACCACGACGATGCGGGCCATCATGGGGTTGCTCGGGCGTATCGACGGCGAGGTGCGTTTCGCCGGGGAATCGATGGTGGGCCTTGCTCCCTATGTCATCGCGCAGCGTGGCATCGCCCTGGTTCCTGAAAATCGCGGCATCTTCGGTTCGCTCAGCGTCGAGGAGAATCTCAAGCTCGCGTTGCGCGCCGGTACTCCTTGGGAGATCGACCGCATCTGGACAATGTTTCCCTCGCTTGCCGCGCGCCGGCACACGCCCGGCGGGAAACTCTCCGGCGGCGAACAGCAGATGCTCTCCATCGGCCGGGCGCTCGCGACCGGGCCGCGCCTGCTGCTCCTCGACGAACCGACCGAGGGGCTGGCGCCGGTCATCGTAGCGCATGTCGTCGAGATTCTTCGCGAACTCAAGGCCGCTGGCCTTAGCATTGTGCTGGTCGAGCAAAGCCTCGAAACTTGCATGAGCGTCGCGGATCGGTTTCAGATTCTCGATGGGGGGACCATCGTCTGGGCCGGCAACAGCGCGGAACTTGCTGCGGCCGAAGATGTCTGCTCGCGCCATCTCACGTTGGAACATGCCTAGCGCGTGATCCTTTCACGTTGAAGCGCGCCCGCTGTTTCCCGCAGCCCGTCGGCATGAGAAGCCCTGTCTGCGATCAGCAATTTGGCTGGCTTGATGCCACCGGTCACGCCATCAACGACACCAGCCGAAAGAGCTGGCTCGGGAAAACTGGGCAGCTGGTATAGGTGGATTTTCGGCCTGAACGCGGCATGATTGCCGTGAACAGGAGCGGATATGACGAGACGAGTTCGGCGGAACCGCAGCCCGGCTTTTAAGGCGAAGGTCGCATTAGCGGCGATCAAGGGCGAGAAGACGCTGGCCGACCTGGCGCAGCAGTTTGATGTCCATCCCAACCAGATCACGCAATAGCGCAGCCAGCTTCTTGAAGGGGCTGCCGGCGTATTCGGGTCCGAAGCGAAGTCGGAGGCCACAGCCACTACGGTCGACGTGAAGACGCTTCATGCGAAGATCGGGGAGTTGGCGCTGGAGAATGAATTTTTTGTCCGGCGCGCTCGGCAAGGCCGGCCTTCTGAGCGCAAAGCGATGATCGATCGCCATCACGATCTGCCGCTCACCCGGCAGGCGAAGGTGCTCGGGATCAGCCGGGGCAGCGTCTATTATCAGCCCCGTGCGGTTCCGGCCGCTGACCTGGCGTTGATGCGCCGGATCGACGAGCTGCATCTGGAATACCCCTTCGCCGGCAGCCGCATGTTGCAGGGGCTGTTGCTTGCGGAAGGTTACGCCACTAGGCGTCTTCACGTCGCGACGCTGATGAGGCGCATGGGGATCGAGGCGCTCTATCGCCGGCCGAACACCTCGAAGCCGGCGCCGGGGAACAAGATCTTCCCCTATCTGCTGCGTACGCTGCCGGTGACGCGGCCCAATCAGGTCTGGGCGATGGACATCACCTATATCCCGATGGCGCGGGGCTTCGTCTACCTGACGGCCGTCGTCGATTGGTTCAGCCGCAAGGTCTTGGCCTGGCGGCTCCCGATCACCATGAACGTCGCCTTCTGCGTCGAGGCCGTCGAGGACGCCATGGCCCGCCATGGCAGGCCCGACATCTTCAATACCGATAGTAAATAGATCGAAGCCAGTTCCCGGGCGGCCTGTCTCAAACACCGATCGACCGTTTGGTAGGCTGGCGCCGTGAGGCGCCCGGTGCGGTCTGACCCGCACTCCGATCGACCCGCCAGTGTCTTTCCCTGGACTTGTCGGCCGCCCGGGAACGCCGTGCGGTGAGGGGGCGCCTCGCCGTTGCCTGTGACCTGAGAAGGGCCTGACCATCCGGTCACGTTACTGTCCTGTCCATGCTGCCGGTCCTGGCGAAGCCGTTTGGTGATCGAGCCAGGAGAGCAGCATGGCCATGAAGGACGATGCGAACACCCGCACCATAGTCGGCGGCGTGGACACACACAAGGATCTGCACGTCGCAGCCGTCGTCGACGAACAGGATCGAGTTCTCGAGACGCGATCGTTCGCCACCACACGGCAGGGCTATCGACAGATGCTCGCCTGGATGCGCTCCTTCGGCGACCTCCAGCGTATTGGAATCGAGTCGACCGGCAGCTACGGCGCGGGCTTGTTGCGCTTTATGCAGAACGCCGGCGTGACAGTTCTGGAGGTGACGGCGCCCGACAGACAGGATCGCCGCAGGCGCGGCAAGAACGATGATCTCGACGCGCAGAACGCCGCGCACGCTGCCTTTGCAGGCAAACGAACCGTCACGCCACGTAGCCGCGATGGAATGATCGAGGCGCTGCGCGTGCTCGTCGCCTGCCGAAAAACGGCTGTGATGGCGCGACGGATCGCGCTACAGATGATCCAGAACACGATCGTTGCGGCTCCCGATGAGCTGCGTGATCTGTTGCGCGACATGACCCGAATGCAGCTTGTTCGAACTCTGGCAGCATGGCGACCTGATCTGACGAGCTACCGCGAGGTTGAGGCTGCTTACCGGATCGCGTTCAAGTCGCTTGGCCGCCGATATCTCGAACTGCCCGACGAGATCGCTGACCTCGACACCATGATCGCCGCCATCGTCGATGAGCTGGCGCCCAACCTCGTGACCCGCAACTCGATCGGTCACACCGGCGCCGCGCAGCTGTTGCTCACCGCCGGCGGCAATCCAGACCGTATGCGATCAGAAGCTAGCTTCGCCGCCCTCTGCGGTGTTAGTCCCGTTCCTGCATCTTCCGGCAAGACGATCCGACATCGCCTGAACCGCGGCGGCGACCGCGCAGCCAACACCGCCTTGCACATCATCGCCATCGGGAGATTACGCACCGACCAGAAGACGAAAGATTACGTCGCTCGCCGCGTCGCCGAGGGGCATTCCAAGCTGGACGCCATACGCGCAATCAAGCGCTACCTGGCCCGCGAGGTCTTCTCCCTCATCATGCAGCGTCAGAAGGAGATCAACGCCACACGTATCGCCGCTTGACAAACAGAAGGGCGTCCAGGGGAGCTAGTTCACCAGCTTCGCCTTCACGACGACGTTGAAGGATGCCGGCATCCGTCTCTCCATGGATGGGCGCGGCCGCTGGATGGACAACGTCTTCATCGAGCGGCTATGGCGCAGCCTCAAATACGAATGCGTCTTCCTCAACGCCTTCGAGACCGGCAGCGAAGCCCGCAGCGGCCTCGGTTCCTGGATCGACTATTACAACTGGCGGCGCCCACACTCGACCTTCGACGGCAGGACGCCCGACGAGGTCCATGCTATGGCGAAAATGACGGAGCAATTGGCGGAGTAGAATCGAACCCGATCCACCTTAGCCAAGCCGCTAAACTGTCTCAGCAAGCGAGGCCACCTCTGTCTGCGTTTCGACGTCGTGCCGCTTCGATGGGCGGGCGAAAGGCGGTGCCGCCGACGCTGACCTGCCACTGAGTTTTTCCTCCAACTGGAGTTAGAGTCCGGCCTTGAATGAAGGACGGACGAATGAAGCGGAAGCGGTTTACGGAAGAGCAGATCATTGCGGTTCTGCGGGAGCATGAGGCAGGTGCGAAGGCGGGCGACTTGGCCCGTAAACACGGAGTCAGTGAGGCAACGCTGTATAACTGGAAGGCGAAGTATGGCGGGATGGACGTTTCCGACGCCAAGCGCCTGAAGGCTCTGGAAGACGAGAACGCGAAGCTGAAGAACCTGCTGGCTGACCAGATGCTGGAAGCGGCGGCGCTGAAGGAGCTTCTGTCAAAAATGTATAGTCCGCCCCGTCCGTGCAAGGGTTCGCGACATCGTGGTCTGCCCCCTGAAAAGTGGTCCTCCCTGATGTATGGCTTTTGAGCCGCTGGAGGACTGAAGCGATGGCCAGAAAGAGACACAGTGCGGAAGAGATTGTCACCAAGCTTCGGCAGGTTGACGTGCTGAGTTCGCAGGGAAAGTCGGTCGCAGAGGCGATCCGGTTGATAGGTGTGACGGAAGTAACGTATTATCGCTGGCGGTCTGAATACGGCGGCCTGAAGGGCGATCAGGTCAAGCGGCTGAAGGAGCTTGAGACGGAGAACGCACGGCTTCGGCGCGCCGTCTCGGACCTGACGCTGGACAAGATGATCCTGGCGGAAGCTGCGCGGGGAAACTTCTAAGCCCCGCGCGTCGCCGTGCCTGCGTGGATCATGTTGTCGCTGAGCTCGGCGTTCCCGAACGACGGGCGTGCCGGGTCCTCGGTCAGCATCGATCGACCCAGCGCAAGCTTCCAACGACACCGGATGATGAAGCGGCGTTGAGCGCCGACATCATCGCGCTTGCCATCCAATATGGCCGCTACGGCTATCGCCGCATCACAGCGATGCTGCACCGTGCGGGCTGGGCGGTGAACGTCAAGCGGGTCGAACGGATCTGGCGGCGTGAGGGGCTGAAGGTTCCGCAAAAGCAACCCAAACGAGGCCGTCTGTGGCTGAACGACGGTTCCTGCCTCCGGCTGCGGCCGGAGTATCCCAACCATGTCTGGTCTTACGACTTCGTCGAGGACCGCACCCACAACGGCAGGAAGTTCCGTATGCTCACGGGCCTTAAGGACTTGTTCGACACGCTTGGTGATCATATCCGATCCGTCCACCGGCAGGTCCTCGAGCTTGATCGCCAGTCCAAACGCGGTGTTCACGCAGTCGAGGTAGAACTTGTCCGGGAACAGGTCCTCAATGGCAAAATCGGTCTTCTTCGAACCCGCCGCCTTACCGAGCATGAAAGTTCGGAAGCGCTTGGCCTTCTCTGCGGCGAGCTTGGAAACGTACAGATCGTCAATCTTCGCCTTAGCGGCGTGCCCGGCCGCGTCGCTGTCAAGAAGCACGCCTGCATCCCAACCCTGACCAATTGCGAAGCCCGCATACATCGGCGTCTTCGAAGCGCCATGTGCCGGCCACATATAAATGCGGTCCGAGAGTCGCTCTTTGCCAGCCGCCGCGAGAAGCCCCGATAACTTGTGCAGGATGATCGCGTCGTCGCCGCCTTCCACAATGAGCACCTGCCGGTTCCCAAGCAGTCCGCTTTGATCACCGGTGAGACCGAGGCTCCGCTCTATGACCGCCATCGGCTCCCGCTGCGCGCTAACGATGCCCTGTGTGATGGCGAGGTGGCCGTCTCTCGTTTCTACAATCCGTACGCGCTCTGGATGGGCAAGCTCGACCATCGAAGCAAGATGCGTTGTATAGAGGATGGTGTTGTGCTCCGCGAGGCGCTCGAAAACCCTCAGAAGGTCGCGCTGACCCGAGAAGTGCAGATGCACCCCCGGCTCCTCCAGCAGTAGCACGCAATCCTTGAACTCTCCTTGGGTCGCGTGGGTGAACTTCCAAGCGAAGGAGACGTACCAGCGGAAGCCCGTTGAGCGTCGGTGGAGGCGCACGGGCATTCCGATAGCCGCGTCTTCGGCAAAAATGTTCAGGGTAGGACCGTCAATCTCGATGTCGAAGTTGACCTCTTTCTGCTGCCACAAATTGGCGAACTGTCGGGTCAGGTATTTAGAGGCAGACCGCTTGTCGAAGGAACGAACGGTGCGCCCCTCGGCGGATTGACCCTTTTTAATGAAGTCATTGAGGTCAATGTTCGCGAGGTCGAGGATGACGAGGATCGCCTGGTCCTCGTTGCTCAACTTGTGCCGGTTCTTATCACCCCCCACGTTGTCGAGCCGCTGCTTAAGCTGATCTAGCTCCATTTGCGCGCCGGACATCTCATAGTCGTGGATGTAGACGAACTTGGGCACATTCGCCTTGGCCCAAGCGACAGCCTTATCCTCGTCTAATGTTCCTTCGGCGAAGCCATGCACTTTGAATCTGGTCTGGGCGCCGTAGCTGCGCCAGAGAACGATCCGGACGGCTTTGGGCAGCGGCGGCGCGGGCGGAGGGTCTTTCCCTTCCTCGACCTCAGGCGTGACCAGCGCCGCCTCAGCCAGATCTTCAATCTCCTCGCTCGACAAGACAAATTGGGCCTTGCAGACCAGTTTGCCTGTGGCCGTTTTGCGCCCTTCCCATCGGTCGACCGGCCAATCTTCATCAAGGCTGTACTCGGCGCCCGGGATAATGGGATTGAGCGTGTATAGCGCCTCGAAGAGGTTGCTTTTGCCAGCCTCGTTTTGACCCACAAAGGCCGTGATCCGATTGGCGTTGATCCAGCCGGAGTCGATTATGTTGCGATAGTTTGTGACCTGAAAGCCTTCAAAGTCCATTACAGCCCCGCCCCGAGTTGTTATAATTTTGGGAACAAGATGGCCCGCCAGAAGATCAAGATCAAGCCGCACGCTTCCACTTGCCTGGCATCGATAGGCTGCCCTGAACTAGTCTTCAGATGGGAGTCATGCGGTTGAGGCGACGAAAAGTGCTGCAGGACTGAGCTAACGGCCTCGGAGAGAACTTGCCTAGTGGGTGTGTGATAAAGGTCAGCTTCTGGGAGGCCACAGCGCGCCAGCGAACGGCCGAGATGGGGTCGGATGCGGATCGACCTATACTGACGCCTTAGGGAGCGTAGATGCAGCTTTCCGCGTCAAATATGATCGGCACATGGAAAAGAATCACGAATACGATGTCGCTCTGTCTTTCGCTGGTGAAGATCGCGACTATGTCGACCAGGTCGCCCACTTATTAAAGGATCGTGGGATCAAGGTTTTCTACGATTTGTTCGAAGAAGCGGACCTTTGGGGTAAGGACCTCTACGTCCACCTGAGTGACGTCTACCAGAAGCGTGCCCGGTACACCGTGATGTTCATCTCGAAGATGTACGCGGAAAAAATCTGGACCAATCACGAGCGCCGCTCCGCCCAAGCCCGAGCGTTCCAAGACGCGCAAGAGTACATTCTACCCGCTCGATTTGATGACACCGAAATTCCTGGGGTTCTTTCGACCGTCGGCTATATCGGACTTCAGAAACGATCGCCTGACGATCTGGCTTCATTGATAGTCAAGAAGATCATCAGTTCGGGGGGATCCGTACCGACGGAATGAACCGCTCCGGGTTGATCGGAGGCTCCAACTCCTGAGAGGATGGAGCCATGACAAGCAAAACGACGAACAAGTTTTCACCCGAGGTCCGGAATCGAGCGGTTCGGATGGTTTCGGATCACGCCA
>Ga0209916_1001372_pt1 | contig 22070 bp, 16 predicted proteins | sample ThiBio_1000_plan_FD_183956 | JGI IMG/M metagenome (GOLD analysis project Ga0209916, IMG submission 183956) | Wastewater bioreactor microbial communities from Cape Town, South Africa - Thiocy_solids_2 (SPAdes) | ecosystem: Engineered > Bioreactor > Thiocyanate-remediating > Anaerobic-Aerobic ... | reverse complement strand
CATTCGCTCCGGCGTTGAAGGAAGGAAGGCTCGTGCCGGCCTCGACGGTCGTCCACGAGCGCAATCCCGAGGCGCGACGCCTCTGCATCGAGCACTATGGTACGATATGCCATATATGTGGATTTGATTCCAAATCGGTCTATGGAATCGCCGGGGTCATCCACGTCCACCACCTACGTCCGCTCTCGGAGATTCGGGGCGAATACGAAGTCGATCCGGTGGAGGACTTGCGGCCCATCTGTCCCAACTGCCACGCGATCGTCCATCTCGGCGGACGCTGTCGCTCGATCGAGGAGGTGCGAAGCATGCTGAGAAGTCCAAACTGACGTCCCCGCGCCCAGGCCGGAACTCAAGAAGACCACCTGAGCGGCGGCGCGTTCAGTCGCTTCGCGCCTCGGGCGACGGCCGGTGGCCGGCCACGTCGGCCAGGATTCGCCAGGGGTCGGAAAACAAGGCTCCGACGTGCGCCAGGTAGTCCTCCGCGCCGATTTCCTGGAGGCGCGCAAGGTAAAGCCCGCGCTCGCCTCGGATGTAATACTCGTGGCGACCCTCGTTGCGCTCGGCCAGGAGCGACGGGACGTTGTGGAGATGATCGGCTTCGATCCGGCACAGGTCGATGCGTCCCGCATGCGCGGAGTCGCGCAGGAGGACCAGACCCCGCGCCAGCAGGTCGAGATAGGCTTGCGGACGTTGCGGTAAGGGCTCGTTCACGGCGTCGCCTCCTCGCGACCGATCGCGGGTGGTCCGACGCGGCCCCCTGGGCGGCCGTCGTTCGAGACGAGGCCGCCTCTGGAACGCGCGCGTCGGCGCTTCGAACCCGCGTCGAGGCCGCTTGACCCCGATCATCGTCGAGCCTTGAAGCGCCGGCAAGCGGATTCCTCCGTCGACGACCAACTTCGACTATTTCTGATATTTAACACACACACATAATAACGTCATAATAATCAATATCCCCAAGGTCGATTTACCATGGGAAGCTTTCATCCGAGGCCCGGCGCGGGGCCGGGCCTCGGGGGGGGCGGGGGGTCAGCTGTTCTTGTGGCTCTGGCGACCCGCCTTGACGTGTTGCTCGTGGGAACCGCCGCGGGAGGAGCCGTTGCGGCTCGCCTTGCCGCGACCGCGGCCACCGCCGTCGTCCTCCTCGTCCTCGTCCTCGTCCTCGTCGTCCTCGTCATCGTCGTCGTCGCGACCGGCGTGAGAGGCCTTGCCCCCCTTGCGGGAGATCTTGCGGTGTTCCTCGGGGTCCATGGCGGCGAAGCCGCGGCGGCCGCCGCCTCCCTCGTCGTCGTCGTCGTCGTCGTCCTCGTCCTCATCGTCGTCGCGGCCGCGGCCGCCGTGGGAGGCCTTGCCCCCCTTGCGGGCGATCTCGCGCTGTTCCTCGGGGTCCATCGCGGCGAAGCCGCGGCGACCGCGACGGCTCCCGCGGTCCTCGCCCTCGTCGTCGTCCTCGTTCTCGTTCTCGTCGTCATAGTCGCGGCCTCGGCCGCCGTGGGAGGCCTTGCCACCCTTGCGGGCGATCTCGCGCTGTTCCTCGGGGTCCATCGCGGCGAAGCCGCGGCGGCTGTGTTCGTGGGCGTTCTGGGAGTGGTAGTGGGCCGCGCGGGCGTGGTGTTCGGCGTCCTCGTGGTTGCCTTCCCGATAATGGCGCTGGGCCTCCCTGTGGTGGCGAGCGGCCGACTCGTGGTGGAAGGCGGCCTGACCGTGGTGGGACGCCTCGCCCCCCTTGCGGCCGATCTCGGCCATGTGCCCGCGGTCGCGGCTGACCGCCTCGCCCCCCTTGCGGCCGGCCTCGGAGGCTTCCTCGGAATCGAACTCGTGGGCCGTCCCCTTGCGGTGGGCCGCCCTGCCGCCCTTGCTGGCGATCTCGCGCTGCTCGTCGGCGTCCATGCCGGCGAACCCCCGTCTACTATTGGCAGCCATGAGCATTCCTCCTGGTTGAGAGGTTCCGAACCGGGGTCCGGAGCCGCGGCTCGGGCGAGAGTTCGCCACTCGCGTCCGCATGGACCCCGGTTTTATTTCGCGTGACTAGCCTCTGACGCGAACGACCTTCCCAATACGCAAACGCGGAACCAAAAAACCCGTTCGACGCGCGAAAAGTGGATTCTTATGTATTTGACCGCCTCGCCGTGGTCGCGCGACCGCGGAGACGCGCCGGGCGGCCGCGAAAACCGCGGCGAACTGACGCGTCTCGGCGAAATGGAGAAGCGCGGTGCGCGGCGTTGGGAACGACGGCGGCGGCGAAGCGCTCGGGCGGTCGCGGCCGCGGGGTCGACCGTCGCAAGCTCGACCGTGTCGCGCTTGGCGCGCCCGGAACGGTCCTCGGCTGGGCGGCGCGCGCCGAGGCGCGGTATCCTGGCGCTTGGGCGTCCGACCGTCGGGAGGGATCATGCCGTCGCCGTTTCCAGGGATGAATCCGTATTTGGAGCGGCCGGCCCTATGGCCGGACTTTCACGTCGCCTTCCTGTTCGAGTTGAAGGCGGCGCTGGTCTCCGTGGTTCGCCCTCGTTATCTCGTATTGCAGGAGCGCCACGTCTTCGTCCAGGAGCCGCCGGGCGAACCGACCATCGTCCGGCTCAGGCCCGACCCCCTGATCGCCTCGCCTAGACGCGAGGAGGGGGGCGTCGCCATCGTCGAGGTCGAGGCCCCGGTGGAGGTTGAGCATCTCGCGCTGGAGGTCGAGCGGGTCTCGTATCTGGAGATTCGCGACGCCGCGTCCGGCGACGTCGTGACGGTCGTCGAACTGCTGAGCCCCGGCAACAAGCGCGAGGACCGGCTCGCTTACCTGTCGCGTCGCGAAAAGGTGCTCGGCGGTCCCGTCCACCTCGTCGAGATCGACCTGTCGCGCGGCGGTCGGCCGATGCCGGAGTTCCACCGGCCGCCCTGCGCGTACTCGGTCCTGGTCAGCCACGCCGACGAGCGCCCCCGCGCCGGCTTCTGGCCGATCGGGCTCCGCGACCCTCTGCCGACGGTCCCCGCGCCGCTCCGCGCCCCCGACCCTCACGCGAGGATCGACCTTCAGGCGATCCTTCACCGCGTGTACGACGTTTCCGCCTACGAGGACTTCGTCTACCGCGGCCGGCCCGACCCGCCGCTCGACGCGGACGACGCCGTCTGGGCCGAATCGCTCAAGCCCAAACGCGAGTGAATTCGAGATCCCGTCACGGGATCCTATTGTATTTCCGCAAGATCTCGCGGACGCGGTCGACGGGGATCGCGCGGACCTCGCGGCCGTCGCGGCCGGTCATGTCCTCGGCTTTCAAGAGCGCGTTACCCACGGCCTCCTCGACGCTCTCCAGAACGGCCTGGAAGAGGGGGGAGAGGGCGTCGGACGGGAGCGTCTCGCGGGGGCGCGGGGATTCCTCGCCGTGGGCGACGCGAAGGCCGGGCGCGGTGGAGAAGGCGATGGCGAAGTCGCCGCTGCCGTTGCTGAAGGACGAGCCGGTCCGCGCCAGGCCGAACACCCCGCGCGCCGCCAACCGCTCCAAGGATCGGGCGTCGAGCGGGGCGTCGGTCGCCACCACGATCATGCAGGAGCCGTCGCCGCGGGCTTCGGAACGGTCGGGTTCGGTCGCGGCGCGGAAGGCGTGTCGGCCAAGCTCCACGCCCACCGGGGCGCCGGCGATCGTCAACACGCCGCCGAAGTTCGCCTGGACCAACACGCCCACCGTCCAGCCCCCCAGGCGGTCGGGGAGTTTGCGCGAGGACGTGCCGATCCCGCCCTTCCAGCCGAAGCACTCGCAGCCGGTCCCCGCGCCGACGTTCCCCTCGGCGACCGGGCCGTCGGAAGCCTCCCGGATCGCGCGCAAGACGTGCTCGCGACGGACGTGCATGCCGCGGATGTCGTTGAGTCCGCCGTCGTTGGTCTCGCCCACCAGCGCGTTGACCGAGCGGACGTCGGCGTTGGCGGGGCGGTCGAGCGCGTGGCGGACCACCGCGGCGACGGCCTCGCCGACGGAGAGGGTGTTGGTCAGGACGATCGGCGTCTCGATCGTCCCCAGTTCCCGGACCTGGGTCGAGCCGGCGAGCTTGCCGAAGGCGTTGCCGACGAAGACCGCGCCCGGGACTTTCCGGCGGAACAGGTCGCCGTCGTGGGGGAGGATCGCGGTGACCCCGGTGCGGACGGAGTCGCCCTCGATCAGCGTGACGTGTCCGACCCTCACCCCGGCGACGTCGGTGACGGCGTTCGAGGGCCCCGGCCGGAACACCCCCGGGGCGACGCCCAACTCGCGAAGGCGAGGCCGTTCCGGCGGCCCCCCGCCCAGGGCGAGCCCCGCGGCGAGCAGGCCGAGCAAGGCGGACGCCGTGGACCTTTCATTCGACCTATTCATCGTGGCCTCGATATATTGAGTTTACCCCCGGTAAAGACGGAACGGCGTCCCCTCTCCCGCCGGGCTGACGACCCGACACTTATCGGATCTCGCATGCGACACTCACGCGAGCCGACGCCGAACGGCCTTCACCCTTGAGGGAGAAGGTGGCCGAAGGCCGGACGGGGGGTGGGCGCGACCGGAAGCCGTCGGAATAGAAGTCCTCTTCCATCCGAGGCTTGCGCCGAAACGCGACGCCGGTCGACCCCTCATCCGGCCCTTCGGGCCACCTTCTCCCTCAAGGGGAGAAGGCGATGACCGCCGCGACTTCTGAAAAAGCGTCGGGTCGTCAGCCCGGCGGGAGAGGGGACGGACCCATCGCCATCGCCATCGCCATGTTCACGTGTTTTTCATCAAACGCCTCCCGGATCGCGTCCTCGTCGCGGGCGCGGGCCAGGACGGTGACCTGGTCCCAGCCTTGCAGGCGGGTGCCCCCCTTGGGGACGACGACGTCCGGGCCTCGGGTGATCAGGGTGATGACCGAGCCTCGCGGCAGGTCGAGTTCGGAGATCAGGGGGCCCGGCCGGCCCTCGTCGCCCGGGACGTCCACGACGATCAGGTCCATGTCGCTCCTGGCCATCGTGACCAGTTCGAGGTTGTACAACGGCCGCGGCCGCGAGGGGGAGGCGAGGCCCAGGCGGTCGGCGACCAGGCCCAGGGTCGAGCCCTGGATCGCCACCGAGAGGATGACCACGAAGAAGACCAGGTTGAAGACGTCGCGGCCGACCTCCATCCCGGCGGCCAGCGGGTAGGTCGCCAGGATGATCGGCACCGCGCCGCGGAGCCCGGCCCAGGATATGAACGCCTTGTTCTTGAAGCCCAGCCGCATGCCGACGGTGCCGAGCCAGACCGCGGCCGGCCGGGCCGCGAACGTCAGGACCAGGAACAGGACGACGCCGCTCGTCCAAAGGCCGGCCCACTCGCTCGGATTGACCAACAACCCCATCATGACGAACATGCTGGTCTCCGCCAGGGTCGACAAGGCCGAGACGAAGTTGGTCACCCCCTGCTTGTGGACGAACGGTCGGTTGCCCATGACGTAGCCGGCGACGAAGACCGCCAGCATGGCGCTGCCGCCGACGGTCTCCCCCAGGCCGTTGATCAAGAGGATCACGGCGAACGCCAGGATGTAGTAGTGGCCGCGGTCCTTGGGACGCAGGTGGTTGAACGTCCAGGCCGCCGCCATTCCCAGCAGCCAGCCGACGCCGACGCCGGCGGCGAACTTCCAGACGAACGTCGCCAGGACGACGTACCATCGCGCGTCGCCGATGGTGAAGGCCTGGACCGCGGCCAGGGTCAAGAGGATGGCCATCGGGTCGTTGGCGGCGCTTTCGATCTCCAGGGTCGAGGAGAGCTTCGTCGGCAGCGACTGGCCGCGGAGGATCGAGAACGTGGCCGCCGCGTCGGTCGACGACACGATCACCGCCAGGAGCGCGGAGAGCTCGAACGGCCATCCCAGCACTCCCCAGAGCGCCAGGAAGGTGATCGCGGCGGTGAGGACCACGCCCCAGGTCGCCAGGCCGCCGGCGGGCAGAAGCACCGCCCGGAAGTCCTCGCGACGGGTGCTGAACCCGCCCTGGAACAAAATGAACACCAGCGCCATGTTGGCCGCGTGGTTGGTCAGGACGACGTCGCCGAAGTGCCACCAGCCCAGCACGTCGCTGCCGAAGAGGATGCCCGCGCCGAGGGCGATCAAGATGACCGGGACGCTCCAATGGTCCAGAAGCGCGGCCACCAGGACCACCGACAGGAGGATCATCGGCGTGATCAGATACGCTTCCGCCATCGAATCGCTTCCTCGCTCGCTCGTCCGCGACGAAGACGGCCCTCTCCCGGATGGTCCGGGGGAGGGCCGAGGGTCGTTACGAAAATCTCGACCGGCCCCGGCCGGCTCAGCGCCTTGAGCCGACGGCCTTGGCGGCCTTCTCGGCGGCGGCCCTGGCGACCTCGGCGTCGTGGACCGCCTCCTGGTGGCCGATCAGGTCGATCAAAATCGGGGTGGCGATGTAGATCGTGCTGTACGTCCCGGCCAGGAACCCGATCGTCAGCGCGAAGGCGAAGCCGTGCAGGCCCTCGCCGCCCATCACGTAGAGGACGACCACCACGAGCCAGGCCGTCACGGTCGTCAAGATGGTTCGGCTGAGCGTCTGGTTGATGGCGGTGTTGACCAGGTCGGGGGTCAAGTGGCGGCCCCGCCCCTTGATCTCCCGGATCCGGTCGAAGATGACGATCGTGTCGTTGACCGAGAAGCCGATCAAGGTCAGGAACGCCGCGACGATCGGCAGGTCGATCTTGAACTGGTCGATCATCAACAGCGGCCCGACGACCGGGACCAGGGCCAGCCAGTAGCTGACCGCGACGCAGCCCAGGGTGATCAACACGTCGTGGACCAACGCCAGCACCGCGGCGATGCCGTAGGTGAAGGAGTTGAACCGCCACCAGAGGTAGAGGATCATGATGACCCAGCTCGCCACGGCGGCGATCGCGGCCAGCATGCTGGTCTCGGCGGCGACCGTGCTGCCGAAGTTGGCGACCCGCTCGAAGAGCATGTCGCGGTTGTTCGCCAGCGAGTCCGCCAGGGCGGCGAGTTGGGCCTTGGCGACGTCGGGCTCCAGGTCGGTCTTGAGGGTCAGCGTGGTCCCGCCGAGGGTCGCCTTCTCGGCCTCGCCTCCGACCGCGTCGATCTGGAACCGCGAGTCGGGGTTGGCGATCCCGGCGGCTTCGAGGACGCGGGCGAACTCGGCCGAGACGACCGTGGCCGGCGGCTGGGTGCTGTTGAAGGCCGTGGTGTTGAACGACAGTTCGTACTCGCGGCCGCCGGCGAACCGGGCGGCGAGGCTCGGGGTCGCGGCCGCGGCGCCCTCGGCCGCCGCCGGCGCGCCGGGGATGGCCTTCTCGGCGCCGACGGTCATCTCGATCTTGGCCAGGGCGTGGCCGAACGCCTCGATGATCTGGGCCTTGACCGTCTGGACGTCCTGCTCGGTCGTCCGGATGTTGAACCGGCCGGCCTTGTTCGACTGGCCGCTGACGCGAAGGCTCTCGATGGTCACGTCGGGCAACACGCCGGCCTTCTGGCGGACGAACTCCGTCCGCTTGCTGTCCGAAAGCGCCTTGACCGCCGCGTCGTCCTCGTTGAGTCGGATCGTCACCAGGGTGCCGCCGGTGAAGTCGATGTTGTACATCGTCCGGCCGCGGGCGAAGAACGCCCCCAGGCCCAGCAGGATGACCACCAGCGACGCGGCCATGCAATAGTGCCGCATCCCCACGAAGTCGATGTTGGCCTTGTCGAAAAGCTTGCGGAAGTGCAGCTCCTTGAGCCAGCCCTCGGCGTACCACGTCTCGAAGATGTGCCGCGACATGAACACCGCGGTGAACAGGTTCCAGAGCATCCCCAGGATCATCGTCAGGGCGAAGCCCTTGACCTCCTCGGTCCCCACCGCGTAAAGCACGACGGCGGCCAGGAGGTTGGTGGCGTGGGTGTCGAAGATCGTCACCCACGCCCGGTTGAACCCGTTGCGGATCTGCTGGGCGAGGGTCATCCCCCGCTCCTTCTCCTCGCGCATCCGCTCGAACACCAGGACGTTGGCGTCGACCGCCATCCCGATCGTCAGCGCCAGCCCCGCCAGCCCCGGCAATGAGAAGGTGGCCTGGATGAAGGCCATCGACCCCAACAGCAGGATCATGTTGGAGACGAGCGCGACGGAGGCGACCACGCCGGCGAAGCGGTAGTACCACATCATGAAGATCGGCACCACCAGCATCGACGCCCAGATCGCCCGCCAGCCCTTGGCGATGGAGTCCTCGCCCAACGTCGGGCCGACGTTCTCCTCCTGCAAGGGGTTCGGATTGAGGCTCGCGGGCAGGCTGCCGGCCTGGAGGATGTTGACCAGGTGCTCCACCTCCTTGACCTTGAAGCCCTGGCCGCCCCCCTCGATGATCCCCGAGTCGCGGATCTCCGAGTTGATCGACGGCGCCGACATCACCAGGTTGTCCAGCAGGATCGCCAGCTGGTAGTGGAACCGGCCCCCCTCCTCGGGAAGGTGTTCGCGCGTCAGCTGGCCGAACTTCCGCGCCCCCTGGCGGTTGAACTGGAAGCCGACGGCCGGCTGGAGCTTCTCGTCGGTCTGGGCGAAGGCCCGCGACAACTGGGCGCCGGTGACGTTCTGGCGGTCCTCGTTGACCAGGATGTAGATCTCGCTCCGGCCCTCGGAGATCTTCTCCTCGCGGACGATGGGGTCGGAGGGCTGGGGGTTGGCCGGATCGCCGCCGCGGATGCCGCTGGGGTTGAACACGACCTCGTAGGACGTGATCGTCTTGAGGCCGTGGGGTTCCGCCAGGGTCAGGGTGTCGCCCGTGTTGGTCTTGATCGGGATCGCCAGCCGCTTCTCGGCCCCCCCGGCGTCCTTGCCCGACACGATCACGTCGGACCCGGCGTACATCTCGCGCTTCCAGCGCTGGTGGACGTCGGTGATGGAGTCGGGGGTGAACTTGGGGTCGGAGCCGCGGGAGATCTCGCCCAACCGCGCCCACTTGTACCGCGCCGGCGGCTTGGCCAGGCCGCCGGGGCCCATGGCGCGGGCGATGACCTCGGCGTCGTGCTTGCGGTTGGCGAGGATCCGGAACTCCAGCGAGCCGACGTCGGTCAGCATCGCCTTGACGTCCTCGACCTCCTCCGGGCTGGCCTTCGGCAAGATGATCTCGATCCGGTTGTTGCCCACGCTTCGGATCGGCGTCTCCTTGACGCCCTGGGGATCCGCCCGCTGTTTAAGCGCGGCGATCATCTCCTGCATGTCGAAGTTGGGGGCCTGCGTGCTCTCCTTGGTGACCTCGTAGACGAGGATCGTCCCCCCGGAAAGGTCGATGCCGAGCTTCAGCTTCTTCGCCGGCGGGTACATGGCGATCAGGCCCAGCAGGGTCGATCCCACGATCAGGCCGGTCTTCCAGTTCCAGATTCTGTTCATCGGCGTTCCTCAAGCCTCGCGGGGGGCGGCCGACCGCGGTCCCTGGTCGGCGTGGTCGGGGGTTCGGGGTCGGGTCGAAGTCGGCGGCCATTCTCTAACCGGAGGCCGGGCGAAGGAAAGCGACGCGGTCGGTCGCGTCCGTCCCCTCTCCCGCCGGGAGAGGGTGGCCCGAAGGGCCGGGTGAGGGTCGTCGCGCTTCGGGATACGCTCCGAGTCCGCCTCATACCGACCCGACGCTCCCTCCGAAGCGTCGCGACCCTCACCCGCCGCCTCGCGGTCGCCCTCTCCCGGTGGGAGAGGGGATGGAGCGAGCGGGCGGAATCGTCATGATGATTGCCTATATTTCCTAAATTCCGGGTCGAAAAATCGTGTTCGTCGCTTTCTCCCGTCGAGGAAGGACGGTCCTCACGAGGACGATCCGAAGTCCGGGTCGGCCGCCCCCCCCCTCTTGCCCGACCCCTCCAGGACCCTGGAGATGCTGGAGCGGGTGAACTTCATCCGGATCCCCTTCTCGTCGTCGACCCGCAGGACGACCGCGTCGCCGGGCTCGTCGATCGACATCACCACGCCGTAAAGGCCGCCGGCGGTGACCACCCGGTCGTTCTTCTTGAGCGCCGCCAGCATGGTCCTGCGCTTCTTCTCCTGCTCCTTTTGGGGCAGGTAGATCATGAAGATGAAGAGCAGGGGGATCGGCACCAAAAACAGCAAGGTCGTGAGGTTGTTGGGCGATGCCGCGTCCTGGGCGAGGAGGGGGGCGATCGCGTCGAACAATCCAGGCATCATGGGGGTCCGTTCGGTCTCGTTGGCGTCTCGCGACGGCCGGGCGCGGCTCGATCCGGGGCCCGCGCGGCCGGAATCCCTGCACTCTAACCGCTAGGGCCCCAGGGCGGCAAGGACGTCCAACCGCAACTGGACGAATCGACCCGCCCGGATCGCCTCGCGCGTTCGCCTCATGAGTCGGCGGAGGTAGGCCAGGTTGTGGATCGTCGCCAAAATCGGCCCCAGCATCTCCCTGGCCAGAAACAGATGACGGAGGTAGGCCCGCGAGAACCGGGCGCAGGCCAGGCAGTCGCACCCCTCCTCCAGCGGCCGGGGGTCGCGGGCGTGAGCGGCGTTGCGCAGCTTCACCAAACCCGAGGCGGTGAAGCAGGTGGCGTTGCGGCCGTTGCGGGTCGGCATCACGCAGTCGAACATGTCGACCCCGGCGGCGACCGCGTCCAAAAGGTCTTGCGGCCGGCCCACCCCCATCAGGTAGCGTGGGCGGTCCTCCGGCAGCAGGTGGACGGAGACGTCGAGCGCCTTGCGGACCTCTTCGCGGCTCTCGCCGACGCTCACCCCGCCGATCGCGTGGCCGTCGAAGTCCATGGCGATCAGTTCCGAGGCGCAGCGACCGCGAAGGTCTTCATGCGCCCCGCCCTGGACGATGCCGAAGAGGGCCTGGTCGGGTCGCGACCGGGCCGCCTTGCACCGGGCCGCCCAGGCGATGGTGCGGTCGACGGCCCGTTCGACGTCGGCCTTCGCGGCGGGGAGGGGGGGGCACTGGTCCAGGCACATGGCGACGTCGGCGCCGAGCGCCTCTTGAATCGCCACGGCGCGTTCGGGGGTCAGTTCCAGGAGTCGGCCGTCGAGGTGGGAGCGGAACGTGGCGCCGCGGTCGGTGATTTTGGCCTTGTGGGCGAGGCTGAAGATCTGGAAGCCGCCGGAGTCGGTGAGGATCGGGCCGTCCCAGGCCATGAAGCGGTGCAAGCCCCCCAGGGCGGCGACGGTCTCCTCGCCGGGCCGGAGCGCCAGGTGGTAGGTGTTGGCGAGGATCATCCCTTCGCAAACGTCGCGCAACAGGCCCGGGGTCAGTCCCTTGACGGTCGCCTGGGTGCCGACGGGCATGAAGACGGGGGTCTCGACCGAGCCGTGGGGCGTGTGGAGGATCCCCGCGCGCGCCGCCGAGCTGGCGTCGCGGGCCGTCGCGGCGAACCGGACGGGGCGGGCGTCGATCGGGGTTGGAGCGGTTTCGGGCGCGGTCGTGGCCAAGGCTGGTCCCGGCGGGAGGACCGGCCGCCGCCAAACGCCCTTCTCCCCTTGAGGGAGAAGGTGGCCGAAGGCCGGATGAGGGGTGGCGCGACCGAAAGCCCTCGGATTCGAAGGTCTTCGCGAGCCGCGGACTTCGTGGAGATCCGACGCCGATCGACCCCTCATCCGGCCCTTCGGGCCACCTTCTCCCTCAAGGGGAGAAGGCGAGAGGGGCGATCGACGTTCAGTCGTTCTTGAGCTTCAAGCCCAGGGCCGCGAGCTTGTCGCGGACCTCGTTGAGCGAGGTGACGCCGAAGTTCTTGCATTCGAGCAGGTCGTCGCCGGAGCGCCTGGTGAGGTCGCCGACGGTCTGCAGGTTGAGCCGGCTCATGCACTTGCGGGCGCGGACGGAGAGACTCAATTCGGCGATCGGCTTGCCGAGCAGGGCCTGGATCTCGGGGGAGACCTCCGGGACCGGCGCCGAGGGCGCCTCGACCCCCCCCGGACCGGCGCGGTCGGCGCCCTCCAGGGCCATTCCCAGGCGGACCCCCTTGGAGCGCATCATCTCCTTGATCTCCGCGAGCGAGGTCTCGCCGAAGTTCTTGGAGGCCAGGAGCGCCGCCTCGGTGGTCCTCGTCAAGTCGCCGAGCGTTCGGATGTTCATCTTCCGCAGGCAGTTGCGGCTGCGGACGGAGAGCTCGAAGTCGGTGACGGGGATCTCCAGCAGTTGCTTAAGGACGGTGTAGCCCTTCTCGGCCTCCTCGTCGTAGTACATCCCCTTGCTGGCCTGGCAGTCCTTGGCGAAGAGCTTGGCGCGGGGGTGGTTGGGGTCGTACTCCAGGACCCGTCGGTAGCACTGCTCGGCCTCGCGGAACTTCATCTCGTCCTCGTACAGGACGCCCAGGTTGATCCAGGCGGCCAGGGGGACGGGGGGGCGTTGGGTGCAACGCTTGTAGAGGTCGACGGCGGTTTCGTCGTTGCCGTACAGGTCGTTGATGTAGGCTAGCTCGAAGAGGGCGCCGTCGTGGTCGCGGTCGAGTTCGAGGGCCTTTTCCAGATCGACGGCGGCGCGGTCGAGTTCGCCCTCGGCGGAGAGGACGGCGCCGCGTTGGAAGTGGAACTCGGCGGAGGAGCCGGCGGCCTTCTCCAGGCCGTCGAGGATCTTGCGGGCCTCGGCGATCTTGGCGCGGCCGGCCTCGGCCTTGCCGTCGGTCTCCTCCAGCCGGCCCAGCCGTCGCAGGGCGCCGGCGCGCCTCAGTTCGGAGTTCTTGGCGTCGTAGCCGAGCTTGGCCGACTTGGCGAACGCCTCGGCGGCCTCGGCGAACTGCTGGAGGTTCTCGTGGGCGAGGCCCTGGAAGAACCGGGCCATGCCGAGCTCGCCGGCGCGCTTGAGGTTCTCCAGCCCCGCGGCGTAGCGGCCCAGCAGCACCTCGCCGACGCCCAGCCGAAGCTGGCTTTCCGAGGCGGCCGCGGGGTCTTTCTTGCCGCGATCGCGGATCGTCGAGACGGCGTCGCGGAGCGTCCGGTAGCGGGAGGGGTCGCGGTCGAGCAACTCGCGCAAATCGGCCACGGCCGAAGCGTCGAAGGGCGAGCGATCCATGATCGCGCGGACGTCCGTGGTCATCATCTCTGTCATCGCCGATTCGTCTCCGTGGGCCGTCCGCCCGCCAAACCTCGCCGTCCGCCCCGCGCGCACGAGTCGCGACGCCCGCCGCCGGGATTGGGAATCCAATATCTTAGCGATTCCGCTTGACTTGTCAAAGACCGGCGTTTCATCGACGCGCGATCCGAAAGCCAAGGCGACTCGACATTGAAGTTTTTACAAAGCAGTGTCGATACAGAGATGTAGACAGGCTTCGACGACCATCGACACGGCCTTATATCGCGAGGCGGGCACCGACCGAATGCCGACGTACATCGACGAGTCGGGCGACACGGGGCGCGTCGCCGTCGGCGGAAGCCCGTATTTCAGGTTGGCCGCCGTCTGGGCCCCCACGGACGTGGAGGCAGGCGTCTTTCAGGAAGACGTTCGGCGGTTAAGACATGAATTGGGGCTGAAAGCCGATCACGAATTCAAGTTCGCAAGGACGACGTCGCCGCGACTCAGGGAAGCGTTCTTCAAGTCGGCCCTTTCCCGAGAGTTCCGCTTCGTCTTCACCCAGATCGACAAACGGGAGGAGCGCTGGGAGAGAGCGAGCGGCGACGACCTGTTTCGGTGGTGCGTCAGCGAACTCGCCATCGCGATGAGGCCGGCCTACGACCATCGGGAACGCGCGAACGGGAAGCCGCTGAAAGAACGGGTCGTCGTCGACGACAACCGCTCGCGAGGCTTTCTTCGCGTGGTCAGGACCGAGTTCGCCAGCCTCAAGTCGCGCGCTTATGACGGCCGACCGTTCGTGAAGGCCGTCGAGTTCCGCGAATCGCATACGGATCCGTGGCTTCAGCTGGCCGACATGGTATGCGGCGCGGCGGGGAGCCGCATGGATCAGGGCGATTCCCGATGGTACGAAATGATCGTCGAGCGCGAGGTGAACGCGCTGAGTCGCCTCTAAAACTCAAGCGGGGTTCCCCAGGAGATCCTGGGGAACCCCGCTTGAGCCTGAACAAGCCCAAAGCTCGGCAGAGCCGCGCCCTGTCCAAACAGGTCGATCGAAGTTACCAGCCGTTTTGACGGCACCTGAGTGTAAGGAGCTTGTTCAGTATCGCGAATACGTCCCTGGGAAGGCGATTCGCCTCCCCGAAGGACTCATCGCAAGTATCGGCCTCGGCGATCCGGAAGTCAAGTCGATCATTGACTACTCACGGCCCATGTTGACTTCCCTCGACCTCCGACGCGATCGCCCACGTCCACGGCACTCACTACCTAAACTCCGCGGTCGGGAGGCGGCGGTTTCAAGAATCCGAGCCTCTCCCGACACCACGTCCAAAATGAAGGCCCCGTGCAAGCGGGCAAGACCCATGGCCTTCGTCAGAGGGGGAGGAACGCCGCCGGTTCCAGCTTGAAATAGGCGCCGAGCTTTCGCGCCTGGTCGTGCGTGAAGGGACGCTCTCCGGCGACGAGGGCCGAGACGACGTCTCGGGGCACGCCCGCGCGATCGGCCAATTCTTCTTGCGTAAGCCCGCTCTGGGAAATCAGTTCCTTCAGGACTTCCCCGCCGGGCGGGTCGGCCTCGGGGAGATGTTCGGCCTCCCAGGTCTCGACGAGGTCGGTGAGGACGTCCAGGTACGCCTCTTCCCCCTCGTCCAGGTCGCGGGCCGTCAGTTCGTTGAGGATTTCGGCGGCCAAGGCGCAATGCTCCTCGCCCCGGATGGGGACCGGGGGGAACCTATGGACGAGTTGGAAATACGTGTCCGGGACCGCCGCTCCGGTCTTCGGCTCGCTCATGGCTTCGACTTCCTCCGGTCGCCTCGGCGGTTCGGCATTCGTCGTCACCCCTCGTCCAGGGCGAACGCCTCGCGGAGGCATTTGAGGGCCAGCTTGCCGTTGGCGCTGTCGGCGCCGACGTTGACGCGGACCTCGCTGGTGTTGATCAGCTTGACGTTGATCGAGGCGTCGGCCAACGCGCGGAACATGGCGGTGGCGACGCCGGTGTGGGTCCGCATGCCGACGCCCATCACCGACAACTTCGCCAGGTCCGGCTCCACCGCCACCCGGCCGCCGCCGAAGGGGCGGACCACCTCCGCGGCGCGGGCGGCCGAGTCGCGGGGGACGGTGAACGACAGGTCGGTCAGCCCCGCCAGGCTCACGTTCTGGACGATCATGTCCACGAACACGCCCGCCTCGCCGATGGCGCGGAAGACCTTCGCGGCGTAGCCAGGCTCGTCGGGGACGCCGAAGAGGGCCACGTTGGCCTGGGTCTCGTCCAGGTCGACGCCGGCGATCACCAGGTCCTCCATCCCCGTCGGCGGCTCGGGGTCGTCGCCGTTGGCGGCCAGGGGGACCAGCTTCAACGACCGCTTCCCCGCCGGGCTGGGATGGAACGGCTGGGGGGCCTCGGCGTGGACCTCGTCCAACAGGAACGCCTTGTGGACCGCGCGAAGCGCCGCGGCGGCGTGGCGGCGTTCGATCAGGACGCTGATCTTGATCTCGCTGGTGGTGATCATCTGGATGTTGATCCCCTCCCTGGCGAGCGCCTCGAACATGGTGGTGGCGACGCCGACGTGGGTCCGCATCCCCAGGCCGACCACGGAGATCTTGGCGACGTCGGCGTCGTGCTGGACGCCGTCGGCGCCGACGGCGACCGCGGCGTCCTCGGCGGCGGAGAGGGTCTCGGGAAGGTCGGCCTTGGCGACGGTGAAGCTGATCTCGGCCTTCCCCTCGACGGCGACGTTCTGGACGATCATGTCCACGACGATCGCCGCCCGGGAGATCGAGTGGAAGATCCGGTGGACCACGCCGGGGCGGTCGGGGACGCCTTGGATGGTGATTCGCGCCTCCTCCCTGGCCAGGGCCGCGCCGTTGACGGGGACGCCGAGGCGGCGGCTGTCGGCCTCGGCGACGATCCAGGTGCCGGGGGCGTCGGAGAAGCTGCTGCGGACGTGGATCGGCACGCCGTACTTCTTGGCGAACTCGATCGACCGCGAGTGCATGACGCCCGCGCCCAGGCTGGCGAGTTCCAGCATCTCGTCGTAGCTGATCCGGTCGATCTTGCGGGCCTCGGGGACGATCCTGGGGTCGGTGGTGTAGACGCCGTCGACGTCGGTGTAGATCTCGCAGGCGGAGGCGCCCAGGACCGCGCCCAGGGCGACGGCGGTGGTGTCGGAGCCGCCGCGGCCCAGGGTGGTGATGTTGTAGTTCTCGTCGATCCCCTGGAAGCCGGCGACGATGACGATCCGGCCCGCGTCGAGGGCCGCCTGGAGCCGTTCGGTGGAGATGTCTCGGATGCGGGCCTTGGTGTGGAAGCTGTCGGTGACCAGGCCGATCTGGGCGCCGGTGAAGCTGATGGCGGGGTGGCCCAGGGACTCGACGGCCATGGCCATCAGCGCGACGGAGATCTGCTCGCCGGTGGAGAGGAGCATGTCCATCTCGCGCGCCGGGGGGTGTTCGTTGATCTCGCGGGCCGCCTCGATCAACTCGTCGGTGGTGTGGCCGCGGGCGGAGACGACGACGACGACCCGGTCCCCCCGCCGACTCGCCTGGACGGCCCGCCGGGCCGCGGCCAGGATCTTGTTGGAATCGGCGACGCTGGTGCCGCCGAACTTCTGCACGAGCAATCCCACGGTCGGCTCCCGTCTCGACGCGCCCCGCCTTCGCGCGGGCGTGCCGGGCGCGGCCGCCTCGCGATTTTCAAGGGACTCATTCTAGCGGACGACCCCGCCGGCCGCGAGTGCGCGCGTCGATGCGGAAACGAAGACGCCGAATCGCGTGGGGCGCCCTCGACAAGGCGTCGGGGCTTGTCGAACATGGCGACGTTCCCGATAATCCGATCTTTCGGGAAGTCCGCGAAGCGACGCGATCCAGGGGCCTCGCGGGGTTCCGGGGACCGTGACCGTCGACGTCGATTTTCATCGCGAGGCCCGCGGCGTTTGGAACGGGGCGCGTCCCGTCGCCGCGTCCGCCCGCGTTTTAGAAGGCGCGAACCCTCATGCATCGCGAGAGACCGCGTGTGTTGCTGATCGCCGAGGCGGCCAATCCGGAGTGGCCGAGCGTGCCGCTGGTGGGCTGGTCCCACGCCGCGGCCCTGCGCCAGATCGTCGACGTCCACCTCGTCACCCAGGTCCGCAACCGGCGGGCGATCCTCGACGCGGGGTTGAAGGAGGACGAGGACTTCACGGCGATCGACTCCGAGGCCGTCGCGCGGCGGCTCTGGCGGCTCGTCGAGCGGACGCGGGGGGGGGCGAACAAGGGCTGGACGATCGCCGCGGCCCTGAGCGCGCCGTCGTATTATTATTTCGAGCGTCTGGTCTGGAAGCGGTTCGGGGCGCGGATCAAGGCCGGCGAGTTCGACGTCGTGCATCGCCTGACTCCGCTCAGTCCGTCGGCGCCGAGCACCCTGGCGCGACGTTGCCGACGGGCCGGGACGCCGTTCGTCGTGGGCCCGCTCAACGGCGGACTCCCCTGGCCCAAGGAGTTCGGCGACGCCCAGACGGCGGAACGGGAATGGCTCTCGCGGCTCCGAGCCGCGCATCGCCTGCTGCCCGGCTACCGCTCGACCCGGCGCGACGCCGCGGCGATCCTCGTCGGCTCGCGGACGGCGTGGAACGAAATCCCCGCCAAATACCGCGGCAAGTGCTTCTACGTCCCCGAGAACGCGATCGACCCGAACCGGTTCCCGCCGCCGACGCCCCGACGCTCCTCCGCCCCCGTCCGCCTGGCGTTCGTCGGCCGGCTCGTCCCCTTGAAATGCGTCGACGTCGCCATCGAGGCCGCGGCCGACTTCCTGCGGGCCGGGACCATGACCCTCGACGTCGTCGGCGACGGCCCGCTGCGGCCCGACCTGGAGCGACAGGCCGAGCGCGAGGGGGTCGCCGGGGCCGTCGACTTCCACGGCAACCTGGTCCACGACCGGGTCGCCTCCGTCCTGGACCGATCCGACGTGCTGGTCTTCCCCAGCATCCGCGAGTTCGGCGGCGGCGTCGTGCTGGAGGCGATGGCGATGGGCGTCGCGCCCATGGTGGTCGACTACGGCGGCCCCGGCGAACTCGCCACGCCTCGAACCGGCTTCCTCGTCGAACTCGGAGACCGAGCGGCCCTGGTGGCGCGCTACCGCGAGCTTCTGGGCCGGATCGACCGCGACCCCTCCCTGCTCGACGACCTTCGCGACGCCGCCGTCCGGCGGGCGCGGACCCTCTTCACCTGGGACGCCAAGGCCCGCCAGGTCCTGGAGATCTACCGCTGGGCGTTGGGGGAGAGGAGGGACAGGCCCGACTTCCCGATGCCCACGCCCGACCTTGAGACGGCCGGCGCGGCGGCGGCCTCGTAGCCGCCGGCCCGCTCCGAACCCATGTGGGCTTGATGATCCGGCGATCCGCCTCGATAATGCGTCCCTGCCGCGGAGTTCCGCCGCCGACGCTCCAGGGACGACGAGGGTTCGGAGGCGCGAAAGCCCTTCCCGCTCGTTGATGAGAAGAGGATTCGATTCGCCCGGACCCCCGGACCCGCCCGCGCGTCGCCAGGGGGGGACGGCGCGGGTCGGGACCGTCGCCTGAGGACCAAGGACGTGAAAATCGCAGTGATCGGGACGGGTTACGTCGGGCTGGTCCAGGGGACCTGCCTGGCCGAGAGCGGCAACGACGTCGTCTGCGTCGACAAGGACGCCGCGAAGATCGAGGGCCTGAAACAAGGGAGGATCCCGATCTACGAGCCGGGGCTCGCCGAGCTGGTCCATCGCAACCACCGCGACGGCCGGCTCAAGTTCTCCACCGAGCTGGCCGCGGGGATCGCCGACGCCGAGATCGTCTTCATCGCCGTCGGCACCCCCCAGGGGGACGACGGCGGCGCCGACCTCTCCGGCGTCTTCGCCGTCGGAAGACAGATCGCCGAGAACTTGAACGGCCCCAAGGTCGTCGTCATCAAGAGCACCGTCCCGGTCGGCACCAACGCCGAGCTGACCCGCCGGATGACCGAGATCGCCAAGGCCCCCTTCGACGTCGCCAACAACCCCGAGTTCCTCAAGGAAGGGGCGGCGCTCGACGACTTCAACAAGCCCGACCGCGTCGTCGTCGGCGTCCGTCGCGCCGAGGTCGCCGAGAAACTCCACGACCTGTACGCGCCGTTTCTGCGCACCGACCGGCCGTTTTTGGTCATGTCGCCGGAAAGCGCCGAGATGACCAAGTATGTCGCCAACTGCCTGCTGGCGACCAAGATCAGCTTCATCAACGAGATGGCCAACCTCTGCGAGGCCTACCGGGCCGACGTCAACGACGTCCGCCGCGGCATCGGCCACGACCAGCGGATCGGCTTCCACTTCCTTCACCCCGGCGTCGGCTACGGCGGCAGTTGCTTCCCCAAGGACGTCCGCGCCGTCATCCACATGGCCCGGTCCAAGGGCCTGGCCCCGCGCATGATGCTGGCCGTCGACGAGGTCAACGAGGCCCAGAAGCAGGTCCTCGTCCGCAAGGTGACCGAGCACTTCAAGGGGGACCTGGCCGGCAAGACGATCGGCGTCTGGGGCCTGGCCTTCAAGCCGCGGACCGACGACGTCCGCGAGGCCCCGGCGTTGGTCTTGATCGACGCGCTGCTGGCCGAAGGCGCCCACGTCCGCGCCCACGATCCGGAGGCCATCCCCAACGTCCGGGCGGTTTACGGCGACCGGGTGGTCTTCTGCGACCGACCCTACGGCGCGGTCGAGGGGGCCGACGCCCTGGTGGTCGCCACCGAGTGGAACGAGTTCCGCAACCCGGACTTCGAGGTCGTCAAGCGGCTCCTGAAGCGGCCGGTGGTCTTCGACGGCCGCAACGTCTTCGACCCCGAGCGGATGATCGAGATGGGCTTCGTCTATCAGGGGATCGGCCGGACGGTCCCCGAGCCGTCGCCCGCCGGCTGAGAGTCCGGCCCAAGAGACGTCGCGATCATAACGGCCTTCCCCCCTCGCGGGGGAAGGTGGCCCGAAGGGCCGGATGAGGGGGGGGCGAGCCAGAACGCCATCGACGTCTAGGGCCTCCCGGCCGGGCCTTTCGCGAATTCCAACGGCTCTTTGTCTCGTCGTCCCCCTCATCTGACCGCTTCGCGGTCTGTCTTCCCCCGCGAGGGGGGAAGATGTCGGAAAAGCATCCTTCCCCCCTCGCGGGGGAAGGTGGCCCGAAGGGCCGGATGAGGGGGGGCGAGTAAGAAAGCCATCGGGATCCCGAGCCCCCTGGGCCGGCTTTCGACGTTCCGACGGCTTCCGGTCGCGTCGTCCCCCTCATCCGGCCGCTTCGCGGTCTGTCTTCCCCCGCGAGGGGGGAAGACCGGGACCGCCGTCGGCCGCCGGCTGAGCCGTCGGCGGCGGTAGTTCGCGCCACGCTCGCGCCAGGTCGTCAAGACCGACGCGGGCGCAGGCGTCGGCGATCGCCGCGCGGACGCCGGGGCGGTCGAGTTTGGCGAGCGCGTCGTCCAGGTCGAGGCCGGCGGTCATCGGGTCGAGCGCCTCGCGGACGCGGGCGACCGTCTCGGCCTCGCGCGCGGCCTCCTCGCGGCGGCCGAGCGCCGCCAGCGCCCGCGCCAGGCGGTAGCGCGCGCGCCAGTCGTGAGGGGCGGCCTTGAGGGCCCGGCGGAGGGCGGCGACGGCGAGGACCGGGACGCCGTCGTACTCCAGGTCCCAGCGGCCGCGGAGGCGGTCGTAACGGGCGTCGCGGGCGGAATCCGGCCAGGCGTCCAGGACGGCGCGGCCGCGATCGACCTCGCCCGCGTCGGCCAGGGCCTCCGCCAACGCCGCGCGCGGGTTGGGAAGCTCGGGGCGTTCGGCCACGAGCGCTTCCAGCCGAGCGATCCGGGTTTCCAGGTCGGGGTCGTCGGGCCGAGGGTCGGCGCCGATCCGTCGCATGAGCGCGGCTTCGGCCTCCGCGTCGTCGGGGTCGGCGGCGATCCACTTGCGGAGCGTGTCGCGGGCCAGCTCGTCGGGAATCTGGGAAAGCGCCGCCAGGGTCAGTTCCCGAAGCACCAGGGCGCGGTCGTGGGGCGCGACCTCGCCGACCGCCTCCCAGCCGACCGCGGCGGCGTCGAACCAGCGGTCCTCCACCCGGCGGATCTCCAGCAGGAGGATCCACGCCCGCGCGACGCTCGGATCCAGCGCGACGGCGCGCCCGAGCGCGGCCTCGCCCCGGGAGGCGCGCCCCAGGGCCAGGGCGGCGCGGCCCTCCTCAAGCAAGGTCGAGGCCGTGACCGCCGCCGTGGCGTTCACCCGCCGCCAGAGATCCAGCGCCTCGCGCCACTCCTTCCCACCCGCCGCGGCCTCCGCCCGCCGCCGCAACCGCGCGGGGCCTTCCGGCCGAGTCGCGAGAAACGCGACTGAAACCGCCAGCGCCGCGACCGCCAGCGCTACGGCCACGCCCCATCGTCGACGATCGGGCGCCGGCGGAGGAGGGGCCGCCGCCCGCGGCGACCGCGGCGACCGATCCCGGCGACGTTCCGAACGACGACGACTCATGCGACCCACGACCGCCATGCCACTAAAATGAAATCCAGGATCTCTTTCGGAGGCCGGGTCGAGACCCATCTTGGAGAAGCCTCGGCCCGCGCGGGCCGGCTCTCGACCCAGCCTACGGGAGCAACCGTGAAACCAAGGCGCGACCGAACGCCGGCGGCCGCGCCTCCGCGCCGATCACGACCGAGGCTCGTCCCGCGAGAACTTCCTCGCCCTGGACTGGAGGAGCGAGACGAACGTGACGGTTCGGGCGCGAGCCTCGTATTCGAGGCGTTCGTCCCGCGTAAGCGCGCCCTCGTCGGCCCTCTCGGCGAGGCGGTCGATCCGCTCCCGCGCGACCGGTTCGGCCCTCGGCGCGACGGGTCGCTCCCCGACCTCCGCCGTGAGGCGATCGCCGATCGGGGAGAGGAGCCGATCCATGACGAGCGCCGTCGCGGCCATGTCCACCTCGGGAATCGTCGCCCCCGCGCTCTCCGCCTCCGCGCCGCTATTCTACCGGGGATTCCGCTCCCGTCCAAAACCGAATCCACGAGGAACGCCCCTATCCGGTGGGCGTCTTGAAAGTTGGTGGAATTTTTGTCCAGATGGAGGGTGACCGCGTTTATCGAGGAAAATCCCGATTTCGGAACAGGAGTCCATCCAATGCCGGCCCACCCCTCGCCGTCTCCAAA
>Ga0209916_1001369_pt1 | contig 22124 bp, 19 predicted proteins | sample ThiBio_1000_plan_FD_183956 | JGI IMG/M metagenome (GOLD analysis project Ga0209916, IMG submission 183956) | Wastewater bioreactor microbial communities from Cape Town, South Africa - Thiocy_solids_2 (SPAdes) | ecosystem: Engineered > Bioreactor > Thiocyanate-remediating > Anaerobic-Aerobic ... | reverse complement strand
GCTCGTCGGTGAGGATGGCGACGATCGCCGAGGTGTCGATGACCATCAGGCGGGCAGCCCATGCTCGTCGTAGCCGATGATGTCGTCCGCGGACCGGTCGTCCAGCACGGGGAGTGAAGCAGCGCGGAGAGCAATGGCGTTCAGCTCGGCCTCCAGGTCGTTGGCATGCACGGCCCCGGACACCCGCTCCAGCCGCTCGCGTACCGCGATCGCAACTGCGGTCGTCAGCGTTTCGCCGGTGGCCGCGGCCAGCGCGCGTGCCATCTCGTCGGTTTCTTTGTCCTTGATGCTCAACACCATCCCGCGAGTATAGCGCGGGCAGGTGTATTCTGTACGGTTCTGCGGATTCTACCTAACGGCGCCCTGAGGTGCTGGACACGGCAACGGCTCCTCCTCGACCCTCGCAGTAGTGCGGACGCGCCGACCCTCGGCGCCGCTCCACGACGCATCCGAGTCGGGCAACGCCCGCTGCCCGCCGCGCCGAATTCGCGTTGCCCGTTATGCTCGGATCGTGACTTCTCCGGTGACGCGCCGCAATGTGCAGACATGCGCTCACCGGATCGCGCGGGCAGCGGTTGCAATGGTCGGCGGGGCAGCCTCGTGAGCGGTGTCGCCATGCGTAGTCCCGAGTTCCACCGCGACGTGGCGGATGCGATCGTGCGGGTGTGGCGGCTGCGGCAACGGGCGTTCGGGCATGACGTCGATCCGGACGAGTCTCCCGTCGGGGAGCATGTTGCCATGCGAGTGCCGCGGGCCGGCGAGCCCGGCCTGATCACCTGGGCGCCCCGCGCGGATGGGACGCCGCCGCGGTTGTCGACGGTCGCTGAGATGACGGCGTCGATAGCGCGATGCTACGACGTCCTGGTGCCGCGTGCGGATATCGCCGAGTATAACGCCGCCCCGACGGCACCCATCGCTTTGTGGGTGGTGGCTGTCGGCGATCTGGGCGGTGTGGCGCGGCACGTGCTGGATGCCACCCGCTCAGGCATCCCTGACTGGCGCATCTTCGTGCTGTGCCCGGAGGGGCCACTGGCCGACCGGCTGCGCGCGCAAGGCTCCGCAGTCTTGACGGCGCCGATCAGCCCAGCGGATTCCCTGGCCGGAGGAATTTCCGCCGTGCGGCATGCGGTCCGTACGCTGCGGCCGGCGGTGGTGCATTCGCATCTGGCTTACTCGGACTTTCTGGTCGCCGGCGCCACCACCGGATTGCCGGCCAAGATGATTTCGACGGAGCACGGCATCGCGGGGAACGACCTCGTCTACCACGGCACGCGATGGAAGTCCCGCGTCATGGAGTTGGCGCACTCGGCGCGGCTACGACGCTTCGATGCGCTGATCGCTGTCTCGCAGGCGACCCTCGATGCCGTGCGCCGGAAGTGGCACCCGCAGCGTGGACTCCGCACGGTCGTGATCCCGAACGGCGTCGACGCGCCCGCAACGCTGCCGGATCCGGTCGCCGGACGATTCCACGTGACCTCCCTGTCGCGGCTGTCTCCCGAGAAGGGCCTCTTCGACCTGCTGGAGGCCTTCAAGCTTGTCTACGACGAGCATCCCGAGGCGCGTCTGACTATGGCTGGCGCAGGCCCGCTGGGCTCTCAGCTCGAACAGCGGGTTGCCGAACTACGTCTCGACCAGGTGGTAACCATGCCCGGCTACGTCGAAGCCGAGAAGCTTCTGGCCGACGGCGATGTCCTCGTCCAGCTCTCCACTTGGGAGAACTGCTCCTACACCCTCCTCGACACCCTCACCTACGGCATCGGCGTGGTCGCCACCAACGTCGGCGGTAATCCGCAAGCTCTGGCAGGTTCCGTTCTCGGGAAGGATGCAGACTCTGAAGGTGCCATGCAGACCATCATCCCTGCATCCCCAACAAAGCTTTCCAGACGGTCTCTCGCACTTGATGGCAAGCCCGTAAATGAACCATTTGCGGCGGGGACGACCGCGCGTCCCCACCGAAACCGGTCACATACCCGTCGTGGTGTCCTTAAAATCCTATTGCGCATGAGGTCCCGCAAAGCCCGGCTGTTAATCACAGCTCCCTATTGGGGCGGCGCCGGCGGCGCGGAACGCGCCGTATGGTCAATCGCGCGAGCATTCGACTGGGCGTCGGTACATGTGCTAGTGACGACCAAACCATTCGTTGGCCAATGGAGTTCAGCTTCGCCGAACGTCCGAATATCGCACATCGGGTCACTGAAATGGAAAGGCAGCACGGCATTCCCACGATCTTCGGCGAGGCGCATCGCTGCGCACATCGTGAACACATCGCGGAAGATGATATTTGCTCGCTACGATATTCACTACGCATTTGCGTACGGTCCCAACGTAGTCGGCGCAACATCCGCGCGTTTTCGCGCGATCAACCCGTGTGGGGTCCACGTTTCAACCGACGGTGTTTTCGACACCATCGCTCTCGAGGCCCCAGACAATCTCCAGTTTACGGAATTTGACGATCCGACGGTAGTCTTGCCTCCTCCATTCTATCCACTGTCGGACTTCGCACGTCGGCCGCAGCTCCACGTGCCCGCAGCCGGATTTCTCCTGACGGTCTTCAATCCTTACGGACCCGTCAAAGGCACAGAGGACGTCGAGCGGGCCGCAGACTCAGCGCCGTGGCCGATCATATGGTGTCACAGCACTCGGACGCTCGACTTCAACATTCCAGACCGTTTATTAAACCACTCAAATATAATTCATGCGCCCGATCTGGAGCCGTCAGAGATCGCCTACCTCTATCAAAAGTGCCTTGCCTACTTGTGCTTTTCGACGCGTGAGGGATTCGGATGGGCCGTCGCCGACGCTTTGCACTTCAATTGCCCAATCGTTTCGAGGAAGATCGGAGTATTGAGCTTCGAACAACTGGATTCTACCTCCTTCTTCGAATTAGCGGATCGGTGGGACTTTGACTGGCGACGTCTGGGAGGCTCCCCCAGACCTCACAGGCCTGATCTTAGTTGGCTTTCGCCGGACGAATTTGTTAAGTCACTCGTCACGTTGGCTACGGCAAAAGGCGTGAAAATTGACCCGCCGGCACAGCCATGGGAGATGCGACGATGACGACGCGTGTCCTCCATCTCGTGCCGATTGCTCAACTATCCGTGGGTATCCTGCGGCAGCTCGTTGACGAACAGCGCGTTGCTGCCGAGGAGGGGCTCGACTGGCATGTGCGCATCTTTACCTGCGACGAGTTTCCAGACCACACCAGGCATCTTCGCGCAGAAGGCAAGACAACAGCCAGGCCCCCGCGAAATCAACTGCGATACGGCCTCGATTGGATCGCCTTCTATCACCGTCTCTATGCATGGCTGCGTGCAAATGCGGCGATGTACGACGTGGTCGCCCTTCGCTACACCGTAGCCGACATCGAGCGATGGTTGGCAATCCGACGACTCGCAACGCCGGTCGTGTCGGTGCACCACACGCTCGAGGTTCCGGAACTCGCAGGCTTGCCGAGCCGCCTGTCTCGTGCTCGGACGGTGGTAGAACGCACCGTCGGCGGCCTCAACGTTCGGGCCGCACATGGGATAGTTGGAGTAACCGACGAGATTGTGACCTACGAGTCATCCCGGGCACGCAAACTGCGCCCCGCGGTTCTGTACCCAAATTGTATCGATCTCGGCTCTCATCCTGTTTCAGATGACGCGCGCACTGACACGATACACGTATTGTTTGTGGCGAGCGGGTTCACGTACTGGCAGGGTCTAGACAGGCTCATAACCTCCATCAAGACCTCGGACGAACATTTCGTTATTGACGTCGTAGGCGGTGTTAGCGAATCACTAAGGAAACAGGCCGCCGGAGATTCGCGAATAGTTTTTCATGGAACCCTGGACGAGACTGGAATGGCGAATATCCGCAAGCTGGCATGGGTGGGACTTTCTTCTCTTGCTTTGGACCGAAAGGGCATGACGCAGGCATGTCCACTGAAAGTGCGCGAATACCTCGCTTCAGGTATTCCGGTTTACGCGGGCCACTCCGACGTTTTCCCGGAACGATCACCTTTCTATCGACACGGAACCGCACAGATATCAAGTATTTTGAAATTTGCTTGCGAGGCTCGCGCAATGTCCCGCGCTGAGGTTAGGCATCAGTCCTCGCACTTGATCGACAAGAGGCCAATACTTCAACGCGTTTACAATGACCTTGGGGCCATTTTTTCGGCGCCGCCGACGAGCCATTGAGCTGATGCGAAGGGTTCAGGCAAGTGTCATGCGGTGCGCCCTCACGAGATTAATTCACAGCATGCGCCCAGCGGGAGTAAGCCGACATTTCGATGAACGAAGGGTGTGGGGTGACATCAAGGGGTTGACTTGCTCCGCAAGTTAGGTCGTCGTTCTAGAGCGCGTCAAATAGGCGCTGACGAAAATTGCATCTATTGTATTGATTTGCCGCCCGCACACATTCCGCGCGCAGCTCGATGTCCCGCTCTGGAACTAAAGACGAAGCCTCCAACGTTCGCTCTCTCAATTCTTGAATCGTGCGCCAAGTTGACGACCAGGAAAGCTCACGCGTTATCTCCTTCGGACCCGCAGAGTCATATACGATAGGAATAAGGCCTGCAGACATTGCTTCGACCGTAGTGATTCCGAAATGTTCGTGGGCAATTGGATCCATTAGTATTGACTCGCCGAAGCCCTGTGCGTGCCAATAAATGGCTGACGTGCGGTACAGGTGCACCAGTTCCTCGTGCCGCACGTCGGCGTGGAACACTACCGGCAGCCCTTCCGCCATTCGCAAAAGTCGCTGGATTTCCGTTTTTGATCCAACACTCCCAGCGAGGTGAAGTGTCCACCCGCTTCGATGCAATTCATGCATGGCGGAGAACGCCTCGATTAGGACGTCTTGACGCTTGTGAGGGCGGCTTTCCGCTCGGTCTTGGAATCGCCCAACGGCAAGTATCTGACGCCCTCTTTCTCCATCGCTCGTGCCTACCAGGTCACACGGCGGGTATAGAACCGATGCGTGGTGCCTCCATAGTAACCGAACCTGCGCCGCCGTGAATCGGGAATTGGCGAAGATCAGATCGTATGTGTTAACGAAGCTGCGCCCCCGGTTTATTAATGCGTCTTGCATCAATCGCAAAACTGCTAGATACGTTCGCCGAATCACCTGATCACGCAAACGATCCAGTTCATGCGGGAAATGGACGAAGTAAATATTTCGCTTCGCTACACCGGGAACCTCAGACTTGAACGCGCAATTGACCAGGACCTTCGGGCGCATGGACCGAATGTCTCGCGATACTCGGTAGGTTTCAATAAGACGAAACACTTCCGTGAATCGGACTTCTTTTCTCGGAAATCGGCCTAAGCATAGAAGGTCGATTTCATTGAGTTTTATGTCAAAGTATTCGCCAATGTCGCTCAATCGGCACCATTCACCGAGAGTAACCAACGTGACACTGTAGTCCTTATCGCGCAATGCTGCTGCTGTCTCGACGGCGACACGTTCGGCCCCCCCTCGCGCAGCGAGATCATGGGCCACCACAACGGCGCAAGGGCGCTTCACCCCGGCGGGGTCGCGCGTGGCTGGGAACGCAACAGGGTCCTGGTCCTGCAGCTTCGAAAGGATTTCGATCCACAAATCGCCAACGCGCTCCGGCGCGTGCCGTGCAGCGAGTTCCTCCGCAGCACGAGACGCCGCCCTGCGAACGCGCTCGTTGAGCAGCGCCGCACGAAGTGCAGCCACGTACGAAGCCTCATCGTTGTCCGAAACCAGCACGCCGGCGCCTTCAGACAACATCGCATGTACGCCCGCCGAGCAGTCGAACGCGATGGTCGGAGTCGCGCGTGAGGCGGCTTCGAGGACCGACATTGGCATTCCTTCGGAAGAGGAGGTCAAGATGCTCAACGCCGCGTTCGCATAGACGCCCGCTACGTTGTCCGTTGGCTCACGCACAAAGACGCGGTCCTCTAAACCGTGGTCTGTGATTGCCCGCGCTATCGAGGCGCGTTCTGGCCCGCTGCCATAAATTTCGAACTTCCAATCCTTTAACTCATCGACAGCTGTCGCTTCCGCGAATAGTCTCACAGCAAGAGGAAGGCGCTTTTCGGGGGAAAAGCGTGCGCAAGCAACAACCACACGTCGTCTAAGGCCAATTCGCTGCTCGATACTTGGGGCCGGGTTTGGCATCTCGATACACAATGTCGGGACGATTTCGCTGAGTTTTTTAGCATCGGACTCGGTCAACGCCGTAACCAGTTCCACATCGGCAAAATGCTTCGGAATGGCCTCTCGCACTGCAGGCTCTTGAGCCAACCACTCGAACTGAGAGTGAACCTGTCCAATGAATATAGGACCGCCTACGGATCGTCGGAATCCTGTGTTGTCCAGGATTTGTTTGGCCCGCACGTGCGTAAAGACCACGGCGGTGTCTGCACCGAGGGTTTCCGCCCACTGCCGGAACCTCCTCGCCCGCATCCAGACATACGCACGCTTGAACAAGAATAGAGGAATGCGTCCAAGGGCTCTCACTAAGGAGTGAGAGCCCCCACGGAGCACTGGATTGCGATGGAGGGACTCGCGCGGAAATATAACGCTGACCTTGTAATTCGGCTCATCGCGCCCTGGATATATCGAAATGTGCTGCACTTCGATTCCGCGTTGACGAAATTCCGCCGAGAGGCTGCGGACAACCGCTGAGCCGCCGTCCATTACCGGGAAGCGAAAATTGACAAAAGTGACGCGTCGAATTGATGGAGCGTCGCGACACGTCGTCACGTTCAGCGGGTCAGAGTCTGCCATTTTACCTCTCACGTCTCGTTGCGAGTCAAATGCGGCCGCTTAAGGTCGCACATTACCCCATGATCGAGGTCGAGACGTAAAATTAGGGGCATTACAGGCTCTTTCGATTCTGCAGACCAGCTGTCATCCTTGGAAAGCGGCGACGGTCAGAGAGCGCCGCAGCCTCCACCAGCAGGGAGATCATCTTCTCCGCGACATACCTGGGTAGGTAGTCCGCAACCACATCGGCGAACTTCCCGAGCCTCACCAGGCTCCGGCGGCCGCAGACCGTTGCCACCAGCCCCACGAGCCGAGCCCATAGCCCGAAGTTCGACTCAACGGGTCCGGCCATCGCAGCGCCGTGCTTCGCGACGAACCGCCCGCGAGCAGCGCCCGAGTCGTATGCCTTTTGGACGCGAACAGCCGTCGTCGGCGCCGGGCCCGTGTGCACCGTTTCCAACTCCGGCGCCAACACCACAGATATGCCGCACTGCGAAAGCCGATACCCCCAGTCGACGTCCTCCCAGCCGTAGGCCCGGAACGTCTCGTCATAACCACCGACGCGATCGAACGTGCCGCGCGTCACCGACACATTCGCCGCCCAGTACCGCCAGCAGCGATCCGGGGAGTCGGCGTACGCGGCCTTTCGGAATTGGATATCTCGCGGACGGCCATAAGCACGGGCGTACGCCGTCGGCGGGAAGACGTTGCGGGTCAGCCCGATCACCCCGCACGCCTCGCCGGAATGCCGTGCCACGTGCCCGGCCACGTAGTCCGGCGCCGGCACCAGATCGTCGTCACATCGGATCAGCACCCGGCCGCGTGCTGCCTCGAAGCCTGCGTTCAGCGCCGCGGAACGGCCCCGATTCTCCGGGAAGACGATGGTGCGCAGCGACAGGTCGCCCTTCAGCCGGTCCAGCACGCCTGCGGAGTCGTCCGTATCGCCGTCCACCACCACGATCACTTCGAAATCGCGCAGCGTCTGCACGCGGAGCGCATCGAGCAAAGCCGGCAGGCGCCGAGCGCCGCCCCGCGTGGGCACCACGACGCTCGCCGCAGGGACAGCGGACCCGGGGCCAGCCGCATCGTCAGCACATTCCGTCATACTGAGTCGCCGACCCGCTCGATCAGTCCACGCGCGGCCAACGTCTCCAGGAACGAGGCGACCTGGTCCTCCGGGACGTCGTCACTCCCGATCGCCACCCGGACCCTCGCCGTCACCTCGCCGGCGCTGCCGCCGCCTTCCAGCGCCCGCCAGATCAGCAGCGCAGACCCGTTGAGCGCCAACGGCTCTCCGTCCGGCACCACCGCCACCCAGGCCTCCGGCGTCGCATCACCGTCGGCCGCCCCGACACCCGGCGACTGCCCCTCCACGGAGTCCACCCATGCCACCGACCGCGCCACGCGGTAGCGCACCTCTCCACCGGGATCCTCTGTCACGCGCTACACGATACGGGGCGGCGTGTGCCGGGCCACGTTCCGCGGCTGGATCTCCGCCACCATCGGCGCGAATGCGTCCTCGCGTGCGGAGCGGCGTTCCACCCGTCGGCGACATCCACACCGAACGACCCATCGTGGGTGCCCCGCCCTGCCACGCATGCGTTGAGTCACAATTCCGTGACGTCGCTAACGCATCGACACACTATGCCGTAGTGTCATCTGTGACACCTATTGCAGATATGCCATTTACCCCCGCAACTCTTCCCATCCCGCGAGGTAGATCCGACCATGCCCGTCCATGAACTCACAGCTACCCAGATTCCCCGAGAACAAGTGCACGCGCTCGAACAGTTTGCCGCGACCTTGAACCACTCCGAGTTGCGTGACCTGCTCGACGCACTCGTGAGCGCGCTCCGCCAAGGCACAGACGTGGCTCTGACCGGCGTCGACACCGAGTTCACCCCCACCGAAGCCGCGAAGCACCTGAAGATGAGCCGCACCCACCTGTACAAGCTTCTCGACCGCGGCGACATCGAATTCCACCGCGTCGGTCGGGACCGACGAATTCCAGTTCAGAGCCTCATCACGTTCGAGGCAGCACGCCAGCGCGACCGCCGCGAACTCGCAGAGCGATTCGCACACCGAGACGAGACGCGCCGACTCGCGACGCGCGCAGTCGCCGACGAGCTGTAGGCATCCGGCCAGACGGCAAGGTCTGGAATGGTCTAGTCGCCCTGAATGTCCGATGCCCCCGGCACAATGGTCCTCATGCAGAACCGTCGCGCTCGCCCTACGCTCCGGCTCCTGCGCGATGACCTTGATCACGACTGGGCTGAGCCAACGGCGCTCCGGCACCTGCAATCCGGCGATCTCGAGCAATTGTGCCCGATGGCGAGCCTTCCGCATCCGCTCATCGACAAGGCGCAGTCCCTGTTCGGGAGCGATCCGGACCGGGACGGGGCCCTCGAGCCTATCCGCTGCGCCACGACACTTGGACTGCTAGAGCTTCGAGCTGGACAGTGGCGCGGCGCGGTATGGACCGACCCGGAAACGCACGTGCGATGGCTCGTTGCAGGCGGCTTGGCCAAGGGCGAGCACCAGGACCAAGACGACTTCTACAACCGCCTGGATCGGCTGTTTCGGGCAGGACGCAGCGCCACTCTGCTGCCAACCGACGAAGACCGCGATCTGCTGAAACTGGAAACTGCCTTCGACCTCGTCCACAAATGGGAGATGGACCTGCAAGGAGACGTCCAACGCGTTCTCACATCACTTGCGGCGACGAATGGGGGGACATCTCGCTTGGAGATCCATCACCCGGCCCGAGCGAACAACATTGCCACGGTCAGTATCGCAATGACTTCCGTCGAGGACGATGATTACCTCGCGGAGGAGTTCGTCGTGGAGGTCGATCTGCGTGGTGAGTTCCGCGGCAGCGACCTCGGGTGGACGATGATCACTCGCGTACTCACCTGCATCTGTCCACCCGATCAGAGCTGGGATCGTCACGGCGACACGATGGCCGCCGTTGCGGAGCCGGGGTTCGCTCGGCAGCAAGCGGCCAACCTCGCTCAACTCGACCAGGAGGGGCAACTCTGCCGCTCGAGTCCGGGTGACGTATCGCATTGGACTCACCACCCGAACCTTGCCGAGAACACCATCAATGGACGGAGCGTTCGAGCGCTGTGCGGAGTCTTCTTCGTGCCCACACAGGACCACGAGAGCCTGCCGATCTGTCCCGAGTGCGACTCGAGCTATCGGCTGGTCTTGGCACCGTAGTGGGGGCGCACGGGGGGCAGCGTCATACCTGGGGGCGACGCAGGCGGGCGACAACACCCTGCCAACCGGCGGCGACACGGTGCCGGTACTCGGCCCGCATCTCGGCAGCGGTCGGCGAGTGGCCCAGTTCCATGCCCAGGTGCGTGCGGTTCACCCGCACCATCCGCGAGACGATGAAGGCGCGTTCCCGCAGCGTGCGCGCCGCGCGGAAGCGCACCGCCCATTCGGTCAGCCGGTCGCGGCCGGGCACACCGGACTCCGGCTCCGACCAGAACTTCCACAGCGGGTAGTCGCGGCGCCCGCGATACTCATCGAGCCGACCCAGCGCCGCAGCAAGCGGCACTTCGGCTCCCAGCCGTCGTGCTAGTGACCATGCCTCATCGCGCCGCCCGGTATCGGAGAGGTCCCATGCCTCGAAGCGCCCCGTACGGTGCGACCGCGCCTCGTGCAGCGCCAGCACCAGCAGTTGCGCGGCTAGGCTCGGCACCGTGCAGGCGATATGCGCCAACTCCACGGCATGCCGCCCGGCCCACAACTCGTCGAACACGTCGGCGGCAGGCACCGTCGGCCCCGGAAAGAACCGGTGCACATCGACGAACGTCCACAGCGGGTGCCCCCAGTTCGCGGCGTGCGCGAAGCTGGAGCCCTCCTCGAAGCTGCTCAGCTGCGACCAGCCGTGCGCGCGCAGACCCGACATGAACCGCGCCAGGTGAGCCGGCCGCACGAGCACGTCCACATCCGTCGAACGGCGCGGCGCCGACCGGAGCTCCGCGGCGACCGCGGGCCCCTTCACATGCAGGATGTCGGCGCCGGTCTCGTCGGCCACCGCCTGCATCACCGCGTGCGTCAGGTGCAGCCGCGCCCACATCGGCAGGGTCAGTGTGACGAGACCGTCCGCGTCGCTCACCGCGCGGGGCCTCGCCGATGCGCCCCCAGCGCGTGCACTCCGGCCGCGATGCGATGCCGGTATTCGGCGGCGACCTCGCGACCGGACGGCTCGTGCCCCAGTTCCATCCGCAGATGAGTGCGGTTGACCCGCACCATGCGGATGAGCACCGCGATCCGATCCTGCAGCGTCGGAGCGGCGTGCAGCCGGGCGGTCCATTCGGCCAGGCGCGACGCCGCGGCATCGTCGCCCTCCGGCTGCGACCAGAACTTCCAGAGCAGGTAATCCCGCCGGCCCCGGTATTCGTCGAGACGACCGACTGCCGCGGCCAGCGGCACCTCCGCGCCGAGCCTTCGCGCCAGGGACCAGGCCTCGTCGCGCGTCGCCTCGGTCGACACCTGCCACGCTTCGAAGGTGTCGGCGCCGGTGTGCGCGCGAGCCTCGTGCAGGCCCAGGATCATCAGCTGCGCAGCGAGACCTGGTACAGCGCATGCGGTGTGGGCCAACTCCGCCACGTGCCGATTGGCCCACAGTGCGTCGAACACCGCGGCGGGCGTCGCCGTCGGCCCCGGGAAGAAGCGATGCACATCCACGTGCGCCCAGGTCCGGTGGTGGTGGTTCGATGCGTGCCGGAAGCTGGACCCTTCCGCGAAGCTGGTGAGCTCTGCCCAGCCGTGGCGCGCCAGCGCCGCCAGGAACCGATCCAGGTGCGCCGGCCGGACGATCACGTCGGTATCGCGGGAAGGCCGCGGTCTTGTCCGCAGCGCCACATCCACCGCCGGGCCCTTGATGTGCAGAATGTCGGCGCCGCATTCGTCGGCGATCGCCTGGATCGCGGCATGGGTCAGGTGCAGGAGTGCCCACAGCGGTATCGCCGGTCCCGCGGTGGTGCCGGGCACATTCCCTCCCCTGCACGGTAGACATGGCGCTATCGACGCTGCCGCCGACATGGATGACGCAATCCCGCCGGTGTGACGTCACGCGACGCTGATCGCTCCGAATTCCCATCGGCCGCGAGGTTATGATACGAAGCCGCGGCGGCCCCTGATGATTTCCACCGGTCAGGACGCCGCCGGTGCGAGGAGGACCATGCCGGAGTTGACGCTCGCCCGCATGGCCTTGAGCAATCGACGCGGCGAGTACGCCTACCAGGACCAGATCACATCTCGCTCGTCGATGGCGCTCACCGCGTACGGCAGCGATTGGACAGTGCGTACGCTCGTGGTGCGCCCGCTGCGGTCGCCCCTGTACGGCAACCGTCGGGTGTTCACCCGCGCCCTGACCCAGGCGAGCCCGCGCGCCCGGCGCGTGGCCGGACGATGGCTGTACCGCGGCGGCGGGGGCGCCGTGCACCGCATGAGTCTCGAGCTGCCACCTGGACGCCACGGCGACATCGTCACGCTGCACGATCTCGCGCCGTGGGAATTCCCCGGCGAGCACGTCCCGCTTCCGGCTGCCAGCGCGGCCGAGGAGTTGCGCGCCGCAGACGCAGTGATCTGCCCGTCGAGCTTCACGGCGGAGCGCGCGTCCGCCCGCTTCGGCCTGCGCAATGTCACGGTGATCCCCGACGGCGTGAACCCGATGTTCTATGACGCCGCCCCCGCGCAGGACGCTGATCTCGACGAGCTGGGCATCCGCCGTCCGTTCGTCATCTGCACCAGCGGCTTCGCGCCGCGCAAGAATCTCGCGGCGCTGGCGGAGGCGTGGCCCGCGGTCCGGGCGGTCCGACCGGATATGACGCTGGTGCTCAGCGGTGCCCGCACGGGCGATCGTGCGGACTTCCTGACCCGCATTCCGGGCGTGACGATCACTTCCCGCATCGACGAGATGGACATGTTCGGTGTGGTGGCCGCGGCCGGCGCCCTGGTGGTGCCGTCCCTGCTGGAGGGATTCGGGTTGCCGGTGCTGGAGGCCATGGCGGCCGGGGTGCCCGTGGTCGCAGCGCGCACCAGCGCGCTGCCGGAGGTGGTGGGTGACGCCGGCATCCTGGTCGAACCCACCGCCACCGGGCTCGCCGAGGGCATCATCCAGGCCACCGCGGATGACGCCACCCCGGGCTTGATCGCCGCCGGCAAGGCCCGCGCCGCCGAGTTCACCTGGGATTCCAGCGCCGCCGCGCACGCGCGGATATGGACTCGGCTCTGAAAGCACCAGCGAATTCGTAACGCAGCAGAGTCGCGCAATTACAGCGCGTATATCAATGGCGGATAACCCGTACAAATGCTGGTCAGCGGGGGTTTCGCCGCGCCGCGGGGCGGTGATATGTTCACTCGGTATCTTTCGCGGAAGCATGAAGGGGGAACCCCATGGAGACGAGCGAGTTCCAAGTTCCGACTCTCACCGAGGTCGGGTCGATCGCCGGACTCACGAAGAGCGACGGCGCCTCTGCCGACAGAGACGCGATCCGTGTGACAGATCCCAACACCGGCCTGCCGATCGACACGTACGGACGCACGTCGTAATTACGGCGTCGAATTCACCCTGGTGTGACTTCGCTTCTTCTTGATACCGCGGCACCCTATCGTCCGAACGATATTGAAATCGCCAGTGGCCTCGTCCCAGGTTTTGTCGGACGAATTGAGTTGGAACACGCTGCCCTGACTCCGGTGGCGGCACTGGAGGAGTGTGTGCTGCCGCACTTGGAACGCCCTCCGTGTTACGTATCCTTTTCTGGTGGACGCGACTCGTCCTTGGTCCTCGCGGTGGCGACGATGGCCGCCAGAAAGGCTGGCCTTGAGGACCCGATCCCGGTAACTGAGCGATATCCGCTTGCCACCAAAGCCGACGAAGACGAGTGGCAGGAATTGGTGATACGCGCGCTCGGACTCGGCCGATGGCACAAATTCAGGTACACGTCCGAAAATGACTTGCTGGGCGAAAGGGCGCAGTCAAGCCTACGGCGGTATGGCATTCTGTGGCCATCAGCGATTCACGTGAAACCGAACCTGCTGGGACATGTCCGAGGTGGCTCGCTCCTGACCGGCGAAGGCGGCGACGCCGTGTTTCGGGTCCAGCGCTCGACTGCCCTGCGCAACCTTCGCACTGTCGAGCGCACTGGCCCGTCCCGCTTGGATAGCTGGCATGATGCATGGGATTCGGTCAAACCACGCCGTACCAGATACAGGGCGGCATGGCGTGAGTACTCGGAACGAATGGCCGAGCTGACCCCGTGGCTCACCGTGTCTGCGCGCACCCGGTTTCTCGACCTGATCGCCTCCGAGAAGGCGGCGATGCCATTGACGTACCGCCCGGCCCTTCTGGCACTGGCGGCCAAGCGAGACTTCGTCCTGGGTCAATCGAATTACCGGCGAGTGGCACGCGATTTCGATGTGACGGTGGTCGATCCGCTTCTTGACCTCGGCTTCCTCAATTCTCTCGGCACACATTACGGGCTGCTCAGCCCGCACAGCCGGACCAGCGCGATGCTCGACCTGTTCGACCACCTGCTGCCAACCGCGATCCTGGCGAGAAATACCAAATCGTTCTTCCAGGAGGCCGTCCTGGGCGAGCCGACGAGGCAATTCGCGCGCGAATGGTCGGGGGAGGGACTGAACCCGGAGTATGTCAACGCCCAAGTGCTGAAGCGAGAGTGGCAAGCGGGGACCATCTCACCGATGGGTGAGTTTCTGCTACAACAGGCGTGGCTCTACGAACAGGGCCTCGGCATCGACGGGAAGCCGCTACAGCCGCCGAAAGCGCCTACGCCCCAGTCGACCTCGCCCGCGGAACCGCCGGAATTGGCTACGCCGTAGCGAGCAGTCCCTTCTCCGCGAGCGCCGTCACAAAAGCCTCCACACTCCGCGCGGCGAGCGCGGTATCGATGCCGTATTCGGCGATCAATGCCTTTTCCAAATCGGAAGCGCTGCGCTCCTCGGTCAGCAGCTTCGCCAGAAACGCGCCCGTGCGGTTCGTCGTCAGATACTTCGATGTCGCCAGGTCCAGGATCACGAGTTCGCCGTCGAGCTCCTGCCAACTGATACCGTCGGTGCGCAGTTTCATCGATACAGCTTACGGTTCCTGCGCCGGCAACAGGTGGCCCTGAACGGGACGGGCCCGTATCCGGCTGGCCCATGCAGGCAGCCCAGTCGAGAAGGAACGATGCCAGGTACTCAGCGGGGCGGCTACGTCGATCCCGTCGACCTCCGTGTCGAGGCCCGGGCGCAGCGCAAGTCCGTCGGTCGCATGCGCCACCTGATCCGCGGCAGCCTGTCGATCGTGTGGAAGGCGTCGCGGGCGGCCCTCATCGCGTCCATCGTCATCCAGCTGAGCGGCGCGCTCCTGCTGGCCGCACAGGTGTGGGCCGTGAAACTCGTCATCGATGCGTTACTGAACGCCGAGGCGGCCGGGCTCGGATCGGCCATCGGCCCCATTGCGCTGCTCGCCGCCGCCACCGCCCTGGCCACCCTGGTCGGCGCGCTGCAGACCTCCGTGAACCGCTACCTGGGCGAGCGGGTCGGCCAGCGCATGCTCACCGAAGTGCTGGCCGCCGCCGGCGATGTCGACCTCATCCACTTCGAATCGCCCGCGTTCTACGACAGCCTGAAGCGCGTGCAGGCCAATGCGTCCAGCGCGCCGTTCCAGGTGACCCAATCGCTCATCGCCATCATCGGATCCGCGGCCACCACACTCAGCGTCGGCGCCTCGCTCGTAGTGATCTACCCGCCGTTGCTGCTGCTGCTCGTGCTCGGCGGCGTTCCGCTGTATCTGCTGCGGCGGGTGGTCAGCCGCCGCAACTTCCAGTTCGCGGTGGACCAGACGCCGAACCAGCGGCTGCGCGGCTACCTGACCTACCTGCAGGCCGACCGCGTGGCCGCCCAGGAGATCCGGGCGTTCGACCTGTCCGAGCCGCTGCTGCGCCGCTTCGCTGGCGCCTACCGCAGCTATCTCGCGGCCCTCAAGACCCACCTGAAGGCGATCGCCGGCATCACCCTGCTCGGCAATATCGCCACCGCCCTGGTGCTGGCCGCCGCCCTGCTGGCCGTCGGATGGCTGGTGGCCACCGGACGCACCTCGGTGGCGGCCGCCGGCGCCGCCGTGGTCGCGATCCGACTGCTGCAAGGCCAGATCCAGACCCTCTACGCCGGGATGCAACAGATCTTCGAGTCCGGGCTGTTCCTCGACGACGTGCACACCTTCATGGATCTCGCGATCGCGGCGCGCCGCAGCACCGGCATTCGTCCAGTGCCGGCCACGTTCAGCGCCCTCGCCGCGGACCACGTCACCTTCCGTTACCCGAACGCCGAACAAGCCGCGCTGGACGACGTCTCCGTGACGATCCGGCCCGGCGAGGTCATCGCGCTGGTCGGCGAGAACGGCTCCGGCAAGACCACCCTGGCCAAGCTCCTGGCGGGGCTGTACGCGCCGAGCGCGGGCAGCGTCACCTGGGACGGTGTGCCACTGCGCGAGCTGAATCCGGCGGACCTGCGGGCACGGATCGCGGTCATCTTCCAGGACTTCGTCCGCTACGCCTTCTCCGCGCGCGACAACATCGCCCCGCGCGGGGACGGTACCGAGGGCGGCGTCATGCACGCGGCCGAGGCGGCAGGCGCCACCGCCACCATCGCTGCCCTGCCCGACGGCCTGGACACGACGCTCTCCCGCATGTTCCGCGGCGGTGTGGAGCTGTCCGGCGGGCAGTGGCAGCGCATCGCGATCGCGCGCGCCTACTACAAGGACGCGCCGCTTGTGATCCTCGACGAGCCGTCGGCCGCCCTCGACCCGCGCGCCGAATACGAGCTGTTCCAGACCCTGCGGGCCACGCTGCAGGGCCGTTCGGCGCTGTTCATCTCGCACCGGTTCTCCACGGTGACGGCCGCCGACAGGATCCTGGTGCTGGACCACGGCCGCGTCGCGGAGCAGGGAACCCACGCAGAGCTCATCGCCGCAGGCGGGCAGTACGCGGAGCTGTTCCGCCTGCAGGCCGAGGCCTACACAGCCCGGAAGGACGCACCGTGACGCAGCAGTGGTCATTCCTGTCCGGCCTGCGCGGCCTGCGCCGGCTGGGGCCGAGAGGCGTGCTGAGCGCCCTATCGACCGCGGCATGGGCGTGCGCCGTGGAAGCCGCGCTGCGCACCGGGCGCACCCCCCAGATCGCCCGGCGCCTCGGCGTGCCGCTGGATCAGGCCACGCCGGCCGGCGCACCCAGCGCGCCGCTCGCGCTGACACCCGCCGAGAAGAGGTCGCTTCGCACCGTGCGACGTGTGTTGTCGCACCGCCCGTTCAACGGCACATGCCTGCGGCAGGCGCTGCTGGTCGGCCACGCGCTGCGTGCTCGCCGCCCCGTCCTGCGCATCGGCGTCCGCAAAGCCGACGGCGAACTACTGGCCCACGCCTGGGTGGAGATCGACGGATACGCGATCGACCGGTACACCGTGATCCCCGCCGACCGCAGCGATTTCCTCATCCTCCAGCCGGTAGCGCGACACGGCTCGGCGGCATGGAAGGACCTGCGCTGATGCACCTGCACTCGCTCTACGGGCTCACCGTCGCCGCCGCCGAATCGCTGCCCGGCTGCCGGCCGGCCGCAACGGACGCCGCCGTCGACGTCACCATCCGCTGGGGCGCGCCCCTCGACGGGAATGACGCCGTTCTCGACGGTGAGCTGCTGCTGACCTACGGCACCACGCGGCCCTGGTACTGCGCGGGGCGCACCCGTGAGGGCGGCTACGTCCTGCGCTACCACGGCTCCTGCGATTTCCTGATCTCCCCGGACTTGGCGACGGTGGAGGTGCGCACCGTCGCCGGCTCGGACCGCGGCATCGCCACCATCCTCACCACGGGCGGGCTGCTCGCGTTCCTGCTCTACGTGCGCGGCGCCACGGTGCTGCACGCCAGTGCCGTACAGGTCGGCGACGCGGCATTGGCGTTCGTGGGCTACTCCGGGCGCGGCAAATCGACCATGGCCACGCTGATGTGCGCGGACGGGGCGACGGTGATCACCGATGACGTGCTGCGCATCGACGGGGGGGCGGCGGACGGTCGGCCGCTGGCGCGGCTGGGCAAGACCGAGTTCCGGCTGCGCAAGGGCGCGGACACCCTGCTCGGCCAGTTCGGCGCGGGTGGCCCGGACGGCGGGCGCGCCCGGCCGGACGTGCGGATCAGCGCCGACGAGCGGACGGTGCTGCACCTCGGCGACGGTGCGAGCGATCACCTGCCCCTTGCCGCGATCGTGATCCCCACCCCGATGCGCGACGGCTCGCCGCTGTCCATCGACCCGATGCCCAAGACGGAGGCGCTGCACGCCCTGCTCAACATGCCGCGCATCCAGGGCTGGCAGGACGCCGCCGTCATCACCCGGCACTTCGGCCAGCTGGCGACGTTGGTGCAGCAGGTGCCCGTGCTCAGCGCCCGCATCCCGTGGGGCCCGCCGTTCGATCCCGGTATCGCGGCCGCCGTGCGCGCGGCAGCCGGCCTGTGACGCGGGCCGGTACCGCGGGTGACCGGTGCCGTGCCCGGTCGGCAATTCGGCGCGGGACGGCTCGATAGGGTGAGCGGATGACGGCGGATCCGCAGGCCTTCCTGACGATCGGAGTGTTCGGCCTGCGCTGGCGCATCGATCTGTCGGTACTCCTTCCGGAGCACGCGGGCCTGGCCGCTCACCTGCACCATCTGTGGGCGCGCGCCGCGGTGGAACCGGACGGCACCGAGCTCGCATTCGAGGTCGTCGCCGTGGACGATTCGGTCCCGATGGGCGACGACGGCATCCCGCGGGGCGTCCGGTTCCGCACGCCGAACGCCCTCCCCTACGCGTTGTCCCGCGCCGTGACCCTGGCGTCGATCTCCGCACGCCGGGGCAGCGCGTTGATGCTGCACGCAGCCGGGCTGGCGGTTCCGACTCCCGCAGGGCCGCGCGCGCTGGTGCTGGTCGCCTCCTCCGGCACCGGCAAGAGCACCGCCGTGCGCACCTTCGGCCACCGATGGGGATACCTGTCCGACGAGAGCGTCGTCGTCGAGCGGGATCTGACGGTGAGCCCACACGCCAAGCCGATCTCGCTGGCGGCGGGCGATCGCGACGGGGACAAGGACGAGCACTCGCCCGACGACCTCGGACTCGCTGTCGCGCCTGCCGGATGCCGGGTGGGCGCGGTGGTGGTGATGCGCCGACGAGAAGGCGGCGACGCCCCGACGCTGGAGCAGATGGGCCTGATCGACGCGGCGCTCGCGCTCTTCCCGGAGTCGTCGTCGCTGAACGTGCTGCCGCGCCCGCTGCACTGGCTGGCCGAGGCGCTCACCACCACCGGCGGTCCGTACCTGCTCACCTACAGCGACATCGGCGACTGTGCCGCACTTCTCGATGAGCTGGCCGCTCTCGTCGCGGCCCCGGATCCGGATATGACGCTGCCCTGGGCGGGCCACCCGTCCGACGCGGCGGGCCCGTCCCTGGCTGTGCCCGTGGGCGCGTTCGGTGAAGGATCCGTCGTGCCCCGGTCGGTGCGCGGCCCCTGGACCGACGCCGTGGAATCCGAGGGGGAGGTGCTCGTGCTGCGCAACACGCACCCGAGCCGGGTCGCCGGCATCGGCGCGACCATCCTGGCGGCGGCGACCGCTCCGTTCACGGTGCGCGAGATGGAACAGCTCGTGGTCGCGGAGCACGGGCCCCACGAGCACCAACGCACGCGGACGGCGATTGCCATCGAGGAGCTTCTCGACACGGGGTTGCTGGTCCGTGCCTCCGGACCGGGCCCGGAACCGCGTGACGTCACGTAGCGGCATCTGCCCGTCGCTCGTAGTGACTTTATGTTCACCCAAACGGGTTGTTCTTCTCGGTTGTACGCCTCAATCTTCACATTCTGTGGGTGCAATCTCGCGCAGAGCTTGCTAACGTTGCACCACGTATCGGTAGGAGTAGCCCGACTGAATGATTCGGGACGTGCCGACCGCGTGGTGCTGCACGAGACACGAGTGGGGAGAAGGGCATGACCAGTCCTGGGGAGCCGACGATGGAAGGCCCTGCCGAGCGGCAGCCCAGCCTGCTGACTCGACGCACCGTCATCGGCGCCGCCGCGTGGTCCGTGCCCGTCATCGCGCTGGGAACCGCGTCGCCCGCGTACGCGTGGAACGGCGGCACTCCGACGACCACTCCCACGTTCGCGACGTCCGGCCACATCATGACGGGCTACCCGTGGTCGTCCTGGGGCGTCACGTGGGGCAGTCAGAAGTGCAAGGTCAGCACCGGCGGCGGCACGAAAAACACCTACTCCTGGGACATCGACAACACCTCCAGCAGCCGTCTGCCATACAACGGCGTGCGCTTCTACGCGAAGAAGAAGACGGACCTCTACGGCACGTACAGCAATTTGATCAACGTCTACTTCCTGCCGTTCTCCACCGGCACCGTCGATCCCCATGGGAGCCAGACGCAGGGCTGGTCGACCTTGGCCTACGACGCGAGCTACGGCACGTTGACCGGTCCGGACAGCGCCATCTACTACGCGTGGGTCACGAAGTACTCCGGTAGCTACGTCGTGAATTCCGATAGTCAGATCTGCAGCGCCTCCCAGCGCGTGTCGTTCGGCGGCGACCAGTACTACTGGATGCACGTCCCCAACGACTACCGGTTCACGGTGACGGGCTCCACGACGGCTGCCCTCCCGAAGATGTGGGCCTCCCACCAGTACTACGCCGAGATCGACGGCGCGAAGGTCGTCAACAGCACCTCCGTGAACGGCAACTACACCGGCGCCTCCGGCAACTACCCCTCCACCACCGGCGACGAGAGCACCGGCTGGCGCAACAACGGCTGGGTGAAGATCCCGCTCGATTCGTGGAGCGACGACTCCTGCGACGCCATCGGTGGCGGCGGTAACACCTGCGCGGCGCCGTACAACGCGTGCATCGACTACCGCGACGGCGCGGTCGTCAGCTACCAGGGCCACAACTTCAAGTGGCACTCCGGGAGCCGGTACCGGCAAGGGTACTGGGAGGACCTCGGGTCCTGCACCGGTAGCTCCGGTGACGGCGGGACGTCGTCGGGCACCGACCGGGGCACGTGGACGAGCGGCACGAAGTACAACTACTGCGACGTCGTCACCTACAACGACCAGAAGTGGCAGTGCAACTACTACTGGTGCCAGGACGTCAGGCCCGGCGGCAAGGACGACACCGGCATCTGGACCTGCTTGGGCGACGCCAAGCACGGTTTCCGGAGCGCCGGAGCCGCGTTCGCGGCGGACGCCGTCGAAACGACGACGAGCACAGCGGATCCGACGACTACGACGTCCGCTGCCGATCCGACCACCACGGGCTCGACCGACCCGACGACCACCACGGGCGCGGCCGACCCCACGACCACGACGGACTCACCTGCCGTAACCACAACGATGGATACCACCGACGTCGCCGACGCGGACCTGACACCGACGTTCGAGCAGTACGCGACGCCGACACCGATCGTCGATACCTCGGTCGACGGTGCTGGGCTCATGGCCAACAAGGGCTCGTTCGGCATCCAGGGCTTCTCGATGGCGGCCGAGACCGACACCAGCAGTACCGGCGGCGCCGACGACGCTGTGCCTGCCCCCTGCTAGGCGGATTCCCGGCCACCACCGGCGGACTGCGATGATGGTGCCGTGACGTACCCGCCGATCGTGATCGCCACGAACAACGGCGACATCGGCGGCGGCGAAGTGATGCTGTTGCGCATGGCCGAGGCCCTGAAGGGCCTCGGCCATCGCGTCTCCGTGGTCGCCCCGACCGAACCGGGCGGCCTGGCGGACGCCGCGGCCGACGCCGGCATCCCCACCATCCGCCTGGCCGCCCGAGGCCGTTCGCAGTGGATGCAGGCGCTGCGGCAATGGCACCATACTGAACTGCGCCGAGCGCGGCACGACGGCCACGGACATCGGCTGCTGTGGTGCAACGGCCTGGTGCCCGCAGTCGCCACCGCCGGGCATCCGGCCCGCATCGTGCACCTCCACCAGAAGCCACAGGGCGCCGCCCAGCTGGCGCTGCTGCCCATCGCCAGGGCCGGCGCCATCGCCACCGTCGTCCCGTCGACCTATCTGCAGCACGCCTTCAGCGGGTCGATGGTCCTCCCGAACTGGACGGCGCCGATTCCGGTCAGCGCACGACGCCGCGCGAGCGACGGGCCCTACGTGGTCGGCTTCCTCGGACGCCTCTCGACCGACAAGGGCGTGGTGGTGCTCACCGAGGCGATCCGCCTGCTGGAGCGACGCCGGCCCGGCGAATTCCGTCTGCTCGTCGCGGGCGAGCCCCGGTTCGTCGCTCCGGCCGATTACGCCCTCGTGGACCACGCGCTGGCCGGACTCGGTGACATCGTGGAACGGCCGGGGTGGAT
>Ga0209916_1001366_pt1 | contig 22164 bp, 25 predicted proteins | sample ThiBio_1000_plan_FD_183956 | JGI IMG/M metagenome (GOLD analysis project Ga0209916, IMG submission 183956) | Wastewater bioreactor microbial communities from Cape Town, South Africa - Thiocy_solids_2 (SPAdes) | ecosystem: Engineered > Bioreactor > Thiocyanate-remediating > Anaerobic-Aerobic ... | reverse complement strand
TCTCGCCACGGCCCGGGCAGGCTGTGGCCGTGGCGAGAGGGGCGGGTGTGCGGAAGGTGTGGAGGGACACCGGCGGGAGGCGCACGGGAGGTTCACGGATCCGTGACGGGAGTCAGACCTCGTCACGGAGACGTCGAGAACTCCGGCCTTCCTCCCGTGTTGTGCAACACCGACCTACCCGCTGCGTGTATTGACCCCCCTATAGGGGCCCTAAAACACGCAGCGCGTTTTCGACCCCTCTATTTCGGCCCGAAAAGGGCCTCTGAGGGCCGGAAAGTGTGACGTTCCCGGCATCTCTGTGACCGATCCGGGCGAGGTGTGAAAGCTCCCCGACCCGATCGTCACGGAAGTCCGACTTCGCGACGTCCCTGTGCCGCCTCTCCCACGCACCCCTCACGTCCTGGGCTCCTCATGGGGGTCACAGCCTGCCAGGACCCCCATGAGGAGCCCAGGACACCCGCACCCGCCACCTCGGACGGCCGCAAGCCCCCCGTAACTACTCACCCAGGGGGAAACCAGGGCGCTCCGCCGAAGGGATCGGGGCGATGGGAACGGACTCGCTCAGGCACCCGCTCACCCGCACGCTGTTGGTGCTCACGATGACCACCGGGGTCATCGACGCCGCCTGTTACCTGGGGCTCGGGCGGGTCTTCGCTGCCAACATGACCGGGAACGTGGTGCTGCTCGGGTTCGGGATCGTCGGGTCGACCGGGTTGCCGGTGGTGGCACCGCTGGTGTCGCTCGGGGCGTTTCTCCTCGGCGCCGTGGTCGGTGGGCGGATGGGGGCGAGATTGGCGCCGAAAGAGGCGCACCTGTCGCGGGCGATGCTGATCGAGGTCGGCATGATCGCGCTGGCGACGCTGATCGCGATCGTCTTCGACATTACCCCCGACCGCTTCTCCGGCGACCTGATCATCGCCCTGCTCGCCTTCGCGATGGGCCTGCGCAACGCGACCGTGCGGCGGCTGAAGATCACCGACCTCAGCACCACGGTGCTGACGATGACGCTGACCGGGCTCGCCGCCGACTCGCAGCTCGCGGGCGGCAAGGGAGAGGGCAACTGGCGGCGCGGCGCGGCGGTCTGGTCGATGCTGATCGGGGCCGTGGTCGGGGCGCTCCTCCTGAAGGCCGACCTGGCCCTGGTGCTGCTTGCCGCCGCCGCGCTGGCCCTGGTCACCTGGCTCGTCTTCATGCCCGCCGCGATCACCACCGCCGAGTAGGCCGTCGACTAGCCTGCCGGCATGCCGATCTACACCGTCACCTGCCGCGGCACCCTCTCGCGCGGGGTCGTCACCCAGCTGACCAACGCGGGCGTCTACCTGCACGACGAGCCCGAAATCGGCTTCGAAGGCGACGGCATGCAGCGCCACTTCCTGAAGATCGAGGCGGGCAGCCCCGACGACGCGATCCTCGTCGCCAAAGGCGCGATGGCGGTCGCGGGCGGCGAGGCGCGCGACTACACGGCGACCGCGGGGGCCGAGCCCGAGTGAGCCCGGCCCGCCGATCGGCTCAGCTCAGCTGCAGTTGACGGGGAAGTCGGTGCCGGTGACCCGGAAGTGGGCGCCGGGCTTGTACATGATGAACGCGTAGTTCTGGAGCTTCAGCTTCCAGCCTTCGAATTCGTCCATCTTGAGGACCGGCGTGTGGCCCCCGGCGCCCTGGCAGGCGTAGAGCTTGCGGATGTTCGCCGGCTTGCTGAGGAACTTGCCCAGCGAGCGGACGACCTTGCAGGCTTCCTGCGGCGTCACGCCCTTGGGGTTCACGGCCTCCTGGCCGGTGACCAGCGGGTGCTGGCACTCGTAGACCTTCGGCTTGGCCGCGGAGGCGGACGCGCCGGTGAGGGCGAGCAGGGTGAGGAGCGCGGCGGCGGCCAGGCCGGCGACCGCGAGGGCGGTTCTGAGAGAGGTGAGGTGGCTGTTCATGGCCGCAAGACTATTTCCAGCGTCCGAGGCACGGACCTATATTCGTGTCCATGCCAAGGCGCATGCGGGCTCTGGACCTCCTCCGGCAGCGACCCGTCTGGGCGGCGCCGATCGCCATCGGCGCGATCCTGATCGGCCTGATGACCGCCCTCTACATCGGCTCGGCGGTCGACCCGGTCGACCACATGCACGGCCTGCCGGTCTCGCTGGTCGAGCGCGACGCGGGCGGCAACCTCTACGCCAAGCAGGTCGACCTCGGGCGCAAGCTCGAGGCGGAGCTGCTCGGCTCGCCCGAAGTGACGGAAAAGCTGGCGATCCACGTCGAGTCGATGGCGGCGGCGCGCGACCGGATGGACCGCGGTGCCTCCTACGCGACGCTGGTCGTCCCGCCGGACTTCACCGCCCGGACGCTGAGCCTCCTCGGCGCCGGGAGCCCGCCCGGCCGCCCCGGCCTACCGGGCGTGCGCCTGCTCTCCAACCAGCGGGCGGGGACGGAGGGCGCGAGCCTCGCCACCGGCGTCCTGCAGCCCGCGGTGGCGACGCTCTCACGCGTGCTCGGCGCCCGCCTGCTCGAAGTCGCGGGCACCGGCACCGGCACCGCCGCCCGCGCCGCGCTCACCGACCCGGTCCAGATCCAGGCCGCCGTCTACCGGCCGCTCCCGTCCAAGGCCGCCCTCGGCCTGAGCGCCTTCTACGCCTCGCTCCTGATCCTGATGAGCGGCTTCATCGGCGCGACGATCGTCAACTCCTGGCTCGACGGCAAGCTCGGCTTCGCGCCGACCGAGATCGGCTCCCGCTGGACGATGCTGCGGCCCACCCTGATCAGCCGCTGGCAGACGCTGCTCGCGAAGTGGGGGATGGCCGTGGTGCTGACCGGCATCCTCACCGGGGTCTTCCTCCTGGTCGCCGGCCTGATCCTCGGCATGGACGCGCCCTCGCCGCTCCTGCTCTGGGTCTACGGCTGGTTCGGTGCGGCGACGGTCGCGGTCGGCACGCTCGCCCTCTTCGCCGTGCTCGGCACGCCCGGCCAGCTCGTCGGCCTGCTGATCTTCGTCTACGTCGGGCTCGCCTCGGCGGGCGGCACGGTGCCGATCCAGGCCCTCCCCGACGCCTTCGCCGCGGTCAGCCACGCCGACCCCCTGCGCCAGATCCTCGGCGGCGTGCGCTCGATCCTCTACCTCGAAGCGCGCGCCGACGCCGGCCTCGCCGAGGGCGCGATCGCCACCGCCATCGGCCTCCTCTTCTGGATCGGCTTCGGCGCCTTCTTCGTCCGCCGCTATGACAAGCAGGGACGTGACCGCATGGACCCGAAGCTGCTCGCCTACGTGCACCAGGTCGCCGACGATTACCGCGACCCGCGGTCGAGCTAGCGGATGATGCGCGGCGCCGGACCCCGGGACGGATCAGGGAGGTGGGGGAGGAAGGGGACGCTCGGTGGAAGGTCGGACGCTCGCTGAGTTGAGGGCGCCAGGACGCCCATAGGTCAGCGAGCGGACGGTCCGACCCAGCGCTCGTGCGATCGAGCCGGTCAAGGGCGGCTCAACTGCACGAGTGGTGAGTTGAGGGCGGCAGAGCGCCCATAACTCACCAAGCGGCGGGGCCGGCATCACGAGAGAGGCGCACGGAAGGCGTACTTCATGACGCTTCCGTGCGCTCTCCGTCCCGATGCTTGCGCCCCCTGCCCCCTTATTGACTCCCCCTCTACCCCGGGCGACAGCTTCCCCGCCACATGGCCCCGAGGCGCCAGCCGCCGCTCAGCGCGGCGGCACCAGCTTGTAGATCGCCCCGGCGGTGTCGTCGCTGACGTAGAGGGCGCCTTCGGGGCCGGGGACGACGTCGACCGGGCGGCCCCAGCGTTCGCCGTCGGCTTCCTGGAAGCCGGAGACGAGCGTCCGCGCCGGCTCGAGCGTCCGCCGCCCCGCGTCCCAGCGCATCCAGAGGACCGCGGGCGGGCGCGGTTCCTGGCGGTCCCACGACCCGTGCGCGGCGACCACCGCGCCGCCCGACCACGGCGCCGGCACCTTCGTCCCGGCAAGGAACGACATCCCGAGCGGGGCGGAGTGGGCCGGGATGCCGACCTCGATCGGCGCCAGCGTTGCGCAGTCGAGCGCCTTGCCGCCGGGGTTGGTGACCGAGTCGGGGATCAGCGGCACGTCGGCGAGCGAGCCCGGCGGCGTCGACTTCCCCTGTTCGGGGTTGCAGAGCGGCCAGCCGAGATCGCGCCCCGGGGTCACCGGCACCACCTCGTCGGGCGGGTGGTCGTCGACGTAGGAGCGGATCACCTGCCCGAACGCTTCGCTCTGCCCTTCGGCTTCGCCGTGGAAGGGGTAGGGGATTTCGTCGCGGTCGTTGATCGCGGTCCAGACCCTGCCGTCGGGCGCCACCGCCAGCCCCTCGCCGTTGCGCACGCCCCTCATCACCACCGTCACCGGCCCGCCGTCGGGCCCGACCGAGTCGATCACCCCGCGCGGCGGGTCGTAGGAGCGGTCGGCGGGCGAGGCGTTGGAGGAGCTGCCGACGTCGAAGTAGACGGTCCCGTCAGGAGCGACGGCGACGTCCTTCTGGCGGTGGATGTCGTCCCCCGCGGGCTCTTCGTCGGGCAGGTCCGGCGCCAACACCTTCTGCGTCCCGACCTGGCTGTGGCCGCGCCAGGGGTAGGCATCGATCTGGTCGGACTCGCCGACGTAGAGGACCCAGCCGCCGCCCCGCCGGGCGAAGGCGAGGCCCTGCGGCGATTCGAGGCCGGCGAGGACGACCTTTTCGTGCGTCGCCTCGCGCCCGCCGGAGAGTTCGAGCACGGCGTCGTGGCCGGGCAGGCTGACCAGCAGGTTCCCTTCCGGCGTGATCGCCTCCATCCGCGCGCCTTCCGGCCGCGCCCAGACGCTCGCCTTCCATCCTTTCGGCACGCTCAGCTGGTGCGGGGAGGAGAGTTCGCCGCCGCGCATCGAGGACGGGACGGTGAGCGTCACCGTCTCGCGCCCGCCGGCGGGACGCGGCAACGCGCCGCCCGCGCCCGCTCCGCCCGCGCCGGGGCCGCTCGTCCCCGGGCTACCGGAGCCGCAAGCGGTGATCAGCAGCAGAGCCAGGATCCCTGCCGGTAGGAGGCGCTTCACGCACTGAGTCTTACCCGAGCGGGGTCGGCGTGAACCGACTCGCGGGCGGACCGGCGCAGGTGGAAGAGGCGCTTTGCCGCGGTCAGCTCTTCGTCGGCGGCGGCGTGGAGGGTCTTCGGGTTGCGCTCGCCGGCGGCGATGCCGAAGGACACGCCGAAGGTGATCCCGCGCGCGCCCAGGTCGGCGAGGTCGAGCTCGTCGACCATCCGCCGGATCGCCGCCCGCGCCGCTGTCTCGTCGCAGCCGGGGAAGACGACGGCGAACTCGTCGCCGCCGATCCGGAAGGCCTCGTCATGCAGCCGGCGGCGGCCGAAGCCGCGGGCGACCACGCGCAGCACTTCGTCGCCGGCGACGTGGCCGAAGCGGTCGTTGACCGCCTTGAAGCCGTCGAGGTCGAGCAGGCACAGCGCCAGCTGGTCGCCCTGTCGCGCCGCCTTCGAGGTCTCCTTTTCCAGCCGCGACTCGTAGGCGCGCCGGTTCTGCAGCCCGGTCAGGTGGTCGTGGCGGCTCTGGTGGGAGGCGAGCGAGAAGCCCGCCGCGTGGTGCAGGTGCGCGGCGAGCGAGCGGCCGAGCAGCCCGACCGCCTCGCGGTCCCCCTGGTCGAAGGCGTAGGGGCGGCCGGAGAACGCGGTCAGCGACCCGAGCTCCTCGTCGTGGTGCACCAGCGGCGCGCAGAGCAGCGAGCGCGCCCCGAGCTTGCGGCAGGTGTCGGACTCGACCCGCGGGTCGAGCTCCGTGTCGCTGCTGATCAGCACCGCGCGGCGCTCCAGCGCGCGCCCGGAGAGGCTTGCCTCGCGGGGGTAGTCCCAGCCGATCACCCGCGGATCGACGCCGGAGCCGGCGCGGAAGACGAGGCGGTCGCCGTCGGGCGAATCGATCAGCGCGCCGTCGGCGCCGATCAGGTCCGGGACCCGGCTGACGATCATCTGCATCGCGCGATCCTGGTCGAGGTCCCCGGCCGCTATCTCGCCCTGTGCCTGGATGATCTCCAGAAGCCGGCGCGACTCACCATCGATGACCGCCATAGGCCGAAGCTACCTCGACTTGAGTCTGAAATTCGTAGGACCCCCCGGAATTTTTTTTATTCGACCTCATGGGTGCCCAAAAGCGTTGATTGGCCCTCCCGCCGGTCCATACGAAAGAAACACTTGCCAATTGCGGTTCGTGCGAGAGGACACTAGGTTTGTCACGTGAATCCGTCGATGACGACGAAGGAGCGGCGCCGCGAGGTGCCGCGCTCCCGCCACGGGGAATGGGAGCCGCCCGCCGACCGCGATCCCCTGGCGACGCTGGCGGCGCAGGACGCCGACCGCGTCCCGGAGCTGGTCCCGATCCGCTACGGCCGCATGCTGACCTCGGCGTTCGCGTTCTACCGCGGCGGCGCGGCGGTGATGGCGGCCGACCTCGCCGCCGCCCCTGACACCGGCCTGCGCGCCCAGCTCTGCGGTGACGCCCACATCTCCAACTTCGGCGTCTTCGCGGCGCCCGACCGCCGCCTCGTCTTCGACTGCAACGACTTCGACGAGACCCTGCCGGGGCCGTTCGAGTGGGACGTCAAGCGGCTCGCGGCAAGCGTCGCGATCGCCGGGCGCGAGCGCGGCTTCGGCCGCGGCGAGCGCCGCCGCGCGCTGGAGGCGACCGCGGCGGCCTACCGCGAGGCGATGCGCGGCTTCGCCGCGATGCGCAACCTCGACGTCTGGTACGCGCGGGTCGACGTCGAGGCGCAGAAAGAACGCCTGGGCGACGCGCTGACCGCGTCGCGTCGTCGGCGGATGGATCGCCAGCTCGACAAGGCGCGGGCCAAGGACAGCGTGCGGGCGCTGCGCAAACTGACCGCGACCGACGACGACGGGCGGCTGCGGATCGTCGCCGAACCGCCGCTGATCACGCCGCTCGCCGAACTCGCCGGAGGGGCCGAGGAGGGCGACCGGGCGCTGCGGCCGATCCTCGACGCCTATACCTCGACCCTCTCCGACGACCGCCGCCGGCTGGTCGCCTCCTACGAGTACGTCGACGCCGCGCGCAAGGTGGTCGGGGTGGGGAGCGTCGGCACCCGCGCCTGGATCGTCCTGATGCTCGGCCGCGATTCCGGCGACCCGCTCTTCCTCCAGGCCAAGGAAGCGGGGCCGTCGGTGCTCGAGCCCTACGCGGGGGCGAGCGAGTACACCAACCACGGCCGCCGCGTGGTCGAGGGGCAGCGGCTGATGCAGGCCGCGAGCGACATCTTCCTCGGCTGGGTCGAGGCGGAGGGGCTCGACGCGCGCTCGCGCTGCTTCTACGTGCGCCAGCTCTGGGACGGCAAGGGCTCGGCCGACGTCGAACGGCTCTCGGCGCCGGAGCTGGGCCTCTACGGGGCGCTCTGCGCGCGCACCCTGGCCCGCGCCCAAGCGCGCTCCGGCGACCGCGCCGCGATCGCCGCCTACCTCGGGCGCGGCGACACCTTCGACCGGGCGATCGCGGAGTTCGCCGAGCGCTATGCCGACCAGAACGAACGCGACTACGCGGCGTTGCTGGAGGCGGAGAAGCGGGGCGAGATCGAGGTCGAGCGCGGGCTCTGACCCGGGGGAGTGGACGAGGAGGCCGCCGGGCGGGTACCTGAGGACGTCGACGAGGAGGCCGGGCGGATCGATCGCCCGGCCTCGCTCGTCTCCTCTCTCAGGGGCCGGGGCCTACCGTGACCCGTTCCGACCTGGGACGTGCCTCGGCGAGAGCCGCCGCCGTGCGGGCAGCGAGCAGTGGCTCCCACGTCAGCAGCACGGTGACTCCGTCCCGGGATTTGCAGCGGGGGCAGTCCCTTCTGCCGGACAGGGCCCCGGTGCTGAATCGGATCCCGCACCGTTCGCAGTGGAACATCGCTTTCAACTCCTTGTGGCGGGACTTTTTTCGTCCTCTCGTCTTGGGCTGCGAGCCTCCCTCGGGATCCATGTGATGTCAAGCACAATCCCGTATGAATCCCGCATGACATGCGGAAATTCGTAACGCCTTCGGCACGGATCTGGTCCAATGTGGCAAGAGCGCAGCGACGCAAGTCGCAAAACCCCAGGGGATCACCTTCCGAAGCGCCCCTGAATTGCGCCAGGCGGCCTCGATGACACTCCGTCGTCGGGGCCGTCGGATCGTCAGCCGCCGCGGCGGCGCGCGGTCAGCGGCCGAACCAGCGGGCGCGGCGGTCGGCGCCGAACTTCTCCTTCAGCGCCATCTGTTCGGCGGAGGGGGCGTTGAAGTGGCCGGTCCGCTCGGGGCCGGAGAGGAAGTCGATGTCGACGCTGCCGATCCGCCCCTCGCCGAACTCGATGTAGCAGGTGCCTTGGCCGAGGTGGCGCTCGGGGGCGGCGCCGTCGGCGATCTCGGCGAGCAGGCGCTGGGCGACGATCTTCGCGGCGCCCTCGGCGAAGACGCCGGCCTTCGGCACGCCCGCGGTGGCGACGTCGCCGACCGCGTAGACGCCCGGCACCTTGGTCGCGAGCGTCGCCGGGTCGACCGGCACGTAGCCGTCCTCGGTGATCCCGGACTCGATCACGACTTCGGGCGCGCGGTGCTTCGGCACGCCGAGAAAGAGGTCGAAGGGCAGCTCGGCGTCGTCGTCGAGGACGGCAACGCGCCGCGCCGGGTCGACGCTCGCGATCCGCCGGCCGGTGATCAGCTCGATCCCGCGCTGCTCGAACTCGCCCTTCAGCGCCGCCGAGGTCTCCGGCGAGGGCGGCACCGGCGAGCCGAACGGGATCACGAAGGTGATCTCGCAGTCCTCGCGGACGCCGCGCCGGCGCAGCTCGTCGTCGAGCAGCAGCGCGCACTCGCTCGGCGCCGGCGGGCACTTGAACGGCGCGCCGCAGACGCCGATCAGCGCCCGGCCGGAGGAGAAGTCAGGGATCACCTTGGCGAGCTTTTCGGCGCCGGCCACGGAGTAGAACTCGCTGTCGACCTCCGCCAGCCCGGGCGTCGCCGCGAAGTCATAGTCGGCGCCCAGCGCGATCACCAGGTAATCGGCCTCGTGGACGCCGGCGTCGGTGGTGACCCGCTTCGCCGCGGGGTCGATCGCGGTCACCGTCTCCCGCAACAGGCGCACCCCCGGCATGACGAACTCGGCGTACGGAAGCCGCACCTCCTCGACGCCCTTGCCGTTGAACATCAGATCGAGTTTCGAGTAGCCGAAGACGAACCCCTCGCCCTTGTCGATCAGCGTCACCTCGGCCTCGTCGCCGAGTGCTTCCGAGAGCTTCGTGCTCAGCTCGAGCCCACCGAAGCCCGCGCCGAGGATGAGGATGCGTGCCATGGAAAGAGAATCCTATGCGGAGCGGGACGCGTGCGCCGGGCAAGCTGTCGCCTGGCCCGGCCGTAGAGGTCCCGAGGGTCGAGTTCGCACTTATCCGCGGATAGCGCGGATAAGTGCGAACTCACTGGGTGGGGACGCCGGGATCCGGGAGGAAGGCGCGCGGAAGCGTCAATTCTCCTCCCTTCCGTGACGTTTCCGCGCGCTCATGCGTCCTTCCTCGCCCCGTCGGCGGCCCGGGGCCCATCGGGACGTGTTCGCAGAAATGACCGGATAGCGACCGGAAATGCGAACGCGCCTTCGTCCTCCCGCCGGCCCGGGGTCGACAGGGCATCCGCGGCTCTCGCTGGGCACCCGTCGCTTGTCCCCTCGGGCCCGATGCCCCGCAATCGATCGTCTAGCGTGGCGGCGTGAGCACCTTCGCGCGATTCGAACCTGGGGAGGACGGCGGCGAAGCTGAACACGTGTGCCTGCTCGAGGCGACGGAGGGGATCTGACCGCGCTCCGGCTTCCGCGGGTCGTCCCGTTCGCCCTCCTTGCCGCGTTGGTCGCGCTCGCCGGCTGCGGCGGGGGAGGGGGCGCCTCGACCGCCGGCGCCGGCGGGGAGCCGACCTGCGACGGCTCGGCGGCGCTCTGCGGCAAGCGCCTCGACCAGGTCGTCTTCCCCGGCACCCACAACTCGTTTGCCGCCGCCGACGAGCCGGGCTGGCACTTCGCCAACCAGCGCCTCGCGATCGGCCGGCAGCTCGACGACGGGATCCGGGCGCTGCTGCTCGACGTCCACTACGGGGTGGCGGCGCCGGACGGGCTGGTGCGGACCGACTTCTCCGCCGAGGGCGCCGACGCCAACAAGGTCGCGATGGCGGTGCCGCGGCAGGCGCTCCGGGTGGCCGAGCGGATCGCCGGGCCGCTCGGCGCCGGGATGCCGGCGGGCGCGCCGCGCCTCTACCTCTGCCACACGCTCTGCGAGCTCGGCGCCGAGCCGCTCGACCGCGAACTGCGCGCCATCGCCTCCTTCCTCGCCGCGCACCCGCGCACCTTCCTGATCCTGATCGTCGAGGACTACGTGCCCGCGGCGGAGGTCGCGGACGCCTTCCGCGCCGCCGGCCTGGCGGGGCTCGCCGCGACCCTGCCGCGCCACGCGCCGCAGCCGACCCTGGGCAAGCTGCTCGACGAAGGCAGGCGCCTCGTCGTCTTCTCGGAGAAGCGCGGCGGGGAGCCCGCCTGGTACATGCCCGCCTTCTCCTACATCCAGGACACGCCGCTCGGCGCCAACCGGCCGGACCAGTTGAGCTGCGCCCGCTTCCGCGGCGAGCCCGACAGCCCGCTGCTCCTGATCAACCACTGGATCCCGCCGTTCCCGCCCAGCGTGCGCCTGAACGCGGCGATCGGGCGGCGCGGCTTCCTGCGCCACCGGGTGCGCCGCTGCATGCGGGACCGCGACACCGAAGGCGCGATCGTCGCCGTCGACTTCTACGAGCGCACCGCGGTGGTGCGCGTCGCCCGCGAACTGAACGGCCGCTGAGGCGGGCGGCGCCGCCCTTCCCGGTCGCCTCAGCGCGGGACGACGCGGATCGTGGTCGACCGGGCCGCGTCGGTGATGACGCTGTCGACAGGGTCCGACGGGTAGCCGTACTTCACCTTGTAGGCGTCGTCGATCTCCTCGTCGAGGTGGTGCGGCACGTCCTCGAAGGCGACGTCGACGGCCGCCGAGTCGGCCTCGATCCGACCCTCGTGGCGCCGCTCGGCGTCCCTGAACCAGCCGCCCGCGGAGCCGCGCACCGAGCGCACGTACAGCTCGCCGTCGACCCGCACCGCCCAGATCGTCACCGGCTTGGTCAGCGCGCCGTCCTCGCGCAGCGAGGAGACCTCGATCTCGCGCGCCGCCGCGAGCTGCTCCAGCGCCGTCGGGTTCCAGTCGGCCATCGTCGCCCTTCTACCCGGCGGCGCCGATTCCGATCGCCCGGCCCGTCAGCCGGTCGGCCGTGGCGGCCGCTCAGCCGGCGATCGAGTCGAGCTCCGCCACGTCCTCCTCGGAGAGCTCCAGCCCGGCGCCCGCGATGTTCTCGCGCAGGTGGGCGACCGAGGAGGTGCCGGGGATCAGCAGGACGTTCGGCGAGCGTCGCAGGAGCCAGGCCAGCGCCACCGCCATCGGCGTCGCCCCGTTGCGCGCGGCGACCGCGTTCAGCTGCTCCGACTGCAGCGGCGAGAAGCCGCCGAGCGGGAAGTAGGGGACGTAGGCGATCCCCTCGCCGGCGAGGAAGTCGATCAGCTCGTCGTCGCCGCGGTTGGCGACGTTGTACATGTTCTGGACGCAGACGACCGGCGCGATCGAGCGCGCCTCGGCGATCTGCTCGGCGGAGACGGTGCTGACGCCGAGGTGGCGGATCAGGCCCGCCTCGCGCATCTCGGCGAGGGCTTCGAACTGCTCGGCGATCGACCCCGCTTCGGGGCCTTCGAAGCCGCCCATCCGCAGGTTGACGACGTCGAGCCGCTCGAGGCCCAGGTGCTCGAGGTTGTCGTGCACGGCTTCGTGGAGCTCGCGCGGCGAGCGCGCGTGCGGCCAGCCGCCCTCGGCGTCGCGCCGCGCCCCGACCTTGGTGACGATCGTCAGGCCCTCCGGATAGGGGTGGAGCGCCTCCTTGATGATCGCGTTGGTGACGTGGGGGCCGTAGAAGTCGGAGGTGTCGATGTGGTCGACGCCGAGCGCGAGCGCCTCGCGCAGGACGCGGACCGCTTCGGCGCGGTCGGCGGGCGGGCCGAAGACGCCGGGGCCGGCGAGCTGCATCGCGCCATAACCGACGCGGTTGACGGTGATGTCGTCGGCGAGCTGGAAGGTGCCGCCGGGGAGGGTGCTGGTGGGCATGGGACTCCTTTGTGGGGTTCGCCCCGTGCTGCGCGGGGCTCCCCTCGATGGTGCCCGCGCGGCGCCGATCGCAAAAGAGCCTGCCTTGTCGGGGGACAAGCTGTCCCTGGATAAGCGCCGCCCGAGTTGCATACTTCAAAGGGTGGACCGTGAGGGGCTTGCCGATTTTCTGCGCCGCCGCCGCGCCGCGCTGAGGCCTGAGGACGTGGGCCTGCCGGCGGGCCGGCGCCGCCGCACCCGTGGCCTGCGCCGCGAGGAGGTCGCCGCGCGCGCCCACATCTCGACCGACTTCTACACGCGGCTGGAGCAGCGCCGCGGCGCCCGCCCCTCGGCCTCGACCGTGGCATCGCTGGCCCTCGCCCTGCGCCTCGACGAGATCGAGCGCGACCACCTCTTCGCCCTCGCCGGCCACAACGCGCCGCCGACCGCGCTGCGCCGCGACGAGCCCAGCCCGGGCCTCCTCCGCGTGCTCGAACAGATCGAAGGCTCGCCCGCGATGATCGTCTCCGACCTCGGCGTGACCCTGCGCCAGAACGAGCTCGCCAAGGCGCTGCTCGGCGACCACTCCGTCTTCACCGGCCCCTCGCGCAGCATGATCTACCGCTGGTTCACCGAACCGGACCGCCGCGCCCTGCACCCGACCGAGGACCACGAGGTCCGCGCCCGCCAGCACGTCGCCTCCCTGCGCGCCGTGCACGGCCGTCCTGGCCCCGACCCGGAAGCCGACGAGCTGGTCGCGACCCTGCTCGCCGAGAGCGATGAGTTCGCGACGCTCTGGGACCGCCACGAAGTGGGCCGCCGCACCGCTTTGGAAAAGCGCTTCGTCCACCCCCTGGTCGGCGAGCTGACCCTCGACTGCCAGAACCTCGTCTCCCAGAACGTCTCCGAGCGCCTCGTCGTCTTCAGCGCCGCCCCCGGCTCGGTCGACGAGGCCCGCCTGCGCATGCTCGCCGAGCTGGCCGCCGCCCCGGTCGGCTAGATGTGGCTCCAGCGCACGATCACCTTCGCGCCGCGGCCGCGCGGCATCCACCTGGTCACCGGTGAGGTGCTGGAGGCGCTGCCCGAGCTGGGTGACTTCGGCGTCGGCGTCCTCCACCTGCTGATCCAGCACACCTCGGCGTCGTTGTCGCTGAACGAGAACGCCTCGCCGGAAGTGCGCGCCGACCTCGACGCCTGGCTCGACCGGGCGGTGCCGGAAGGCGCGCCGTACTGGACCCACACCCTGGAGGGCGACGACGACATGCCCGCCCACGTGAAGGCGGCGCTGATGGGACCGTCCCTGACCCTGCCGCTGCGCGAAGGGCGCCCGGCGCTCGGCACCTGGCAGGGCATCTACCTCTGCGAGCACCGTGATCGCGGCGGGGCGCGCTCGGTCGTCGCGACGGCCTGGGGCGAGACGGATGGCCCTCCCGGGGATCGCGCCGTACCATCGGCGCGGTGACCTACTCGATCATCGCCTTCGATCCGGAGACGCGCGAGTGCGGGGTCGCCGTCCAGTCGCACTGGTTCTCGGTCGGCGGGCTGGTCACCTGGGGCGAGCCGGGCATCGGCGCGGTCGCCACCCAGGCGGTCGTCGAGCCCGCCTACGGCCCGCGCGGGCTGGAGCGGATGCGGGCGGGGCGCACGGCGCCGGAAGCGCTCGCCGAGCTGATCGCCGCCGACGAGCTGGGCGCCGCGCGCCAGGTGGCGATGGTCGACGCCCACGGCGGCATCGCCGCCCACACCGGCTCCGACTGCATGCCGTTCGCCGGCCAGGAGGTCGGCCACCATCACTCCTGCCAGGCGAACCTGATGCGGACCGGGGAGGTGTGGGAGGCGATGTCGGAGGCCTACCTCGGCGCGGGCGGCTCGCTGGCGGAGCGGCTGCTGGACGCGCTCGACGCGGGCGAGGCAGCGGGCGGCGACCTCCGCGGGCGCCAGTCGGCGGCGATCCTCGTCGTCGGGCCGGAGGGCGAGCCATGGCAGCGGCTGGTCGACCTGCGGGTCGAGGACCACGAGGACCCGCTCGCCGAGCTGCGCCGAATCGTGCGACTCGGCGGCAGCTACGAGCTGATGCGCGAAGGCGACGAGATCTGGGTCGCCGGCGACAAGGCGAAGGCCGCCGACCTCTACGTCGAGGCCTGGGAACGGACTCCGGACAGCCACGAGCTGAAGTTCTGGGCGGCCCTCTCGCTGATCGAACGTGGCGAGCCCGAGCCCGGCGTCGCCCTCCTCCGCGAGGCGATCGACGAGCAACCGGGCTGGCGCCAGATGATCGACCGGCTGACGGTCGAGATGTCCCCGTCGATCGAAGAGGTCCGCCGCCTCCTCGGCGACTACGGCGCCGGGACGCCGTAGCGCGTCTCGGTAGGGTCACCCGCATGAGCGAGCAGAGCCAGATCGGGGTCACCGGCCTCGCGGTGATGGGGGCCAACCTGGCCCGGAACATCGGCCGCAACGGCTGGTCGGTCGCGGTCCACAACCGCAGCCCCGAGAAAACCCGCCAGTTCATGGCCGACCACGCCGCGGAGGGCGACTTCACCGGCGCCGAGTCGAACGAGGAGTTCGTCGCCGCCCTGGCGCGCCCGCGCAAGATCATCATCATGGTCAAAGCCGGGGCGCCCGTGGACGCGGTGCTCGGCGAGCTGGCGCCGCTGCTCGACGCGGGCGACATCCTGATCGACGCCGGCAACTCGCACTTCCCCGACACCAAGCGGCGCACCGCCGAAATGGAGGAGCGCGGGTTGCGCTTCCTCGGCATCGGCGTCAGCGGCGGCGAGGAGGGGGCGCTCCTCGGGCCGAGCATCATGCCCGGCGGCACCCGCGAGGCCTACGCCGAGGTCGAGGACATCCTCACCAAGATCGCTGCCCAGGTCGACGGCACCCCCTGCTGCACCTTCGTCGGCCCCGGCGGCGCCGGCCACTACGTGAAGATGGTCCACAACGGGATCGAGTACGCCGACATCCAGCTGATCACCGAGGCCTACGACCTGATGCGCCACGTCGCCGGGCTGGAGGTCGCGGAGATCGCGAAGACCTTCGAAGAATGGAACGAAGGCGACCTCGAAAGCTTCCTGATCGAGATCACCGCCAAGGTCCTCGCCAAGCAGGATCCGCAGGGCGACGGGCCGCTGATCGACAAGATCGTCGACCAGGCCGAGCAGAAAGGCACCGGCCGCTGGACCTCCGAGGACGCGCTCGAGCAGGGCGTGCCGCTGACCGCGATCACCGAGGCCGTCTTCGCCCGCGCGCTGTCCTCGCTGAAAGACGAGCGCGCCGCCGCCGCGAAGGTCCTGGCCGGTCCCGAGCCCGCCCTCACCGAGGACCGCCGCGAGCTCCTCGACGACATCCAGGCCGCGCTCTATGCGAGCAAGGTCGTCGCCTACGCGCAGGGCTTCCAGCAGATGGCGGCCGCCTCGAAGGCCAACGACTGGGACCTCGACCTCGGCGCGATGGCGACGATCTGGCGCGGCGGCTGCATCATCCGCGCCCGCTTCCTCAACCGGATCAAAGAGGCCTACGACGCGGGCGAGGTCGTCAACCTCCTCACCGTGCCCTACTTCCGCAACGCGGTCGCCGACGGGCAGGAGGCCTGGCGCCGGGTGATCGCCGCGGCGGTCGAGCAGGGCGTCGCCGTCCCCGCCTTCACGAGCTCGCTCGCCTACTACGACGGCTATCGCCGCGAGCATGGCCCGGCGGGGCTGATCCAGGGCCTGCGCGATTATTTCGGCGCCCACACCTACCGGCGCACCGACGCCGAGGGCTCCTACCACGTGCGCTGGCCGCAGGACGGGGCGGAGGTCCGGACCGACGCCTGACGGCGCCGCCTCCCGGGAGCAGACGATGGCCGAGGTCGAATTCGCCACCTTCGCGGTAGCCGCCGAGCCCGCCGGCCCCGAGGCGGAGATCTTCGAGCCGATCCGCCGCCACCTCGGTGCCCAGAGCATCGGCGTCAACCGACTGGAGCTGCAGCCGCGCCAACGCATGCGGGTCCACGTGCACGAGCGCCAGGAAGAGCTCTACCTCGTCCTCTCCGGCACCCTGACCCTGATCGTCGAGGAAGTCGAGCACGAGATCCCGGTCGGCACCCTGGCCCGGGTCGGCCCCACCACCCGCCGCCAGGTGGCGAACCGCGGCGACGTCTCGGTCGTCCTCCTCGCCTTCGGCGCCGCCGGGGAGCACGAGTCCCGCGACGCGCGCGCCTGGGGCTCCTGGGACGAGGGCGGACCCGGCCGCTCGCCGCGCGAGGTGCCGCTGCCGCCGGACTTCGACGAGTAGGAAGCCCGCCGCCGGGGTACAGAGCCCCCATGCCCGGCTTCGCGATAGTCCGCGCCGACGACGTCGACGATGCCTACGCGGGCTCCGACGTTCCCGGCGAGTTCCGCAAACTGACCGACGCCCTCGGCGCCGAGCAGCTCTCGGTCACCCTGATCCGCATCCCGCCGCATTGCGACATGGAACAGAGCACCGGCCACACCCACTCCGAGATCGAGGAGCTCTACATCGTCGCCAAAGGGACGATCACGTTCCGCTGCGACGAGGACATCGAGAAGGTCACCGCGCCCGCGGTCGTGCGCGTGTCGCCTGGCACGGCCCGCTCGCATCGCAACGAGGGCGAGGAGCCGGTCGAGATCTGGGCGGTGTCCGTGGCCGGGCATCAGGACGCGACGAAGATCGACGACTTCTGGGAGGCCTCGCCGGAGGCGAGGCAGAGGCGGTAGGACGGGTCCTCCGAGCCCCGGCGGCCGTCCGAGATGGCGGGGCGGGTGTCCTGGGCTCCTCATGGGGGTCCTGGCAGGCTGTGACCCCCATGAGGAGCCCAGGACGTGAGGCGTTCGTGAAAAAGCCGGCACAGGGACGTGAGGAAGTCGGCCTTCCGTGACGATCGGGTCGGAGAGTCTCCACACCTCGGCCCGGTCTGTCACAGAGATGCCGGGAACGTCACACCTCCCGGCCCCGGGAGGCCCCTTTCGGGCCGGGATCCAGGGGTCGGAATCGCGCTGCGTACTTTGACCGTGCCATAGCACGGTCAATCCACGCAGCGCGTAGGTCGGTGTTGGACAACACGGGAAAAAGTGAGGAGTTCCCGGCATCTCCGTCACGGATCCGGCGGCCGGGGGCTCGCGTGGTTCGAAATCCACCTATGGGGTGGATTTCGAACCACGGTAGGCCGGTCGTGGATCCGCGTGGTTGGAAACCCGCGCATACGCGGATTTCCAACCACGCGGACCCCTGACCGTTCGGGGACCGGCCCTCGGCGCCCGTCGTGGCGCATCCCGTCACGGATCCGTGAACCTCCCGTGCGCCTCCCGCCGGTGTCCCTCCACACCTTCCGCACACCCGCCCCTCTCGCCACGGCCACAGCCTGCCCGGGCCGTGGCGAGAGGGGCGGGTCCTAACCGGGCGACAGCTTGCGGGGCCACAACCCTTCCGGGCGCCGGCCCGCACCCCTCAGGGCACCAGGACGATCTTGCCGAGCGTGTGACGGGCTTCGAGCTGTTCGAAGGCCTCGCGCACTTCGTCCAGCGGGTAGGTCGCGGCGATCGGGACTTCGATCTTGCCGGTGGCGACCAGTTCGGCCATCTCGCCGAGGATCTCGGGGGAGCTGGCGTCGCTGGAGCCTTCGGTCTTCGCGCCGATCTCTTCCGCGCGTTCCCAGGAGATGATCGTCTCGATCTTGTCCGGGGGGACGTCGAGCTCGAGTGCCAGGTCGATGTATTCGGGGCCGTAGAGGTCGATGAAGGCGTCGATGCCGTCGGGCGTCGCCTCGAGGATCCGTTGGAGGACGCCCTCTCCGTGGGCGACCGGGATGACGCCCTTCTCGCGCAGCCAGTCGTGGTGGTCGGCGGAGGCGAGGCCGACCACGTTCGCGCCGTTGACCTTGAGGAGCTGGACGGTGAGCGCGCCGACCCCGCCCGCGGCGGCGGAGACGACGACGGTGTCGCCCTCGGCGATGTCGACCGCGCGCACGGCGGCGAAGGCGGTGACGCCGACCACGTAGAGCGCGCCTGCCTCGGGCCAGCCGAGGTCGGCCGGCTTGCGGATCAGCTGGTCGGCCGGGACCACGACCTCCTCGGCCTGGCTCGAGCGCTCCCAGCTCCAGCCGAGCACCTCGTCGCCGGGCGCGAAGCCCTCGACGTCGATGCCGACCTCCTTGACCACGCCGGCCAGGTCCGAGCCCTGGCCGGAGGGGAAGGTCGCGGGCCATTTCTCCGCCAGCAGGCCTTTGCGGATCGAGGTCTCGCCGGGGTTGATCCCGGCCGCCTTCACCGCGACCAGCACGTCTTCGTTGCCGAGCTCCTTCAGCTCGACCTCGCGCACCGTGAGCACGTCGAGGCCGCCGTACTCGTCGAATTGGACCGCGCGGGGCACGAGCGAAGTTTTACCCCATGGCGGTGAGCTTGAATCCCGCGCGGGCGAGGACGGCGGCTTCGTTCCGCAGCTCGCGGTTCGACTTGCCGTCGACCGAGATCGTCACCGTCAGCCAGCGGTTGCCGCGCACGGCGAGCAGCGAGCGCAGGTTGGGGATCCAGCTCGCGCTGGAGTTGTAGGCGGCCTTTTCGCCGACGTGGGGCACGGGGTGGGGGACGCCGCCCTGGTCTTCGTAGTTGAACTGAACGGTCTCCTCGATCCGGTTGTGGTAGCGGCGATTGGCGGCGAAGCCGCTGTCGAGGTAGACGTTGACCGAGGTGCCCGGGCCGTCGAGCCGGCAGCGGGAGAGCGGCGGCCTGGGCGTCGAGCGGTGCGACAGCTTCGTGCCGAGGCGTTCTTCGGCGAGCTTCCGCAAAGCGACGCAATCGGAGGCCGAGATGTGAGCGTTCGACGCGGCTTCCGTCGTCGGGTTTTCGCCTTTGATCCCGCGCGACTGCACCGGTTCCTGGACGGCATGCCGTCCCTCACCCCTGGACGTCGTGCCGGCCGTGGTCGCCGCACCGCCGGTCGCCCCGGAGCCGCCGCCGCAGCCGATGGTGACGACACACGCCACAAGTCCCACGCAAGCCGCGCAGATCCGCACCCAACCCATACGCCAGTTGTACCCCCGCCGTGCCCTGAGAATGCGGAATGATCCAACCCGTGATCCGCGATCTGGACGTCGAGGTCATCTTCGTGGCAAGGGACGCCGGCGACCTCCTCGCCACCCCGGCGGTGCCCGTTGGCTCCTGAGCCGACCAGGCCCGCGGCAGGCGCGGCGTCGCTCCCGGCGCCGCGCTTCCGCAACCTCGACGCTCTGGCGGCCCACGGCCAGGGGGACCTGCGGCGGCTCGCGCTCGAGGTCGCCGAGGCGGGGCTCTCCGCCTGTGACGCCGGCCACGCGGCGCTCGACGCGGTCGCCCTCACCGACGATGGCATCCGGGTCGGCGCGCGGGAGTTCCCCCTCGCCGAGGGCTCGCGCGTCGTCCTGGTCGGCGCCGGCAAGGCGACCTTCGCGGTCGCGACCGCCCTGGAGGCGCGGCTCGGCGAGCGCATCGACGCCGGCCTGATCGCCGTCCGCCACGACCCGGAGGCGGTCCCGCTCGGAATCGAGGTCGAGATCGCCGACCACCCGCTGCCGAGCGAGCGCAGCGCCGCCGTCGCCGCGCGCCTGCTGGCGATGGTCGAGCCGCTCGGCCCCGAGGACCTCGTCCTGGCCTGCTTCACCGGCGGCAGCTCGGCGCTCGCCAGCCTGCCGCCCGCCGGCGTCTCGGTCGCCGACAAGCGCGCCCTGCACGAGCTGCTGCTCGCCTCGGGGATGCCGATCGCCGCCACCAACACGGTCCGCAAGCACGTCTCCCGGATCAAGGGCGGGCGGCTCGCCGCCGCCGCGGCGCCCGCGCGGGTGGTCAACCTGGCCATCTCCGACGTCGCCGGGGACGTCCTCGACGTGCTCACCGACCCGAGCGTCCAGGACACCACGACCGCCGCCGACGCCCGGGCCGTGCTCGACGACTACGGGCTCTGGGAGCAGGTGCCGGAGTCGGTGCGCGCGCACCTGCGGAGCGCCGCCGCCGAATCGCCGCTGCTCGACCCGGCGCTGGTCCACACCGAGCTCCTGGTCACCGGCCACGGCGCCTGCGAGGCGATGATCGCCGCCGCGGCGACGGCGGGCACGCCGGCGGTGCAGCTCTCGACCAGCCTCGAGGGCGAGGCGCGCGAGCTCGGCCGGCTGGTCGCCAACCTGGCCCGCGGCAGCGCCACCGAAGGCGCCCCCTTCGCGCCGCCGGTGGTGCTGGTCGGCTGCGGCGGCGAGGCCGGGGTGACGCTCGGCCCCGGCGCCGCCTTCGGCACCGGCGGTCCCAACCAGGACGCGGCGATCGCCGCCGCGCTGGAGCTGGAGGGCGCCCCGGTGGCGGCGGTGCTGATCGACACCGACGGCTCCGACGGCGGCACCGAGTGGGCCGGCGCGGTCGCCGACGGGACCACCGTGGCGCGCGCCCGGGAGCTCGGGCTCGACCTCCGCCAGGCACTTTTCTCGCACCGCTCGGCCGAGCCCCTGGCGGCGCTCGGCGACCTGGTCGACACCGGCGCGACCGGGACCAACGTCAACGATCTGATCGTGCTCGCGGTCGGAAAGGCGCAGGCCGGGACAGGCGCTCGTCCAGCGTGAGCGGCTCCCCGCGGCACCGCGCTAAAACTCCCTCATCGCCGACGAGCGCCACCAAGCGATCATCAACGCGATCCGGGAGATCCCGGAGGGCTTCGTGCGCACCTACGGCGACGTCTCGCCCGGCGCGCCCCGACTGAGCGCCCGCCTCCTCTCCACCGAGCAGGTCCCCGCCGACCTCCCCTGGTGGCGCGTCGTCCGCGCCGACGGCACCCTGGCGGTGGGGGAGGAGCAGCGCCGACGCCTCTGGGCCGAGGGCGTCCCCTTCAAAGGCGACCGCGTCGACCTCGACCTCGCCCGCATCCCCCACGAGCCCTGAGACTCACGCCAGAGCGGCGGACGGGAGTCGAACCCGCGTCATCAGCTTGGAAGGCTGAGGCTCTACCATTGAGCTACCGCCGCGCGCAGGGAGGAGCGTACCCACCGGCGCCCCGATCCGTCAGAATGACGAAGCACTCCTCGGGGAGTGGCGCAGTCTGGTAGCGCACTCGGCTGGGGGCCGAGCGGTCGCAGGTTCAAATCCTGTCTCCCCGATATCGATCGCCGGCCATCCTCCTGCCGGCGCGGACGCTTCGCGGCTGAAGCGCCGTCGCGGGTCCGGGTGACCATCGCCGGGTCACATCGGACCCGCTCAGGCCGGCCGGCCCTCGCGGTTTCCGGCCGCCCGTCAGCGCTTGACGATGTTGTGGATCTCCAGGATCTCCGGCTCGCCGGGGTCGATGCCGACCTCGGCAAGGACGGGCATCAGTTGTTCCCCGAATGCTTCGAGCTGTTGCCGAGAATCCCAGATCTCGCTGACTCGGAGGCTTCCATCGGTGCCGAAGCAGACGTGGTAGTCGAGTCCGTCGGGAGGGAATTTGCCGGCCGATTCGAGCTTGCTGACGGACTCGTCGTACTGGGCGGCCGTCAGGGCAGAGGGGGCAAAGCGAATAAGGACGCTCATCGAGCTCCTCCTTCTTTGGGTTTGCCCACCCTATCCCCCGAGTCGCGACTCGGCCAGTGGTCGGAGAGTTGAAGACGCGGGGCCACGCGGTGACGCGGGACGTCGGCGGCGACGATCACGTTGGCCCCGGCGCGCACCTTCGAGAAAGGCCCCGTGTACCCCCTGCCGCGCAGGCTCACCTCGAGCTTGCGCAGCTTCGGCGCCGTGTGGAGGACGACGGTGACCCGCTTGCCGGTGACGAGCTGATCCGGCCGGGGCTTGGCTACTTCGAGAGCCGGGGATGCGGCCGATGCGGCCGGGGCAAGAAGGACGGCGACGACGACCGCCGCGAGCGCTGCCGAGCCCAGGCGCATGGCAACCATCGCCGAGAGCTTTTGGCATTGGAAAGGATTCTCGACCCGGTTTTCGGACTAGAAGATCGGTCTTGCGTGGACCGGCGCAATGTCCGGGGAGTCCGAAGAAGTCGCGATCGCCTTCACTTGTCGACCGC
>Ga0209916_1001364_pt1 | contig 22212 bp, 19 predicted proteins | sample ThiBio_1000_plan_FD_183956 | JGI IMG/M metagenome (GOLD analysis project Ga0209916, IMG submission 183956) | Wastewater bioreactor microbial communities from Cape Town, South Africa - Thiocy_solids_2 (SPAdes) | ecosystem: Engineered > Bioreactor > Thiocyanate-remediating > Anaerobic-Aerobic ... | reverse complement strand
GCGCGTGCTCGGGCCGAACTTCCCGCCCGGCGGCGACTGCCACCACCCGCACATGAGCCAGACCGACGGCCACTACGACGGCCGCTACATCTTCATCAACGACAAGGCGCATACCCGCGTCGCGCGTATCCGCTGCGACGTGATGCGCACCGACCGCATCACCGACGTGCCCAACGTGCAGGCGATCCACGGCCTGCGCGTGCAGCGCGCACCGCGCACCGGCTACGTGTTCGCCAACGGCGAGTTCCTGGTCCCGGCACCGAACGACGGCCGCGACCTGGAGGACCCGGCAAAGTACCAGACCATGTTCAGCGCCCTCGACGGCGACACCATGGAGGTTGCCTGGCAGGTGCTGGTGGACGGCAACCTGGACAACACCGAGGCCGACTACGCCGGCAAGTACGCCATCTCCACCTGCTACAACAGCGAAAAGGGCATGGACCTGCCCGGCACGATGCAGGCCGAGCGCGACTGGGCGGTGGTGTTCAACCTCGCCCGTATCGAGGAGGCGGTGAAGAACGGCAAGTTCAAGACCATCGGCAGCTCCAAGGTGCCGGTGCTGGACGGTCGCCACGGTTCGTCGTTCACCCTGTACATCCCGATTCCGAAGAACCCGCACGGCATCAACGCCAGCCCCGACGGCAAGTACGTGGTGGCCAACGGCAAGCTCTCGCCCACCGTCACAGTGATGGAATGGAGCCGCATCGACGATTGGTTCGCCGGCAAGCTGAAAGACCCGCGCGACACCGTGGTGGCCGAGCCCGAGCTGGGTCTTGGCCCGTTGCACACCGCCTACGACGGCCGCGGCAACGCCTACACCACGCTGTTCATCGACAGCCAGATCGCCAAGTGGAACATCGCCGACGCGATCGCCGCCCACGACGGCAAGAAGGTCAACTACCTGCGCCAGAAGATCGACGTGGCCTACCAGCCCGGGCACTGCCACACCTCGATGGGCGAGACCCGCGACGCCGACGGCAAATGGCTGGTGTCGCTGAACAAGTTCTCCAAGGACCGCTTCCTGCCCACCGGCCCGCTGCATCCGGACAACGACCAGCTGATCGACATCTCCGGCGACACCATGAAGCTGGTCGCCGACGGCCCGGTCTACGCCGAGCCGCACGACGTTATCCTGCTGCACCGCCGACTGCTGATCGACAAGGTCAAGAAGAGCTGGGACCGCGACGACCCGTTCTTCGCCGAGACGGTGGCGATGGCGAAGAAGCACGGCGTCAACGTGCTGTCCGACAGCAAGGTCATCCGCGAGGGCCGCAAGGTGTTCGTGTACATGACCTCGGCCGCGCCGATCTTCGGCATGGGCAGCTTCAAGGTGAAGAAGGGCGACGAGGTGACCGTGGTGGTAACCAACATCGACGCGGTGGAGGACGTGAGCCACGGCTTCTGCATCGTCAACTACGGCATCAACATGGAGATCAGCCCCGGCGCCACCGCCTCGGCCACCTTCACCGCCGACAAGGCGGGGGTGTTCTGGTACTACTGCACGTTCTTCTGCCATGCGATGCACATGGAGATGAGCGGGCGGATGCTGGTCGAGGCCTGAGCCATGCCGTGCCGCCGCACCACACGCGGCGGCACGGCACGACCTGCCGCTGCCATGCATACGCTTCGTTGCCTCGCCATCCTGCTGCTGCCGCTGCTGCCGCTGCTGGCGCTGCTGGCGCTGCCGGCATACGCGGACGAGTCGCTGGAACAGCTCGTGGCGGCGGCGCCGCCAGGCGCCACGGTCAGCGTGCCCGCGGGCGTGCATGCGGTGCAACTGAAGCTGGAAAAACCGGTCACCCTGGTCGGCGAACCCGGTGCAATCCTCGACGGCGGCGGCGCGGGCGACGTGGTGCGCATCGGTGCATCGAACGTGACCGTGCGTGGACTGACTCTGCGCCACAGCGGCAGCGACCTCACCGCGACGAACGCCGGCATCTTCGTCGAGCGCCAGACACGCGAGGTCACGCTGGAGGACAACCGCATCGAGGACAGCCTGTTCGGCATCTACCTCGACGGCGCGGCCAACGTCCGCGTGGCCCACAACGTGATCCGCGGCATGCGCAACCTGCGCGTGGCCGACCGCGGCGACGGCATCCACCTGTGGAACGACACCGGCTGCACCATCGAGGGCAACGACGTGGCCGGCTCGCGCGACGGCATCTACGTCTATGTCAGCTCGCACAACACCATCGCGCGCAACGTGGTGCACGACGTGCGCTACGGCGTCCACTACATGTATTCCCAGGACAACCTGCTGCTGGACAATGTCAGCCGCGGCAACCTCGCCGGCTATGCGCTGATGTCCTCGCACCACCTGAAGGTGCTCGGCAACAGTTCCGAGGACGAGAGCTCCTACGGCTTCCTGCTCAACTACATCGCGCACAGCGAGATCGCCGGCAACCGCATCTACCGCATCAAGGGCCAGAGCGACGACGCCGGCGGCACCATCGACGGCACCGAGGGCAAGGGCCTGTTCGTCTACCTGTCGCAGTTCAACGACTTCCACGACAACCTCGTCGCCGACTCGCAGATCGGCATCCACGTGACCGCCGGCTCGGAGAACAACCGGTTGTGGGGCAACCATTTCGAGGACAACCGCATCCAGGTGAAGTACGTGCAGAACCTCGCCCAGGAGTGGTCGGCGCACGGTCGCGGCAATTTCTGGAGCGATTACCTGGGCTGGGACCTTGACGCCGACGGCATCGGCGACGTGCCGTTCCGTCCCAACGACGGCGTCGACGTGCTGCTGTGGAAATACCCTTCCGCGCGCAACCTGATGTCCAGCCCTTCGGTGCTGCTGATGCGCTACGTGCAGCGCGCCTTCCCGGTGTTCACGCCGCCCTCGGTGCAGGACAGCCACCCGCTGATGAAAGCTTCCCCGGCCATGCCATGAACCACCCGATCGAATGCCACGCGCTGGCCAAGCACTACGGCGAGCTTGCCGCACTCGACGGCATCAGCGCCGTCGTACCGCGCGGCCAGGTGATCGGCCTGCTCGGCCACAACGGCGCGGGCAAGTCCACCCTGATCAAACTGATTCTCGGCCTGATCGCGCCCAGCGGCGGGCGACTGCAGGTGCTCGGCCAGTCACCGTGGCGCGCGCATGCCTTGCGTCGGCGCATCGGCTACCTGCCCGAGAGCGCCACCTTCTACGGCAACCTCAGCGGCCGCGAACTGCTCGACTACCTGGCGCGACTGAAGCAGGCGCCTCGCGCACAGGTAGCCACGTTGCTCGAACGCGTCGGCCTGGCGCACGCCGCCGACCGACGCGTCGGCACGTATTCGAAGGGCATGCGCCAGCGTCTGGGCCTGGCGCAGGCGCTGCTCGGCTCGCCCGAACTGGTGCTGCTGGACGAGCCGACCACCGGCCTCGATCCGCAGGCCACCCGCGAGCTGTACCGCATCGTCGGCGAGCTGCGCGCGGACGGCCGCTGCGTGCTGGTCTCTTCGCACCTGCTGGCCGAACTGGAGCCGCACATCGACGGCGCGCTGATCCTGCGCCAGGGCAAGTTGCTGGCTGCCGGCAGCCTGCACGCGCTGGGCGAGCAGGCCGCGCTGCCGGCACAGGTGTTGCTGCGGTCGCGCGAGCTGGCGACGGGCGAATTGCTCGCGCGCCTCGAAACGCACGGGCTGTCACCGCAGGCGCGCCCCGACGGCCGGCTGGAACTGCAGGTGCCGCGCGCCGGCAAGTTGCGCATGCTGCGCGAGCTGCTGGCCGACCCGGCGATCGTCGATCTCGACGTGCGCGAGCCGACGCTGGCGCAACTCTACGACTGGCTCGGCGCCGGCCCGCCATCCACCGCGGAGGTGGCCGCATGAACCCGATCCTCACCGTCGCCGCCAAGGAATTCCGCGACGACTTCCGCAACCGCTGGACGATCGCGCTGACCGTGCTGTTCGCATTGCTGGCGCTGGGCATCGCCTGGTTCGGCAGCGCCGCCGCCGGGCACGTGGGCTTCACTTCGTTCGACGCCACGCTGGCCAGCCTGACCACGCTGGGCGCGTTCGTGATCCCGCTGATCGGCCTGCTGATCGCCTACGACAGCATCGTCGGCGAGCGCGATGACGGCACCCTGCTGCTGATGCTGAGCTACCCGCTGGCGCGCGGGCAACTAGTGGCCGGCAAGTTCCTCGGCCATTGCGGCGCACTGGCCGCGGCCACGCTGGCCGGCTTCGGCTTGGCGGTGGCGATCATGCAGTGGATGCAGCCGCCGGAGCAGATGATGCAGGCGTGGCTGCAGATCGGGCGCTTCATCCTCAGCGCCTCGTTGCTCGGCGCCAGTTTCGTCGGACTGGCCTGCCTGATCAGCGTGCAGACCGCCGACAAATCCCGCGCCGCCGGACTGGCGCTGGTCGGCTGGCTGGTCAGCGTGGTGCTGTTCGACCTGGCGCTGCTGGCACTGCTGGTGGTCAGCGGCGGCAACCCGCTCGAGCGCGCGGTGTATCCGTACCTGCTGCTGTTCAATCCGGTCGACGTGTTCCGCCTGGTCAACCTCACCGCCTTGGGCGACGGCGCCGGCAACGATCTGCTGACCGGCATGACCGCCCACCACGTCTATCCGCCCGCCCTGCTCTACGCGCTGTTGCTGGGCTGGGCGGTGGCGCCGTTCGCGTGGGCGATGCTCGCGTTTCGGCGCAAGGAAATCTGAAGGACTCCGCGCATGCCCTGCTCGCCGATCACCCCCCTGCGCCGCGCCGCCTTCGTGCTGACGCTGGCCCTGCTCGCCGGTTGCGGCGGCAAGCCCGTACCCGCACACCACGCCGTCGATACCCACCCGGACGACGCCTGCGCGGTGTGCGGCATGTATCTGGACGGCTCGCCCGGCCCGCGTGCCGAGGCCTGGATCAGCGGCCGCGCCAAGCCGCTGGTGTTCGATTCCACCCGCGACTTTTTCGCCTACGTGCTGCAGCCGGAAAACCAGGCTTCGTTGCAGGAACTGTTCGTGCAGGACAGCGCGCGCATCGACTGGCAGCAACCCGCCCACGCCGCCGCCAGCTTCATCGACGCACGCACCGCCTCCTACGTGGCCTGGCAACCGCTACCCGGTTCGATGGGACCGACCCTGGCGCCGTTCGCCAGCCGCACCGTCGCCGAAGCCTTCGTGCGCGAACATGGCGGCGCCGTGCTCGGCTTCGCGGAGATCACGCCCGCACTGGTGGCCACGCTGGACTACCGCTGCCCCGCCCAGGCCACCGGCGCTCACAGCACGCTGCAATGCCTCGCCGCGCCCTCGCCGTTGCTCGGCCTGTCGAGCCATCCGCGAGCCGCGCCTTCGCCGGCGTATCCACACCCCCATCCATGACAGGAATCCGCACCATGCTCGGACTGAACAGTTTTTCGCACTGGATCGTGCTGCTCGTGCTGGCAGTGCTGATCTTCGGCACCGGCAAGCTGCGCAACGTCGGCCGCGACCTCGGCGGCGCCATCGCCGATTTCCGCAAGGGGCTCGGTGAGGTCAAACCGGAGCGCGCTGCTCCGTCGGCGGCGCAACTGGACACCGACGACAAGCCGCCGCGCTGACACGCCGCTCTCCCTCGCCGGCTGGTGGTCCGCTCAGTGCTTCAGCGCGGCCGCCACGGTCTCGGGCAGGGTGTTCAGCGAGAACGGTTTCTGCAGCACGCGGTAAACCAGTGCCTGCAGCGCCTCCGGCAGCGGCGATGGCGCATAACCGGTCATCAGGATCACCCTCAGTTCCGGACGCAGCGTCTTGCCGATCCGGGCGACCGTATAGCCGTCGATGTCGGGCAGCTTGATGTCGCTCAGCAGTACGTCGATGCGCAGATCGGATTTCAGGGCCTCGACCCCGCTGTTGCCATCGCTGGCTTCGACGACGCTGTAACCCGCGTCCTGCAGGTTTTCCATCACCAGTTCGCGCAGGAAGGTCTCGTCTTCGACAAGCAGGATGCATGGGGTGGAGGAGTCGGGGGATGACATTACGCTACCTCGGGAGTCGCTTCGCCGGGAACATGCGGCAGGATGATGTGGATGGTGGTGCCGCGGCCGGGCTCGCTGTCGATGCTGGCCAGGCCACGGGACTGCACGATGAAACCGAAGATGGTGCTGAGGCCCAGGCCGGTGCCCTTGCCGACCGGCTTGGTGGTGAAGAACGGCTCGAACGCCTTGCGCCGAACCTCCTCGCTCATGCCCATGCCGTTGTCGACCACTCGCAGATGCACGTAGTCACCGTCCGGCAGACCCTCCATGGGGTGGTCGGCATCGATGCGCAGATCGTCCACGCCGATGACGATGCGCCCGCCGTCCGGCATCCCATCGCGCGCGTTGACGACAAGATTCAGTATCGTGTTCTCCATCTGGTTCGCGTCGCACAGCACGGGGCGATGCGAGTCGAGCCGGTAATCGATTTCCACGCCGCTGCCCACCGAATGCTCCAGCAGCGGGCGGATGTCGCGAACCAGCACATCCAGCCGCAGCGACCGCGGCGACAGCGGTTGTTGCCGCGCGAAGCTGAGCAGACGCTGGGTCAGGCTGGCGGCCCGATCAATGCCGTCCTGCGCCACGTCGAGGTAGTGCCTGATCCGCTGTTCCCGCGCTTCGCGGCCATCATCGGACCCGCGTTCGCGTGGCGGCGAGGCGGGTGTGCCGTCAGCCGACGGATCGCCCTGCAGCAGCTTCTGTTGCAGCAGGGTGAGACTGCTCTTGATGATCATCAGCAGATTGTTGAAGTCGTGCGCGATGCCGCCGGAGAGCTGGCCGATGGCTTCCATCTTCTGGCTCTGCCGCAGCGCCTCCTCGGTCCGTGCCCGCTGCGCCATCTCGATGTTGAGCCGCTCGTTGGCGTCGGCCAGTTCGGTGGCGCGCCGATGCAGCGCATCGTTGGCGCGGGTCAGCACGCCCTGGGCCACCGCCAGCACGGCAAGCATCAGCACCGCCATGATGGTGAGCAGCGCCACGCCGCTGTAGCGAGTCAGTTGCACCATCAGCGGCGTGTCTGCAGCACGCAGGTATACCCGACCGACGGTAGTGGCGCCCTGGCGCGCTGGCACTTCCACCAGTTGCCGCTGGTGCGGCGCGCGGCCGTCGGCGGCCAGGCTGTCGGCGATCGGCTCGCTGGCCGCCCGCTGGAAACCGGCCACCTGGCGATGCGCCTCGTTGTACACCGCCGCTGCATCCAGCCGGGGGTCGAGCATCAGGGCGTTCACGTATTCCTGCGCGGCCGCGCGATCATCGAACGCGATTGCCGCAGTCACGCTGGCGGCCAGGATGTTGGCCTGGGTGACCAGCTGATGTCGCCGCTCGACCCGCGCCGAATGGTATTGGTAGGCGGCCGCGAGTGCGCCGGCGATCAGCAGCAGGCCAGCCGCGACCAGCAGCATTACCGGGCGGAACCTGTAGGCCTGGAGGTTCGCGTGGGCATTCATCGCGAATTGACCTTCAGCGCCAGGCTCAACAGCTTCGAGCTGATGGTGAGATGGTTGCGCGCGGCGGCGGAGGTATTGATCTCGAAGCCGACCCGGCCCTGCCGTATCACGAACTGCACGATGCCCTGATCATCCGGCGTGGCGGAGTCGACCACGGTCAGCACCGGGCTGCCGTCCACCGCCGCCAGCGCCTGCCGCGTGGTCTGCACCGGCAGCTTGCCGATGAAGGCGATCTGGCAGCCAGCGTCGGCCGTCAGCGCGTCCAGCCGAAGCACTTCAAAGGCATGCGTACCGAAGCGGCGCCCGATCACCGCGTCGGCCAGAAAGCCGTGGAACGGATCGTCGCCGACCACGCAGATCCTGAAAGCTGCGTCCGGGCCGACGAACTCGCCGGGCGGCCAGTTGACGAAGGGCGCGAGCTTGTACAGATACGTCGCCTTGACCGCGTACTCCAGCGAGATCGCCGGTGGCGCTGGCGACGGCTGTCGTGGCAATTGCACCGCGTTCGCCGGCGCTGCGCCCATCGCGTACGCCAGCAGCGCGATCAGGCAGGCGCAGACACGGGCGCGCGCCACGCGCGATCCCGCGCACAACGCGGCCACGGTACGCAGGGCATGTCCGGACGCGGCGCGGCGGGGCAGGATCGGCATGTCCTCAGAACTTCAGGCGGGCATCGAGCAACACGCTGCGTCCGATGCGGTCGCTGTCCGGGAACACGTATTCCTGATGCCACGAGTGCAGCAGGCTGGAGCCGGACAGGGCGAGATCCAGTTTCTCATTCACCCGCCAGGCCAGTCGCGCGTCGAGCTCCACGTAGCCGGGCACCTTCGGGTCCGGCAAGGCGCTGACCCCGCGCAGTTCGGCCACCAGGGTCCAGCGCTCGGAAAGGTTCATCACCGACCGGATGAAACCGTGACGCTCGGGATCATTGCCCGCCTGCGACAAGCCCAGCAGGCCACTCGCACCCGGCTTGAAGCGCAACCGTTGCCGCTGTGCGGCAAAGCCCGCGCCCAGGCGCCAGGAGTCGCTGACCGCGTAGCTGCCCCAGGCTTCCAGCCCCAAGGTATGGCCTTCCATGCCATTGCCCCACAGCAGTGGAAGCAGCGTGGGCGAATATTCGATGGTCCGCAGGTCGTCGTAGACGTTGTAGTACACCGACACCGACACGGTCGCCCGCGTGGCCACCTGTGCACGCCAGCCGGCTTCATAGGCGGTCAGCTGCTCGCGCCTGAAATCCGGATTGCCGACCAGGAAGGTGGTCGAGCCGAGTTTCTCGATGACATCCTGGTCGAATGGCGTGGGCGTGCGCACCGCGCGCGAAGCGGCTGCCCACAGCAGCACGTTCCCCCCGGGCTTCCATGACAGCTTTCCGCTGGGCATCAGCGACAGGCCCGAGTAGGGATCGTCCTCGGCCTTGAGGCCAAGAGTCAGCTGCACGCGCGTGCCCAGCCCGATCTGGTCCTGCACGAATGCGTTCGCCAGGTTCTGCGTGTTCACCGCCGGGTTCCACAGCAGCGAACTGGCCGGACTGATCCGCGGCTTGATGTCGTAGCGGTAGTTCCGGTTGCCGGCACCCCACACGACCTGGTTGTGCTCGCCCAGCGCGAAATTGTGCTGCAGCTCGATGTCCCAGGTGTCGAGCGCGAAGCCGTCGCCACTGGCATCGTTGCGACGATGCACATGGTCGTAATAGGCCTGCAGCTGGAAGCTCGAGGTATCGCTGATCGCGTGCTGCCAGCGTGCCAGCAGGTCGCCTTCGGTGCTGCGCGAGTCGGGTGCGCCAGCCTGCTCCACGCGGCCATCGTGCAGGTCGCCCTGCAGCATGACGGCATCGGCCGCGCCGCCATCCCAGTCCAGCCGGAAACCGACCTGCGGATTGCTCCAGCCGTTGCGTGCGTCGTGCCCGGTGCTGTTGTCGAGCGAGTCCCGGCGAACGTCCCGCGCGTAGACCCGGTAATGCGCGTGTTGTCCCAGCACGCCTCCATATTGCACGGACGCCTCACGCTGCCGGTTGCCCACGCCCACGTGCAGCACCCCGCCCCGGGTATCGGCAGCCTTGCGGGTGATGATGTTGATCACGCCGTTGACGGCGTTGGCGCCCCACAGCGCACCACCGGGACCGCTGATGACCTCGATGCGCTCGATGTCTTCGGGCATCACGTACTGGTCGTCCCAGTACATGCCGGAAAAGATCGGTGAATACACGCTGCGGCCATCGATCAGCACCAGCAGCTTGTTGGGAAAATTCTGCGCGGCGTTGTTGCCGCTGAAACCCCGCGTGGTTATCACGTAGTTGCTCGGGCTGGTCTGGAAGACCGCCAGGTTGGGCGCGAGCCGCAGGATGTCCGGCAGGCTGGTGGCGCCGGATCGCAGGATGTCGTCGTGACCGATCACGTAGACCGCCGCCGCGGCATCGCCCAGCGGCTCGGGGGTCTTCGCCACCGAGGAAACCACCACCTTGCCCAGGTCCTCCAGCGAAAGGTGACTGAGATCCTGCGGCACCGCCATCGCGCTGGCCACGTCGACCGACAGCGCCAGCAGGCCCAGCGCAATCGCGCCGCGCCGGCACGCGCGCTTCTCCACGCTCATGTCGCCATCCTTTCGCGAGCACAATCCGAACAGCACATGAAAGCCCCCCTGCCACCGACCTGACTCACCCCGGATGCCGGCATCGGGCGACATTATGCCGCCGATGCCCGTGGCACCGTGTCTATGGGTTCTTCACATTTCGCAGCGGCGCCCGTCTCGTCGCCCCGTGCCACAGGTTCGCCCCGCGCCTATCCCAGCATGCGTTCGCACACCGCCCGGTACAGCGCCGGCAGCGCATCCAGGTCCGCGATGTCCACGCACTCGTCCACCTTGTGGATGGTGGCGTTGACCGGTCCGAGCTCGACGACTTCGGTCCCCATCGGGGCGATGAAGCGACCGTCGGAGGTGCCGCCGCCGGTGCTTTGCTCGGGATCGATGCCGCACAGGTCGCGGCAGACTGCCACCACGGTGTCGCGCAGGGCGCCGCCCGGTGGCGTGAGGAAGGGCTCGCCGGAGAGGTTCCAGTCCAGTGCGAAGTCGAGTCCGTGGCGATGCAGGATCGCCTCGCTGCGCGCGCTCAGGTCTTCCGCGCGGCTGGCAGTGCAGTAACGGAAGTTGATCAGCGCGGCGAGTTCGCCCGGTATCACGTTGGTGGCGCCGGTGCCCGCGTTGAGGTTGGAAACCTGGAACGAGGTGGGCGGAAAGTCCGCATTGCCTTCGTCCCAGCGCTCGGCGGCCAGGTCGGCCAGCGCGGGAGCGAACGCGTGGATCGGATTCAGCGCCTTTTCCGGATACGCCACGTGGCCCTGCACCCCGCGCACCACCAGCGTGCCGGACAGCGATCCGCGGCGGCCCACGCGAATCAGGTCGCCCAGCCGTTCCTTCGAGGACGGTTCGCCCACCACGCACCAGTCGATGCGTTCGCCGCGTTCGCGAAAGTGTTCGACCACGCGGCGCACGCCGTCGAGGTTGGTCGGGCCCTCCTCATCGCTGGTCAGCAGCAGGCCGACCCGGCCGCGATGTGCGGGATGTGCCGCCACGAACAGCTCCAGCGCCACCACCATCGCGGCGACTGAGCCCTTCATGTCGGCCGCACCTCGGCCGTATAGACGTCCGTTCCGGACGGCCGGCTCGAACGGCGGACTTTGCCAGGAGGCTTCCGGCCCGCTGGGCACCACGTCGGTGTGGCCGAGGAACGCCAGCGTCGGGCCGGCGTCGCCATGGCTGGCCCACAGGTTGTCGACTTCGCCGTAGCGCAGGTACTCGACGCGGAAACCGGCATGCGCCAGCCGCTCGCCGATCAGCGGCAGGCAACCGGCGTCATCGGGCGTCACCGAACGGCGGCGGATCAGGTCACAGGCAAGCTCGAAGACGTCGGACATGGGCACTCGCGATAGTCACGCAGGGCAGGAGCCGCAGCATACCAAGCACGCCCGGCCCGGTTGCTCAGCCGGTCAGCACCACGCCCAGCAGATGGCCTACCCCGTAGGTGATCGCGGCGGCCGCGGCGGTGATGCCGAACTGGCGGGTGATCGAAAACAGCATGCTGCGTCCGGTGAACAGCGAGCTGCCGATGCCGATCAGGGCCAGCCCGGCGGCGGTGGAGCAGGCGCTGGCCAGCATGGCCATGTGGCCACCGAGGAAGAAATATGGCGCGACCGGAAACAGTGCGCCACAGGCGAACAGGCAGAACGAGGAGATCGCCGCGCCCCAGGCCGAGCCGCCCAGTTCGGCCGGATCGACACCCAGGTCTTCGCGCACCAGCATGTCGAGCGCCGCGCGCGGCGTTTCGGCCACATGCTCGGCCAGGTGCTCGGCCGCCGCCGGCTCCAGCCCCTTGTCGCGATAGATGCCGGCGATGTGTTCGAGGCCGTCTTCCGGCGCCACCGCCAGGCGCTCGGCGCGCTCGGTGATCCGGGCCTGGTAGAACTCGCGCGAACTGTTGACCGACAGCCACTCGCCCAGCGCCATCGAGCATGCCCCGGCGACCAGCCCGGCCAGACCGGCCAGCAGCACGGCGCGATCACCCGAGGCGGCGCCGGCCATGCCCATCACCAGGCTGACGTTGGAAACCAGCCCGTCGTTCGCACCGAGCACGGCGGCGCGCAAGGTGTTGCCGCTCTGGGCGCGATGGCGCAACCCGTGCGGACCGGCCGGCTGCGACAACGGAAAGTGGTCGCGATGGCCACTGCGGTCGACTGGCGTGACGGCATGATCGGCGTGTTCAAGCCGCACCACGGTAGGCATCACGAACTCGGTACCGAAGCGCTGCGCGAACCAGCCAAGCGTGCGCACACGCAAGCCGATCCGCGACGGCGGCACCGCCTCGCCCAGTTCGCGCAGGCGCTCTTCCCAGAACTGCGCATTGACCTGCTCGCCCGCCGCGATGCGTCGATAGGCCTGGCCCAGTCGCGCATCATCGGCCAGCTCGGCCAGCCGCGTGTACAGCGCGGCGTTGTCACGCTCGATGCGAAGATTGCTGCGGAAGCGGCGGGTGCGATGCGTGCTCATTGTTGTCAGTCGTCGAGTTCGTCGTCGCGCTGGCCCAGGCAGACCAGCGCCAGCAGCAGCACCGCGACGAAACGGAACGCGCTGTCCAGCCCGTTCCACTGGCTGGACATCCACATGCCGAACCATTCGCCGCCAACCGCCATGAAGCCACCCAGCCACAGCAGCACCCCGACGCCGAGGCCGGCCACGGCGAGGCGCTTGGCACGATGGAACTGCGGGGCCGGTGAACGGCGTGCGCGCCACAGGCGCCACGTCCCCAGCCCGCACAGCACCGCGGCCAGCGTTTCGGTGGCGATGATCAGCACGTAAGCCGCATGCTGCAGCAGCGGCGCATGGATCGCGCGGTAGTGGATGGTGGCGTCCGGGAAGATCGAGTCCATCGCCAGCACGTGCTGCACGAAGACCAGGTTGCTGCCGTAATCGGTGATGTTGCCGAAGGCGACCAGCGCCAGCCACAGCGCGATCGTCGCCATCAGCCCGATCCTGGAAAGCCGCAACGGCATCTCAGCGTCCGAACAGTTTCTTGAAGCCGTTGTCGGTGAAGCCCACGCTCACCGTGCCGTCGGCTTGCACCACGACCGGGCGGCGGATCAGCGCGGGATATTCCTTCAGCAGCAGGGTCCATTCCGGATCGCTGCCGGGGTTCTTGCGCTGCGGCAGCAGGTTGCGCCAGGTGGTCGAGGACTTGTTGACCAGTTTGTCCCAGCCGCCGAGCTGTGCCGCCCACGCTTTCAGGGTCGCCGCAGCCACCGGGTTGGCGCGGTAGTCGACGAAGTCGTGCGCCACCTCGAAACGGGCCAGCCAGTTGCGCGCCTTGCGGCAGGTGTCGCAATTCGGAAGTCCATGCAGCACGGGGTTCATTCGCCACTCCGCAGCAGCTCGTTGATGCTGGTCTTGCCGCGCGTCTTCTCGTCCACCTGCTTGACGATGATTGCGGCGTACAGGCTGTGGCTGCCGTCCTTCGCGGGCAGGCTGCCGGCCACCACCACGCTGCCAGCCGGCACGCGGCCATAGCTCACTTCGCCGGTGGCGCGGTTGTAGATGCGGGTGGACTGGCCCAGGAACACGCCCATGCCGATCACGCTGCCCTTCTCCACCACCACGCCCTCGACCACTTCCGAGCGCGCACCGATGAAGCAGCCGTCCTCGATGATGGTGGGGTTGGCCTGCAGCGGCTCCAGCACGCCGCCGATGCCGACGCCACCGGACAGGTGCACGCCGGCACCGATCTGCGCGCAGGAACCCACGGTGGCCCAGGTGTCGATCATGCTGCCGGCGCCGACATGGGCGCCGATGTTGACGTAGCTGGGCATCAGTACCGCGTCCTTGGCGATGTGCGCGCCACGGCGCACCAGCGCGCCGGGCACCACGCGGGCACCGAGCTGCTGCAGCTCGGTGTCGTCGCCGTGGGCGAAGCGCAGCGGCACCTTGTCGAAGGCCTGGGCCGGGCCACCGTCGACCACGCGGTTGTCGTTGATGCGGAAATACAGCAGCACCGCCTTCTTGATCCACTGGTTCACCGTCCAGCCGCCGTGGCCGTCCGGCTCGGCCACCCGGCGCTCGCCGGACTCCAGCAGATCGAGGACCTGGCCGATCGCGGGGCGCAGACGGGTCTCGATCTCGGTCGAGTTCAGCGTGTTGCGGCGTTCGAAGGCTTCGTCGATCAGGGTTTGGATGGCTTGCATGGGGTTCTTTCGCGGAAGATGATGACGGTTGGCCGGTAGGGCCACGAAGAATACAGGCCGGATCGGCATTTGCCTGCCCGGGTTCATCCGTATTTGACGACGGCGCGTCCATTGTTTCACAGCACCCAACGGAGTCGGAAATGAACCAGATCAAGATTGGCGTGATGGTGGGAAGCCTGCGCATGGATTCGTTCAATCGCCGACTGGCCCGGGCCGTGGAGAAGCTGGCTCCCGACGATCTCGCCTTCCGGCACATCCAGATCAACGACCTGCCGCTGTACTCGCAGGATTTCGATGCGGCCTACCCCGCTGCCGCCACCCGACTGAAGAAGGACATCGAGTCCGTCGATGCCCTGCTCTTCGCCACGCCCGAATACAACCGCTCGATTCCGGGCGTGCTGAAGAATGCGATCGATATCGCTTCGCGGCCCTGGGGCACCAACTCGTTTGCCGGCAAGCCCGCGGCCGTCATCGGCGCCTCGATCGGCTCCACCGGCACCGCCCTGGCGCAGCAGCATCTGCGCAACGTGCTCGCCTACCTGGACATGCCCGTACTGGCCCAGCCGGAGGTGTTCATCCACTTCAAGGAAGATCTTGTCAGCGAGGATGGCAGCATCGGCAATGATGGAACGCGGAAATTCCTGCAGGGCTTCGTCGACAACTACGTCGCGTGGGTCAGGCGATTCGCGCGGTGAGCCGCCCATGCGACGCGCCTGTCGCGCGCGTCGCATGGCGTTGCCGGGAACCGTTGCAGTCTCCTGCGTGAAGAGCCCTCACCGGCTCCCGGATGTTCGGGCACATCTGACATGCCGATGCGGGGAACCTCCTTCACCGTCACGAGACGCCCTGCGGGTCCATGATGCATCCGGGCACGCCTGCATGAAATGTGCGAGGGGCACTGTTTCGTCATCTCCCCTGGAGGAACCCCATGCACGAGCAGATCACTCAAGGCTCGATGGTCTTCATCACCGATGGCGCCGACGGCATCGGTGCCGTGCGGGAGATCAGGCACGGCCTGCCCGAACTGCTGGTCTATATCGAGAACGCCGGAGACTTCGTGATACCGATGTCGGCCGTGAAGGATGTTCATTCCGGCAAGGTCGTGCTGGATTTCGACAGGCTGGATCTGCGCCTGCGCAATGCCATCCGTCATGCGCGCGATGCGGAAGACAGCCATTACGTCGCACCGGCTTCGGGGGAAGAGGAAGAATAGCCGTCGACATGCGCCAGGCCGATCACCCCGCGGCCCGGAGTACGCTTTCCGGCAAGATATCCGGCTTGTCGACGGAACCCCTCATGGCATGATCAACCGAGACGAAGAACGACTGAACCGCCAGCTGGACCGGTTCGAACGCGAGTTGCCCGCGCCGTTGAGTCGAAGCATGCGCTGGCTGCGCGAACCTTCGTCTCGATGGATCCGCATTCCGGCGGGCATCCTGCTCATTGTTGGCGGCATCTTCAGCATCCTGCCCCTGCTGGGCTTGTGGATGCTGCCGCTGGGTCTCCTGCTGCTGGCGCAGGACCTGCCCTTCCTGCGGCGCCCGACGCGGCGCGCCCTGCTGTGGATGGAACGGCGCTGGGTGCGCTGGAAACGGCGCCCTCGCAGCACCACCGGATAGTCGGAATCGCCGGAACGCCGACTTCGTCGATACCGTCCTGCCGTGTGGCCCGATCCGCGCGCCCTCGGCACCACCCGGGGTCGTCCCGCAGATCGACGATGCATGGTGTTGAAGCCGCCGGTGACTGGTTTTGTGTGGATAATTCGTGATAATGGCGCGATCCCACCTGGAAGGCGGTGCAAACCCATGACGCAATATGATCTTGAGTCTTTGTTGGCACCGATCGGAGATGAATCCCCGTCGGGTGACGATCTGGAATACGACCCCGAATTCCTCGCGCTGGAACGCGCCGCCGCACCCAAGGCGGAACGCGCCATCGGGGACAACGTCAAGGCCGCGGAAGAGCCGGACTGGGAAAAGGTCGCCGAACTGGCCGAGGCCCTGCTGCACCGATCCAAGGACTTGCGTCCGGCCATCCACCTCACCACCGCCTGGATGCGCACCTCCGGCATGCGTGGATGGAGCGCCGGGCTCAGCCTGATCCGCGGGCTGCTTGAACACTTCTGGGACACCGTCTATCCGCAGCTGGATGCCGAAGACGACAACGATCCGACCATGCGGGTCAATTCGGTCGTGCCACTCGGTGACCTGCAGGGTGTGCTGCGCTATTTCCGCACCACACCCTTCGTGCAGTCGCCGCGGATGGGCCGTTTCGACCTGCGCGACCTGCGCATCGCCAACGGGACGCTGAAGGTCACGACGGAAGGCGAACCCGGCCCGTCGTTGACCGAGATCGAAGCCTGTTGCATGGACTGTTCCGAAGACGAACTGGTGGCGGTCACTGCTGCCATCGGCCAGTCACTGGAGAGCGCCAAGGCCATCGACGGCATCTTCAACGACCGCATCGGCACCGCCGGCCCGGACCTCAAGAATCTGCTCAGCGATATCTACGAGCTGAAGAAGTTCCTGGACCCCCAGCTGGCGCGGCGGCTCCCGCAGGAAGGCGCGGGCGGTGAGGGTGAGGCGGGCGAAGGTGGCGGCGAAGGCGGAACCGGCGGAACCCGCGCATCCAACGGCGCCATTTCCGGGCCGCAGGACGTCATGCGGCGGCTGGACGAGTTGTGCGACTACTACTCGCGCAATGAACCGTCGAGCCCGGTGCCGCTGCTGCTGCGGCGTGCCCAGCGACTGGTCGGCATGGACTTCATGGACCTGCTGAAGGATCTCGCCCCGGGCGGCATTTCGGAGCTGCGCGTGGTTTCCGGCACGCCCGAAGACGAATAGGCCGAAAACGAATTGGCCGAAGATCGAATAGGCCGAGAACGAGCCGGCCGCAGATCCGACCCGGCAGTTGCAAGGGCAGGCTTCAGTAGACGCCCTTGCAGCTGTTCGCACCGGAACGCACGAAGAGCTGACGCACCGACGGGTCCCAGCTGAGGGTCAGGCCGGCGGGCAGTCCCGCGGTGATGCCGGCCGAAGCGATCTGACTGATTGGCCCCACCGTCGTGGTGCGGCCATCCGCGAAGGTGACTCCCGCGCTGATCGTGTAACGCAGCGGATCGGTGCACGCCCCGATGTCCACCTGCCTGGAAACGGTGGTGCCGCCGGAAAAGTCCGGCATGGTACCGGCGATGGGCGACCCGACCTTCTCGCTGCCATCCCCGGCACGGCACGTGGTGGTCAATACATAGCTGATCGAAAGTTTCGCCGGGGTGGCTACCTGCACCACGGCCACCGCATCGGGCTGGGCCCCGCAGCCAAGCAGGAAGGCCTTGCGCCTCGACGCCACGTGGAGGACGTAGCTGCCAGGATCCAGCTTGGCGCCCGCGGGCAGTTCGAGCTCGATCCGGGCGGGCGAGACCCCGGTCACCTTGGGCTGCACGGCCTGCGGCTTGCCCTGGGCATCGGTGGCGGTGACCGTGGGATCCTCGCACTGCGCGTCGAACAGGTTGGCGCCCACCAGCGCGAAGCTGGTCTTGCCGGGGGTGTTGCGCAACACGAACAACGGTCGGTGATCGGCGGTCTCGACAGCATCGACAACCGGCGGCAGCTTCGCCCCCTCCGAGGCTTCGGCAAGCTGGGCCACCGTGGTCGCCAGCGCATCGGCCATCGCGTTTGCGTCGACGTCCAGGCAGCCCTTGCTGGCAGCCAGAAACGCCTGCACCCGCTGGCTGGCTGCATGGGCACGATAGGCGTTGCTTTTCGGTTTGGCGTCGATGATGTCGATCGGCTTGTCGGTTTCCTTGCCGAGCGATTTGCGCAGGGCCTCGCTCATGGCGGCGAGGCGCTCGCTGGTCGAACCCAGGCTGGAACCCGGCATGCCCGCTGCGCGAGCGGACAATTCGTGCTGCGCCGCGCCCAACTCTTCCAGGATCGCCGTTCCGGTCAGTCGCGGCGCAAGCTGCGCCGCGAGTGGTGTAACCCACCCCGGCGCCAACAATCCGACCAGGACGGCCGCGCCGAGCTTCAGCATGCTCATCGGCGACCATTCATCATGAAGCCCACCATCCCCACCGTGTCGCCTTCCTGGCAATCCTGCTGGTCCGGCTGGTCCGGATCGCACCCGCTCTGCTGATCGGCCGGCAAGCGCACGCCGGACGGCACAATGCCGTAGGAACGATAGTTCGCCGTGATCACGCTCGGGTCGATGTAGGAGTCACCGTGGTTGCCGTTCTGCGCACTGCCTGCACCGGTCGCGGTCGGAACGTTGATCGCGAAACCACCACCCAGCGGCAGCAGGTTGTTGCTGCTGTCGATCGCATAGAAATAGGCAGGCGGGAAACCGACGTTGGCGATCTGCTGCAAACCGCTGCCGATCACGTAGATGGGCGCCGAGGCCTTGCCCATCCGTCCGGTTGAGCCCCAGATGCCCGTGCTGTTGTAGAGCGGCGTGGTGCCCAGCTGGAACAAGTCGCCATTGGTCACCGACAGATAGGTGACCGCGTTGCCGGCGTTGACCGTGAACGTGCTGCCATCGACCGACGCCAGAGTCAGGGTCTTGTTGTTGGTCATGCTGAAACCACCCGGCGACGAGAAGTTGCCAAGCGTGTCGACCATGTTGTTGATGCGACCGGAGGCACTGCCCAGCGTGGTGGCGCCTGCCGCGCTTCCGCTCAGGGTGCCGGCCGTGATCAGGCCACCGGAGCCTTCGTTGATCGCGCCGGCGGACTTCAGCGTGGTCTTGGTGCCGCTGATCGACCCGTTGATGGACAGTCCACCGGCGGTCGTGGTCAGGGCCAGGGCGGAACCGCCGTTGACCGCGCCATTTACTGTCAGCGCCTGCGCATTGCTCAGCGCGAAGTTCGCTGCGCTGAAGCTGCCCAGAGTACCGATGTGGTTGGCGCCGGTGAGGGTCGTCGCGCCGACCGACTGGCCGCTCAGGGTACCGGCCGTGATGCTGCCGCCGACACCTTCGCTGATGGCACCGGCCGACTTCAGCGTCGTCGTGGTGCCGCTGACGGCACCGTTGATGATCAGGTCACCCGCGGTGGTCGTGAGTGTCACGGCCGGACCGCCATCGAGTGGCCCGACCAGCGTCAGCGTCTGTGCATTGGTCAGACTGAAGTCTGCCGTGAAGCTGCCCAGCGTGTTGATGTGGTTGCTGCCGTCCAGTGTGGTATTGCCGGTCGACTGACCCGTCAGCAGATTGGCGGTGATGCTGCCTGCCGCCCCCTCGGTAATCGCGCCGGCGGAGTTGAGCGTGGTGGTGGTGCCGCTGACCGCACCGTTGATCGCCAGATCGCCGGTGGTCGTGGTCAACGTGGTACTGGCGCCGCCCTGGAGCGGACCACTCACGGTCAGCGAACGCGCATTGGTCAGGCTGAAGGCCGTCGCGCTGAAATCGCCAAGCGTGGTGACCTTGTTGGCCTGATTCAGCATGGTGCTGCCGGTCGAACTGCCGGTCAGCGTGCCGGCGGTGAGGATGCCGCCGCCCTGGCTGATATTGCCGCTGGAGCCCAGGTTCACCGTCGTCCCCGTGACGTTGTTGCCCAATGCCAGATCGCCGGCCGAGGTCAGCGAAACGTCATCACCCGTCAAGGCCGTGTTCACGCTCAGCGTTCCGCTGGTCGTGGTCAGGCTGATGTCGCCGGTACCACCCGTGGTGGTCAGCGGACCAGCCACACTCAGCGCTTGCGCATTGGTGAGAGCGAAATTGGCGGCGCTGAAGCTCCCGAGCGTGCCGACGTGGTTGGCCTGGTTCAGCACGGTGTTGCCGACCGAACTGCCATTCAAGGTGGTCGCGGTGATGCCGCCACCGCTGCCTTCGGTGATGTCCGCGGCCGAGTTGAGCGTGGTCGTGGTGCCGCTCACCGCGCCGTTGATGGCCAGGTTGCCAGCCGTGGTTGCCAGGGTCGTGCTGGTGCCGCCGCTGACGGGACCGGTGACGGTCAACGCCTGCGCGTTGGTCAGTGCGAAGCCAGCCGCGGTGAAGCTGCCCAGCGTGCCGATGTGGTTGCTGCCGTTGAGCGTCGTTGCTCCAACGGATTGGCCCGCCAGCGTGGTAGCCGTGATGACACCGCCTGCGCCTTGGCTGATCGCGCCCGCGGAGGTGAGTGTCGTCGTCGCGCCGTTGACCGCCGCGTTGATCGCCAGGTTGCCGGCGGTGGTGGTCAGCGCCGTACTGGCGCCGCCGTTCAGGGTGCCGGCGACGGTCAGTGACTGGGCGTTGGTGAGGGCGAAACCCGCGGCACTGAAGTTGCCCAGGCTGGTGACGTGATTGCTGCCGTTGAGCGTGGCAGCCCCCGCCGACTGGCCCGTGAGCGTCGCGGCGGTGATGTTGCCGCCGGCTCCTTCGCTGATTGTTCCGGCCGATTTCAGGGTGGTGGTGGTGCCGCTCAACGCACCGTTGATGGCCAGGTTCCCGGCGGTCGTGGTCAACGCCATGCTGGCGCCGCCATCGACTGTCCCGGTCACGGCAAGCGACTGCGCGTTGGTCAGCGCAAAGCCGGCGGCAGTGAAGCTGCCCAGGGTGCCGACATGGTTGACCCCGGCGAGGCTGGTTGCACCTGCCGAATGACCGGTCAGCGTGGTGGCCGTGATGCTGCCTGCCGGTCCTTCATTGATCGTGCCGGACGAGTTCAGACTCACTGCCGTGCCGTTGAGCATGCCGCCCACGGTCAGGTTGCCCGAATTCACCGTCAACGCACCCGTGTTCACCGTTCCCAGCGTCAAGGCGTTGATGTCGCTGATCTGCGTGGCGCCACCGGCGAGATTCACCGTGCCACCGAAGTCATTGCTGCCGCCAGCGAGGGTAATCGCGCTGGTGCCGGCATTGATCGTGGTGGTGCCCGCCACGGCCAGCGCAGCGCCCGTCTGCGATACCGCTCCGCTGCTGGTGATGAGCAGGTCGCCCCCCACCGTGGTCGCACCCAGCGTCGTGCTGGTTCCGGCTCCGGTCGTGGTAATCGTCAGCGTGCCGGCCGCATTGCCGCTGACGCCAAGATTGCTGCTCGCCGTCACCGCTGCGATGCCCGACGTGGTGCCGCCAACCCCTGTCGTACCCGCACCGGAAAGGTTCACATTGACCGGTGTGGTGTATCCCGAGTAGTCCAGGCTGCCGTTGCTTCCAGCGTCGAGATTCCCCGAGATATCCCCGTCGGCACCCGAGTGCATGAAGAAATGGCCGGTACCGGTGTCGATCAGGTTGCCGATGCCGGAGAAGGTTCCGGCCAGACTGGTCACCGTACCCTGATTGTGGCCGGTGAGACTCCAGTTCTGGTTGGACGCGGACAGCGTGCCGGTGCCGGCATCGGCGATGTTCTCGAACGAGGTCCAGGCCAGCGCGCCGCCGTTGCCGGCGTTCGCGCCGGTCAGGGTGTAGGTCTGGTTGCTGCCGCTGATCGTGTCCGAGGCCGAGCCGCCCTTGGCCGTGGTGATGCCGCTCCAGCCGCCGGTCCCGGTGGCCGTGCCGCCCAGGCCCACGTTCACCGCCGTGGTGTACGCACTGTAATCCAGCGTGCCTGCACTGCCGGCCGTCAGCATGCCGCTGACGCTCGCACCGTTGGCAAACACGAAGTTGCCCGCTGCGCTGTCGCTCAGGTTCTCGAACGAGACCCAGCTCATCGTGCCGTTGTTGCCCGCATTCGCCCCGGTCAGGTGATACGTCTGGCTGCTGCCGCTGATCGTGTCCGACGCCGAACCGCCCTTCACCGTGCTGATGCCGCTCCAGCCACCGGTGCCGGTGGCCGTACCACCCAGGCCCACGCTCACCGCCGTGGTGTACGCGCTGTAATCCAGCGTGCCTGCACCACCACCGGCCAGCGTGCCGCTGACGCTCGCACCGTTCGCAAACACGAAGTTGCCTGCCGTGCTGTCACTCAGGTTTTCGAACGACGTCCAGTTCAGCGCGCCGCTGCCGCCAGCGTTCGCACCCGTCAGGTTGTAGGTCTGGCTGCTGCCATGCACCGTGTCGTTGTGGCCGCTGCCGGTCACCGACGTCACGCCGCTCCAGGTGCCACCAATGCCAGTCGTCGCGCCGCTGCCGTTGGACAGGTCCAGCGACACCGCCGTGCCGTAGCTGGCGTAGTTCAGCGCCTGCGCCGCGA